>Ga0075021_10001918_pt1 | contig 10755 bp, 8 predicted proteins | sample ColStrG_CSR_2012_FD_72749 | JGI IMG/M metagenome (GOLD analysis project Ga0075021, IMG submission 72749) | Freshwater sediment microbial communities in response to fracking from Pennsylvania, USA - Cold Stream Run_MetaG_CSR_2012 | ecosystem: Environmental > Aquatic > Freshwater > Creek >... | reverse complement strand
CTTCCAAACGATCGTTCTGTAGTTGATATCCATAGCGTTTCTCCCAAAGCGGGTCTCAGTCCCTGAGCCACCTTCGGATGGGCCGCATATTAACCAGTGATCCCGTTGAGGCAGACATCGACCAAAATCAACGCCTGCAGCTGACCCAATACTACTTGTGTGCAGCCGATTTTGACACTGTAGCAACGTTACCGGAGTGATAGCGGCATTTCTCAAAATGAGTATTTTGTGCTCACGTGATCCCCGCAATCGCCTCAAAATATGCCCTCCAGAGGCATGAGGGTCCCAGGTTTATCTGAAATCGATCATCGATGGCCGTTTTTTCAATTCGAGAATTGCGCAATCGATTCCCGGTAATTTTGCTACACTGTCCAAAAACACGCTGGATTAACGATCGCATGATACAGTTACGGCCTGACAGCAGAAATTCGGGCGATTAGTGCTTGACTTTCTGGTATCAGTCGTGATAATCTGTTACTCGCTTTGACATCTTTGGCAAAAGGAGGCGCAAAAACAACCGTGTTGGAATCCAATATGACCACCCTACACCGTCCCACCGGCGTTTTTGGAATCGCTATGCCGTACTGCGCCTATTGCTTGCCAAAGGATATCGTCTGAGCCACTAGCGCTCGCACTCCTACTACAAGCCACAGGCGCGTTCCCCCCGCCTGTGGCTTTTTTTGTCTCGCGCGTCCGCTGCCCCGGACACCTGCAATAAAGCCCCTGAGCCGGGTGATCGGTGCCTAGCTTACCGGGTCGTCCGCTCGTCTCGTGGTCCCGTTGTCGCTCGTGATGTTGTTAGCCCTTTATTCATCGTTGTCAGCTGTTGTCAGTCGTTAGTGGAGGAAATCATGATAGTCGTGTTCGGTCTTCTGGCCTTGGTATCGCTGACCGCCGTTGTCATTGCGGTTGCTGGCCGTGCATTCCGCGGCCAACGCGCACAAAACGCATCGGCCCTGTGCGCTCAGTCTGATTCCAAGGATGAGGAAGTGTTGTTGATCTAACGCCTTTCTATGCGGACGTAACAGGCGTGAGAGTAGTGACCTATGCGGACATACAAACAACAAATGGATGCCTTACTTGAACAAACCGCTAGCGGCGATGCAAAGATGCGTGCGGCGGCCTTGCGTGAACTATGCCCATGCCATGTCAAGTTCAATGACGCCCGGGTGTGGGCTCGCACGCTCGCGATGGCGAGCGACAGAGACGTAAAGGTGCGCGCCACCGTGCTACATGTGCTGTGCGACGGCAGTCCGCGCGAGCGCCACATGGAAGTCGTCGCAGCCGTCGAGCGGTTGCAACACGACCCTGATGACAAGCTCCGGCGCCGGGCGCGCAAAGTAATGGCTCAGTTCCGCAAGACTGGGCAGATCAATGTGTTGTGAATGTTGTCCAAGTGAGCTGTGTGGAGTCAAACAATGAATCTACGACGAGTGACCTACGCCGAAGACCCGGCGCTGGCTGGAACCCTCTTTGAGGATGTGAAGCAGCACGTTTGGCCGGCGTTCATGTTCCATGACCCGGTGGCGGGCAGGTTATGGCACTATCTGGAGCACGATTTTGCTGAGTATCAGTTTGTCTTCAAAGATGAGGCGAACGCGAGCGTGGCCGTCGGCCATATGTTGCCACTGCGCTGGGACGCGCCGCTGGATGCGCTGCCCGATGGCGGCTGGGATGCGATCCTGATCAAAGCGGTGGACGACCTGAGGGCGGGCCGCGAGCCAAATATCGCCACCGCCATCGAAGCGTCGATTCTGCCGGCTTACCGCGGACAAGGCCTCAGCAAACGCATCATCGGCGAGATGCGCGCCCTGGCCCTTTCGAAAGGTTTCAAAACGTTGGTTGCACCGGTGCGGCCGTCGCAAAAGGCTCTGTATCCGCTCATTCCGATGGGACGCTATGTGACGTGGGCAAACGAGGCTGGTGAGCCGTTCGACCCATGGCTGCGAACCCACTGGCGCCTGGGTGCGCGCATCGTCAAGGTCGCGCCACGCTCGATGGTGATTCGCGGCTCGGTGGCCGAGTGGGAACGCTGGGCGGGGATGGCGCTGCCTGGTGCGGGGGTGTATGCGGTGCCAGGCGCGCTTGTGCCGATCGTCGTCGATCACGACCAGGACTGTGCCGAATACATCGAGCCAAATGTATGGATGGCGCATGCGCTTATGGACACAGTGGCGTAAACGGCTGAGTCATGACTCAGGTTGAGTCAAGGGGTGAACCATGAACCACACAACCAAACTGAATGCGGCCCTTGAGCCGCTGGACGCACGCGCCCGTATGTTTCGCGGCGAGGGTGATTTGCAAGCACTGGTCGAGCTGCACACTGTTTGCTCACGCGCCGATGACGAGGAGCAGGTAGACACGCTTGAGCAAGCGCGTAACTGGCTGGCGAACTATGACCGGACCAAGGGTGATCCCACGACCGACCTGGTTTTGGTCGAGGCCCACGGTGTGCTCATCGCCCAAGGGGAGACGGACTGGTGGACGAATTATGACGGCGAGTGGCTCTATGGCGTGGGCGGCTGGGTGCATCCGGACTGGCGACGCAAAGGCATTGGCCGGGCCGTCCTGCATTGGAATCAGGCCCGCGCCCGCGAGGTGGCTGCCTCACATGCAGCCGAGCGTGGCCAGGCTTGCGCCTATATCACGACCGGCACATTGGACAAGAACGCCGGGGCCGTTGCTCTGTATACGATCGAAGGCTATGCGCCCGTGCGGCACTGGTACACCATGCTGCGCGACTTGAGCGTGCCCATCCCGGACATGCCGCTCGTGGACGCAGTCGAGGTGCGGCCTGTGAGATGCGACCAGGTGCGGCAAGTCTTGGATGCCCGGAATGAGGCTTTTCGCGATCACTGGGGTCATCACGAGATGACCGAGAACGACATCCAAAACTTCATCAACTGGCCGTATTTCAACCAGGATATCTGGGTGATCGCCTGGCAGGGTGATGAGGTGGTTGGTGGTTGCGTAAATGCCATCGTGTCCGCCGAGAACGAGGTGCTGGGGCAAAAGCGGGCCTGGCTAGGAGCGATCTTCGTCCGTAAACCCTGGCGTAAGCGGGGCATCGCCAAAGCCACCATGACAAAGAGCATGCGCCTGTTCAAGGACATGGGCATGACCGAGGCCGCCTTGGGCGTTGACACGCACAACCCAAATGGCGCCTTGCACCTCTACCAAAGCCTGGGCTTCTGGGTGCACAAGAGCGGCACTCGGTATCGGAAGCCACTCGCTTGATGTTGGACGGCTCTCATCGCACCGTCCAGCATTAGGCGTCTTTTAGGAGTGATATGACAACACGTAACGTAGCCAGCATCTTGCCAACGCTGGCGAGCTTTGCCTTTCGCCCGTTTCAGGACGAGCGCGACTACGAAAGCTTGGCACAGATCATCGCGGCCGAGAGCCAGGCTGATGGCCTCAGCTTCTTCCCAACGGCCGGGTGGCTAAAGAATATGTTCGAAAGCGCCTCAAACGCCGATCTAGCGCGGGATGTGCTGATTGCCGAGGATACGCGCACTCTCGAGGCCGCCGCCTATGGCCGCATCAGACGCAGCGAACAAGCCGACGGCACGCGCCGCTATACCATCACTGTGCGCGTGCACCCAGCCTGGCGGCGCCGGCGTTTGGGCACGACCCTGTCGCGTTGGTTGGAGGCGCGGGCAGGCGAGATCGATCACACGCTGACGCCAAACCCGAGCACGGTGATCGAGACCTGGGCGCTCGATACCCAGCTTGGCAACATCGCGCTGCTCAAACGCGAAGGTTACTGGCCCGTGCGCTACGGCTACGAGATGACGCGCCCGCTGGGAGATGGGACGCCGATCCCCGACTTAAGGTTGCCCGCTAGCTTCGAGGTCCGGCCAGCCAGGCCCGAGCACTACCGCGCCATCTGGGAGGCCGACGTCGAGGCGTTCCGTGATCACAATGGCTTTGCTGAACCTGACGAAGCGGGCTATCAGGCTTGGCTCAACGATCCCACCTTCTTCCAGCCACAGCTATGGAAGATCGCTTGGCATATCCAGACAAACGAAATCGCCGGCATGGTTCAGAACTATGTCAACGCCGAGGAAAATGCGCGGCTTGGCCGCAAACGCGGCTATACCGAGAACATCAGCGTGCGCCGGCGGTTTCGTAAGCAGGGCCTGGCGCGAGCGCTCATCGCGGGCAGCTTGCACATGCATGCTGCGCTGGGCATGACCGAGGCCGCGCTGGGTGTAGACGCCACCAACCCGACCGGGGCGCTACGTGTCTACGAGGATTGCGGCTTTAGGCGGGTAAAGACTGAGGTCACCTACCAGAAACGGATGACGACCCAGGCGCCGGACATGACCCATGACGGCCGTGTAGCTGGCAAGCAGTGGACAAGCAGTTAAGAGGGGGCCGCCTGAGTAGTTTGCTATGGAGATCAAGCTTTTGCCAACCCTACACGTGCAACACGACTTGTATGCCATGCCGCGCGACCTGAAGCGCTTCTGGCACTACATCGACACCATGACCGGTGGCACCGGCGATGTGGTGCTGCCGATCACGGCCGCCAACCCAATGGGTAAAGAACACTGTCTGGCGAAGGTCGATGAACTCATCGCCTTCGACGCCGAGCGGGTGGCGGAAGCGGCGATCACGCACGCGCTGGGCTCGGGTCACCTCGAGCAGACTGAGCCCGCGCGCACGTGGCAGCTCTCGCTCATCCTGGTGGATGACTTGCTGGGGGGCTGGACAAACCGGACAGCAAACGAGTTTACCTATCGCACCAAACGGCGCGCGCAGCTACTCAAACGGCCGTTTATCGTGGTGCCGATTTGGACGAGTGAGGCCTGGGACGCACACAAGATGCGCGAGGCGACCCTGATCGAGATTTATCGCACCGCCTACATCGTTTGTCACGGCGACGCACGGACGCTCGCCGAACTGCTCGCACAGGAGGGCCAGGCCCTGGACTGGGCAGAAGCGGTCGCGCCGGCGCTGGATGATGAGGACCTGATCTATACGCGTGCGGTGATCGGGCCGCACCTTCAGGCGACGGACCAGCCAACGCAGCTCGTGTGTCTATTTGGCGACGAAGCCGCGCGAGTGCTTGGCTACCCGCCGCTAGGACTCTCCAAACAGGCGGGGCTCGCGCTCGCGCTACATGACGCGCGCCGCGGCCTAAAAACAGCATGACGGATAAGGCACTGAACATGAACGTCTCACTTTCACACTACCGCCGCTTGCTTGGCACGTATCTGCTGCCGCAGCGCAGGCGCGTCCTTGTGCTTGGGCTACTCATGCTGCTGGACTTAGGTCTGCAGCTTGCCTTGCCGCGCGTGGTGCAGACCTTTATCGACCGGGCCATGGCCGGTGCGGCGCTCGAAACGCTGCTCATCATCGGCGCTATGTATCTTCTCAGCGCCATCGGCGAGAACTGGACGTGGGTGGGCTGGAACTACGTAGCGCAAAACGTGGGGCTCATCGCGACCAATCGCATCCGGGCCGAGTTGGCCTTGCACTGTCTGAAACTTGACATGAGCTTCCACAATGCCCACACGCCGGGCGAGATGATCGAGCGCGTCGATGGCGATGTGACCAAACTCGGCAACTTCTTGTCGCAATTCGTGATTCAGATCACCCTCAACGCCCTGCTCATGGCGGGCGTGGTCGTGATGCTCTTCACCGTCGATTGGCGGGTGGGCTTGCCCGTGCTCCTGGGCCTCGTCGTCGCCCTCTCGAGCGCTGGGGTCCTCGTGCGCCGGCTGGCGGCACTCAGCGTGCGCGAGCGCGAGTCGAGCGCTGAACTCTACGGCTTTCTTGAGGAACGCTTGTCGGGCACCGAAGACATCCGTTCCAACGGCGCTGTGGACTATGTCCTTGGCCGGCATATCGACCGTTCAACCCAATTGTTTCGCGCCAGCCTAAAGCGCGCGCTCGTCAGTGTTATCAGTTGGCGGTCGCTGCATACGGCGTTCCAGATTGGTTCGGTCTTGGCGCTGGTGGCCGGTGCTTTGCTGACCCTGGATGGCACGCTTCGGATTGCGCAGGTGTATCTCATCTTCGCCTACACCGACATGCTGACGCATCCAGTGGAGGAACTGATGCGCCACTTGGATGACTTACAGCAGGCCACGGCCGCCATGTCACGGGTGCAAGCGTTACTAGATCAAAAGAGCGCCCTGGTCGAGACTGGCCGGGCGCCGTTGCCCCTGGGCGCGCTTAGCACGGCGTTACACGGGGTGAGCTTCGCCTATGATGACGCACGGGAAGTGGCTGACCCTTCAAACGGGGCAGGCGGCATTCGTGCCAACGGCGGCGCACAGGGCACCGATTGTCCCGACCGACAATACACCCTGCACGATGTGTCGCTGTGCGTGCCAGCCGGGAGCACGCTCGGGCTACTCGGCCGCACTGGCAGCGGCAAGACGACCCTGACGCGCCTGCTCCTACGTCTGTATGACCCGACCTGCGGCGCGGTGTGCCTGGGTGGCGTCAACCTGCGCGACGTAAAGAACACTGATCTACGCACCAGAGTCGCGATCGTGACCCAAGATGTTCAGTTGTTTAGCGCGACGGTGCGTGACAACCTAACACTCTTTGACCGGACCATAGACGATGCCCGCCTGTTGATGGCGATCGACACGTTGGGCTTGGGTGAGTGGCTCCAGGCGCTGCCAAACGGCCTGGACACCCTACTTGCCTCCGGCGGCAGCGGACTGTCAGCGGGTGAGGCGCAGCTACTGGCGTTCGCACGGGCCTTCTTGCGCGATCCAGGGCTGGTCATCCTCGACGAGGCGTCTTCTCGACTTGACCCTGCGACCGAGCGCAAACTCGAGCGGGCGATTGATACGTTGCTGGCGGGCCGCACGGGGATCATCATCGCCCACCGCTTGGGCACCGTGCAGCGCGTTGACCAGATCATGATCCTGGGGGAGGGCTGCGTGCTCGAGAGCGGGGCGCGTGACCAGCTGGCTTGCGACCCCGACTCGCATTTCTCGCAGCTGCTCCGGACGGGGATGGAGGCAGCCCTGGTGTAAGACTGGGCGTGACGTGTAACGCGTGACGCTCGAGACTGATGACGGGACTAAGAGCGGGATTGATAACGGTGACTAACGATGACTACCCAAAATACTTTAGGGCTTAAACCAGAGCTCAAACCAGCCTGGTGGTATGTCCTCCGGCTGATGGCCTTCCGGCCGGGGCTCTACTTCATCAGCAGTATCGGCATTTTGTCGTTCTATCTCTGGCCGCTGGTGCCCGGCATCTTTGTGCGCCAAATCTTCGACGTGCTATCTCATGGGGCAGCGCTTGGCACAGATGCGCGCTCGATCGTGTGGGGTCTGGCAGCGGTGCTGATCGGCATCGCTGTGACGCGCTGGGCCACGATTTTGGCATATCCCTTTGGTGAATTGTCGGTGATCTTGATGACGAACACGCTGATGCGGCACAACATCCTCAGGCGCGTCTTAGGGCGGCCGGGGGCCAGTGCGCTGCCCGACGGCTCGTCGCCGGGCGAGGCCGTCAGTCGCTTGCGTGATGACCTGCAGCACATCAGTGAGTTCCTGACGTGGACAGTCGACCCCATCGGGCAGGTGCTCTCGGTCGCGGTCGTGTTTGTCACATTGGTGCGTATCGACCCAGTCATCACCGTCTTCGCCTTCCTGCCCTTGGCGGTGATCCTGGCCTTTGTCAACCTGTTGAACAAGCGCATCAGCGCGTATCGCAAGGCGAATCAGGAATCCATTGGACGGGTGACGGGTCTACTGGGTGAGTTGTTTGGCGCGGCGCAAGCCCTCAAGGTAGCGGGTGCCGAAGAACGGGTGGTGGCCCACCTCACGGGCGTAAACGAAGTCAGGAGAAGCGCTGCCCTCCGCGATCAAACGCTCGAAAACATGATGAACGCTTTCTCGTTTGGCACCGGTAACGTCGTCACCGGCGTGCTCTTGCTCATCGCGGCGCAAGGCCTACGCTCGGGCCGCTTTACTGTCGGCGATTTCGCCATCTTCGCCTCGTATCTGGGCTGGATGGGGTTCGTGATGGGCATGGTCGGCGGCTATTTGAAGCGCTATCGCCAGGTCGGGGTGTCACTCCGCCGGGCAGTGGAACTGCTGCAGGGCGCGCCGCCGGAGACGCTCGTGAAGCACGATACAACCGTGCGGATCCGGTCTGCTGCACATGCCGCCGCACCCTCTCCCAGGCCCCTCGGCCACCCTCTGACCGCCCTGTCTGTGCTTGAAGTCACCGGCCTGACCTATCACTACCCCGGCACCACGAAAGGCGTCGATGATGTGGCCCTCACCATCAAGCGCGGCGCATTTGTGGTCATCACCGGCCGGATCGGCAGCGGCAAGACCACGCTGCTGCGCACCCTGCTGGGACTGCTCCCAAAGGATAGGGGCCAAGTGACATGGAATGGCGCTCACATCGATGACCTGGCGTCGTTTATGACCCCGCCTAACGCGGCCTATACGCCGCAAGTGCCGCGCCTGTTTAGTGAGACGCTGCGCGACAACATCCTGATGGGCCTGCCTGACAGCACACCGCAAGCTGCGTCACATGGCGAGGGGCAGCGCTTGCCCGGCCTGCAAGCGGCGCTCAAGGCAGCCGTGCTCGAGAAAGATGTGCCACTCTTGGCCCAGGGGTTAGACACACGGGTAGGTCCACGCGGGGTGAAGCTGAGCGGGGGGCAAATGCAACGCGCTGCTGCGGCGCGCATGTTCGTGCGGGCGCCGGATTTGGTCGTGTTCGACGATCTGTCCAGCGCGCTGGATGTGGAAACCGAGCGTGTGCTCTGGGATCGGTTGAGGGCCAGCCGGGTAAACCAGGATAACGCTATCGGCCCACATGGGAGCACCAGCCCAGGCGTCCCGGATGCTCAGTGTGCCTACGGCGCCATTCTGGCGGTCAGCCATCGAAAAGCAGCGCTTGAGCGAGCTGACCATATCGTGGTGTTGAAAGATGGCCACATCGTGGCGCAGGGCAAGCTGGCTGAACTGCTGGCGGCGAGTGTTGAGATGCGCGAGCTGTGGCAAACCGAGCAGGATGCGTGACGGGAGCGTCTGATCGCTGGGGGCGCATTGATGCAGGCCACGAAGGGCGCGTGACAGACCCAGTAGCAAGGATTTTCGAGAGTGCTATGTCGATTCTGACTGGAACAGATTTGAGCCAATCGCACGGCTTTACCGATGTCTTCACTGGTATCAGCGTGAGTGTGACCAGCGATGCCAAGGCGGGCCTGATCGGCCCAAACGGGGTGGGCAAGACCACGCTGCTACGTGTGCTGGCTGGCATCGACCGACCGGCGGCCGGGACTGTCAGCTTGGCGAAGAACAAACGGGTGGGCTATCTGCCCCAAGAGGCCATGGACGCTTTTTCCGGTGATGACAAAACGGTGTATGCCGAGATGCTCGGGGCGTTTGATCATCTGCACGCCATCGAGGCGCGTATGCGCACGTTGGAAGAGGCGATGGCAAGCGGTCACGACGATGCCATACATGAGTATGGCGATCTGCAAGACAAGTTCACGCATGGCGGCGGGTATGAGATCGAGACACACATCAAGCACACGCTCGATGGCCTCGGTTTCGACCGCTCAAACTGGGATACGCCCGTTGCGCATCTGAGCGGTGGGCAGAAGACGCGCGCGCTCCTGGCGCGGTTGTTGCTCGAACAGCCCGACCTGCTCATCTTGGACGAGCCGACCAATCACCTGGATGTGGATGCGCTGGAGTGGCTGGAAAGGACGCTCACCCTTTGGGACGGTGCGCTCTTGATCTGCAGCCATGATCGCTTCTTTCTGGACCGCGTCGTCAACCGCATCTGGGACATGAGCCGCTCGAAGATCGATGTGTATCGCGGCAATTACAGCGCATATACAGCTCAGCGCGAGGAACGCTTCGGGCGGAGCGTGTTTGTCTTTCAACAGGAGAAGGCGCGGCTTGAAAATGAACTGCGCATCATCAAGCGTGACCTAGATGCTGTCAAAGGTGGCAACGGCGACAAGAGCGTGACGTGGGCCAAGGGCAAGCTGCGGCGTATGACTAAGGAGATTGTCGCCATCGAGACGCTTGGGGCAGAGGCGCTCGTAAGTGAGAAATGGAGCGATATGTCCGAGCGGTTGGTCGTGCCATTCCCGTTTATCTACGAAGAAGCCGAGAAGCGCGTGCGGGCGCTGCGCCCACCGTCGCGGCCCCAGCGGCTGAAGCTGGCGCTGGATGGGACTAAGCGCGGGAGTGAGATTGTGCTACGGACAAAGCGCCTCAGCGTTGGCTATCCCGGTCACGCCTTGTTTGAGGCTGGCGACGTTGAGATTCGCTGGCGCGACCGGGTGGCTTTGATCGGGCCAAACGGATCGGGCAAGACCACGTTTATCAAAACTGCCCTTGGACAAGCGCATCTAAACGGGCGGTCTGAGACCGGCTATCCGGCGCCGCTGGTGGGTGAGGTTGAGTTGGGGCCGAGCATCCGGGCAGGTTACTTTGCCCAGGCGCACGACGAGCTAGACCCCGGCGCGCGGATGATCGAAGAGATCGTCAAACACAAGCGCATGAGCGATGGCGAGGCCCGTCACTATCTGGCCCAGTTTTTGTTCACAAACGACGATGTGTTTAAGCCGATCAATGGGCTCAGCGGCGGCGAGCGGGCCAGGCTTGCACTGGCGATCCTGCAACTCACAGGTGCCAATCTCTTGGTGCTTGACGAGCCAACCAATCATCTGGACATCGCCGCCCAGGAGGAGTTGCAGGCTGCACTCGAAGACTACACCGGGACCATTTTGCTGGTGTCGCA
>Ga0075021_10001916_pt1 | contig 10762 bp, 1 predicted proteins | sample ColStrG_CSR_2012_FD_72749 | JGI IMG/M metagenome (GOLD analysis project Ga0075021, IMG submission 72749) | Freshwater sediment microbial communities in response to fracking from Pennsylvania, USA - Cold Stream Run_MetaG_CSR_2012 | ecosystem: Environmental > Aquatic > Freshwater > Creek >... | reverse complement strand
ATAATGCCCCAGCAAGCGCTCGATCGTCCCCGCATCAAACAAGTCCGTGTTGTATTCCAAACGCCCTCGTAGGCCTTCCGGTGTTTCGACCAACCAGAAAAACATGTCGCCTTTGGCGGTTTTGGTGTCGGTGTCCATCGGCTCCAGGCGCAGTCCCCTAAGCTGCAGGCCATCGTGAGGCGCGTTCTGCAGTACAAAGAACGCTTGTACCAAGGGGTTGTGGCTGAGACTTCGCTCCGGGCGAAGCTCCTCGACCATCTTTTCGAACGGCAAATCCTGGTGAGCATAGGCGTCCAAGGCGGTTCGCTTGCAGCGGGAAACGATCTCGCTGAAGGAGGGATCGTCGAGCAGATTGGCACGCAGCGGGAGGGTGTTTGCAAAAAATCCGATCAGACCTTCTGTCTCAGCCCGGTTGCGATTCGCGACGGGGGTACCCAGGACAAGATCTTTCTGTCCGGAGTAGCGCGACAAGAGCGCAAAGAAGCCTGAAAGCAGCGCCATAAAGAGCGTCGCATCGTGCTCTTGGCTGCTGGTGGTGAGCCGATCCGTTAAAGTTCGCGGGATCGCGAAGTTTGCGTTGGCGCCCTTGAAACTTTCTACCGCCGGCCGAGGCCGATCAGTGGGTAGTTCTAAGACTGGAGGCGCATCGCGCAGTTGGTCTTTCCAGTAGGAAATCAGCTGTTCCAATGTTTCGCCAGTAATCATCTGACGCTGCCACACGGCGAAGTCCGCATATTGAATGGGCAGATCTGGCAGGGGAGCGGCTTTGCTATCTATCCTTGCGGCATAACAACTCGCGAGTTCGCTCGACAGCACTCCCAACGACCAGCGATCACTCACGATGTGGTGCAGCGTGAGCAGCAATATGTGATCTTCCGCAGCAAGACGGAGCAGGGTCGCCCGCAGCAAAGGCCCATTGCTCAAATCGAAAATTCGGCGAGCTTCTTCCTCAATCCATGGCTGGGCGTCTTCGGGCCGCGATGAAGTTGGGAGGCCAAGAACTCGAACTGGGATATCCATGGAACGGTGAATAATCTGGACCGGGTGCTCGCCTCGGGTCGAAAAAGTAGTACGTAATGCTTCGTGCCGAGAAATGATGTCGTCGAGGCTCGCCTGGAGCGCCACCACATCGAGGACTCCCCGAACGCGAAGGCTCCACGGTATGTTGTACAAAGGATTCCCTGGTTCAAGCTGATCGAGAAACCAAAGCCTTTGTTGCGCGAAGGATAGGGGAAGGGCTTGGTCGCGGCTAGCCCTCGGAATTGGTGCCGCGTCCAAGCTTCGAGTGGCGGTCTCAACGTGCTTCGCCAGACGGGAAATCGTTGGTGCCTCGAACAAAGCTTTGAGTGGTAGATCAATGCGAAACCGCTGTCGTAGCCGCGATATCACCTGGGTGGCAAGCAGGGAATGGCCGCCGAGGTAAAAAAAATCGTCTTCTACGCTGACTTTGGTCAGGCGCAGCACTTCGCACCAAACACCGGCGATAAGTTGTTCAACGGGAGTGCGCGGCGGCACCAAGGCTGTTTGCGAGTGTTCCACATGCGGAGCGGGCAGGGCACGACGATCGACTTTGCCATTGGGAGTCAAGGGCAAGGATTCCAGCGGGACGAAAATGCCCGGAACCATGTAGTCCGGCAGGCTTCGCTTCAAATACGATTTCAGCTCGTCAGACTGCAGAGCACACGAATCATGGTGTACCACATAGGCAACCAAGCGCTGATCTCCGGGATTGCCTTCTCGAACAACTACTATCGCTTGACGGATGTCTTCATGCGCCGCGAGCGCGGTTTCAATTTCTCCCAGCTCGATGCGGAAGCCGCGCACTTTCACCTGAAAGTCCGCGCGCCCCAGAAACACGGTCGTTCCGTCGGGAAGAAACTTTGCCAGGTCACCGGTTCGATACATTCGCTGACCCACGCGGAAGGGATTGGCAAGGAACTTTTCAGCGGTCAGCTCGGGTCGTTTGAAATATCCGCGTGCGACGCCGTCACCTCCGATAAAAAGCTCTCCCGCCACTCCAACCGGGACTGGTTGCAGTTCAGGGTCCAAGATATAGAACGATGTATTAGCGATTGGGCGACCGATGGGCGCAGTTAGGTTCAGGTCCGGCGGCACTCTAAAGATCGAGGACCAGATGGTCGTTTCCGTGGGGCCATACATGTTCCAAAGCTCACCGCAGCGGGGAGCTAGTTGCACAGCCAAGTCTGCAGGCATGGCCTCGCCGCCGCAGAGCGCCTTTATTTTGCGGTCACCGCTCCAGCCGTTCTCCAGCAGGGTACGCCAGGTTGCAGGCGTAGCTTGGAGGACGGTAACCTTCGACGCTGCCAGCAGCGAAATCAGCCGATTGCCATCCAGGGCTTCTTCCCGCGAAGCCAGCACCAGCCGAGCGCCACAGATCAGAGGCAAATAGAACTCCAGACCTGAGATGTCGAACGACAGCGTTGTAACAGCTAGTAGTGTGTCTTCGCTGTTCATCCCCGGCTCTTTTTGCATGCTTACCAGGAAGTTCACAAGACTTCGATGCTCGATCGCGACGCCCTTAGGCTTACCCGTGGAGCCGGAAGTATAGAGGACGTAGGCCAAGTTGTTTGGTTGCGCGGTGCCGGGCAACGCTTCAGTGCTGTGCCTGTCGATGTCCGTCCACTGAGAATTCAAGCATACCGTCTTCGCAGAATGCTTCGGCAAAGTCTCAAGCAGGGATTGCTGCGTAACCAGCAGTGAGACATCGGCGTCCTCGAGGATGAATGCGACGCGTTCTTGCGGGTATTCCGGATCCAACGGCACGTAGGCCGCGCCCGCTTTCAAAATGCCGAGCAGCCCAACCAAGAGGTCAAGGGACCGTTTCATGCAAATTCCAACGAGAATATCTGGACCTGCGCCAAGCGACTGGAGATGGCGTGCCAGTTGGTTAGATTTTTTGTGTAGATCGCCGTACGTGATAACCTCGGCGCCGAAAGCAGCGGCCGTTCGTTCAGGAGTTCTTTCCGCCTGCGCTGAAATCAAGTCATACACGCAAGCAGCTCGCGGATAGTCAGCGGATGTGGAATTCCAATCGCCCAGCAATATCTGCCGCTCACCATGTCCCAACATCTGGAGCTTGGAAATGTCACGCTCGGGATGTTCGACCGCCGCCTGCAGTACATTTTCGAAGTGGCCGAGAGCGCGGGTGATGGTGTCTTCATCAAAAAGGTCCGTGCTGTATTCCACGCGAATCAGTAGGCCGCCAGGCACGTCCATCGCGAACCAGGACATGTCAAACATTGAGCTATCTGGATAAACTGGCACCCGCTCAACACTGAGTCCCGGCAACTCAAGAGCCGTCAGCGGTGCGTTCTGAAGGGCAAACATTACCTGGAATATCGGGTTGTGGCTCAAACTACGTTCAGGCTGTAACTCCTCAACAAGCTTTTCGAAAGGAATATCCTGGTGCGCATATGCCTGCAGGGTCGATTCCTTTACGCGGGTCAGGAGGGTGCGAAAGCTTGGATTGTCTGCCAGATTTGTACGCAGAGCCAAAGTGTTGACGAAGAATCCGATGAGCGGTTCGATTTCAGCATAACGGCGATTGGCGATCGGCGATCCGACAACGATGTCTTCCTGGCCCGAATAGCGCGAGAGGAGCGTCTGAAACCCAGCCAGCAAAGTCATGAAGAGCGTGGCGCCTTCGTTTTGGCTCAGGGTCGCAAGCGACTGGACTAGCTTCTGGGGCAGCACGCGAGAGGTGGTTGCACCACGAAATGTCTGGATCGCAGGACGAGGGCGATCCGTGGGGAACTCGAGAACCACTGGCGCCCCAGACAGCTGTTGTTTCCAGTAGTCCAGGTGCTCATCCAGCGCCTGCCCATGCAGCCAGGATCGTTGCCAAGCCGCAAAATCCGCATACTGAATGCCCAGTTCGGGCAAGGAGGGCTTGGCTTGAAGCGACGCCGCATACAGCATTCCCATTTCTTCCGCCAGCACGCCCATGGACCAGCGATCACTGACGATGTGGTGCATCGTCAGGACGAGCGCGTGGTCATCTTCTTCGAGACGCAGCAGCTTGGCTCGAATGAGCGGCCCATGTGAGAGGTCAAATGGGCGCATGATCTCTTGCTTCGCCAAGCGCTCAATTCCCGCATTCTCGCATTCCATGGCCACAACATCGACGAGTTGCAGCGGTATATCGCGCGCGGGTGCGATTACCTGTACGGGTTGGTTGTGATCGATAGAAAACGTCGTCCTCAATACTTCATGTCGGCGGACAATTTCCGCGAGGCTCCTTTGTAAAACTTCCACCTGCAGAGGTCCGCGGATGCGGAAGACTTGAGGGACGTTGTAAAGCGGATTGCCGGGTTCGAGTTGTTCCAGGAACCAAAGACGTTGTTGGGCAAACGAAAGCGGATGTGTGCTGCTGTTAGACTGGCGGACTAGCGGTGGGGCATGTAGGCCGGACCCTGCGCGTTTTGACTCCTCAATTCGCGCCGCAAACTGAGCTAGAGTCGGAGCTTCGAACATGGCTCGCAGCGGCAGCTCCACGCCGAACCACTGTCGAACTCTGGCTACGGCCTGGGTCGCGCTCAGCGAGTTTCCTCCCAGGTTAAAGAAGTTGTCCTCCAGACCAACTCTCTCAACTTGCAACAGTCGTGCCCAAATACCACCCACGATCTCCTCGCTCGGCGTGCGTGGCGCCGCAAAGACCGCTCGGGATAGGCGCATAGCTTTGCCCAACGCAATCTGGTGCTGGATTGCGGGCACATTCCGCAGGTTCGTGGCGATTTGCGCGAAAATCAGGGTCGCGCCGTGAGTGGAGATCTGCGGCGAGAGGGGCCGCTCGCTTATCTCGGTGGGCACTCCGCTTTGCAACTCATGAACGGGGCGAAGCCGCGGTACGCCGATGGCGTATTCCGCCGGAATCCGGTACGACGTCTCGCCGCCCGATGCGTCGCTGAATTGCGCGGCAACACTTTCCATGAAATCCAGCGCTGGCCGGTTTTTCCTGGTGGGCAAGCATTTGGCCACTACACTCGCCAGATCTCGATTCCGCGCAGCCTCCCCGAGTTTCGCGAGCATGTTGTGCTCAACCTTGCGCCCCAGGGCACGGCAGCTCAAGAGGAAGGTGTCGACAAGTAGCCCTTCTCTTCCAGATTGAAAAATTAGAACTCCCACGAGTCCATAGTCGCCAAACCTGTCCTTCAACTCGACCACCCAACATTCGTGTGCTGACCGACATAGCTGTTCGATTTCAGCGGGTGTCCGGCGCACGGTCGTGAAGTTAAACTGATTGGTCCGCTCAGTGAGCTGAGCGACACGGGCTCGGTCCTCGTCCTCCATCGGGCGAATGACAATCTGCAACTGAAGGCCGTCGAGAAACTCCTCGAGGCTGTTCGCGCTGCTGCGCACCTGTTCACGCTCTATATTCTCCCGATAGAGGGCGGTCCTCTTCTTGTCTTCCTCCGTCGTTTTTGTGCGATCCAGCGGCCAAATGTGCCGCAGCAGGTCAGGAATCTCGGTGGGGTCCTCTGGGAGTTCGATCGTCAGAACTTGGGGGCAATTGGCGCGGACTTCGGCGCATTCTAGAGGGTTGTCGTCCAGAAACACGAAGCTGTCGAGCCCCACCTGCAGTTCTTGGGAAAGCTCGCGAAGGTTCTTCGATTTGGCTTCCCAGTTAATTTTGGAAGCGACGATGTGCTCGGGACGAAGAAGCATTCCCGGGTTTTGCTTGAGGACCGCGTCGACGTCCTCTTGCGCATTCTTGCTGCATAGGCACAGGACCATACCCGTTTTCTGTTGAGCAAGGACAAATTCCTGTAACGCCCGCCAGGGCGCATCGACCGCCACTCCAAGAGGCCCCTCCTCACCGCAAACTCCCCGCCATAGCGTGTTATCGCAATCCAGAACGATGACTTTGAAAGGGGGACGGCGTAGCGCCGAGATTTGCCGAGCCAGCATGGTCCCTAGGGCAGTGAAAAACTCGGGCGTGTAGGGAATGTGCCCGATCCTGTCGGCGTATTCGTCCTCGTAGTTGGCCGTCGGGTAGAGTTCCATCACGCGCGACCATGCAATCGTACGAACGCTCGGGAGCCCGTCGAGTTGACTGATGAGAGATGCCTCGATCTGATGAAGGTGTGTTGCCATACCCGGCTGATTGAGGGCTCCTAAGGAAGGCGGGCAAATGCACACGAGGATGGGAACAGGCGATCGGCCGATGTGAGCCTTGATTGCTGCAAGAAGTTCGGCGGCGTTCTCTTGGAGCTTTTCGGCCGAGCTTTCCGTGGAAACGTCCACGGAACCACCCGTTTCAAAATGCTGCCAGTCTTCCAGTCGGAGCAAAAGGATATTGATGCCTTCTCGGTTGCCGGACAGGGAACTCGTGGAATCCAGCAATTGTTGAAAGACCTGGTTGTAAGGGGCGAATTCAATTCGAGTAGAAAGCTCGAGTTGATCCATCCAGAATGCTAGAGACTCCGCCACTGGTTCAGCCGTGAAGGTTGACGCAATTACCAGGGTTTGCTTGTGCTCGCGCTTTCTGGCGGAGCGGGCTTGCTCAGCCAGCGGCTCCGGTAGCGCGATTTCGGCGACCAACATCTCAGGACGCGCTGCCAGCGTTTCCAACATTCGAAGATAGGCCGCCAGAACATGATCAATCGTGGTGCGGTCAAATAAGTCAGTCTTGAATTCACAATCCAGCTGAAGCCCGCCATCTCGTTCGGTAGCCAAGAACCGTAGATCGAGCAGGGCGGTCTCGGTTTTTCGCGGCAGTAACTCGGCCTTAAACTTTTCCCCCGTGAACTTCATTTCTGGATAGTTCTGCAGCAGAAGGGCAACGTTGTAGACGGGGTTGTCGGTCGTCGCAGACCCAGCCGCGGCGGCAACCTTTACGAAAGGGCACTCCTGATGCGCGAATGCCTCCATCAACAACTTCCGTTCGCGATCCAACGCATCGCGGAGTGTTTCCCCGCCGCCAACCGAACAGCGCAGCGGCAGAAAATTAAGAAAGCAGCCAATCATTCGCTCGGAACCAGCCCAGCTTCGATTGCTGGCAACGGTCCCAATAACGATGTCCTTTTCTCCGGTCCAGCTCGAAAGAAAGACGCGAAGGCCAGCGAGCAATACCGAAAACAAAGTTCCGCCGGTCGCCCGCGCCAGAGCCTTGAGTTCGCTGACAGTTGCGGACGGCACGAACACGCCGCTCAGTTCGCCCGCATTTCCCGTTCGCTCCGGGCGGTCTCGGTCCGTGGGAAGATTCAGCGCAGAGGGTGCCCCTTGCAACTGTGATCGCCAGAACGCAAGAGACTCATCAAAGTTTGCACCATGCGTCTTAGCGCTTTCGCGAACGGCATAGTCGGCGTATTGCTCGGTTAGCTCGGGAAGCGGGTATGGACGGCCAGCGGCGATTGCGCCGTAGATCGCACTCAGCTCATGGAAGAAGATGCCACCGGTATGACCATCGCTGACCGAGTGATGCATCACGATAACGAGCAGATGATCGTCGTTCGCCAGTTTAACGAGCCGCGCACGAATTGGTGCGGCGGCGCTCAGGTCGAATCGAGCGTGCCATTCCCGTCGAGCGATGGAAAGGGCGGCCGGCATCCGCTCATCAGGTGAAATCGCTGTCAAGTCTTCCAGCGCTAGCGCGAGTTCACTAGACGGGTCGATAACCTGGTGTGGCCCGGCGTCCCCTTCTAACACGCGCGTGCGCAGAACCTGGTGCCTTCGGCAGATCTCAGCGAAACTTCGTTCTAGAACATCGGCTCGAAGTTCGCCGCGAATGCGCAAAATACGTGGCTCATTGTACGAGTGGCCACTTGGTTCACGTTGTTGCAACAGCCAAAAAGTTAGTTGCGCAGAAGACAGCGGCAGCAGGGAACCCGGCTGAGAAAGACCGGACGCCTCGCGACCAGGGAAGGAAGGCAAAATGTCCGACGACGCTTTCTGCTTCAGCAGGTCGTCGATCACCTCAGCCAAATGCGAGATCGTGGGATCTTCAAAGAACGCGATCAGCGGCAGCTCCACTCCCAGTGCCTCGCGCAGTCGCGAAATCACCTCCATAGAGCGCAACGAATCTCCGCCCAGATCGAAGAAATTCTCTCCCGTTCCAACGTCCTCGCGCCCAAGAACTTCCTCCCACACCTTCCGCACAGCGGTTTCGGTCGTGGAAATCTTCCGGTCGCCGTTCGTCATTGCGCCACCTGCTTAGCGGCTTGGCGTGGCGCGCAGCTCTCTGCAAGAACCCGATAGTCGATTTTCCCGTTCGACGTTCGCGGCAGCGCCGACATCGAGGTCACGCTCACCACGTCACCAGGCAGGCCGAAGGTTTGTCGCAACGTCGTAGCTACCGCCGCGGCATCGCCACCGTTGGCGATGGCCACTATCAGTTGATCGTCTTGTCCGAAACAAGCCACAGGCAAGTCAAATCGGCGTTGCAAGAATTGCTCAACTTCGTCCAGGCTGAAGCGCCTACCAAAGAGCTTCAGAAATCTCTGGAGGCGCCCCGTGATGTAGAAGAATCCGTCCGGGTCTTGTCGCGCCAAGTCGCCCGTCTCGAGCACGCCATGCAGGTCGTCGCCTTTCGCCAAATCCTCCGCGCCACTGGCATATCCCATCATCACGTTGGGACCTTCGTAAACTAACTCACCCGTGGTCTCGATCCTCATCGAACCACCCGGAATAGCGATCCCTATTGAGCCCGCTTTTGCCGGCAACTCTGCGAACGGTAGGTATGAAATCCGCGCAGTCGCCTCCGTCTGTCCGTACATAACCACAAACCTTGCGCCGCGTTCCGTCGCCAGCTCGTGCATCTGGCGAACGTGCGCTTCAGAAAGTTTCCCACCTGCTTGCGTCAGGGTCCGAAGCGTCGCGCCACGCTTTTTGAGCAGTCCCATCTGAAGCAGCATCTGATAGGTGTAAGGCACGCCGCTAAACGAAGTGCACGCGTGGTTGTCGACACTATCCCAGAACTCTCGCCGCAAGACTCCATGTTCAGATAGCACTAAACAACCGCCCACCAGCAAGTGGCTGTGGATCACCGAGAGCCCATAGGAATATGCCATCGGCAGGGAAGTTATTGGCCGCTCGCTGGGTGTCAGCTCAAGATAGGTGGCGATGGAAACAGCGTTCGCCTGCAAATTGGCGAGCGTGAGACGGACAAACTTGGGGCTGCCAGTTGATCCGGATGTGCTCAGAAGAAGCGCCAGGGAGGGATGAATCACTGCGCGCTTGGTGCTGTCATCCAGCTGCCACATGCCTGCCGTGTCACCAAACTTATGGCAAGCGAGCGCCGGAGCATCGACAGAAGCGGAAAGAATCAGGGCAGGGTGATAGCTCTTGACAATCCCGTCCAACAATTCCGTGCTTAGAGTGGCATCGACAACCAGCAACGCATGTCCAGATTTCAATGCCGCCAGATAAGCGACCAGGCACTCGTATCGGTTCTGCGCAAGGAGCAGGAACAGAAGCTTTTCGTCGCTAGCGGGCAGTTGCCCAATGAAAGACTCAACGTCACTTCGCAGTTGGCCGTAGGTTTTGCCCAGCCCGGTGTGAGCTTCGATCACCGCCAAAGAATCCGGCGCGTGTTCCAGGCTCCAGAAGTTCGCGAACTGTTCCGACCCAGTCATGAATCAGAGTTGCGCCTGCGACGCGGCGTGGCTGTGTTTTTCCTCGGATGCCGGTTCGAGATACCAGTTGTGTTTCAACACAAACGCACCGTTCCATGGAACTTTGCCCGTGCCGTAGTAATCGCTTTCCAGCACGGTTACGTGCGCGGCATCGTCAATGAGATCTGCTTTCGTATTCCCGATGTCGAGCCAGACTCGCAGCGTGTAGTCTCCAGGAACGAACGTTAAACTCGGAATGTCGCACGTAAAAATCTGCGCGCCGACATACTCGCCCGTCGGCCGATTCGGCTCAAAATAGCTGTGTGCTGTGAAGATTCTCTGGCCAAATGCATTGTTAAAGCCAAGGCCAATGTTGAAGCTGGCGGTCGGACTGGGAAGTTCGAACTGGATACGCACCTTCAAGCGCGCCCCAATCGGAATTCCTTCCGTCATCGGACGGTCGGCGTCGGTGTAGAGCTCGAGGCGTTTGAGCAAAGGAGCTACAACGGCCTTACGATTCTCCGCCTGCGTAAGGTCGATGATATGACCATCGTTGCCGCGCGCGCCGGAAAGGCTATTCAAATAGCTCAGTACAGCATCCTTGGATGGACCGTCGAAGACGAGTTTGCCCTGTTCCAGCACCACTCCGCGCTGGCACAGGTTTTCGATCGCGGCCATGTTGTGGGTGACGAACAGTACAGTTCGCCCGCCTCGGCTGACTTCGCTCATCTTGCCGAGGCATTTCTTTTGGAAGGCCACGTCGCCGACCGCGAGCACCTCGTCGACAATTAAGATTTCAGGCTCCAGGTGCGCGGCTACCGAAAACGCCAGACGGACGTACATCCCACTGGAGTAATGCTTCACAGGCGTATCCAGGAATTTCTCGATCTCCGCGAATGCCACGATCTCGTCGAACTTGGAAGTGATCTCAGCCTTACGCATGCCAAGGATCGCGCCGTTCATGAAAATGTTTTCTCGCCCAGTAAGCTCGGGATGAAACCCAGTTCCCACTTCGAGCAAGCTCGCCATTCGGCCGCGTAGCGTAATTGAGCCGCTGGTGGGGTCCGTGATGCGTGAAACAATCTTCAACAGCGTGCTCTTGCCCGCTCCGTTCCGTCCGATAATGCCAACCACTTCTCCTTGAGCGACTCCAAAACTGACGTCGCGCAATGCCCAGAAGCTTTCTTGTC
>Ga0075021_10001914_pt1 | contig 10773 bp, 7 predicted proteins | sample ColStrG_CSR_2012_FD_72749 | JGI IMG/M metagenome (GOLD analysis project Ga0075021, IMG submission 72749) | Freshwater sediment microbial communities in response to fracking from Pennsylvania, USA - Cold Stream Run_MetaG_CSR_2012 | ecosystem: Environmental > Aquatic > Freshwater > Creek >... | reverse complement strand
CCTGATCGCCCAGCTCGTGCCCGCGCCCCACACCCTCGAGGTGGACGCGACCATCCAGACCCTGCTCGCCGAGGGTTTCGTGGGCGAGGTGCTCGCCGTCGAGCTGCAGGCGTCGGGGGGACGCTTCGTCGAGCCGGACGCGCCGATCACCTGGCGGCAGGACATCGGGCTGAGCGGCCACAACATCCTCAACATGGGGATCTGGTACGAGGCGATGATGCGCTGGCTCGGCCCGGCCCAGCGGGTGACCGCGATGACCAAGGTCGCGGTGCCCCGGCGCAAGGACGGCACCGGCGCCCCGCACGACGTGCGCGTGCCCGACCACGTGGACATCCTGGCCCAGTTCCGCGGCGGGGCGGTCGGCCACCTGCGCTTCAGCGCGGTGACCGGGCTGGCTCCCGCTTCCGAGGTGTGGATCTTCGGCAGCGAGGGCACGGTGCGGCTCGAGGCCGACGCGCTCCGGCTCACCGGCGGCCGGCGCGGAGAGTCCGCCCTGCGCGAGATCCCGGTGCCGCCCAAGACGCGCATCGGCTGGCGGGTGGAGGAGGAGTTCGTCAACGCCATCCGGGGCCGCGAGAAGATCGCGCGCACCTCGTTCGAGGACGGCGTGCGCTACATGGAGTTCACGGACGCGGTCACCCGCAGCGCCACCACCGGCCAGACCGCCGAGGTAAAGGACCTCTAACTCTCCCCCCTCTCCCCTCAGGGGAGAGGGCAGGGTGAGGGGTGGTGTAGGGGTGAAGCGGAGCGCGCCCGCCTACCCCTGCCGGTACCAGTAGGCGATCCGCCCGAAGATCGAGTCCCACGAGTTGGGCTCGATCCCGGCCAGGCTGTTGGCGGCGGCGTGGAGCACGTTGCGCCACGTGACCGGGATCACCACCGCGCTCTGCACCACCATGTCGTTCATCTTGATGAAGAGCGCGGCCCGCTTCACCGGGTCCATCTCGTTCTCCGCCTTGCGCCACAGCCGGTCGAAGTCCGCGTTGCGCCAGCGGGCGATGTTGCGGCCGTTCCACCCATTTTCCTTGGTCGGGATCTCCCAGGAGGCGAACTGGGCCATGAAGAGCTGGGGATCGAGGCCGGTGAACACGGTGTAGGTTTGGAGGTCGGCGTGGAAGCGGACGTTGGTGTCCACGTTGCTCACGTCCGACGCGAAGAACACGGAGGCCGGGATGGCCTTGACCTCCATCTCGATCCCGGCCCGGGCCGCCCCCTGCTTGATCACGGTCTGGATCTTCTGCACCGTGGAATTGGCCGCCCCCTGGAAGAGCAGGCGGAGGCGCCGCGTGTCCTTGGCCCGTACCCCGTCCGGGCCGCGGAGATAGCCCGCCTGCTCCAGCACGTCGTTGGCCTTCTCGATGTTGAACTCCCACGTGCTGTTGTGGGAGCGGAAGCGGTCCGGGGCGTTGAGGAAGTTGGCGGTGATCTGCCCGGTGCGGCCGACGAGGTGCTCCTGGATCGAGGTACGATCGACCGTCAGGCTCAGCGCATTTCGCACCGACTGGTCGGTCAGGACGGGATGCGGCGCCTTGAGGCTCGAGCGCTCGCCGTCCACCTCGCGCAACGGGTCGGCCTGGTTGCACTGGATGAAGCTCACCGCACTGCTCGGGATCGTCATGACCCGGCCCTTGCCGCCCTGCTCGATCCGCCGGAGCACCTCCTCCTCGATCAGCACGTAGTACGCGAAGTCGTACTCGCCGGTCTGCAGCACCGCGCGCGCCGCGCCCACCGCGTCGCCGCCGCACTTGATGTCGAGGCGGTCGAAGAACGGGCGATTCGGGACGTGATAGCCCTTGTGGAGCTCGGCGCGGATCAGGTCGCCGGGCCGGAACTCGGTGAGCCGGTAGGGCCCGGTGCCGACCGCGGGGATCATCCCGATGGCCTCGCGCGCGCCGCTGCCCTTGACGGTCTGGAAGATGTGGCGCGGCAGCAGACCCCCGCCGGTGAACGCGGAGGCCCAATAAGGCTGCGGCTTCTTGAAGATGACCTTGATCGTGTACTGGTCGAGCCGCTCGATGCGGATGATGTCCTCGTAGGAGGCGCGGGTGCCCGCCGCGGTCGCCGGGTCGAGGGCGAACTCCCAGTTGAAGATGACGTCGTCCGCGGTGAACGGGGCGCCGTCGTGCCACACCACGTTGCGCTTGAGCCGCCAGGTCACCCACTGGCCGTCCTTGGCGAGCGTGTTGGCCTTGCGGCTCGGGATGTCCTCGGCCAGCACCGGCACCAGGGTCCCGTCCGGCGCCGCGGCGGCGAGCGGCTCGTAGAAGATGCGCTGGACCGTGAAGTCCCGCAGGCCCCGGCCGAAGTGTGGGTGCAGCAGGGTGGGCGCGTCCCACATCAGCATCCGGAGGGTGCCGCCGCCGCCCCGCCGGGTCGGCGTGAACTCGGCCTCGCGTGGCTGGGCGGTCGCGACCCCCGCCGCGCCCAGGAGGGACCCCGCCCGCGGCGCGCCGAGCCCGACCGCGGCCATCGCCTGCACGAAGCTCCGCCGGGTGAGGCGGCCGTCCTTCACACACGCCATCAGCTCCCGCAGCCTGTGCTCGTCCATGTGCCTCCGAGGGGTCGGCGTGGTAGAGGGTCCGACAGCGATAACGCGGAGGCGCCCCGAAGTCAAGGGCGCCCGCGTCCGGAGCCGCCGGACTAGGGCGCTCCGAGGAGCCGGAGGGACGCGGGCGCGCAGGCGACCTGCACCCGGGCCCCGCTCTCGAAGAGGCCGTGGCGGAGGGGATCGTAGGAGACGGTCAGAAGCGACGTCCCCTCCACCTCGACCGCGTACTCGACCTTCTCGCCCAGGAACGTGCGGCCGCGGACCACGCCGCGGACCGTGACCTCCCCGTCCGGTGCCGCGGCCCCCTCGGCCAGGAGGCCGATCGACTCCGGCCGCAGCACCAGGGAGACGTCCGGCCTGCCCGCGCCCGCCTCGTCCGCGGGCACCGTGACCTCGCGCCCCCACAGGGCCACCGTGGCCAGGCCCGGGCTCACGCGCACCACACGCGCGGGCAGGAGGTTCACGCGGCCGATGAACTGGGCCACGAAGACCGAGCGGGGCGCGCGGTAGAGATCGTGCGCGGTACCGACCTGGGCCACCCGCCCGGCCTGCATCACCGCGATGCGGTCCGAGATGGCCATGGCCTCCTCCTGGTCGTGGGTCACGTAGACGGTGGTGATGCCGAGCTGGCGCTGCAGCCGCGACAGATCCTCCCGCATCTGCACCCGCAGCTTGGCGTCCAGGTTGCTGAGCGGCTCGTCGAAGAGGAGCAGCCGGGGCTCGACCACCACCGCGCGCGCCACCGCCACCCGTTGCTGCTCGCCGCCGGAGAGCTGATTCGGGAAGCGGCGCTCGTAGCCGGGCAGGCCGACCAGGGTCAGCACGCGCCCGACCCGCTCGCGCACGACCGGCTCCCGGAGACGCTGCACCCGGAGGCCGTAGGCCACGTTCTCGAAGACGGTGAGGTGCGGGAAGAGCGCGTAGTTCTGGAACACGAACCCGATGCTGCGCCGGTACACCATGAGGCCGGTCACGTCCTGCTCGTCGATCAGCACCTGCCCGGTGTCGGGTCGCTCGAAGCCCGCCACCATCCGCAGGGTGGTGGTCTTGCCGCAGCCGGAGGGGCCGAGCAGGGTCAGCAGCTCGCCCGGCTCGACGGTGAGGCTCACGTCGGCCACCGCGGCCGCGCCCTGCTCGGCGCGGACGAAGCGCTTGGAGACGGACACGAGGCGCAGGCGCGCGCCGTCGGCCTGGGTCATGGCGCGCTCACCCGCCGAGGAGCGTGCCGGCCTGGCCGAGGCTGCCCGCGTTGAGCCAGCGCATGGCCAGGCTCGCGAGCAGCACCGCGGCGTAGACGAGCAGGATCACCAGCACCGAGAAGGCGGAGGCCTGGCCCAGCTCGAGGTTGGTGATGCCCTCGAGGATGCGCACCGTCACCAGCGACCAGCTGAGCGACACCAGGAAGATGGTGGCGCTGATCGCGGTCATCGCCCGGATGAAGAGCACGGTCATCCCCGCCAGCAGCGCGGGCCTCACCAGCGGGAGGATCACCCGCCGGAAGGTCACGTCCCGGCGGGCGCCCAGGCTGGCCGACGCCTCCTCGAGGGACGGATCGATCTGGGCCAGCAGGGCGGTGGTCGCCCGGGTGCCGGCCAGGCTGTAGCGGAACACGTAGCAGATCACCAGGATGAAGGCGGTGCCGGTCAGGGCGAGGGGGGGATCGTTGAAGGCGACCAGATACGCGATGCCCACGATGGTGCCGGGCAGGGCGTAGTTGATCATGGCCGCGAACTCCAGCGCCCGCCGCCCCGGGAAGTGGGTGCGGGCCACCACGAAGCCGAGCACCACCGCGAAGAGCCCGCCGAGCGGCATGCAGATCGCCGCGATGACGAGGGTGTCGCGGATGGCCTTGAGCCCGCCGCTGAAGACGTGCGCGTAGTGCGCGGCGGAGAAGCTGTTGTCGGCGCCGAGGGCGCGCACCAGCGAGGCCGTCACGATCAGGGCGTAGAAGGTCAGCACCAAGAGCACGGTGGCCGCGCACACGAGGGCCAGCAGCGCGACGGCCCCGGGCGAGAGGCTCTTGATCGAGGTGGCCGCGCCGGACTTGCCGGTCACCGTGACCACCGAGCGCCGCTCGGTCCACCAGCGCTGCGCCATGAAGACGGCCAGCGCCGGCACCAGCAGGAGGAAGGAGAGCGCGGCGCCGCCCCGCATGTCGTAGAGCCCGGTGATCTGGAGAAAGGCCTGGGTGGGCAGCACCGGGAACTTGGTGCCGCCCAGGATCAACGGGGTCGCGAAGTCGGCGAGCGAGGCGGCCGAGAGCAGGAGGAAGGAGTTCGCGAGGCCGGGCGCGGCCAGGGGCACGGTGACGGTGCGGAACACCCGCCCGCGCCGGGCCCCCAGGCTGAAGGCCCCGTCCTCCAGGTTGGGGTCGATGTTGGCGAGCACGCCCTTCAACGTCAGATAGGCGATGGGGAAGTAGGTGAGCGTCTCGGAGAGCAGCGTGCCGCCGAGGCCGTAGATGTTGAGCGAGGCGATGCCGAAGACGTGGTATGAGATGAGCCCCTTCGGCCCCAGGGCGAAGATCAGCGCGATGGCCGCGGTGAAGGGCGGCGAGATGAGCGGCAGCAGCACGACGGCGTCGAGCGCGCCGCCGACCCCGCGCGGCAGTCGGGCGCGCACCGCCAGCAGCGCGAAGGCGAAGCCGAGCGCGGTGCCGATGCCGCCGACCAGCGCGGCGAGCAGCAGGCTGTTGCCGAGCGCGCGCCGGTGCTGCCAGTTCGAGACCAGCTCGGTGACCGGGGCCAGGGTGGGCCCGCCGTCCCAGAAGGTCAGCACGAGCAGCCGGGTCACCGGGTAGAGGACGAACAGGGCCACCGCGGCCCACAGCAGCAGGACGGTCGGGGCCAGGAACGGATCGCGGAGGGCCGCTCGCGAGGAGCCCGCCGGAGCGGCGGCCGGGCTCACGTCACTCCTTGATGACCTCGTTGACCCAGCGGTCCACCAGGCGCTTGCGGTTCTTGCCCACCCAGTCGAGGTCCACCGGCAAGAGCTTCGCCTCCTTCATGAGCGCCGCCACCGCGGGGTTGATGCTCCCCCCGGGGAGCGTCGGCAGCATGTAGACCTCGTTCTTGTCGAGGAGATCCTGCATGTCCTTCGTGAAGGTCCAATCGATGAACCGGGTGGCGGCCTCGCGATTCTTGGCCCCCCGCACGAGGGCCACCGCCTCGATGACCGCGGCCACGCCTTCTCGCGGGAAGGTGATGATCATGTCGTAGCCCTTCTTCTTGGCCTCCATCGCGTCGGGCATGTGGGCGATGCAGACGGTGGCCTGGCCCATCGCGGTGGGGATCGTGCAGCCGCCCCCGCTTTTGGTGTAGACCTGCACGTTCTGGTGGAGCTTCTTCTGGTACTCGACCGCCTTGTCCTCGTCCCGCCCGAAGGCGTAGTAGATCGAGAGGATCCGCGTGAGCGCGGTGCCCGAGGTCCGGGCATCGGCGGTCTGGATCTGCCCTTTGTAGGCCGGATCGAGTAGATCGTTCCAGGAGGTGGGGGGCTTGAGGCCCTTCTCCTTGAGCAGCTTGGCGTTGGACATGAAGAGGAGCGTGTTCCGGGCCACCGCGGTGTAGTAGCCCTCGGGGTCCTTCAGCTCCGCCGGCACCTTCTCGGCGGTGGACGGGCGATACGGCTCGATGATCCCGGCCGCCTTGGCCGCCGCGAAGCCGTCGCCCGGCGCGCCCCAGATGACGTCGGCGCGCGGGTTGTTCTTCTCCGCGGTGGCGCGGGCGACCAGCTCGCCGGTCGAGAGGCGAATAAAGTTGATCGGCACCCCCGTCCGAGCGGTGTACGCCTTGAAGATCGGCTGTGACAGCGACTCCGGCCACGCGGTATAGACGTTGATGGCGTCGGCGCCCCAGGCGGGAGCGGCCAAGAGCAGGCACGTCGCGAGCAGCAGGATCGTGGACATCGATGTCCTCCTTCTGAATTGCCGCCTGAATTGCCGAGATGATACACGAACGTTGCGCAGTGCGCAGCGGCACCTCGGGAAAGCTTGGCGATAAATTGGTCGGATCGTAGACTCGCGGTAGAGCACCGCACGGCCCGCATGATCATGACCCGTTCGTTGATCGCCTTCGCAACCTTCCTCCTCGCCCTGGCGCTGCCGGTCGGCATCGCCCACACGGGAGAGTCCTGGCCGGTCGATCCCGGCATCGCGGAACGCCCCCCGGATCTGCCGTCCTGGCTCATCGCCTCCCGCCTGGGCCGGCCGCTCGACGACACCTCCCGTGACGACGCCATGGGCGGTGGCGGCCTCAGCGACCTGGGCGCGGTGCTGTTGCGTGAAGGCTCCGCCGCCCCGATCACTCCCGATCCGCTCACGCTCCGGACGTCCGGCGAGGATCCGACCGATCTGCGCGCGCTCCTCGGGCGCGGCGATCGCTGGCACCTGATGAGCTTCGGTGCCGCGGCCGCCCGACCACAGGACATGCAGGTGACCGCGTACGGAGCGGTGGCCTATCTCCCGAGCCTGTCGAGCTCTCGGCCCGACGGAGGGCTCGGCTTCGGGCCGGCCTCCGCGCCGGGGGCCGCCTTCGGGCTCGGCCTGGACGATCCGGAGGAGCCGGTGTCGCTCGGGTTCAAGGGCGAGCTGGTCGGCCTCGGGCTCGAGGGCGGCGCGGAGTATCGCTCGGTCGGCAAGCAGCTGGAGCGGGTCGTGGCCGGCCCCGCTTCGCAGAAGGACCGCGAAGGCACCGAGGTCTGGCTGGCCCAGCGCCTGGGTCTGCTACGGCTCAAGCTCTCGCTGTCCGATCTCTCCGACAACGTGGACCGGGATCCCGCGCTGCCCCGGACCACCAAGACCCAGACCGCGGTGAGCGGGCAGCTCGCCCCGCGCGACTGGCCGATCTTCGGGCTCACCTACGCCACCGGGGACTCCGAGCGCGCCTGGCTCACCGGCGAGGGCCGCGCGCGCACGATCGAGCGCCAGACCTTCGACAGCGTGGCCGGGTCGACGTACTACGGGACGCGGTGGTTCGACCTCTCGGGGACCTCCACCTACAGCTACAGTCGAGACCCCGGTCGCTCCGATCGCGACATGAACTCGCTCTACCACGACCTGAGCCTCACCCTTCGCCCGCTCAAGGTCGTCTCGGTCACGCCCTCCCTGAGCAGCGGCGTCGACCGGTATGAATGGTCGTCCACGCGCTACCAGTCGGGCTCGGCCTCGCTCCTGCTCACCTACACGCCGACCGCGAGCCGGCTCAGCCTGTGGACGCTCGGGGCCTACACCACGTCCCAGAGCACCGACCACACCGTGGACGGGCGCACCATGAGCGTGAGCGGAGGCCTCGCGTGCGGGCTCGGCAAGATCCTCGGGGGACCCGCGAGCCTCGCGGTCCAGGCCGGCTACGACCGCTACGTGGACGGGATCTACCCGGACAGCTCGGCGCGCGGCGCCTTCGGCCTGGTCCTCTTCAAGGTCGCGGCCTTCTAGTCGCGCCTCCCTCCGCGGGCGGGTGGATCAGCCGTGCCGCAGCCGCGGGTCCAGGAAGTCCTGCAGCGCGTCGCCCAGGATGTTGAGCGACAGCACCACCACGAATATGGCCAGCCCGGGCAGCAGCGCCACGTGCGGGCGCAGGATCACGAAGGTCCGCGCGGTGGCCAGCATGCTGCCCCAGTCCGCGGTGGGCGGCTGCGTGCCCAGGCCGAGGAAGCTGAGCCCGGCGGTGGCGAGGATCTTCGCCCCCACGTCGAGGCTCCACGCGACCACCACCGGCGCCAGCAGGTGGGGCAGCAGGTGGCGGCGCAGGATCGACCGATCGCTGCTGCCGAGCGCCCGCGCCGCCTCCACGAACTCCCGCTCCCGCAGGGAGAGCACCAGGCCCCGCGCCAGGCGCGTGTAGAGGGGGAAGCCCACGATCGCGATGGCCACCATCGCGTTTGCGAGCCCGGGCCCGAGACCGGCCACGATCGCGATGGCGAGCAGGATGTAGGGGAACGCCATCAGGATATCGGTCAGGCGCATCACCACCGTGTCGACCCGCCCGCCCCAGTAGCCGGCGTGCAGCCCGAGGAGCCCGCCGATCAGCATCGAGACGCTCGCGGTGGCGAACCCGGCCAGCAGCGAGATCCGCCCGCCCCACACCAGACGGGCCAGCATGTCGCGCCCGAACTCGTCGGTGCCGAGCAGGTGTCCGGGGCTGCCCGGCGGCCGCAGCCGGTTCCGGGTGTCGACCACGTCGGGATCGAGCAGCGGCAGGTAGGGCGCGAGCAGGGCCGCGAGCACGGCCGCGGCCATGACGAGGCCCGCGGCGACGGCGAGCTGGTTGCGGAGCACGCGTGGAACTCTCATGCGAGGCGGTTCATTCGTAGCGAATGCGGGGGTCGAGGAAGGCGTAGAGCAGGTCGACGGCCAGGTTGAAGAGCACGAAGCCCAGCGCGATCACCAGCACGCAGCCCTGCACGAGCGGGAAGTCGCGCGCGAGGATGCCCTGGATCATCAGGGTCCCCACCCCCGGCCACGCGAACACGGTTTCGGTGAGGATCGCGCCGCCCAGCAGGTAGCCGGCCTGCACGCCCACCACCGTCACCGTCGGGATCAGCGCGTTGCGCAGCGCGTGGCGCAGCACGACCCCGCGCTCCACGAGGCCCTTGGCGCGGGCGGTGCGCACGAAGTCCTGGCGCAGGATGTCGAGCATCGTGCTGCGGGTGAGCCGCGCGATGATGGTGGTGGACGCGGCGGCCAGCGTGACCGCGGGGAGGGCCAGGTGGCTCAGCAGGTCCGCGAGACCGCCGACCCCGTGGGCGCCGTACATCCCGGACGCGGGCAGCCAGCCGAGCCAGAGCGAGAAACACACCATGAGGACGAGCCCCAGCCAGAAGCTCGGCATGCTCGCGCCGAAGATGGAGCCGAGTGTGCTGAGCCGGTCCACGAGCGACCGCGGGCGCGCGGCCGAGAGCACGCCGAGCGCGATGCCGCACCCGGTGGAGAGGAAGAGCGCGGTGGAGGTGAGGATCAGGGTGGCCCGGAAGCGGATCAGCACCTCGCCGAGCACCGGTTGGCGCAACCGGATCGACCGGCCGAGATCGCCCTGGAGCACGTGGCCCATCCAGCGCGCGTACTGCAGCGGCAGCGGCTCGTCGAGCCCCAGGTCGGCCCGCAGGCGCGCCACGTCCTCCTGGCTCGCCTGCGACCCCAGCATGATCTCGGCGGGATCTCCGGGGGACAGGTGCAGGACGAGGAACACCACCACCGATACGCCGAGCAGGACCGGCACCAGCAGGAGCAGACGCCGGAGGAGGTAGCGTCCCACCGGGCGCCGGCTACTTGAGCGAGATCGTCTCCACGCGCAAGTCGAAGCTCGGGTGGAGCTTGAAGCCCTGCACGCGCTTGGCGAACGCGGCGGTCTGCACCTCGTGGTCGATGAAGATCCACGGCGGATCGTCGTGGAGCAGCCGCTGGGCCTCGCGGTAGAGCTGGGCGCGCTTGGCCTGGTCGGTGGTGAGCCGTGCCTGGGTCAGCACCTCGTCGAAGCGCGGGTTCTTGTACATGGCGCGGTTCGGCCCCACCGGGGTCCACTGGCTCGAGTGCAGCAGCGGGTACATCACGAGGTCGGGGTCCTCCGAGCCCGCCATCCAGGACAGGGCGAACATGTCCTGCTCCTTGGTGCGCAGCTTGGCCAGGAAGGTACCCCACTCCATGGTCTGGAGCGTGACGTTGACCCCCACCGCCTTGAGGTTGGACTGGATGATCGTGCTCATCGCCACCGGCGACTGCATGCCCGATCCCGACTCGGGCACCCACAGAGTGGTGGAGAAGCCGCTCGCGAGGCCGGCCTCGGCCAAGAGCTTCTTCGCGCGCTCCGGGTCGTAGGGGAAGGGCTTGATCCCGCCCTCGTCGCCCCAGGTGCCGGGCAGCACCGGGCCCTTGGAGACGGCCCCGGTGCCCTTGAGCACGTCGCGGACGATGGCCTCCTTGTCGACCGCGTAGTTGAGCGCCTGCCGCACCCGCTTGTCGTCGAAGGGCTTCTTCGAATTGTTGAAGCCGAGGTACCAGACGTGCGCGCCCACCTGCCGCTGCAGGGTCACCTTCGGGTGATTCTCGAGCTGGGCCACGAAGTCGGGCGGGGTGCCCACGATCAGGTCGAGGGCGCCGGTGAGCAGCTCGGTCAGCCGCGCCTGGTCCTCGGTGACCGATCGGAAGATCACGCGGTCCACCTTGACCGGGAAGCGCCAGTAGCTCGGATTCTTCTCGAGGATCACGCGCTGGCCGCGGTCCCACTGGA
>Ga0075021_10001913_pt1 | contig 10773 bp, 8 predicted proteins | sample ColStrG_CSR_2012_FD_72749 | JGI IMG/M metagenome (GOLD analysis project Ga0075021, IMG submission 72749) | Freshwater sediment microbial communities in response to fracking from Pennsylvania, USA - Cold Stream Run_MetaG_CSR_2012 | ecosystem: Environmental > Aquatic > Freshwater > Creek >... | reverse complement strand
CCGTTGCCCAGCAGCGTGGCGTCCCCGCCCCTGGCGCCAGCCCCCCCGCTACCGCCGTTGCCGAACAAGATTCCGCCCGACTCACCGGCCTCGCCGGGCGACGTGCCGCTGCGGCCGTCGCCGATCAGGGGGCGTTGGAATAGCGCCCGGCTGGGCGCATTGATCAGGTCGAGCAATTCCTGGAATGGGTTGGCGCTGGCGGCCTCTGTGGCGGCGTAAGCCTGCGCGCCGCCGAGCAGTGATTGCACGAATTGCTGGTGAAACGCCGAGCTCTGGGCGCTCAGCGCCTGAAAAGCCTGGCCGTGCTCCGCGAAGACCGCGGCGATGGCGGCCGACACCTCATCGGCGCCCGCGGCCGTCACGGCGGTGGTCCGAGCCGCCGCAGCGGAGTTGGCTCCATTGATCGCCGAACCGATGCCGGCCAGATTTCCAGCGGCGTCCGACACAAAATCCGTACTGACCGCAACGAACGACATCGTGTACCTCCACCGGTGAAAACGTTAGCCGTCGAAGGATCCTATCGTGATTCGGCAGGTTTGCTGAAGCATTCTTCAGTCATTTTCCTGATGAATTCAAGTGCATAGGCACGGGATTCAACGTCCAGGTTTATGCGCGGTGCTGCTCAACGGCGCGGCCCAGATCGTGTAGTCGACGCGGTGTCTGGCCTGTTAGCTCGCCGGTGAGCGCGGTTCGGCGTGGCCGGCCGCGCAGGCGTTGCCGAGCCGGGCTGTCGATGTGGATGTGCTGATGATCGTCACCAGGTCACGGTCGACTCTCCGGCAAACCAGCGGGGCCTGCTTTGATCCCCGGAACAAGACACCAACTCGGTGCGTTGAGGCTGTCGTGACCACTCAAGACCTCACTGCTGAGCAGTTCAACGAGACCATCGAGGGCAACGACATCGTGCTCATCGATTTTTGGGCGTCCTGGTGCGGACCGTGCCGCCAGTTCGCGCCGACGTTCCAGGCGTCGTCGGAGAAGCACCCCGACATCGTGCATGCCAAGGTGGACACCGAAGCCGAACAACAGCTGGCCGCGGCCGCCCAGATCCGGTCCATCCCCACATTGATGGCCTTCAAAAAGGGTCAGTTGCTGTTCAACCAGCCCGGCGCGCTGCCGCCGGCGGCCCTCGAGGACCTGGTCCAGCAAGTCGTCGCGTTCGACGTCGAGGCCGCCCAAGCGGAGCAAACCGAGCAGGCCGAGCAGGCCTAACGCGCCGCACGCTACCGTTCACGGGTGAATTTGGTACTCGTCGATCACCCGCGGCCCGGGGTTGCCCTGATAACCCTCAATCGGCCGGAGCGGATGAATTCGATGGCGTTCGACGTCATGGTCCCGCTCAAAGAGGCGCTAGATAAAGTGACCCACGACAACTCCGTGCGCGTGGTCGTGCTGACTGGAGCGGGTCGGGGATTCTCCTCGGGAGCCGATCACAAGTCCGCCGGCAGTGTGCCGAATGTCGACGGGTTGACCCGCCCCACGTTCGCGCTGCGCTCCATGGAAGTGCTCGACGACGTCATCCTGGCGCTGCGGCGGCTGCATCAACCGGTCATCGCGGCGGTCAACGGTGCGGCGATCGGCGGCGGGCTGTGCCTGGCGCTGGCCGCCGACATCCGGGTGGCCTCGACCAGCGCCTATTTCCGCGCGGCCGGCATCAACAACGGGCTGACCGCCAGCGAACTCGGGCTGAGCTACCTGCTGCCCCGGGCCATCGGATCGTCGCGCGCGTTCGAGATCATGCTGACCGGTCGCGACGTCAGCGCCGAGGAAGCCGAGCGGATCGGACTGGTGTCCTGCCAGGTGCCGGACGCGCAGCTGCTGGACACCTGCTACGCGCTGGCGGCACGGATCGGCGCGTTCTCGCGGCCGGGAACCGAATTGACCAAGCGCACGCTGTGGAGTGGACTGGACGCCGGTAGCCTGGAAGGGCACATGCAAGCCGAAGGCTTGGGACAGCTTTACGTCCGTCTGCTTACCGCCAACTTCGAAGAAGCGGTTGCCGCGCGCGCAGAGCAGCGCCCGCCGGCGTTCACAGACGACAAATAACTTAGGAGAGCATCGTGATCACGGCCACGGACCTTGAGGTCCGCGCTGGCGCGCGCATCCTGCTCTCACCCGACGGCCCGGATCTGCGGATCCAGCCCGGCGATCGCATCGGGCTGGTTGGGCGCAACGGCGCGGGCAAGACCACCACGCTGCGCATCCTGGCGGGCGAGACCGAGCCGTACGCGGGGTCGGTCACCCGCACCGGCGAAGTCGGCTACCTTCCCCAAGACCCGAAAGAGGGCGATCTCGAGGTGCTGGCCCGCGACCGGGTGCTGTCGGCCCGCGGATTGGACGTGCTGCTCACCGATCTGGAAAAGCAGCGAGCGCTGATGGCCGAGGTCGCCGACGACGACGCGCGGGACCGCGCGATCCGCCGCTACGGCCAGCTCGAGGAGCGGTTCGTCGCGCTGGGCGGCTACAGCGCCGAAAGCGAAGCGGGTCGGATCTGCGCCAGTCTCGGCTTGGCCGAGCGGGTTCTGACGCAACAATTGAGCACGCTGTCCGGTGGGCAGCGCCGCCGGGTGGAGCTGGCCCGGATCTTGTTCGCCGCCTCCGATAGTGGTTCGGGGTCTTCGACGACTCTGCTGCTCGACGAGCCGACCAACCACCTCGACGCGGATTCGCTTGGCTGGCTGCGGGATTTCCTGCGATCACACACCGGCGGGCTGGTGGTCATCAGCCACAACGTCGACCTGATCGCCGATGTGGTCAACCGGGTGTGGTTCCTGGACGCCGTTCGTGGCGAGGTCGACGTCTACAACATGGGCTGGCAAAAGTACCTGGATGCCAGGGCCACCGACGAGCAGCGTCGTCGTCGGGAGCGGACTAACGCCGAACGTAAGGCCGCGTCGCTGCGCACGCAGGCCGCCAAGCTGGGCGCAAAGGCCACCAAAGCCACTGCGGCCCAGAACATGCTGCGGCGCGCCGATCGGATGATGGCCGAGCTCGATCAGGAGCGCGTCGCCGACAGGGTGGCCCGGATCAAGTTCCCGGTTCCGGCCGCTTGCGGACGCACGCCCCTGGTGGTCAAGGGGCTGAGCAAGTCGTATGGGTCGCTCGAAGTGTTCACCGGTGTGGATTTGGCGATCGACCGCGGCTCGCGGGTGGTGGTGCTGGGGCTCAACGGCGCCGGCAAGACCACCATGTTGCGGTTGCTGGCCGGCGTCGAGACGCCCGACACCGGAGGGCTTGAGCCCGGATACGGTTTGCGGATCGGCTATTTCGCGCAGGAGCACGACACCCTCGACAACGACGCAACCGTCTGGGAGAACATCCGGTACTTGGCACCCGACTCCGGCGAACAGGAGCTGCGCGGCCTGCTGGGGGCATTCATGTTCAGCGGTCCGCAGCTCGACCAACCGGCCGGCACGCTATCCGGCGGGGAGAAGACCCGGCTGGCATTGGCCGGCCTGGTGGCGTCCACGGCGAACGTGCTGCTGCTCGACGAGCCGACCAACAACCTCGATCCGGCGTCGCGCGAGCAGGTGCTTGACGCGCTGCGTAGCTATCAGGGCGCCGTGGTGCTGGTGACACACGACCCCGGGGCGGCCGAGGCGCTCGACCCGCAGCGCGTCGTGCTGCTGCCCGACGCCACCGAGGACTATTGGTCCGACGAATATCGGGACCTGATCGAGCTGGCCTAGTTTGAGTGCGAGCAGACGCTAAAGCCCCCGACACGCCAAGCGTGCGGGGGCTTTAGCGTCTGCTCGCGCAACTAATTGCGGCGCACCGACTTCTCCACCAGGTCCAGGACGGCGGCCAGTCGCTGCGGATCTTCACCGGATGCCAGCCGGGCCACCAACCCGTCGAGAACCAGTTCCAGGTAGCACCGCAACACGTCGCCGGGAACGTCGTCGCGTACCCGGTGCGCCTCCTTCTGGCGGCGCAACCGCTCGGCCGTCGCGGTTGCCAGTTCCGCGGAACGCTCGGCCCATCCGCGGCTGAATTCAGGATCGTTGCGCAGTTTGCGTGCGATCTCCAACCTGGTTGCCAGCCAGTCGAACTGGTCGGGTGCGGCAAGCATGTCGCGCATCACCTGGATCAGACCTTCGCGGCTCGCGACCTCGGCCATCCGCTCGGCATCCTGGTGCGCCAGCGCGAAAAACAGTGCGTCCTTGTCGCGGAAGTGGTGGAAGATCGCACCGCGCGACATCCCGATCGCCTGTTCCAGCCGCCGAACCGTGGCTTTGTCGTAGCCGTATTCGGCAAAGCAACGGCGTGCACCGTCGAGGATCTGGCGTCGGCGTGCCGCCAGATGGTCCTCGCTGACTTTAGGCACGGGTGCGGGTCAGCCAGCCTTCAGCATGTTGCGCAGCACGTACTGCAGGATCCCGCCGTTACGGTAGTAATCGGCTTCTCCAGGGGTGTCGATGCGCACCACGGCGGCGAACTCGATTTTTCCGGCTTTGACGTGCACCGTCTTCGGCGTCTTGCCGTCGTTGAGCGCATCGATACCGGTGATGTCGAAAACCTCGGTGCCGTCCAGCCCTAAGTCCTTGGCCGACTTGCCGTCCGGGAACTGCAACGGGATGACGCCCATGCCGATCAGGTTCGAGCGGTGAATGCGTTCGAACGACTCGGCGATCACCGCGCGAACGCCCAGCAGGCTCGTCCCCTTGGCTGCCCAGTCTCGTGACGAGCCGGACCCGTACTCCTTACCGCCCAGCACCACCAGCGGGATATCTTGTTCCGCATAGTTTTGCGCCGCGTCGTAGATAAATGCCTGCGGAGCGCCATCCTGAGTGAAGTCACGCGTGTAGCCACCGGAAACGTCGTCCAACAACATGTTGCGCAGCCGGATGTTTGCGAACGTGCCCCGAATCATCACCTCGTGGTTTCCCCGTCGTGAACCAAAAGAGTTGTAGTCCTTGCGGTCCACGCCGTGGGCGTCGAGGTACTGCGCCGCCGGAGTACCGGGCTTGATGCTGCTGGCGGGGGAGATGTGGTCGGTGGTCACCGAATCGCCCAGCAGCGCGAGCACCCGCGCGCCGTTGATGTCGCCGACCGGCCCGGGTTCGGCCGGCATGCCCTCGAAGTACGGTGGCTTGCGCACATACGTCGAATTCGAGTCCCACTCAAAGGTATTGCCGCTCGGCGTGGGCAGGTTGCGCCACTTCTCGTCGCCCTTGAAGACATCCGCGTAGTTCCTGATGTACATCTCCTGATTGATCGCCGAGGCGATGGTGTCCGAGACGTCCTTTTGCGACGGCCAGATGTCTTTCAGGAAGACGTCTTTGCCTTGTTTGTCTGTACCAAGTGATTGTGACTCAAAGTCGAAGTCGATGGATCCGGCCAATGCGTAGGCGACCACGAGTGGCGGCGAAGCCAGGTAGTTCATCTTCACATCGGGGCTGATGCGGCCCTCGAAGTTCCGGTTGCCCGACAGCACGGCCGACACCGACAGGTCGTTGTCGTTGATGGCCTTGGAAATCTCTTCCGGCAGCGGGCCGGAGTTGCCGATGCACGTGGTGCATCCGTAGCCGACCAGGTAGAAGCCCAGCTTCTCCAGATAGGGCCACAGGCCGGCCTTGTCGTAGTAGTCGCTGACGACCTGCGAACCCGGGGCCATGGTGGTTTTCACCCAGGGCTTGGTGGACAGTCCCTTTTCAACGGCGTTGCGGGCCAGCAGCGCCGCGCCGAGCATCACCTCGGGGTTGGACGTATTCGTGCACGAGGTGATCGCCGCGATCACCACCGCGCCGTGGTCCAGCACGAACTCGCCGCGCTCATCGGACTTCACCGTCACCGGGTTGCTTACCCGGCCCTTCGCATGCGCAGCGGCCGACTGCACCGGAGCGCGGTCGTCGGCGTGGCCATTGCTCACTTGACCGGGGTCGCTGGCCGGGAATGTCTCGTCGAGCTCCTCGTCCAGCTTCGAGTAGTCCTTCTTGTCCGGGTCGTCGCCGACGTAGCTGGGGATGGTCTTGCGGAACGCGGACTTGGCGTCCGACAACGCGATTCGGTCCTGCGGGCGCTTCGGTCCGGCGATCGACGGCACCACAGTGGACAGGTCGAGCTCGAGGTATTCCGAAAACTCAGGTTCGTGCTTGGGGTCGTGCCACAGGCCTTGTTCTTTGGCGTAGGCCTCGACCAGCGCCAGCTGTTCTGGCTTGCGACCGGTGAACTTCAAGTACTCGATGGTCTCTTGGTCGATCGGGAAAATCGCTGCGGTCGAACCGAATTCGGGGCTCATGTTGCCCAGCGTGGCGCGGTTGGCCAGCGGAACCCGAGCCACGCCGTCGCCGTAGAACTCGACGAACTTGCCGACGACACCGTGCTTACGCAGCATCTCGGTGACGGTCAGCACGACGTCCGTCGCCGTGACGGCAGGCTTGATCTCGCCGGTCAGCTTGAAGCCGACGACCCGGGGGATCAGCATCGACACCGGTTGGCCGAGCATGGCGGCCTCGGCCTCGATGCCACCGACGCCCCAGCCGAGCACGCCGAGGCCGTTGACCATCGTGGTGTGCGAGTCGGTGCCCACGCAGGTGTCGGGGTAGGCGGTTATTTTTCCCGCGCCGTCCGCGCGAGACATCACCACATGCGCCAGGTATTCGATGTTGACCTGATGCACGATGCCGGTTCCCGGTGGCACCACCTTGAAGTCGTCAAACGCGCCTTGCCCCCAGCGCAGGAACTGGTAGCGCTCGCCGTTGCGCTGGTATTCGATCTCCACGTTGCGCTCGAATGCGTCGGCGGTGCCGAACAGGTCGGCGATCACCGAGTGGTCGATCACCAGGTCGGCCGGCGCCAAGGGGTTGACCTTGTCGGGATTTCCGCCTAGGTCGCCGACGGCTTCCCGCATGGTGGCCAGGTCGACGATGCACGGCACGCCGGTGAAGTCCTGCATAACAACACGAGCGGGGGTGTACTGGATCTCAATGCTGGGCTCTGCCTTGGGATCCCAGTTCGCGATGGCCTCGATGTGGTCTTTGGTGATGTTCTTGCCGTCCTCATTGCGCAGCAGGTTCTCGGCGAGGACTTTGAGGCTGTAGGGGAGTTTCTCGGTATTAGGAACGGCATCGAGTCGATAGATTTGGTAACTCTTGTCGCCGACCTTGAGGGTGTCGCTTGCTCCGAACGAGTTCACCGAATCTTTGCTGGTCACATCAACTCCCGAGGATTAAATTCTGCCGCCGACGGGCCGTGTCGACGGGTGCATGACCACTTTAACAGTACGCTTGTCCTGCTAGAAGGGGCACCCCTAATTTTCAGCGTTATCGGGTGCGGCCGCTCGCCGAACGTGCGTTGAGGGCGAAAGATCGAGCGCGGCCGAGCCGAATACGAACCGCGCCAGGCGTCGCGTACGGTGCCTTTATGACCGGGCACCTGCTGCCGCTTTTCATCCCGCAAGACATCGACATGACGGCGGTCAAAGCTCAGGTCGCCGCCAGCGGAGTCAGCGCGCCGCCCCCGGCCGTGCCGGGGCTCCTTGATGTGGTCAACCACGCCCGCGCCGAGGGCATCAACCTCAAGATCGTGCTGCTCGACCACAACCCCCCGATCGACACGAACCTGCGCGATATCTCCACCGTCGTCGGCGCCGACTACCCCGATGCCACGGTCTTGACGCTGAGCCCCAGCTTCGTCGGAAGCTACAGCACGAACTTCCCCCGCGTCACGCTCGAGGCGGGGGAGGACATCGCCAAGACCGGCAATCCGGTGCTCTCGGCGCAGCACTTTTTGAACGAGCTCGGCGCTCCCGAGTTTCCGTGGACCGGGTTGACCATCGTTCTGCTGATTGGTGTGCTTGCGGCAGCCGTCGGCGCCCGACTCCTGCGGCTACGCGGTAAGCGGCCAGCAACGTCGGATTCCTCCGCCGAAACGCAGGTCGAAGCGCCCGCTGAGGGCGCTTAACCTCGAACGTCGTGCTCATCGGGCCGTTTTTTGGCGAGCCCGGGTGACTGTTTTCGGCAAACACGACAGGTAACCGTTCGGTCACATTAAACGCACGTCCAGGAGCCATTTTGTGACGAGCGTTTCCCAAGGGTCTCATGTGACGTACGGTGCGAATGATGCTTGTGTTGTCATGGGCGCTTTCCGAGAGATGTGTGGCTAGCGCCGCCCGTCAGCGCCGAGCCGGAGGAGACCAGAGTCGAATGACACGTACCCGCCGTGGCTCGTTCGTGCGACCGATCGCAAAGCTGGTCCGGCCCGTGCTGCCGGCGGTCTTGAGCTTGGCGCTGCTGGTCTGCGTGCCGGTCTCAGCGAAAGCCGAGCCGGCGGCGGACAGCATGGCTGCGCTGATCGCGAACGTCGCCCGGGCCAACCAGCGCCTGGACGATCTGGGTGCGGCCATTGAGACAGAGCAGGAAAGCGTCAACAAGGCGATGGTGGATGTGGAGACCGCGCGGGACAATGCCGACGCGGCCGAACACGACCTGGAGGCCAGCCGGCAGGGGATCGAGGACGCCAACGCGGCAATCGCCGCGGCGCAACAGCGGTTCAACACCTTCGCGGCGGCCACCTACGTGAACGGTCCCTCGGGCAGCTACCTGACCGCGACCAGCCCCGAGGACATGATCCAGACCGAGACCGCGGCCCGGACACTCACGGCAAGCTCCGACGCGGTGATGGCCAACTTGCAGCGGGCCCGGACCGAGCAGGTAAATAAGGAGTCGGCGGCGCGGCTGGCCAAGCAGAAGGCGGACAAGGCCGCCGCCGATGCAAAGGGCAGCCAGGAAACCGCGGTGGCGGCGCTCACCGGTTCCAAACGCAAATTCGACGAACAGCGCCAACAGGTCACTCAGCTGGCCGCCGAGCGTGACGACGCCCAGTCCAAACTCGAGGCGGCCCGGCTCAAGGCCGGCCAGCAATGGTCGGGGGGTCCAGCCGCCCCCGCTGCCCCGCCGTCGGGCGACCGGTGGGACCAGGGAGCGCCGAGCGCCCCCGTGCCGCCGGCCGGAGCACGTGGGTGGGATGGCGCGTGGGATCCCACGCTGCCTGCGGTACCCAGCGCCAACATTCAGGGAGACCCAATGGTGGTGCTGAACCAGGTGCTGGGCATCTCGGCCACCTCGACGCAGGTGACCGCCGGCCTGGGGAAGAGCTTCCTGCAGGGGCTCGGCATCCTCAAGCCCGACGACACCGGCATCACCAACGTTGGTGGTTCGGGTCGGATTCCGCGGGTCTACGGCCGGCAGGCCTCCGAGTACGTGATCCGCCGCGGGATGTCACAGGTCGGGGTGCCGTACTCCTGGGGTGGCGGAACCGCCGCGGGCCCGGGCAAGGGAATCGACTCCGGGTCGGGCATCACCGGCTTCGACTGCTCGGGTCTGGTGTTGTACTCGTTCGCCGGCGTAGGCATCAAGCTGCCGCACTACTCGGGTTCGCAGTACAGCTTGGGCCGCAAAATCCCGGCCTCGCAGATGCGCCGCGGTGACGTCATCTTCTACGGCCCCGGCGGCAGCCAGCACGTGACCATCTACCTCGGCCAGGGCCAGATGCTCGAGGCGCCCGACATCGGTTTGAAGGTTCGCGTCGCGCCCGTGCGCACCGGCGGCATGACCCCCTACGTGATTCGGTACATCGAGTACTGATGTCGACAGGACTTATACGAGTAACCATGCGCAACAAGCGATTTCGTTTGACCAGCGTGGCCTGGATCGCCGCGATGGTGACCGGGCTGCTGCTCGCTGTCGCCAGTCCGGCTAGCCTTGCCAGGGCCGACCCGGGCGCGTGGGACCCCACGCTGCCGGCAACGATCAGCGCCGGTGCCCCCGGGGACCCGCTGGCCATGGCCAATGCCTCACTGCAGGCCACCGCGCAGGCCACCCAGACCACGCTAGATTTGGGGAAGCAATTCCTTGGCGGATTGGGGATCAACTTGGGCGGCACCACCAGCGCCCCCGCCGCGGGCGCCCCCGGAAGCGTGATTCCGCGGGCCAACGGCCGGCAGGCAATCGAGTATGTGATCAAGCGGATGGGGGCCCAGATGGGCGTTCCGTATTCGTGGGGTGGCGGCACGTTGCAGGGTCCCGGTAAGGGCATCGACGACGGCGCCAACATCACCGGCTTCGACTGCTCGGGCTTGATGCGGTACGGCTTCGCCGGCGTCGGCGTGCTGCTCCCGCGGTTCTCCGGCGACCAGTACAACGCCGGGCGTCACATTCCGCCGAACGAGGCCCGGCGCGGCGACCTGATCTTTTACGGCCCGAACGGCGGTCAGCACGTCACGATGTACCTGGGCAACGGCCAGATGCTGGAGGCGTCCGGAAGCGCCGCCAAAGTCACCGTGAGCCCGGTGCGTAGGTCCGGCATGACGCCGTTCCTGACTAGGATCATCGAGTACTGAGCCGGCGACGTCGACGGAATCCCGCAGGCCTGGAATAGTTGGACGCGGGCTCATTGCTGCCCCACGACGATATTGAGCTTTGGAAGGTAGTGGTTGATGACATCAGCAGGCGGGTTGCCCCCGGGCGCCAGTGGTTACTCGGGAGCACATTCCGCGCCCGAAACCCAGCAGGCGCCGTCAGGTGGCGCCGACGGACTGGCTGCCGAGGTACAGACCCTCGAGCGGGCCATCTTCGAGGTCAAGCGGATCATCGTCGGCCAGGACCAACTCGTCGAGCGGATGCTGGTGGGCCTGCTGTCCAAGGGACACGTGCTGCTCGAGGGCGTCCCAGGCGTCGCCAAGACCCTGGCCGTAGAGACCTTCGCGAAGGTGGTGGGCGGGACGTTCTCGCGCATCCAGTTCACCCCGGACCTGGTGCCCACCGACATCATCGG
>Ga0075021_10001912_pt1 | contig 10785 bp, 12 predicted proteins | sample ColStrG_CSR_2012_FD_72749 | JGI IMG/M metagenome (GOLD analysis project Ga0075021, IMG submission 72749) | Freshwater sediment microbial communities in response to fracking from Pennsylvania, USA - Cold Stream Run_MetaG_CSR_2012 | ecosystem: Environmental > Aquatic > Freshwater > Creek >... | reverse complement strand
AGCGAAGGCCGTAGATGCGGCCGTAGAAGGTCAGATTTTCCATGACCGTAAGATCGTCATAGAGGGAAAACTTCTGCGACATGTAACCGATGTGTTCGCGCACGCCTTCGGGGTCTTTGCGGACGTCAATGCCGTCGACCCATGCGTCGCCGCTGGTCAAGGGCAAAAGTCCCGTCAGCAGCTTGATTACCGTGGTTTTGCCGCTACCGTTCGGCCCAAGGAAACCGAAGACTTCGCCGTGCTGCACAGTAATGTTCAGGTCGGAAACGGCGGTGAAATCGCCAAACTTGCGGGTTAGGTTCTCGGTGCGGATGGCGATGTCGGTCATGGCGTGTCCTTTGAACTCACGTCTTTTGAGTTCACGTCTTTCAACTTCACGTCGGCCGCCATGCCTGGGCGGATTCTGCCTTGATCGTCGTGAACCCTGATTTTTACGCCGACCATTTGATGTACGCGCTCTTCGCGCGTCTGCACGTTGCGGGGAAGGAATTCCGACTGTTGATTGATCTGTTCGACGTCGCCGTCGATTGTCTGACCCGGGAGGGAATCAAGAGTGACGGAGGCCTTCTGCCCGACCTTGACCCGGCCCATCTCCGTTTCCGGAACGTAAATGCGAATGTAGAGCTGGTCGCGTTCCAGCAGTGTGACGATGGGAAGGTTCGGGGCGATTAGGTCGCCGGGTCGAATATCCATTACTTCCACGGTGGACGGCGCCGGGGAGACGACCTGGCGTTCGCGATAACGAGCGGCGTCGTATTCGTACTGTGCGCGGGCTTGTGCAACATCTTCGCGGCGGCTGCCGCGCTGGTATTCCAGAGCCTTGGCTTCAGCGCTTTGATACTGGTGCTCGGCGGAGGCAATCTCTTCGGGACGAAAACCGTGTTGCAGCGCCGCGAGTTTTTGCTCTGCTGATCGCTGCGCACCGAGCGCGTTTTTCCATGCGCCTTCGGCGTCGTCGCGCTGCTGCTTGGAGAAAACATCCTGGTTGGATAGGTCGCTAACGCGCCTCCAGGTGGATTCCGTGCGGACGGAATCGGCGCGCGCGCGATCGACATCTGCCTGTGCGGCTGCGATGTCTTCCTGACGGGAACCGTTTTTCCTGAGGTCATAGTCGGCTTTGGCCTGGGCGGCTTGCGCTTTTGCCTGGTCAACTTCTTCCGGGCGAAAGCCGTGCTGAAGTTTTTGCAAATTCGCCAAGGAGGCGTCCATGGTGGCCTTCAGTTCGCGGTCGTCGAACGTGGCCAGTACTTGACCGGCTTCCACGCGGTCGCCCTCCCGCACCAAAACCTGATCGATCCGGCCTCCTACTTTGGAGCCTACACGGATGTCGCGGGCTTCGACCGTTCCTGAAGCTACCAGCGGCTGAGGCCGCGACGACGCCCAGACGTATGCGGCGATGCCAAGCGCCAGAACGAGAGCTATAAGAACAAATCTATTGCGTTTCATTTCTTACTCCCTGTGCGGTTGCGTTCCGAGCACGGCGGAGAGCTGACCGCCGCCCAGAAGAAATCAAATCCGTTGTCCAGCCATTCCTCCAGCGGAGGTGGCGGAGATTGCAGCGTCCAAAGAAGCATTGATCCAAACAGAGATTGTTGAAAACGATAGGCCAGGTTCTGAACGTCAGAATTGGGAGGAATCTCACCCCTGCCTTCAGCCTCGCGAAACATGCCCCCCAACTTCCCGCGGGCCTTGGTTAACGTCGGGGTCAAGAAGCCGCGAACTGGTTCGCTGGTGAGGAAAACAGTGAACATGCTGCGTACCATCTTGGGGCTGCTAGCGCCTTCCGCCGGCAGGGCGTGGTACAGCCAGCGCAGGGCGGCGCGTGTGTCGCCCTTGTGCGCCAAGTCGGCGGCATTGTCGTACTTGGCGGATTGGACCTCGGCCAAGACGCTGAGGACGTGCTCCTTGCTGGGGAAATAGTTGAAGAACGTGCCCTTGCCGACGTCGGCGGAATTGGTGATGTCTTCGACCGTCGTTTTGTGGAAGCCGCGGTCGCGAAAGAGGCTCATAGCCGCATGAAATAGGCGTTCGCGGGTCTCGGAGCTGCGGCGCTCGCGGCGGTTCATGGCGTCGGAAACCTGGCCGCCGTCGAGGGCGGCCCGCCAGTCGGCTTTTCGAAGGGAAACTCTCACAAACATGACTATAAGTCATGTTTGAGGATTAGTCAAGTATGAACAACGGACACTTACGGCCTATGGCTGTGCCGGGTCATTGTAGGATCAGGGTAAATAGCGTGGAGTCTACATGGCGGAATTTCAATGCGGGGGATGCGGAGAGTGGAATTCCACGACGCTGGATTCTTCCGCCGGACGGCGCCAGCAATATGTGGAAGACTGCCAGATTTGTTGCAAGCCCAACGTCTTGAGCGTGACTTGGGATGGCGAGCTTCAGGAGTTTTTGATAGCGGCGCAACTGGAATGAGCACCTAGTTCAGCACGGCCATCGGCGCGCGGACAGGCGAGCTGGTGGAATAATGAGGGCGAGGCCACCATGACAACAGGCTACAGACAACCCGTAATTCACACGATGGTGACAACCGGATTTGAGCTGGACAACTTCCGCGTGATTCGCAATCTTGGAGTGGTTCGGGGCATCGTGGTGCGCTCTCGCTCCGTTTTTGGAACCATTGGAGCGAGCTTGCAGACTCTGGTGGGCGGGAACATTACGTTGCTGAGCAATCTGTGCGAAAGCACCCGGGCTGAGGCATTTGAGCTGATGCTTCGGCACGCGGCCGACCTTGGCGGGAATGCAGTGATTGGGATGCGGTACGATGCTACCGAAATTATGCAGGGCGTGACGGAAGTGTTGGCTTATGGAACGGCGGTTGTGGTCGAGCCGATTAACAAGTGACAGCCGCAAGCGAAACAACGGAGCGGGAGTGGCAGGGGTCTTTCGACTGCGCAATCCCGCGCTAACGCGCGGGATTGCTACGCTCAAGATGACAAAGGCGATGACATAGGCTAGGTGACGCTGACTTCGGTGTAAGTGCCGAAGACCTCGCGGAGGGCTTCGCAGATTTCGCCGACTGTGGCGTAGGCACGCACTGCGTCGATGATGTAAGGCATGGTGTTGGACTCAGAGATGCCATTGGCGGGAAGCTTTGGCTCCTGGGCGGCTGCTTTCTTCAACGCGTAGAGCCGGCGTTTTACTTCTTCGTTGGAACGCCCCGCGCGCAGGTTGACCAGCTTTTCCGTCTGCCGCTTGGCCACGGAATCATCGATGTACAGAATCTTCGGCGAGCTTTCTTCGATGACGAATTCGTTGACGCCGACAATGATTCTTTCCTTGGCCTCGGCGGCCCGCTGATATTGGTAGCTGGCTTCGGCGATTTCTTTTTGCGGGTAGCCGCGCTCGATGGCCTTGACCATTCCGCCCATTGCGTCCATTTTGTCGAAGTAGTCGAAAGCGCCTTTTTCCATGTCGAGGGTGAGGCGTTCCAGAAAGTAGGAGCCCCCCAGCGGATCGACGGTTTGGGTCACGCCGCTTTCATAGGCGATGATCTGCTGGGTGCGCAGGGCAATGCGCGCTGCGTCTTCCGTGGGCAACGCCAGAGCTTCGTCGTAGGAATCCGTGTGCAACGACTGCGTGCCGCCTAGAACTGCCGCCATGGCCTGCAAGGCAACGCGTGCGATGTTATTCATGGGTTGCTGTGCCGGAAGAGAAACGCCCGCGGTCTGGGTGTGGAAGCGCATGAGCCAGGTGCGGGCATTCTTCGCGCCAAAGCGGTCTTTCATGACGCGGTACCAGATCTTGCGCGCAGCGCGATACTTGGCTATCTCTTCGAAGAAATCGTTGTGGGCGTTGAAGAAGAAGCTCAGCCGCGGGCCGAAGTCGTCGACGTCGAGGCCTCTACGCTGCGCCCATTCGACGTACTCGACCCCGTCGTAGAGGGTGAAGGCCAGTTCCTGCAACGCGGTCGAGCCCGCTTCGCGAATGTGGTATCCGCTAATCGAAACTGTATTGAACTTGGGTGTCGCCTTGGCGCCGAACTCGAACGTGTCGATGACCAGGCGCATCGATGGTGCTGGCGGATAAATGTATTCCTTCTGCGCGATGTATTCCTTGAGAATGTCGTTTTGTAGCGTGCCAGCCAGGTTTTTCCAATTCGCGCCCTGTTTTTCCGCGACCACCAAATACATTGCCCATAGGATGGAGGCTGGCGAATTGATCGTCATCGAGACAGAAGTTTTTTCGAGATCGATGCCGTCGAAAAGAACTTCCATGTCCTCTAGGGAATCGATTGCGACGCCGCACTTCCCTACTTCGCCTTCGCTGGCCGGGTGGTCGGAGTCGTAGCCCATGAGCGTGGGCAGGTCGAAGGCAACGCTAAGGCCTCCGCCGCCGTGTTCCAAAAGATACTTGTAGCGTTGATTCGTTTCTTCCGGCGAAGCGAAGCCGGAGAACATGCGCATGGTCCACATTTTGCCGCGGTAACCGGAGGCGTGAATGCCGCGCGTGTAGGGAGGCTGGCCGGGATGGTTGAGATACTTTTCATATCCTGCTTCGGTGGCAAAATCCTCCGGCAAGTCGGCTTCGGTGTAGAGACGGCGGACGGACGTATTGGAGATTGTGCTGAAGCGGGCTTGCCCGTGCTCGTCGAGGTTAACGCCGGAGGGGGCGCCGATCGGCTTTTCCGGATTCTTCGCTAGAGTGGGCGCGAGAACCTTTTCGGCCCAGGCTTTTTCGCCCGCCGATGGATTGCGGCCTTCGAAAATATCGGCTATGGGGCTTTCCGCGACGGGCTGGTCAGCTTTGGGATCCGGCATTCGCTCTCCGCGTGAAGTTTAGGCGCGGTCTTGATCATAGAAGAGCTGGAATCTGGCCTGCAACCGACCGAGCGGTTAGGCAGCGCCGTTTGGCGGGTGGCGCCTTCGAGCAAAACCAGTGCAGCCCAAGACCACGCGGGCGAGGGCGCCCGCGGCTACACTAGCCCAAAAGCGCGGAGCTGCGCTCCTGGACGGCCGGGGGCGGCCGTCCCTACGTAAAGCTTTAGGCCGACGATTGGCGAACTCTAGTTGAGCTGGATGACCAGAATGTGGCCGTCGGAATGAAACGACCCGCCGGTGGCCGTATGCGCTTCTTTCAGCGGATCGGAGGGTAGAACGCGGCTAAATGCGGCTACCTCTCCGGTGGAATCCAACGTTTCGCCCAGGTAGTCGCGCTCCTTGTCGATGTCGGGATCGATCTTGTGGGTCAAGCCGTTGTTGCGCTGGTCTTTCTCGAAGCCTATGTCATGCGTGGCTGCTCCGACCCAAACGTCGCGCCCTTCGATTTGGAGAGGCGCCTTCCAAATCCGAAGGTGATGGCGCTGCTGGACCATTTGCACCGGCTCGGCGTGCTCGTATCCGAAATCCTGCACGCGTCCGAAAAGATACAGCTCGCTCATCGGCATGGCGAGATACGCATCTTTGTCCAAGGTAGAGGTCAGCGCATGGAGAAACGCCTGTTTTTTATTCTTGTCGGCCAGCATCCAGCCGCCGTCCCCGTAAGCCTTTTTTAGCGCGTCTTCCGAACCGATGATCATGAGGTTGACCATGTCTCCGGGGTTACCCTGCAGGTCGCCGATTCGCCGCGGAATCTGCTTCAGCACGTCATCGCTGACTTTGATCGCAGAGACCGAGGCTGCCGGACCCGCAGCGAAAACTTGTACCTTGGCATGGAAATTTCCTTCGCCCGATTCAGCGGCGGCCTGATTCACTCCCAGGAATAGACGCCCGGCATGGCGGGCCGAGGCGTCGCGCTTGGCTCCGACGGCAAACGGGATCACGTCATCTCCGTCGCCGATGCGGCCCACAAGGCTGCCCGCGCGGGCACCGTTTACAGGAAGAGAGCGCGTCAGGTCGGTCCAGGTTCGCTCCACACCTTGTGGACCGGCGAACTGCGCTTGATACTTCACCTGGCCAGAAGACTCAATGACCAAGCGCTCCCCGACGACGACATCGATGCCCGTATCCGTCCACACCTTGGTGGCGACGATGTCGACCTCTTGGGTGAGCCTAGGGGTTGCCCCAAGGGACGCGGACGACGACGCGGGCACGGCTGGCGTGTCTTGCGCCAAGACGGGTACCATCGCGGCCATTACCACGCCGCACAAAACTCCTGCTGCAAATCGCGACCAGGAAACAGGCTTCATAAAGAATATGCAATAGGCGTCCGCTGCGCCTACCTCCGAACGCTATTATAGCGAGTGGAACGCCAGAAAATGACGCCGCAGACTGAGCCAGCAATCGGCCATCTCGTTGTGCTTTACGACGGGCTTTGCGGGCTGTGCGATGGCGTGGTGCAGTTTCTGTTGCGGCACGACAAGAAAGATCTCTTCCGGTTTGCAGCGCTGCAGAGTGACTTCGCGCTGGGCATTTTGAGGCGGCACGCGCCGGAGCTGACAGGCTGGGGTCCTGCCAACTCGGATACCATCTGCTTGGTCGAGTACTACGATTCTCCCCGTGAGCGCGTCTTTATCAAGTCCGAGGCAACGTTGCGGATTGCGAGACAGCTTGGGGGCGCCTGGCATTTGGCTAGGGTCGCCGAGCTCTTGCCTCGAGTGATTGCCGACGCATGCTATGACGTCGTCGCGCGAAATCGATATCGGATTTTCGGAAAACGTGAGGAGTGCCGCGTGCCGAGCGGTGAAGATCGGAAGAAATTTCTGAACTGACGGCTGGTGTGGGGCCGTTGTCGCAATTCTTTCGCCCCTCCGGGGCTTGTCCTTGTTCCGCTTTCGACCCACAGCTTACGCTGTGGGCTATATTCTTGCGCCGCGCTGCGGCATTTTTCTGTCGGTTGAGGCCGATTTTTTGGGCTTGCGGGTTGCGACGCTGTCTTCGGACGCCATCGCCCGTTTGTGTCCAAACACCTGCGTCGAACCACGTAGAATGAGTTGATAGCATTTCGAAGGAACGAGCTTCGACGGAATGAACACAACCTCGTGACTACCGATTCCAAATCGATCGCCATCATCGGCGGAGGCCCGGCTGGAGCACGCGCCGGGGAACTGCTTGCCGGGGCGGGCCACTGCGTCCGCATCTTTGAGGAGAAGCTGGATTGGGAAAAACCCTGTGGCGGCGGCGTCACACACAAGGCGCTGACGGAATTTCCGTTTTTGGCAGAGGCGGTCGTCGAGAGAAATTGGATCGACTCGTGCGAACTGGTGAGTCCGGGCGGACGGCGTCTCTCGCTCAAACTCGACCGCTCCATCGCCATCTTTTCACGACGTGTGCTCAATCAACTTTTGCGAGAACGAGCTCGGGCCGTGGGTGCAGAGGTCTCCGCGCAACGCGTGACGGGCGTTACGGGGCAAGCTGGCGCGTGGTGCCTGAACACCCGCGACGGAGAGCACACCGCCGAATTCCTCATCCTGGCCACGGGGGCGCGCAATCCCTTTCGCGCACAATTCGCTGCGCCCTTGCAGCCCGGCGATCTCATGACCGCCATCGGTTATTACATTCCAGGATCGAGCCGCGTGGCTACCGTGCGGTTCCTACCGAACTTTGAAGGCTACTTCTGGCTATTCCCGCGGGCGGATCACTATTCCGCTGGGATTTGCGGCAAGCTGGAATCGCAGACGACCGCGGATTTGCGGAAGCTGCTGGAAAAACTGATTCTGGAATCGGGGTTGGACTATCGTGATTCGACTTTTTACGCTCACATTTTGCCTAACCTGAGCGGTGCAGCGTTCCAAAGGTTGATTTTTGCCGGCGAAGGCTGGGCCATGCTTGGCGACGCGGCAGGATTGGTGGATCCGGTTACCGGAGAGGGTCTGCACTACGCTTTGCGGTCGGCGGACATGCTGGCCCAAGCGCTGACTTCGGGCCATCCCGAAGCCTACACTGCGGCGGTCCGTTCCGAATTACTCCCCGAGCTGACTACTGCGGCGAGTTACGCACAACGCTTCTACCACGGGTCGTTTTGCGGCGGGGCGCTGCTCGACCGCATGGTCCAGATGGCTACCTACAGCGAAGAAATGCGCGCTATTCTGCGCGACCTCTTCGCCGGATCACAGGGCTATACCGACCTGCGCCAGCGAGTGACCAGCCGTCTGCCTACCGTTTTGAAACAATGCGGAGCGAATTTGTTGTGGGGAAATGGCGCGGCGGATCTTGGCGGGTCGCCTGTTTCCTATTAAACCGCCCGAACCCAAAACGGGACCAGCCTCTTGCCGATGCCTACTGCACATCCACGAGGGGTACAACGCTCTTGTTCGCGCCTGCGTCTTCCACCAGTAGAACAGTTTCAATCTGTCCCGCTGTAAAGGTAATTGGGGTCACAGGGCCGTAGAATTGCGTGGACGTCTTGCCTCCAGGCTGGGTGAAAATAACTTCCCAGCTTCCTGTGCCCACGGCAAGCGGAACGTAGGTTGCGGTCGTTGGCGGATAGGGTAGACCGCTGAAGTTGGGAGTGATTCCCACTAAGGTTGACGTCGTGGATGAAACCACATAGGCATCGGCGCCGCCATTCACGCTGGGAGCAAGGTTGATCGCTCGTATTGAAAAATTTCCCGTGGTGGGAGCGGTGTTGGTATCGGTCAAAATCAGGGGCGCGGGCAGGAGACCGGTATTGTTGCTGTGATCCTTGATGATGTAGGTGGTATCGCCGCTAATTGTCGGGGTCGAGTCGATGTAGAACAACAATGTCGTTGGATCTTGAACCTGGATATGCCGGGCGCCCGAGGCCACTGACAGGTATGAGGTGAATGCGCCCTGGTTCGCGAGCGCCGCAGTCACCGATTTGCCATCGATGAGCACGTTGACCGACAACGTATCTGGCGACGTGTTGACAAAACGAATCCTGGCGGTGGAGCTGCTCCCGCCACCCAAACCGCATCCCACTGTAGTCATTGCTACCGAAGTCAGAGCTAGTGCAAACAGCAAAAAGTGGGCAACCTTTGAAACGCGCGGCATGGTATCTCCTGAAGCGAATTTAGACGCTAGACCTTGGACAGATGCACAGAACAGGTGGAGAGTTGCCGAAGGCTCGTGAAATTTGCGTGAGGGCATGTAAAGTTTTGTCAGTGTTCGACATACGGTTGGCCAACACAGAGGTCCGGCCACGCATCTAAACAGGATGTTTCTGCTACTTCCGACTCGTTAACTTCTTAAGAGGTGTTCCCATGTTGAGACGTTCCGCCTTAGCACTTGCCGTGTTGGCGGTTACTTCCGTCGCCCACGCTCAGGCGATCCTGCCCAAGGCCAATGTGTTTGCGGGTTATTCGTACGATAACTTTCGTTCGTCGACAGTCGCTCCTTTATCGACGAACTACTCAAAGAATTTTAACGGGTTTGAGGTTTCGGGAGAAGGGCAGATCGTTCCCTTTCTAGGAGTGGTGGCGGACTTTAGCAGCCATTACGGAAACGCAACCGGCGTCGGCCCACTGTGCCCCGCGCCGGTCTGCTCGGGCGTGGCCAGCTACAAAGTGCATCAGCAGAACTATCTCTTCGGGCCCAGGGCGTCGGTTTCGATCGGTCGGTTTAGGCCTTTTGCGCAGGCGCTATTTGGGGTCGGGCGCATCGCTTCCAGCGGCACTTCCGATACGGCGTTTGCCAACGCTATTGGAGGCGGGGTTGACTGGAAAATCGGAGGCCCACTGGCCTGGCGTGTCCAAGCGGACTATTTGCACACGAAATATTTCGGGGATCACCAAAACAATTTGCGGGCCTCGACAGGGCTCGTGTTCAGGTTCTAACTTAGCAACTTTATCTCGTTTCTTAAAGGACTCCTAATGCTTAGATTTGCTTGTTTACTCGTAATTCTTGCAGCGATTGCGCCGAGCCTGCATGCTCAAGCCATCTTGCCGAGGGGCAATGCCTTCATTGGCTACTCTTACAACCATTTGGACTTTGGCCAGGGAGTGACTCGGAACGTCAACGGCTACGAGATGTCGCTGGAAGGCAAGGTACTTCCCTTCCTGGGGCTGATGGGCGATTACAGCGGCCACTACGGAACTGCCAATCTCCACGAACAAAACTTTTTATTTGGGCCGCAGTTTTCCGTGCCGGTGGGACGCGTAACGCCGTTCGGGCATCTGCTCTTCGGCGGAGCGCATCTTTCCGGAATCAACACTTCCGAAACATCGTTCGCGCAAGCCATCGGTGGAGGCGCGGATCTTCGCCTCGCCGAACCTATTGCCTGGCGCACTCAGCTCGACTACTTGCGAACGAATTTCTTCAGCACGGGCCAGGGAAATGTGCGGTTTTCGACGGGGCTGGTGTTTAGTTTCTAAATCCTATCCGCCGGCGATTGAGGGCACGATCAAGACTTGATCGCCGTCGCGGAACTGGTAGGCGTCTCCGCCAAGAAAGCGCACGTCCTCGTCGTTGACGTAGATGTTGATGAAGCGCCGCACCTGGCCGCTTTCATCGCGCAAGTGCTGCGTGATCGCCGGATGCTGAGTGCCAAGACTTTCCAGAAGTCCCGGAAGATTCGCGCCTTCGCACTCGATTTTTGCTGCTCCGTCGGTGAAACGCCGCAGGGCGCTTGGAATTTCTACAGTTACTTTCATCATTTCCTCAAAGGGGCTAAAGCCCCCGACTCTAGGGTTCCAGTGACGGCACGGCTGAAAGCCGTGCCCTTTCAAAGCTGGCCTGAACCAATGCTGGCATTAAACCAACTCGACAGCTGCCTCTTCCAAACAAGCCTCAAACGCCGCGAGCTTGGGCTCGATCACGACATCCTCGAACACCTCGCCCGATAGCGCGTCGAGCGTCTTCAGGCCGTTTCCGGTGATGCAGGCGACGGTGGTCTCGTCAGAGCGAATCTTGCCCTGCTCGACCAGTTTGCGTGTGACTGCGG
>Ga0075021_10001910_pt1 | contig 10789 bp, 10 predicted proteins | sample ColStrG_CSR_2012_FD_72749 | JGI IMG/M metagenome (GOLD analysis project Ga0075021, IMG submission 72749) | Freshwater sediment microbial communities in response to fracking from Pennsylvania, USA - Cold Stream Run_MetaG_CSR_2012 | ecosystem: Environmental > Aquatic > Freshwater > Creek >... | reverse complement strand
GAGCGCTTGCAGCTGCGCATCGGGATCGACACGGGACCCGTCGTCGCGGGAGTGATCGGACGACACAAGTTCAGCTACGACCTATGGGGCGATACGGTGAACACGGCGAGTCGAATGGAATCCCACGGTATGCCCGGCCGCGTGCAGGTCACCGACCGCGTCGCACAAGCCGCCGGAGGTCAGTTCGAATTCGAGCCACGGAGAGCTGTCGAGGTCAAAGGCAAAGGAACAAAGACGACGTTCCTTCTCGTCGGCGCAAGACCCAGCCGTCGCGATTGGGTAACGACGCACTGACCACGCACGCGGGCTGCACTGGGCGTGGATCGTGGCTACCGATTGGTCGCGGCGACTGATCCCCGCGTTGCGCGCCAGGCGGCGACTCCTGCGATCCCTTCGGGGCCGATGCCGCAGCAACCGCCGATCACGCGCGCGCCGGCGTCGTACCACCGGTCGAGCAAGTCCGTGGGGAACTCGACGACACCGGTGCCTTCGATCCATTCGTACCTCGCACTATCCCAGATGCGTCCCCAATTCGGGTACACGACGAGCGGCAGGTCAGTCGCGGCGCGGGCATCGGCCAGCAGCGATTCGACGTGCTGTGGCGGCGTGCAGTTGACGCCGATCGCGGTCACCCGGCCGGTGCGGGTAACCGCTCGCACCGCGTCGCTGATCGGCGTGCCGTCGCTGAGGTGATGGTCGTCGCGGCAGCAGAATGTGACCCACGACTCGGTGCCTGGCACCTCGGTCAGGAGTTCCCCCAGGATCGCGGCCTCGCGTCCGCTCGGGATCGTCTCGATCGCGAGCAGATCGGCTCCGGCGTCAACCATCGCGCGGATACGGCGGCGCTGCTCTGTTGCGACGTCATCGTCAGTCGCGCGGCCGTAATCCCCGGTGTACTCGGTGCCGTTCGTCCACACGACGCCGTACAGTCCAACCGAGCCGGCAGCGAATGTCTGCCGGTCCGCTGGCTGCGCGCGGCGAGCGAGGTCCACCGACAGCGCGAGCAGGCGCGTAGTCTCGTCCGCGTCGATCCCAGCGTCCGCGAATCCTCGGTAGCTGGCGTGGTAACTGGCTGTGATCGCGACGTCGGCACCGGCATCGAAGTACGCGCGGTGGGCCGCAACGATCTCGTCCGGGTCGTCGCGCAGAAGCCGCGCCGACCAGAGGCTGTCACGCAGGTCATTCCCCTGCTCCTCGAGCTGGGTGCCGAGGCCGCCGTCGAGCACGACGATCCCCTGGTCAAGCGCGCCTGCAAAGCTGGTCATCTCGAGGGTGTCTTGTTTTGGTTGGTTGCCGGGCTCTTGCTTCTCATCGCCGTGCGGGCGGCCCGATGGCGCTCAGGACCGTTTGGCGTTGCGAGCGTTTGTGCCGCGGCTGCGGTGAGTGTCTGCCATGCGTCCGCGCTGGTGCCGATCGGTCGGGCGTGGCCCAGGATCCGCCGTATCGCCGGCGCGTTGGTGGTTGCCGCGTCACCGTCGAGCACGATCACGTGGTCGTGGTGAGTGATGAGTTCGAGAGCCGTGGCGAGCTGATCGATCGTCAGACCGAGTACCTCGATGTCCTCGTTGTTGTACGCGCAGACGTCGACGGCGGGCGGAGCGCCCAAGTGTTTGGTCCAGATCTCATGGACGCGCTGGTGCCAGCTGGACTCGAGCTCGATCTCGGTGAAGGCGTTCTGGAGGTAGCGCATGACGGCGGAGCAGTCGGCGATCAGCAATCCGACGCGCCGGCCACGTTGTTCGGGCGCGAGCGCCGCCACCTCACGTTCTACCGCGTCGAGCAGGGCTGCAGGCTCCAGGTGACGCGTCTCGTAGGGATAGGCGCCGAGCTCAAAGCGCCGGGTGGTCGCGCGGGCCGGATCATCGTCGTCCATGCTTCGAGGATCCGCGATGTGCAGCCAGTGATCTACATCGGCGCCCAGCAGCGCGTCGAGGGTGGCGAGGATGCCGCCCACCGGCGAGCGCAGGACGTATGCGAGAACGTGGGGGCTATGTCCGGTGTCGGGCTGGAGCCCGGGTTGGGCCAATGTCTCCAAGTCGAGCCCGAGAGCGGCAGCCAGCCGAGTGACGATCGCGAGGCTCGGCACGGGTGGTCGTCCAGTGCTCGGGTTGTGGGCGGTCTCGATTGCGGTGATGTAGGCGGGTGACACGCAGGCGTGCTGTGCGAGCGCGCGCACGCTGAGGCCCAACCTTGTTCGGCGGTCGCGAACCTCGGTGCCGAGCAGGGAGCCGCTGGCCGCAGCAGGAACGGAAGCCACGGTGTTCATTGTAGCTGGCAGAGAATGCTGTCGTTGACAAACAGATAGCGAGCATTAGGCTGACCACTGTTCGCTGTAGTGCGCGCGGGGAGCGGTATCGATATGCAGACAGAACCCGGCTGGGCAGTTCCGAACGTCGTCTCGAGTGGGCTCTTCTCGAACGCCCGTGTCGAGGTGATGCCGTTCGCAACGGTCGAGGCGCAGCTCGACGACATCGCCGCCGGGGATTCGATCACCGTGACGTGTTCGCCGCGTCACGGTGTCGATCACACGCTCGAGTTCGCAGAGCGATGGTCCGCGCGCGGCCTCACGGTCGTGCCACACATCACTGCACGCATGGTCACGGATGCCGGACACGTCCGACGAATCGGCGATCGAATACGGGCGGCCGACTTCTCCGAGGTTTTCGTGATCGGCGGCGACCATTCCCCACCGCTCGGTCCGTATTCCTCGGGCGAGGAGCTTCTCCGTGAACTGGCGCCGGCTATCCCCGGGGTGAAGATCGGCGTCCCCGGATACCCAGAGGGGCATCCACTGATCGCGCCCGGCGAACTCGTCGCCGCACTGAAGGTCAAGCAGTCGGCAGACGGAGACTTCCTCAACAACCTGTCCGACATGGACTCCCTCAAGGCACACGCCCTGGGCTTCGATCCGGCGGGTGTCCATCGGATCAAGGCCGATGTTGATCAGGCCGAACTGTTCGCGCCGGGGCGTTGCACCTACGGCATCGCGTGCTGGCCTGACGGCGGGATCGTTGAGTATGACCAGTCCGAAGCGGTCCGGCGCCGGACGTCAGTTCGAATTCGAGCCACGGAGATCTGTCCAGATGAAAGGCAGAGGAACGAAGACGACGTTCCTTCTTGTCGGCGCAAGACCCTTCGGCTCGGGTCAGGTGCGGTTTACGCCCTGCGCTTCTTGGCTTTGAGGTCGAGCTTCTTGGTGGTGACGATGATCGGTTTGCCGTGGGGGATGTTGAGGCTGATCGTCAGCGTCGCCGGGAGCCGGCCGAAGCGGGCCAGCAATCGCTTGCCGAGAGCGTTGAGTGACACCTTGATCGTCGTCGGCTTCGAGCCAGTGATGCTGAATCTTCGCGACCCGACGGTGACGCGCTTGGCGCGAAGTCGCTTGCGTGCGGTTCGCGCGCTGAGGGCAATCACGCGCTGCCCGATCCGCTTCTCGACCGTGGTCAGCCGCGCGCGGCCGGTGCATGTGGTCGCTCGCGGCGCCTGGCAGATCAGGGTCACGAGGACCGCGCTGCCACGCAGAACCGGCGGCCTGGCACGCGACACTGTGATCAGCGCAAGGATGTTGACCGCCGCACTAGTCGCGTTGGCGTGGCCGCCGAGGTTGGTCGCTTTCACCTGGCAGGCGAGTGCGTGGCCCGCGTCCGCTGGGGTTAGGATGTGGGTTGCCCGCGTGGTGTGGGCGATCGGCGCGCCGTCACGCAGCCATCGGTAGCGGAATGACAGCGGCAGGCTCCCCGACCAGGAGCCCGTCGAGCACGAGAGCGGCTTGCCCGCTCGTGGGGTCCCGGACACGTGTGGGGCGCCCGTGTTCGACGGCGGCGCGCTGAACGATGCGACGCCTTGCTGGGACACCAGATCGAGACTGGTAAATGCTCCACCGGCGAGCACGCCGCCGGCACCGTCGACCGCCAACGCGTCTACGGTTCCATTGGCGTTGGGGTCCCAAGCTGTCGCGGTTCCGGTCGTCGCGTCGACCGCGGCGATCGAGTTGCGCGCCAGTGACCCGTTGATCAAGCTGAAGTCCCCGCCCATATAGACCGTCGAGCCCGACGCCGCCAGCGCGAGCACGTGGAAGTTGACGTTGGGGTTCCAGCCGGTTGCGACGCCCGTGATCGCGTCGACCGCGGCGGCGTTGTTGCGCACCGTCGAGCCGTTGATCGAGCTGAAGGTGCCGCCGATATAGACGGTCGAATGCGACACCGCCAACGCCGCGACCGGCTCGATCGGACCGCCGCTGACGTTGGGGTCCCAGGCTGTCGCGGTGCCAGTGGTCGCGTTTACCGCCGCGACGTAGTTGCGCGTCAGTGACCCGTTGATCGAGTTCGCCCCGTTGAAGCCGCCGCCGAGGTAGACCGTCGAGCCCCATAGCGCCAACGCGGCCACGTAAAAGTTCGCGTTGGGGTTCCAGCCTGTGTCGTAGCCGTTGGTCGCATCGACCGCCGCGGCGCGGTTGCGCGTGACCGTGCCCGTACCGCTGGAGTTCTCGATCGACGTGAAGCCGCCCCCGAGGTACACAGTCGAGCCCGACACGGCCAACGCGTCCACATAGGCATTCGGGTTGGGGTTCCAGCCCCCCACAGCGCCCGTCGTCGCGTCGACCGCGGCGGCGTTGTTGCGCGCCGTCGAGCCGTTGATCGACGTGAAGCCGCCGCCGAGGTAGACGGTCGACCCCGACACCGCCAGCGCCTCCACGGCGCTGTTGGCGTTGGGATTCCACGCGGCCAGCGTCCCGTCGGCGGCGTTCAGCGCCGCGACATTGTTCCGCGGCTGCCCCCCCAGCGAGCTGAATTGGCCGCCGGCGGCGACCGCCTGCCCGAACGTCGCCAATGCGAGCACGAAGTAGTTGGCGTTGGGGTTCCAGCCCGTGTCGGTGCCGTTGGTTCCATCGACTGCCGCGATGTAGTTGCGCGCGGTCGACCCGTTGATCGACGTGAACCTGCCGCCGAGGTAGACAGTCGACCCCGACACTGCCAGCGTGTCCACGAGACCGTTCGCGTTGACGTCCCAGGCAGTGGCCGTGCCGGTCGTCGCGTCGACTGCCGCGACGTAGTTACGCGTCTGCGAGCCGTTGATCGAATTCGGCCCGTTGAAGCTGCCGCCCAGGTAGACGGTGGAGCCGGCCACAGCAAGCGCGAACACGGCGTTGCTGACGTTCGGGTTCCAGCCGATGTCGTAGCCGCTGGTCGAGTCGACGGCGGCGGCATGGTTGCGTGTCACGGTGCCCGTGCCATTCGAGTTCGCTATCGACGTAAAGGAGCCGCCGAGGTAGACCTTCGCGAACGGAAAGAAGATCTGCGGCCTGATCCCGATCGCGAGGACGTCGCCGTTGGCGTGCGGGTCCCAACCCGTGTCAAAGCCGTTGGCGGCGTCGACCGCGGCGGCGTAGTCGCGGGTCACTGTGCCCGTGCCGTTCGAGTTCTCGATCGACGTAAACAGACCGCCGAGATAAACCTTCGAGCCGAAGACCGCCAGCGCCTTTACGAAGCTGTTGGCGTTCGGGTTCCAGCCCCTCGCAGCACCGGTGGTAGCGTCGACAGCCGCCGCGTAGTTGCGCGGAGTCGATCCGTTAATCGACGTGAAGGAGCCGCCGAAGTAGACGGTCGGGCCGGACAGCGCCAACGCATCCACGTTGCCGTTCGTGCTTGGTCTCCAACTGAGATCGACGCTCCCATCGGCCCGGATGTGGGCCAGGTTGTGCCGCACCAGACCGCCCACGTGGGTGAAGTTGCCGCCGATGTAAAAGCCGCCCGACCCATCCGACACGATCGCGTTGACGTCGGCTGCCCCACCGGAGACATGCGGCATCGCCGCGTCGACCTTGCCGGTCGAGGCCGACAGGGTCACCCACGCCCCCGTCCGCGGTCCCACCTGCGAGAAACGTCCCGCCAGATAGATCGTGCTTGGCGTACGCGCGACCGCATCGACGGTGCCGTTGGTCACGTACGTGTTGTCCGGCGTAGCGCTGGTCGCCGCCCACGATGCCGGCGCCCTCACAAAGACAAAGCCCGAAACAAGCGCGACCACCACGGCACCGGCCGGCAGACCGCTCCACCGTTGGCCTCGCGGACGAACCACGATCATCACCTCACCGATCCTCGGTCTACAGGCGCGAGCCTACACGCACCCCGTTTGCGCGGCAACAGCGACTGCGACCGATCCCTCTCGCGGCGGAGCGGTTCGCGGATCGCCAGACCGCGACACCGCCCTGCCCGAGCTGCTTCGTTGCCAGCAATTGCCGCCGTCAGGATTCGAACATGCGACCCTCGGATCAAAAATTCGCCGCTCTACCAACTGCGCTACGGCGGCGGCGTGCTGATGATCGCGCATCGGTCCCGTGCGGCGAGGGCGGGTGCGGCGAGGCCGGGCGTCGTGGCAAGTGTGCAATCGACTCAGGACTACACGAAGCGTGCCTTCTCGTGTACAATCGAGTTCGTGGAACGTCTCAATATCACGCTTGACGGCGAGCAGGCGGAGAAGCTTGCGCGTCTCGCGGACCGGATGCACATCCAGCCTGGAACGATCGCGCGCTCGCTGCTGTCCGGCGCGATCGATGATGCCGATCCCGACGCCCGCAACGTCGCGGAGCTCTTGGATGACACCCCGAGCGCTTTCGCCCGTGCGGAGCTCGGCCGGAGGCAGGCCAACTCCGGCGAGACGATTTCGCTGGACGAGCTGTAGCGCGTGGCTCGAGTCGAGTTGGCGCTCGCTGCCGTCGAGGACCTCGACCGACTGATCCGGACGCACAGCCTCCCGGGCGACACCCGTACTCGGGTCGCCCGGTCGTTGCGTTCGCTGGTTGAGTTTCCGAAGATCGGCCCGGCTCTGGCCGGACGCTGGGATGGCTACCGGTTCATTCTGGGACCGTGGCGATGGTTGATCCTGGTGTACGTGCTCATCGAGGAGGAGGACCGAGTTGTCGTCGTCACGATCCAGGACGCGCGCTCGTCGGCGGCCGTCACAGGAAGCAGGCCGGCGGCGAGTTGATCGACGCTGGTCCTCAAGTACCCACGCTCAAGAGCAGCGTCACGGCACCGGCTCGAGCCGCTGTCCGGGTCGTCGATGTCTGTCTCATGGGCATAATTTCGGGTCCGTGCTTCCGCTCATTGTCGACCTCCATTCGGTTGACGTACCCGAACTGGAAACGGTGACCTGGACGCCCGCGTGAACCTGGCGGCACCGTCGCTCTCGTTTCGCACCGAAAGCAGGCAAATGTCCTGCTCTGACGCCGTATTACGCCGTCTGTCGCCTGGCAAAGCGCCATGCCGCCGGCAGGATTCGAACCTGCGACCGTCGGATAAAAGTCGCCTCAGGCAGTGGCGCGGAGTGTGGTGGAGGCCCGGATCTCCAGTGTTTCCGGGATATCGGGGTCTCCGTTGTGTGGCCCAGTGGTGTGGTTCATGTTCACACTCGTGTTCACGCTCTGGGGCAGCTCCAGCGCGCCGCCGACGTCGCCATTCAGCAGGTGGACGTAGGTCGCCAGCGTGAACGCGGGGGAGTGGTGACCGAGCCATCGCTGCACCTGCACCGCGTTGCGCCCGTTCGCGAAGAGCATCGTCGCGCACGTGTGGCGGAAGGTGTGGAAACCCGCCCACGCGACTCCGGCCTCCTCGGCCGTCGGCCTAAGCACCCGATGGAAGACGTTCGTCGGATTGAGCACCGTCCCGGCGCCCGAGGGGAACACCGGGTCGGTGTCGCCCGGCCACTCGCTCCCGGCGCGATGCGCGCGAAGCTCGGAGACGAGCGCGTGCGTGATCGGGATCTCCCGCTTCCCGTACTTGCTCTTCGGCGGCCCGAGCTGGCCGCGCACGATCCGCTGGCGGACCTTGATGTGCGGCGCAGAGCCGTCGAGCTGGACGTGTCGCCACTCCAGCGCGATCGCCTCTGAGATCCGCACGCCGGTGATGGCCAGCAGGTGGAAGAACGCATGCCAGCGCGGCGGCGTGATCCGGAGAAACGTCTCCAGCTGCTCGGTGCTCATCGCCTTGATCTCGTCCTCGTCTGACTCGATCGTTGGCCGGTGCGGGAGGTCGACCTCACGCGCGGGGTTCATCCGGATGATCCCCTCCCGGACCGCAGTCGAGAGGCACGCGCGAAGCGGGGCCATGATGTTGCGGACGGTGCTGTCGGCCAGCACGCGGCCGTCCTGCTTCGCTGGGTCGCAGAGCCAGGCGACGAACTCGCCGACCATCCTGGGCGTTAGCTGGGTGAGCTTGCGGTGAGCCGGGAAGAACCGGAACACGTACCGATCGAGCTGTCGACGGTAGTCATCACGAGTGCTCTCACGGAACCCGCGCCGCCCGCGTCCCTGGTAGCGCTCGACCCACTGGCGGCCGAACTCGTGCAGCGTGTCCTTCGACGCCGCCTGGAACTCGCCCCGGTCGAGGTCGGTCCCCCGCGCGCGCTTCGCCTGGCGAGCCTCATTGAGAGTCCGGAACGACTCCCAGCGCTGGTCGCCGTCGACGCGGTAGCTGAACAGGTACCGGCCGCCGCGCTTGTAGATGCCCCGGTCCTTGGTCTTCTGGAAGGCGGCCATCATGCGCCGCCCGTGGGGAAGGGGAAGAATGTGTGCTGCATGGGGAGCTATCGCCTCCTTGTGCCGCGTCCCCGGCGGCTGCAACCGCGCGGGGACAACTTGTCCGAGGACTCCATTCTACCGCGCATCTGGCGCGTTGTGCACGCCTTCGCGGCGCTTCCAGGTCTGCAGCTGGGTCCACGGGGTCGTGGACCCCTTCCTACCAACACCGACGACGCGGAACGCTGGCTTCCCCTTACAGCCCGATCCGGGAGTTCCGGGCCGACGGACGGCTCAGCGCCTATTTGGCCGCCGAGGCGACGTACGCGGCGACCTTCGCCGCCGCACTGCCGGTCACGATGCTGGCTTGCATGGCTCCGCCGCCGTTGGCGATCTTGTGGCGCACCGTCGCCTCGATGGCAGCGGGCTGCTTTCCGTGGAACTGCGTGTCGAGGTTGGGCCCTACGCCGCCGGATGTGCCCGCCGCGGCGAGCGTGTGACAACTGCCGCAGTTCTGGACGAAGAGCTGCTTGCCAGTGCTGGCGGTTGAACTATTGGAGGAGCCTGATCCACCGCAGGCGCCGATCATCATCACCCCGCAGAGTGTGATCCCGATGAGAACGCTGCGGCGCCAGCGCATCGACGAACGAACCTACCAGGATCGCCAGCATTGGTGTTAACGACACGATCTTGCCTCATTGAGTGAGAGCCTCACGGCAACCGCCCAGCGTCTGGAAACGGAAGCCAGCGCGCATCATGAGACAGCCGGAATGATCGAGAAGCAGAAGGGCGCCGGTCGCCTGCTGCATTCAGCCCAAGGGGGGGAGCGTGGTCGAGGCTTCCGCTAATGGCCCGATGGGGAAGCGAGGCGTTCGGGTTGGACTTGACCCGTTTTCGACGACACTTGAACGCTTCCGGTCGTAAGCCGGGGAAAGTGAGGTTCAGGTGCCCAGAACGAGGCCGCCGTATCCGGAGGAGTTCCGCCGTGAGGCGATCCGCTTGGCCCAGCTCGGCGATCAGCCGCAGCGCAGGTTGGCGAGGGATCTGGGGATCTCCGACGTCACGTTGCGCCACTGGCTGAAGGAGGAGAAGGCCGCCCGTGGGGAGCGCCCGGGCGGCTTGAGCAGCGACGAGCGCGAGGAGCTTGGGCGGTTGCGGGATGAGAACGCGAAGCTGCGGATGGAGCGGGAGATCTTGCGAAAAGCGGCGGTCTTCTTCGCGAGGGAGGACGACGGGCGGTAGGCGAGTGCTACTCGTTCATCGCCGCGGAGAAGAGCAATTATCCCGTCGCCGTGATGTGCCGCGTGTTCGGTGTGAGCCGGGCTGGCTTTCACAACTGGGAGCGCCGCGCGCCGTCCGACAGGGCGCTCACCGACGCGTGGTTGACCGAGAAGATCAAGCAGATCCATGAGCAGACCCGCGGCGTGTACGGGGTCCCGAGGATCCACGCGGAGCTGCGGCTCGAGCACGAGGTCCGGATCTCTCGCAAGCGGGTCGCCCGCCTGATGAAAGCCGCCGGTATCTCGGGCGTCAGGCCCCGCAAGCGGTGGAAGACGACGATCCGGATCCCCGGGATCACCCCGGCCACCGACCTCGTCGAGCGCGACTTTGACCGGTCCGCTCCGAACGTGCTGTGGGTCGCTGACATCACCTACCTGCGTACCGGCGAGGGCTGGCTGTACCTCGCCGCGGTACAGGACACCTACTCCCGGCTGATCGTCGGCTGGTCGATGGCGACCCACATGCGCGCGAGCCTCGTGGTCGACGCCCTGAAGATGGCGATCGCTCGCCGGCGCCCCGGGCCCGGGCTGATCCACCACTCCGACCAGGGCGGGCAGTACGTCAGTCTGGCGTTCGGGCGCGCCGCCCGCGACGCCGGGATCGCGGTCTCGATGGGCTCCCGCGGAGACGCCTACGACAACGCCGTCGCCGAGACGTTCTTCGCGACCCTGAAGAAGGAGCTCGTCAACCGCCGCAGCTGGCCCGACCGGCTCGAGCTCCAGTCCGCCGTGTTCGAGTACATCGAGGCGTTCTACAACCGCCAACGCCGCCACTCCACCCTCGACATGCTCTCACCCACCGACTACGAACAACTACGACTCTCGCCGCTGCACGGTTGAGATCAATCGCTCGAACAACAACAATCAACATCAACACCAACACCAGGTGTCACGCAAACCGGGGCAGGTCCAGGTGACAACGCTGCGCTCGGTGCTGCGCGTTCGCGGCACACGGAAGGCGGCGCGACCATCGACACACTGAGCCGTGGCCTCA
>Ga0075021_10001909_pt1 | contig 10790 bp, 11 predicted proteins | sample ColStrG_CSR_2012_FD_72749 | JGI IMG/M metagenome (GOLD analysis project Ga0075021, IMG submission 72749) | Freshwater sediment microbial communities in response to fracking from Pennsylvania, USA - Cold Stream Run_MetaG_CSR_2012 | ecosystem: Environmental > Aquatic > Freshwater > Creek >... | reverse complement strand
ATTTATAGGAGACATCAAGGCGCTCCCCAACTGGCATGATCTGTCTAAGGACGTAGGTGATGACCGCGCTGATCGTTCTTTCATCGAAGTTCTGTGCCAAAAAATCCACGAGCAAAGCAGCCTTGGTGCTTAAATCCTCATTGGGAGTGAGGCTATTGAGGAAATTAAGAAACCGGATGTCGTAATCGAGGACATTCGACCCAAGAGAGTCCCTTGCGGCTTGCCCGACTTTTGTTACATCGAGCGACGAGATATCGCCCCCGCCAGGATTCGATGCCCCGATTGGAATCGGGACAGGCACGCGATTCGTCACGAAGCAGAGATGCTGGCCTACGTACAACTTCAAGGGCGTGCCGTTAAGTGTCGCATCGTTGCTTTCAAGCGCGTAGGGATTGATGACTATCTGCGAGAAGCGGTTCCCGGCAAATGGACCTAGCGATGCAGGGAGCGGCGTTCCGTCGAGCAAGTTCACTAGACCATACGCGGATGACAGAAATGAGCCGTCAAGGACTGAGGTGAGGCTCGGATCCGGGCCCTGCAAAGCTTCCCAAGTCGTGACCGCCCTGTGTTGGACGAGGCCAAACTGAGGCACGGTCTTCAGGACCATGGAATAGATGACACCCATACTGCCAGCGGCGACTAATGCGGCGCGGAAGAGCTGCGTGTCGTAGTGGATGCTTCCGTTCGAGGCAAGGCAGGGATAGACCACCCGAAGCTTGGCAGGATCGGTTATTCCCTGATCCGGCTCAATCCAATGTTCTATGCCACCGGCGCCGACCATGTGGATCGCGCATACAAAGTCTGCCAAAGGCGGCACAAGGGAGTCGCCGCCGTGGGTGCTTGTGGAGATGACGCCGGCAAGAGTCTGTCCACTACCCCCGCCTGAATTGAGTGTCTGCCGGACCGGCAGGTTGTCCAACAGAGAGTTAAGGGCGGTGATAGTAATTCCCGCCTGGACATGGATAAGGAAGGTTGCGTCCACACCGGGCGCCAATACTTGCTGCAGCTCTTGCTGCAGGCTCGCTTGAAGTTGACTGGTAGCGATCATTGCGCCCGGCTGTTGGGGAATGAGCGTCGGGGGCACCGTACTGCTATCGGTTGCGCACAGGACATCGGAAAACGACCAACTACTGCCGAACGCCCGCACATGATGCCCCAGCGCCTCTGCCTGGAGAACGGCATAAGCAAGCTCGGAGAGGGTTTTGGGAGTGTAGTATTCCGGCGCATTGAACTGAATATTCTGAGGCCAGTTCGTAAATGACTGATTCGCTCCGGAGCTCAGGTTTGTAGCGGCGTTTTGCTCCGGGTAGCACGGCGGAAAGACAACGATGTTTGCAGAGATGATTACAGTCTGGGTCGCTTTGAAACCCCGTGTACCTGTCGCCGTTACCGTAATAACATGTCTACCAATCCCTGACGGCAGAATTGTGGCAGAAAAGTCCACGATGGTGCGATTCCTAAACGGTGATGAAGGCATCAACTGGGCCTTGACTGGCGGGCCTGCATCAATCTGCACTGTCACTAAGTTGACAGACATTGGGGATTGATCCGTGGCCGATCCACTCACCTCGATTGGCTGGTTCGCCAAAACGACTTGATCAGCGACCGGTTGATCAATAAGAAGGCTTGGCATCGCGTTCGTCCCTTTCTTTAGCTTTGCTGAGAATTTCTACCTTTCTGGTTTTTTGGACGCAAGCGAATGAATGGCGTCCGATCCCGCGAAGAGATAGTTCTCGCGGCCGATAGCGACGGGGTGCGGGGCGCGTTCTGTGCTGAGTTACCCATTTCGACGTTGCCGTCGTCGAGATAGCGACGTAAGCGCACGCCAGCGCGAAGGCGCATAGCGATGGCAGAGCAGCGCGTCGGACTTACGCGAGAGGCCCGCGAGCGTCTTGTTGAACCAGCGATGTAGATGATCGATGAGCCCCGGGCCTGGCCGGTGTCGCATCGACCCCCGGGGGGTTGCAGCGTACCTCGCGTTCGACACTATGGAGTACCTTTTCCCGCTGAACCACTTCGGCCGGGATCGCATAACCGCTCGCTATCTGGATGTCGTAGAGCTTCCGCCGCACATGCCCACCATGGGGCTTCAACGATCATCTGGTCTCTCGATTTGGGTCGAATCGATGGCATTTCTGTCGTCCGTATCTTCGGTAATCAGCGGAAAGCGGATTGGCGACGTATTAGACCACGGCGGGTGCAACTCTTGCAACAGCGAAATTATTGGGTGGATTTCCGCTAGGCTAATGACCGCACAGGGAACTATCATAATAGCTGGATCTGCTTTCAGCGTCACAAAGTTTGAGTCATACCACTGGCGTTGACCCACAAGTAGGAGCGATCCCACGGTGCAGTGCTTTGGCTTGATGGCGTAAGGAATGGACTGCCAGTGCTGTCCACATAATTGCCGTTTACATCGCCAAATGTATTTCCGTTTGAATCTGTTATGGATGAGCCGCTATAGATGTCTCCCGACGATTCAGTGACAACGCAGGGAAAAACCACCAGCGTGAGATCAAATCTTTCCTGCACGGAACGGCAGAAAAACATAAGGGAAAGAATGCAGGGTCAAGAAAAAAACGACGACGACGTCACGCTGAACGGTGGTAAGAATCACAACGAGCGGCGAGCGGCGATGACGAGAGTGGCGAATCGAAACTGCAACTTACGCCGCAAACCCGCGCCAGTCGCCGATTTCGCGGAGGCCTTCTCCGCGGGCGTGCTCGAACAGTCTTACTTTGTGGCGCGAATGTTCGAACTCATGGATGTCGGCCCAGACTTCGGCTTGCCATGACGTCTCGTGGGTGGCTGTCTCTCCGCAACTGGCGCAGCGGGTATGATAGGTTACACCAGGCTTCGGAGCGGTGGGCGCGTCTTGTAACTCAACGAATACACATCTTACTTCTTCAATCTCTTCGTCGGCTCCCAGGATGTGCTCGTAGCGCAGCAGGTATCCGAAGCCGAGCTTCCGAGCTTCCGCCTCTGCTTCCTCGCGCGTGTGGAAGGGCCCGTATTCGGCCCGCAGCTGTTCGGTCGAATCGCACGCCATCCAGAAAGTGTCCTTGTGAGCCATTGCCTACCTCAGTCTTGGGGCCGACCTGACTAAGCGGGTCGTACGGGTCAGCAAAGGAAATGAGCAATTTGATGACCGGGAACGAAGGCCATCGTTGAGGCTTCCGCGGCCTACGGCAGAAGCCTCTATGAGGGGCTACGGTTCTGAAAACATGCTACTTAGTGCGCCGTCCGGCGGAGTCGGTCGTACCATCGGTTGGTGCGGGGCCGCGACTGGTGTGAAATCCGTTTCCGTCAAATGTGCGCAACCACAAGAGTCGCAGTCGCCCAGAGCGGCTCGAACTTAGAGAGTCTGGGGCCGCGACGGGAAGGGTCCCTCACGGCCAGACCACTCGGGTTCCCCTTCAGCCTCAGGGCCTTCCTCCGGAAGCCGCGGCCGCCACAGCCTTCCTGCCGCCCTCGGCCAATACCACCGCGTCGTCGGCAGGGCGCGGCTCCCAGCCGGCCACCGGGGCCACTTGCACATGCCAGTTCGCTCCACCGTGGCTGGCCACATACAGCGCTAGCTCGAGCCTGGTCCACACACCCAGCTTGTCGAAGGCTGTCCGCAGGTAGTTCTTTACCACCTGTTCGCTGGTACCGAGCACACCCGCGATGTCTTTGTTTGTCAGACCCTGCCACACCAGGGTCGCAACCTGAATTTCCTTGCCGGTTAACCGATCGCGGGGCTGCATGGTTGCACCTGCTCCTTAATGAACATGGCCGTCGCGAGTTTCACCCGCTTCCGCCCTTCCTTAATGCCCGCGCGCAAAAAAAGCGTGCGCAGGTGTTGTTTCACGGTTCGCGGGCTGATATTCAACTGGCTCGCGATCTCCTTGTTACTACAGCCCTGCACCAGCAGGCGCAGCACCTGCTGGTCTCGGGGCGTGATCTTGATCTCATTGAGGTTAATCATTGGCTTTTCGTCTGCTCCTTCGGTTCAGTCTTGGGGTCGCGACCCGCTGTTCCCTAGAGCAAACCGTTCGCCAAATATTCGCTTCGAATTAACGTGCTGTAAACACGATATTTGCTGCCTTTTGTTCGATTCTCGTTCGCCAGCACTAGAACGTTTTCATGAGCGGATTCCCAAATTGGCATCCCAATTCGGGAATCCGCTCGGCCAAGACGCGTTTCCCCTCCAAATTTACCCGTCCCATCCTCACCAACCTGCTCTATAATAATTAAAGTCCGAAGTATTATCCTCCCTCCGTTCTCATGTCCTTAACCCGGCCAAAGCTGCAACTGGACGAACAATCTTTTCAGGGCTTGCTGGCAGCTGCCTTCACAATCCAGGAGCACGCGGACCTGCTCAAACAGGTCACCGAACCAAGTGCCGAGCTGGCACCAGCATCCGGACCCGAATCTCCAAGAGTGTGCCCGCAATGCGCCGCTCCCCTCTCTGAAGACCAACCGCATTGTGGCCACTGCGGGCCGGAAGAGTTTCGCCCGGGAGAGCGCATGCAGCGGAAGTTTGCCTCGCTCTGGGAAATGAGCCAGGATCGCGGCATACGTCAGGAGCGTCCACCCGCGCACGAAGAATCTATCCTCGAGCTTGCCAGTTCCGGGTTTTCCTTGTTGCCCGGGGTGGCGACCCCTTCTCCCCAACTCGGCGCAGCACACCCGGATGTCCAGGAAGCAGAGACCGTCCCCGCGATCGAGGGGAAACACGCCGTCCACTCGATTCCGGTCGCGTTCGCTGAAGGTGAAGAGGACTCGCTCCCTGACACGGACGAGCCTGTATCCAGCCCGCAGGACGCTCTGCTGGATCTCCGGCAACAGCTTAATCTTCACCGTGCCGATCTTTACCTGGGGATTGCGGTTTTGGTGGCTCTGCTCGCTTTGCTATGGCCGACGGCGGCCGCTCCACAACGTCCGCACTTGGGCGCATGGCAGCGATTGCTGGTGAACTTGGGCATTGCCGAGGCTCCGGCCCCGCAAGTCCGCTATCGAGGAAACCCTAATATCGGTGTGTGGGTCGACCCGCACACCGCTCTGTACTATTGCCGCGGCGAAGAACAGTATGGAAAGACCGCCGACGGGCGTCTCACCCGCCAGCGCGAAGCACAGACGGACCAGTTCGAGCCCGCCAACCGTGCCGCCTGCAACTGATTGTCTTTCCGCCATGGCTACCATGGGGCTCTTCTTGTTCGCCGTTCGACGATCCCCGGGTCAAGCCTGGACGTATCGACGCGGCAAAAAAGTGGGGATTCACTCCCGTTCTCAGGAATGAATCCCCACTTTTTCGAAAGGATCGATCCGACAGTCGGTCGTCCTCAGGCTTGGTACGCTTGTTCGTTACGCCGAGCCTCGTACCAGAGAGCGAGCTCAACTCGGTTCCATAGACCCAGCTTGTCGTAGATCACTCGCAAGTAGTTCTTCACCACGTGCTCCGTGGTTCCGAGCGAGTCGGCGATCTCGCGGTTCTTGCAGCCCTCCGCTACGCGTTGAATGATGAAGTGTTCGCGTTCGTTGGGTCGGCCACTTGTTGCTTCTCCAAACATAGCTGTCTCCTGTAGAGCATAGTTGCAAGCTTGACGCGCTTGATCCCGCCTTTGATTCCAAACCGCAGGAACAGGCGGTTGAAATGTGCTTTCACAGTGCGCTCGGCTATGTGTAGATCGCGAGCGATTTCTGAATTGTCACAGCCCTGAAGCAGCAAATCGATGATCTGTTGCTCCCGGTGCCCCACTTGACTCACATTTTCTTCCATGTACCGCACCTCACCGGACGCGCTTGGCATACCGCAAGTGGCAGAACGGCAGTCAAAGGCGATCCTAGACTCGGGTCGTTGTGTACCCTCCTTTGTGCATCCGCGCGACCAATCCGCGCCTCTTTGGTTACCAAAGTGTGAAATTCCGTAGAGAACATCGTTTTTCTCCAAGAAACCAGTGGTTTGTCGCGGGCAAATAGAAGCCCGACAGGCCTCCCAACCCGACCAAATCATGGTTTTGCTCACGATCTAAGGCGAATAACTTAGGACAATTTTCCGGGATCGGCTGGATAGTCCGGAACGAATTACACGGAAGTTCATCCCGACGACCCATGCCTGCAGGCACCGAAAAGGTAACCGGGCCACGGTATAATAGAGAGATTCCCACCGGTCGATGCGGTTTTCTGTGCGCCAACGCTCAGAAACTGCACACCCGGGGGCTTTCCGAGCGGCTGGCGACTGCCCTATGGACTTCAAACTTGTCAGCAGCTACAAGCCTCAAGGTGACCAGGGGAGAGCGATCGACGCTCTCACTCGAGGCGTCTTCGACCGCGACCAGCACCAGGTTCTGCTCGGCGTCACTGGCTCGGGCAAGACCTACACCATGGCTAAAGTCATCGAGGCGGCCAACCGCCCGGCCATCGTCATGGCCCACAATAAAACGCTCGCCGCCCAGCTCTTCCACGAGTTCAAAAGCTTCTTCCCCCACAACGCCGTCGAGTACTTCGTTTCTTATTACGACTATTTTCAACCGGAGGCTTACGTGCCTGCGGCGGACCTTTATATCGAAAAAGAGTCGACGGTCAACGACGAACTCGACAAGCTCCGGCTCTCTGCCACGCGGTCGCTGTTCGAGCGCCGCGATGCACTGATCGTGGCCTCCGTCAGCTGCATCTACGGTCTGGGGTCGCCCGAGGCCTACTACGGGATGCTGCTTTTCTTCGAAAAGGGGCAGAAGGTCAAGCGGCAGGACATCACGCACAAGCTGGTGGAGATCCTCTACGAGCGCACCGAAGGCGACTTCCGCCGCGGGACATTCCGTGTGCGCGGCGACGTCATTGAGATCTATCCCACATACGACGACATGGCGTACCGCGTCGAATTATTCGGCGACGAGATCGAGTCCCTGTGCCAGATCGATCCCCTCTTCGGCACGGTCAAGCAGCGCTACATGCGACTGCCGATCTATCCGAAAACCCACTACGTCATGAAGGAAGAAACCAGGGCCTCGGCGGTCGATTCCATCAAGAAAGAACTCGCATGGTGGGAAGTAGAACTGGAAAAGCAGGGGCGGCTGGTCGAATCGCAGCGCATTCACCAGCGCGTGATGTACGACCTGGAGATGATCAAGTCCGTCGGCTACTGCCACGGTATCGAAAACTACTCCCGCCACTTTACTGGACGCCTCCTCGGCGAGCCGCCGCCCACGCTGCTCGATTATTTTCCCCGCGACTTCATGATGTTCATCGACGAGTCGCATCAGACGGTGCCGCAACTGCATGGCATGTATCATGGCGACCGCTCGCGCAAACAGACGCTGGTCGAATACGGATTCCGGATGCCCTCGGCCCTTGACAACCGTCCGCTAACTTTCGAGGAGTTCGAGCACCGGACCAACCAAATCGTGTATGTTTCCGCGACTCCCGGTCCTTATGAACTTACTAAGTCGGCAGGCGTGGTGGTGGAGCAGATCATCAGGCCCACTGGGCTGATCGACCCGCCCGTCGAGATCCGCCCCGTCAAGGGCCAGATCGACGACTTGCTGCACATGATCCGTGACCGGGTCGCGCGGGGCGAACGCGTGCTCGTCACTACCCTGACCAAGCGAATGTCGGAGGATCTTTCCGAGTACTACAGCGAAGTGGGAGTGAAGTGCCGCTACATGCACTCGGAAATCGAAACGCTGGAGCGGGTCAAGATCTTGCGCGACCTACGCAGGGGCGAATTCGATGTATTGATCGGCATCAATCTTCTGCGCGAAGGCCTCGACTTGCCGGAAGTGTCGCTCGTGGCGATTCTCGACGCCGACAAAGAAGGCTTCCTCCGCTCCGCCGGTTCGCTGATCCAGACGATTGGCCGCTGCGCCCGCAATTTGAACGGGCGGGCGATTCTCTACGCGGATCGCATGACCGACTCCATGAAAAAAGCGCTTGACGAAACCACCCGCCGCCGAGCCATCCAGCAGGCCTATAACGAAGAAAACGGCATCACACCCGAGTCCATCATCCGCCCGCTAGACATGACGCTGGCCGCCATCGTGGCCGCCGACTACACCGACCTGACTAACAGCGAAGCAGACGGCAATCCAGAATTCAAGTCGCAGGGAGAGTTGGACGTCTACATTACCAAGTTAGAGAGTGACATGCGGGAAGCGGCCAAGCGGTTTGAGTTTGAGAAGGCGGCCAAGCTGCGGGATACGATCAAGGAACTGCGTACTAAGGAATTCTTGTTCGCGTAGGTTGTGTGGCGCGGACGCTCCTGTCCGCGAATGCTTGCGCCTGCTTGGACCAGGACTTGGTGCGGGCATGCAAGAAGGCGCGCGGCCGGTCGGTTTGGCCTTGATGTTCGCGGCCGACAAGTCAGATTGCCCCACCCTAATGTCCGAGGGGCACGACGTTAGAATGGGGCGCGCTCGAGTTTCAAAAGGCAGCCAAGCGACAACAGCATCAAAGAACTGCGCCTCAAAGAATTCCTGTTCGCGTGAATTGGGCTTTCGGCTCCCCACCGATTTATTGTGGGGGGCCGGGCCCTCTTTGCAATACTCTCCACCTCTATTATCGCAATTGACATGCTGGTCACGACGGGCATAGGGTTTTTCTCGACTCCCAAACAAGGACACTCATCCATGTTCTGCTCCACGTGCGGTGCCGCGGTGCCTCAGGGCGGTCAGTACTGCAACCATTGCGGGCAGCCGATTGCTCGCCAACCGGTCGCTAATGTTCCGCAAGTCGCAACCAGCCCGCAGTTCCCGACCCCATCGCCGGACGCCCCCACCAGCGGCAAGGCTCTCGCCAGCTTGATCGCGGGAATCTTCGGCCTGCTTTTCTTTCTGCCCGCGATCCCCGCCATCATTCTCGGCCACATGTCACGCTCAGAAATCCGCAACAGCAACGGCCGTCTCCAAGGCAACGGCATGGCGACCGCGGGCTTGGTCATGGGATACGGAGCCTTCGCCCTGATCCCGTTTTTTCTGATCATCGCCGCAATTGCGATCCCGAACTTGTTGCGCGCCAGAATCGCCGCCAACGAAGCGTCGGCTGTCGGCTCACTCCGCGCCATCAACGTGGCTGAAGTTTCCTACCAATCACAGTTCGCGGATGTGGGATTCACTTGCCAGCTCGCCAGCATGGGCGGAAGCGGTCCGTCTGCGCCGTCCGCCGATCGCGCCCAACTGATTGACGAGGTGCTCGCCTCAGGGCAGAAACACGGATATCGCTTTGTCTTGGAGAATTGCGTAAATACCGAGACCGACCGCAAGTATCAAATCGTGGCGTATCCCCTTGTTCGCCATCAGAGCGGAGCCCGGACTTTCTGTTCCGATGAATCCGGCGTCATCAAAGCCGGCGAAGGCAAGTCCGCCGAAGAATGCCTGGCCAATGGCTCTCCGCTCTAAACAGACAGGTCAGTTGAGATGGCCCGCAAAGGCCCACCCGAATGTCGAGAAACACGAATTGCATGTCGAGATACATGCTTGCTCGTCTAGTTCTCAGGGTCGCGCACCTTCTTCCGGAGAAGTCCAGCCGAGACGAGCGTGATCACCAGGCCGACCGGAAAGACTTCCGTGAACGTCATCGCTACATTGACCAATGGATTGTTGTACATCACTTTGAACTGCTTTGCTTTTTGCTCCGTCTCCGCCACCTTCTGCGGGCTCGCCCCGGACGCTTTCGCCTGCTCAACCATGTGGGCGGCATATTTCTCGGCGAAGCCGGGCATCAATTTGTAGTAGACCAGTTCCCATGTCCCCACGTAGCAGGCGCTAGAGATCAACGTAATCAGGATGCCGACGGCGAATCCGCGGCCGAATGTCATGCGCCCGCCCCCGGCGTTCTCCCGGTACGAACGCACGCCGAAGAAGATCAGGAGCGCCGAGAGCACGATCGTGGTGTAGCCGAGGATTTCCCCTTTCTCCCAGCCGATCGCATCGGCGAACGGGATCGTAGTCAGCATCATCGCGGCGGACACCGCACCGGAAATCAGTCCAAAAGTTAGCACCGTCTTTTTCATGGAATTTCAGTCTCCTTTTCCGTGAAGCCTGGTTTCACGTGCCCGAAATGTAGCGGGGGAATGCGGGTGATGTCGTCACCCTTTAGGGTGATTCTGCATTGGGGAGCGAAAAATCCCCCTTTCGGGTGGGGCGGACGCGTCACGGGATCAGCAGGGCTGCCTTGCCGAGCTGGACGGCCTGGGTGCGCCGCTTGGCGCCGAGCTTCTCAAACAGCCGGCTCGAATGCGTCTTCACCGTGTTTTCGCTGACGAATAGCCGTGCGGCAATCTCTCGATTGCTCAATCCGCCGGCGATGAGCCCAAGAATTTCCAGCTCGCGAGGGGTAATGCCGAGTTCTCTCACGCGCGTCTGGTCGGCGACGAACAGGCCCGTCGCAGGCGCCGGAACTTCCTTGATGATCGTTTCCTTGATCACCGCCGACCTCTTTCTGGTGAGCGTCTGCCCGAGCCAAACGCCGAGTCCGGCAAACAGCGCGGCGACCAGCGCGGCGTAAATCTCCACCGAACGCTCGAGGACCAGGAAACGGTATTCCGTCAGCTTCAGGGCCGCGATCAGCACGCCGCCACATAGTCCGTAGAGCAGGACGTCGCGCACCGCGCGGCGGCGCAAACTCGGGGCGAATTCCCTCGTCAACGTCACGGGAGGCCATGATATCTGAAGCCCGCAACCTTGGGGAGCACATGTACTCGTCCAGTAGATGGGTGACACTTTCATGGCTTTCGTAGGGATGAGAACTGGCGTAGGAACTGGAGCGGCGTTCAGTAGCCGAGGGCCGGATGAGGGCGGACGGTGTTGTAGATT
>Ga0075021_10001908_pt1 | contig 10790 bp, 7 predicted proteins | sample ColStrG_CSR_2012_FD_72749 | JGI IMG/M metagenome (GOLD analysis project Ga0075021, IMG submission 72749) | Freshwater sediment microbial communities in response to fracking from Pennsylvania, USA - Cold Stream Run_MetaG_CSR_2012 | ecosystem: Environmental > Aquatic > Freshwater > Creek >... | reverse complement strand
GTCGAGCACATCGCGATGCAGGTTTTCCGGGATAAACCCGGCGCCGATGCCTTGGATGGGGTGGGGTGCGGGCGAACCACCGCTGATGACGGGCGATGCCGACGGTTCGACCGCAAATACCTTGAGCTTCGGAAACTTTGGCTTGAGCACCTCGGCCACACCGGTGATGTGCCCACCAGTCCCGACGCCAGTGATGAGTGCATCAAGGCCATCGGGGAAATCGCGGAGGATCTCCTGTGCCGTGGTTTCTTTGTGGATGGCAATGTTGGCCGGGTTATCGAATTGGCTTGGCATCCACGAGTTCGGAGTGGTAGCGACCAACTCTTGCGCCCGGGCAATAGCCCCTTTCATCCCCTTTTCCCGGGGTGTCAGATCAAATGTTGCGCCGTAAGCCGCCATCAGCCGCCGGCGCTCGATGCTCATCGATTCTGGCATGGTGAGCACAAGCTTATAACCCTTGGCCGCGCATACCATCGCCAGCCCAATGCCGGTGTTGCCGCTGGTTGGTTCGATGATGGTCGTATCCTTGTTGATAATGCCACGCCGCTCGGCGTCCTCGATCATCGACAGGCCGATGCGATCTTTGATGCTACCGCCGGGGTTGGCGCGTTCCAGCTTCATCCATACCTCATGCCCATTGCCAAACAAACGGTTGATACGGACGTGGGGGGTATTGCCGATCGTTTCGAGAATGTTGTTCGCTTTCATTCGTTGAGTCTCCTCCAAACTAAACTTTCACCACTAAAGAGTCACACTCTTGCACATACTTCAAATGCGGTCAAGTGGCGCATGATGCGTGATGCGTGATGCGTGTGTGGCGTATGCCCATGTGTGATGTTTCTCAAATGCTTGGATACCAGCGCAAGAGTTCTTCCTCAGAGCTGGCGTCATCGCGTTGTTTGACACGCACATCACCCTTGTGATATACGAGCGAGTAGGCTGGCACGCTTTCGAGCAACCACACATTCCCGCCGATGACCGAGTGATGTCCGACGACCGTATCGCCCCCAAGTATTGTCGCGCCAGAGTAAATGACCACGTTGTCTTCAATGGTGGGATGACGCTTCTTTGATGCGAGCGCTTTTGTAACGCTCAACGCACCTAGTGTGACGCCCTGATATAGCTTGACATTCCCGCCTAACTCGGCCGTCTCGCCAATCACGATACCGGTACCATGGTCGACGCAGAAGGATGGGCCGATACATGCCCCAGGATGGATATCGATGCCAGTCCGCTGATGTGCGATCTCGGACAGCATGCGCGGAAATACCGGCACTTCCGCGGCGTAAAAGACATGGGCGATGCGATGCGTGGCGACGGCCAATAAGCCAGGATAGGTCGCAACTACCTCATCGACGCTTTGTGCGGCCGGATCGCCGTCATACATCGCCTGCGCATCCAGCCATAAATCGTCCACGAGCGACGGTAACTGGTGGTGGAAGAATTGGTGGATGACGTCGGCGTCGTGATTTTGGCGGTCTATGCCCAGCGGCGCGAGCGCGGACATGGCTAGCCCCTCCGCCCGTTTGATCCGGCAGCGGAGATCGTGGGAGCTGCATGGCTCTGCAAAGCCGATGATATTAGGAAAGATCAGCTCGAGCGTGTCGTCGAGGAAGTGGGTGGCATGTGCCTTGTTCGGTAGGTGGGCATGACCGTTCCGTTGTAGTCTACTCAATTGTTCTGCCAGAGATTCGATATCGAGATCGCTCATAATGTCTCATACCCAAACGAAAACCGCGCTGTCCGGCGCGGCTTACGAGAAACGGGAGTGATACGACGATGGCTTGATGAGTTTGTCGATCGATACTTACGCCATGCCAAAATGGACCTTTTGGAGACATGGACACCCGGCCCCGCCTCTTGCTGAGGGGGTGTGACAACAGGCAAGGACAAGGTTTGCACTCACAAAGCGGATTGTAGTCCAGTTTGCGATCCCCGGCGAGCCGCTGGGTGGTTTGACAGCAATGAGCGGCCAGGGATGCCGTTAGCGCGAGCCGGTGTTGTGGATATCCAGGTGGGCATGGTATAGCGAGGCGAGCTCAAAATAGGCTCGCTGGCGGTCACCGCTCTAACGGGTGCTTTCACGGGCTTGATAAAAAAGCAAACCGGCTCTAATGTTACGTAAACATAGATGTGGGACACTCTAACGTATGGAAGACAAAATGGCGAAACCTGGCGGTCATACAGCGCACACTGAAATCGCTACCCTGGCGGGTGGGTGTTTCTGGTGTCTAGAGGCGGTGTTTGAAACGCTACGGGGTGTGTTGCAGGTTGAAAGTGGTTACGCGGGTGGCCGTGTGCCAAATGCGACCTATCAGCAGGTATGCAGTGGCGAGACCGGTCATGCCGAGGTCGTACAAATCACCTTCGACCCAGACGCGATCTCATTGCGCGAGTTGCTAGAAGTCTTCTTCGTCATCCATGATCCGACGACACTAAACCGGCAGGGAGCGGATGTCGGCACACAATACCGCTCGGCCATCTTCACCCATTCAACCCAACAACAGGCCGTGGCGCAGGAGGTAATCGCTGCATTCGAGCAAGCAAAGACGTGGCCTGGTCGAATCGTGACTGAAGTGGTGCCCTTCGACCAGTTCTACAAGGCCGAGACCCACCATCAAGGCTACTATCGCAACAATCCAGCCCAGGGATATTGCCGCGTTGTCATCGCACCAAAGGTGGCTAAAACGCGTAAGCTCTTCGTGGATCGGCTAAAGAAGGAGGTGACCGCATCTTAAGCCCCCAAGCGTCTTAAGGGCCGGGTCCGACAATGGCCGTCTTCCGTGTAGTCCCCATCTGTGGGCTAAGGTTCAACCGAGCCAACGCGATGGCCCCGCGTCAGTCATGTTGCCAGCACGCCATTTTTTAATACAATTACCATTTACCGATGAAACCAGGCAGCAAATACTCACCTTTGTTTGAATATCTGCGCGATCGCAAGCGCGACGGCGCAGAAGAAGTCGCACTAACGTTCAGCCAGATCGAGAAGCTTTTGGGCCGGGCACTCCCGGAGGGAGCGCGGGTTGACAAAGGCTGGTGGAGCAATCGGGAGGGGGGCTCGTCACAGTCTGAAGCATGGCTGGAAGCCGGTTATAAGGTTAGGAACATCAGTGTCACCCACAAGAACGTGACATTTGGGCCAAAGGTGTTCACACCGCAATACACCATCCGGCGCGACGGTGATACCGTCTTGTTTGACGCCAACTTGATCAAGGCGTTACGCATGCACATGGACATGACGCAGACGGAATTTGCCGAATACATGGGCGTGCGCCAGCAAACCGTCAGCGAATGGGAAACGGGCATGTATGAACCGACACGTGCCACCTGTAAGCACCTCATGTTCGTTGCAGAAAAGGCGACATTCAGCCTTGATACTGAGTAATGGGCCCCAGCCCGCAGCGTGTTGTTGGGTGTGAATGCGGGTAAGGCAAGGTCGCCAGCGCGCGCCACAAGTATCATTCCCAAACTGGTTCTGCAAGCGCAATTCAAACCTGCTTCCAGGTAGATGGAACCGAATGCGACGCCTAACAGCAGCCGCTCGCAAGGGGCCCGTTTTGGAGGGCCATCGTGGGGCAGGGCTGGACCACCTTTTAGTGGCGCTGCATAGAGTCGCTGCCGAGTGCTGCGCAGGGCTGGTCCCCTAGGCCGTCTTTGCCAATTTGGGTGCTGTCAGGCCTCAGCACCTTTGGAATCGCTTTGTCCAAAGCCGCTCGCTTTGTTGAGCATAGGTCTGGTTGTATTTGCCGTATATGCGCAGGCTGTTCGTCAAATGCCGTTTAATGACGACGCAGTGCAGATGGCTGAACTGGCTGGTGTGACACCGTTCGCCATTTTTGAGAATCGTAAGATTCCCTATTCACTGATCTTTAGACAGTATCGGCCTCTTGGCTACTGGCCTTGGATATTGATCGGCCAAGCGTTCGGTTGGTTCACTCCGGCCGCGCTGCACAGGCTCAACGTGTGGGTTTATGTATTGGCGACGGCGGTCGTGGGCGCGATCCGGCTGCGGCTGGCGGCGCTGTTCAATTTACCCGAGTTGGGCTCGCTGCTATAGGCATGCTGCTATAAAAATGCGTGGCATATTCGCAGGGTAGCAGGCATTCTAACTGGCTGGCCAGTGACTGAATAAAACAAAACGGGCTTGTTCAACAAGCCCGTTTTGTTAAAGCAACGTAGACGATGCGCCGTTACTTGGTCTTCACACCATGCGTGAGCGCAGCATGCGCAGCCGCCAGGCGCGCGATCGGCACGCGGAACGGCGAACAACTCACATAGTCGTTGCCATTGCGGTAACAAAAGTCGATGGAATCGGGATCGCCGCCGTGCTCACCGCAGATGCCGAATTCAAGGTCTGGCCGGGTCTTGCGTCCTTCGCGGATGGCCAAGCCCATCAAGCGCCCCACGCCAGTTTGATCGAGCTTCTGAAACGGGTTAGCCGGTAGGATACCGTCCTCGACATACTTCAAGAGGAAACCGCGCTCGGCGTCGTCACGGCTGTAGCCGAACGTCAACTGCGATAGGTCATTCGACCCGACGCTAAAGAATTGGGCGACTTCGGCGATCTCGCCGGCTGTCAGCGCGGCGCGTGGCACTTCGATCATCGTGCCAAACTTATACTTCACCTTTACGCCCTTCTCAGCCATCACATCCTTCGCGACGCGCTCAAGCTCGGGCTGCACTTTCTTTAGCTCGTTGACATGACCAGTCAGCGGGATCATCACTTCCGGCATCGGCTCACTGCCTGCTTTCTTCACGTCGCAAGCGGCCTCGAAGATGGCGCGCACCTGCATCGTGATAAGACCCGGGATCATGATGCCAAGACGGATGCCACGCAGACCCATCATCGGGTTCTGTTCGTGCATGGCTGAGACCGCGCTTAGGAGTTCGAGCTTCTTTTGATAGTCCCGGTATTCCTCTTCGCCCAAGCTGTCGTAGTGGCGCTTTGTCTCGTAGCGCGTCACTTCCTTGATGAGTTCTTCCTGTGACGGCAGGAACTCATGCAGCGGCGGATCGATCAGCCGGATGATGACCGGCAGCCCGCTCATCGCCTTGAACAAGCCGGCGAAGTCGGCCCGTTGGAACGGCAGCAACTCGTCAAGCGCTTGGTGCCGTGTCCCCTCGTCCTTCGCCAGGATCATGCGCTGCACAATCGGCAGGCGCTCGGTCTCGAAGAACATATGCTCGGTGCGGCACAAGCCGATGCCCTTGGCGCCATAAGAGCGGGCCCGCTCAGCGTCTTTGGGGTAGTCCGCGTTCGCCCAAACCTGCAGGCCGCGCCGAGGCTTGCCCGCCTCGTCCTTGCGGGTGTTTTGGGCGCTGATCTCGTCGGCCCACTTGAGTAGCGTCACAAGCTCGGCTTGCTCTTCAAACGATGGGTTGACCATTGGGATCTGGCCGATATAGCTGACCCCCTTCGCCCCATCGATGCTGACCCAATCACCTTGGTGCAGGGTGTGTCCACCGGCGGTCACGGTGCGGTCGGTCATGTTGATCTGAAGTAAATCTGCACCACATACGGCCGGGATACCGAACTGGCGGGCTACCACGGCCGCATGGCTGGTTGCGCCACCACGCGCGGTCAGGATGCCTTTGGATGCGACCATGCCGTGCACATCATCGGGTTTGGTCTCAGGCCGCAGGAGAATCACTGCCTTGCCCTCGCTGCCCCATTGCTGGGCAAGATCCGCGTCGAAGGCTAGCATGCCGCTGGCTGCACCGGGCGAAGCGTTTACACCACTGGCAAGCACGCGGCCCTCGTCCTTGGCGCTCTTGATCTGATTCTCATCGAACTGGGGGTGAAGCAGGAAGTCCACATCGGCGGGTGTCACGCGCTTGATCGCTTCTTCCTTGGTGATCAGCTTCTCCTTGGCCATATCAAGTGCGATCTTGATTGCGCTTTTGGCGGTACGCTTGCCGTTGCGGGTTTGCAGCATGTAAAGCGTGCCCTGTTCGATGGTGAACTCGACGTCTTGCATGTTCTGGTATTTCTTCTCCAGCATGCCCGTCACGCTCATAAACTGCTTATAGGCTTTTGGCATCTCATGTGCCATCTCGGCGATGGGCTTGGGCGTGCGGATGCCGGCCACCACATCTTCACCCTGCGCATTGACCAGATATTCACCCATCATTTTCTTCTCGCCGGTCGATGGATCTCGGGTAAAGGCTACGCCGGTGGCGCTGTCATCCCCCATGTTGCCGAACACCATCGTGCACACGTTTACGGCGGTCGGCAGGGTGCTCTTCCAGCCCATCTGTTTGGCATAGGTCTTGGCTTTGTGCCCGGTCGCACTGCGGAACACGGCCATCGCACACTCACGCAACTGCTCGTATACATCTTGCGGGAAGTCATGACCGGTCTCGTGCTTGATGACATCCTTGAACGTCTGCACCAGCGACTTCAGGTCGTCGGTGGTCAGTTCGGTGTCACTCTTAAGACCCTTTTTGGCCTTGAGATGATTCATCGGCTCATCGAACTTCTCATCGTCGATACCAAGCACGGTCGCACCAAACATCATGAGCAGGCGGCGATACGAGTCATAGGCAAAGCGCGGATTCTTAGTGATGGCTACCATCTCTTCGACGGTCACATCGTTCAAGCCGACGTTGAGCACGGTCTCCATCATGCCCGGCATACTCTCGCGCGCCCCAGACCGGACTGACACGAGCAACGGTCGCTGGCCCGGCGTATTGCCGCCGAACTTTTTGTTGGTCTGCTTCTCAACCACTGTCATTGCAGCCAGGGCCTGGTCCCAAGCCTCTTTCGGTATGGCGTTACCAGCGGCGACGAACGCGTCGCACACTTCGGTGCTAAGAGTAAAGCCGGGCGGCACCGGCACGCCTTTGCGGGTCATGTCAAATAGGCCTGCGCCCTTGCCACCGAGCAACTCACGCACAGCACTCCATGACTTCGCGATCTTGTCTACGCCTTTCTCGTCGTTAAAGAGAAAGACCCATTGTTTGCTTTGTTTCTTGGCCGCACCATTTTTGCTCACACCATTCTTTGGTGTGGACTTGGCAGCGGCTTGTTTAGTCGGGGTTTTGACTGCCATTTGGGGATAGTCTCCTGAATTATTCCTTGCAGGGAGTGTCATTGACGACCGCTGATTGTAGCGGTTTAGGGGTCGATAGTGTAGGGTGCCGGTGGGATTGCATACTGATCGCCTTTTCCCTCGGTAGATCACCCCAGAACAGGCCGGTTGGCCACGCACAGGTTAGGCAGGACTTATGTCTACCTGGGTCCGGCTAGGTTTTGAAGGAGCGCTGGGCAGACTTGGTCTGGTGCCGGGACACACGGATACCGGACGAGGCGGTAGACCGTGCCTGTCTACACCGCGCTGCTGCGCTGCCCGGCCAGGTGCGGTTGCCAAGAGGCCAAAGTCGATGACCCATCGCGCGCCAGGTGCGTCACGTACACCCAAGCGGCTGCCGTGGGGCAGGGGTGTGGGTGTCGCTTTTCGATGCGGTATCACTCCCAAGCGCCAATTTCATATCCGCTGTGGGAGCAACTGCTGGTATGAGTGAAGGGATATAAAACGTGATACAACTACCAGTCCATGCGCATCTTCCCACGCCTCTCTTTGCGCTATGAAGCCAACCGGCTGTTACTCTACGTGCTTGTGAGCTTTGGCGCGACCGTAGTGCTGACGCGCGCCTATCTCCAGGTGACGGGATATCCACAAGTGGGTCACGGCAATTTGCACATTGCCCATCTGTTGTGGGGCGGGCTGGCGATGGCGATCGCGGGCATCGTGTTGTTGATCTTTGCGACGCCACGCGTGTATGGCATCTCAGCCATGCTGGTGGGTATCGGTATCGGCTTGTTCATCGACGAGGTCGGCAAGTTCATCACCATCGACAACAATTATTTCTTCCGTCCGGCCGCGCCGATCATCTATGTGTGCTTTCTCGCCGTCGCGCTGATCTACTTTGCGGTCGCGCACCGGCAAAAATCGGAAGAGCGTCTGATGATTGCGGCGCTGGAACGGGCCCAGGCCTTAGTGGAAGGGCCAATGTCTGATCAAGCACATGCAGAGCTACAGCTATGGCTGGCACAACTGAGCCATGCCCATAGCCCGGGCTGGACCCAATTGGCTGCGGCACTCGAGGAGTTCGCCGCAGCGCAACAAGTGCATAACACGTGGTTATCGCGGTTCGAAGTGCGCATGCGGCGATTGCAACTCGGCTTACAAGTCTTTTTTGAAACGCATATGGGCTTGATCACAACGCTGATCATTGGGATTGTCAGCCTGCGCGCACTATCGGGCGTGATCATCCTCATCAGCACGATTGCCGTGAATGTGCTCCCTGACTCCGACATCATCGGCTTCTTCCGGCCCGGTAACGGGATTGGCATCTGGCTGCAAGCGGTGACCTCGGCACTCATGCTTGTAGGACTGGTATTGTATTTCGCGCACCGGCGCAGGGCCGGGCTGTTCTGGTTACAAACGGCGATGGTGTTGGCTCTGACTGTGGTCGGAGTCGTCGCGTTCTACGCCAATCAGTTTGCAGCGACGATCAACATGCTGACCGATCTATTTGTCTGGTTGGTCTTGCACACTTATACGAACCGCCTGCTCATGGCCGAGGTCCGTATTCGGACAGTAGACGCGCACGCAACCCACGCCTGAGGCGCCTCAGGCGCCTGCAGCGACGGCACCGATGCGTTAATGATCAACAACGCGTGCAAAACTAACCTCCATGCGTTTGCGAACCCTATTAAACCCAGCGGTTTTCGATCTGCCGGTGTTGGTTTGTCGGGTGGTTTTGCACAGACTAATGATAAAACGTATATTGCGCTGCCACCGCCTTAACCAAAGGCGTGATGATGCCTGGCCAAAGGCCTAGAAGCAACGTCACTGCAGCGCCAAGACAAATCACAAAACGCGCACTGGCCGCCGTGAGGTGTATCGCTTGCCCAGCGTCAGCCGCACCCTCAGCGTCGCTGGCCGCATCACCAGGCTCCATATCACCGGCTTGGGTGTCATCAACATCGCTGTCTGTTTCTCCAGTCCCAGCCCCATCCATGTCGCTGGTATCTAGACGAGCGTTTGCCGTGGACAGTTCAAAGTTGTCCGGCAGGTTGACCCGCGCATCACTCGCAAAAAGCGCCAGTTGCTCACCGATGATCGCTGGAGGCGTTTCATTTGGGAGGGGATCGCTATACACAGCTGCGATGCCACGCACCACGCCGATCCCTACGCTTGCACTCACGGCCAGGATCAATACGAGCCCTTCGGTATCCGTGACGCTATATGCCCGTGCCGCCGTCCAGCGCGCGACGAAGCCAATGGTGCCCGGTAGCCCTGCCAATGACAGACCCCCTATGCCGAGTGCAAGTGCCGTCCAGATATCCCGCAGGCCGCGCGCGCTTGCAAAATCATCCTCGCCACCGGTCGCCGCTCGCACGCGCCAAATGCCCAAGCCAAACAGCCCTAGTGAGATCGCCCGCACCACTGCATCAAATGCAACCGATTCCACCGCGAGTTGAGAACTGGTGCTCATCGGCAACAAGACACAACCCACCTCAACCAAAATAGCGCAGGCCATAACGCGCGCGAACGTCGTCTGGGCCCAGGCCACCACGCCGCTAAAGATGAGTAATACGATACCGGCAACCGTCATCGCATTCAACACCAGGGCGCTCGTGCGCAGCCAGGGATATTCCTGCCAGAACTCCAAGAACAAAAAGACCGTTGCGCTTAAAGCGGCACTGCCCAGAAACGCAGTGACCAGTGGGGGGGCATCCTTTGCTACGGGGTGAGCCCAGGTGAACAAAGGCACGGCACCCAGCAGCAACGCAAAGCCTGCTAGGAGCGGCACAATCGCTGGCCCAAATGCCGCCGCGGTTGTTTCCAAATCGGCCAAATTTCCGCTCCCGGCCCGACTGATGACCCAGCCACTTAACAAAAACATGGGCAGGGCGAGAGTCGTCACGGCCAGATAGCGCGTCGCGCCGCGTGTGGTGCCAACGCCATTGCGCTCGGCTTGAATCATCAACACGGCCAAGGCCGCTGCCACTTCAAATGCCAGTGCCGCATAAACGAATGGCCGGATCAACAATCCCGCGCTCAGCGCTGAGAGCACCGCCATGCCAATGGGCAGAAATGTCCAGCCCTGTGGCGCACGCCACGACAAGGCGAAAATGAGTGCCGCTGCGCTGTACATAAGCACAATCGGCAGACGCTCTGATGTGCGGACCTGCAACGTGCGCCCGATCACATTGAGTGGCGCGCCGATGTCGATGGTAACGCCTAGGAATGACAGTGCACTCGTGGCGGGCCGTGTCAGCAAGGCGATAACTGCCACACAACTGAGCAGGGCCACGAATACTTCGAGGCTATGCCAGCGGCGCAGCATGTAGGTGAGTATTGCGCCAATGAGCGGAATGATGATGACAAACAGAGCGGCTGGAATCATGGCTGGTCGTGTGTTTCAGGCGTCAGCCAGTTCGTCTGCTGTGGAGGCAGTGCCGGCGTTTCTATCGGTACCCGCCTCGCCCGTGTCCTCGTCTCCGGTCTTGTCTTGTCCTATGCCATGATCTACGTCGTCAGGAACACCCCTAAGCGACCCTAATGGCCTCTCGAACGGCCACGTGTGGCCCTCTGAAAGTGGCCCTAAGCCACTCTCCGAGGCCGCGCGGCCCAGCCCATAAGTAGCCCTTTTAGGGGCCAAAGTGGCCCTTTTAGGCCTCGCGGCCCGTTCTAGGGGCTGGGCCATCGGGTCGCTGGGCGTATGCGGCCGTAAGTGGCCAGGGGTGGTCGAGAGGCCATCTAGGGGCTGGGCTGAGG
>Ga0075021_10001906_pt1 | contig 10794 bp, 9 predicted proteins | sample ColStrG_CSR_2012_FD_72749 | JGI IMG/M metagenome (GOLD analysis project Ga0075021, IMG submission 72749) | Freshwater sediment microbial communities in response to fracking from Pennsylvania, USA - Cold Stream Run_MetaG_CSR_2012 | ecosystem: Environmental > Aquatic > Freshwater > Creek >... | reverse complement strand
CGATTTGCTGTCCGAAGGTCGCTTCACGCTGGCGGTCGGTGCCGGTTACCTCAAGCGTGAATTTGCCGCACTCGGCGTCGACCACGGCGAGCGCAACGAACTCTTCGACGAGGCAATCGACGTCATCCGGGCCATCTGGACGTCCGACGACGTCTCATTCGAGGGTCGGCACTTCGTGGCCGAGGGCATCACGGCCCATCCGCGACCGACGCAGTCGCCCCACCCTCCGATCTGGATCGGGGGCAACAGCGGCCGGGCTCGACAGCGGGCCGCCGAGCGAGGTGACGGGTGGTGCCCTTTTCCCGCTCCCGCCCGATTGGCTCAGTCCGCACGGACGATCACGCTCGACACGCCCGAAGGGCTGGCGGACGCCATCGACGACCTGCACCATCGCTGCGACACCATCGGACGGGACCCCGCCGAACTCGATATCTCCTTCTCGACCCTGGTGGCCGGGGCCGTCGGTAGCGACGCCTTCTCGCCCGACGCCCAGCTCGCCGGTCTGGAGCGGATCGGTGCGTTGGGCGTCAATTGGACCCAGGTGGGCCTGCCCGGCGACAGTCTCTCCCACGCCCTCGAGGCCATCGCTCAGTACGGCGAGCAGGTGATCGCCGCCAGCTGACCGGCAGCCGGCCCGGACACTCAGCAGATGCGTTCGAGTGCCGCGGCCAGCGAAGGGTCGTGCCCGACCTTGAACATCGATCGCCGGCCCGCCTTCTCGTGGAGTTTGGCGATGCGGGTGGCGATAGCCGCCGAGCGAACCAGGGCGAAGACCTCGTACCACCCGAGGTCCTCCAGCGTGCGTCCTAGTCCCGCTTCGACCCGACCGATCGCCTCGGCGCGGGAGCCGAAGCCCGGGACGGTCATCGCGGTCAGCTCGAACTGCAACTCCTCCAGGGCGAGGAACCACGCCAAGTCCGCCTCGAATGGTCCCGCCGATGTCATGTCCCAGTCCAGCACCGCCCGGGGGGAGAGGGCCGCGTCGTCGAACACGACGTTGCCGAGTCGGACATCGCCCCACAGGAGCCCTGCGTCCGGCTCGGACGTCGGCCGCTCGGCACGGCACCATGCCATCACCTCGAGCAGGCCAGCAGGTGGGGCGTCACCCATCGACGACCACCTCACGTAGTCGTCCCATGCATCGAGCTCCGCCTCCTGACCCTGTCGCAGACCGAGCCCGTCGGTGGGCGTGCGGTGGATCGCCACCAGGGTGTCGAGGAACGACTCCCACACGGCGTGTCGATCCCCGTCGGAGGCCAGGCCGGCCAGCCACGGGTCTGATGGCGTGAAGTCCGACGGTATGGGACCCCGGACGAATGCCATGGTGATGAACGGCGCGCCCAGGAAGGAGATATCGGACTCGACGCGGCAGGGGCCGGCCACAGGGACGCCGGAAGCACCCACGGCATCCTGGACCGCCGCCTGCTGCCCCAGGTCGTAAGCGGGAAAGATGCCGTCGGCCAGCGGCGGCAGGCGCACGACGAGCTCGCCGTCGACGACGAGCGTCTCACAGGAGTACCCGGGAGCGGGACGGTCCAGGGAGTGGAGCGGTCGATCTAGCCATCGCTCGAGACCGGCCCGGAGGGCCACCTCGTCACGCTGGACGGTCAGTGCCACGCGGATGCCTTGTCACATGAAGCTCGATTCCTCGGTGAGCCCGAGTTCGGGATGCGGGCCGGCGAAGATCGTCTGCATATTGCCCACACCCACGCCACCCCCGGTCGGATCGTCGACCCGAACCACGTTGTCACGGATCTGGTGGAGGCGACGTGCCTCGTCGTGCCCGGTGCAGTCGGGGATCAACTCCCCGTCAATGTGGAGCTTGCCGCGCCACTCGCCGTGCCAGTGTCCGTCAAAGCCGAAGTAGAGGCCCGCCCCCAGATGGAAGCCCGTGTCGCCCAGCGCGGTCACCGTCAACGGGCGATTCGAGCCGTCGCTCATGATGCAGTCGAGAACGGCGGCCTGCAGACGGCGGTTGGTGGGATCGATCTCCGGATGCACGACCACCGCGGCAAACGCTTCCCGCCTACCGTCAGGATGCTCGATACCCCCCTGCAGCTCCACCCGGTCCCATCCGCCGACGCCATGTCGCTGGTAGTACAGGTGAATTCCATAGCGGCTGCCGTCCGGGCGCTCACACAGGATCGGTGTCCAGATCACCGTCGTCGACACCTCGGTCGGGACGGGCGCAGGCTGGACATCCTCGACGGGGTGGCCGACCTGGTAGCGGACGCCCCACGAGTGGTCCCGGGTGGACACCGAGGTCGAGTCGTCGAAGGTCGTGCGCTGGCCATCGACGTCGATCCACCCGGTGGCCGTACCGATCTGGTGGTACCGCACGACATCGGCATCCATCCGCAGGCCGTCACGCGATCGGTGGTGCTCCCGGTTCTCGAGCACGGCGGGCAGGGCACCGACGAAGGTCCATTCGAAGCTGACCGGCAGAATGTCGTTGGGTGCCAGCGAGAAGCGCACGACCTGGAGCGGCTCGACGATCTCGTAGGTGATCGGGCCGGTCGAGAGGCGCTCCACATCGGGGATGAGTCGCCGGCTCGATCGCACCGTCCACTGCTCCTTGCCCCGGCTCACCCCGGCGTAGGCGTCGAGCACCCCGCGGTTGGGATACTTGCCGAGGCCGAACGACATCTGGATGGTCCCGTCGCGCCGAAAGGCGGTGGCGCAGATCTTCTCGGTCCACGACCGGTCCGACTGACTGACGGTCGCGAAGGTGTCAGTGATCTGATGGTTGAGGGTCTCGTCGGCCGGGACCAGGGGTCCGAGGCTCACGCGCACCTTCCGCCGTGATGTGTCAAACGCACCTCAGAAACCAGCATCCACCCTCCGGTCCGGGCGGTCAACGGAGCCGCACCGGGAGCGTAGCCATACTCTTCGTGAGCGTGCTTGGAACTTCCGTCGGCGCTCCTACCACCTCATAGGTGGGATGACGCCGGAGCAGTTCGTCGAGCACGATCCGCACCTCGAGCCGGGCCAGGCTGGCTCCCAGGCAGACGTGCTCCCCGAATCCGAACGCGAGATGGGCCGGCACCACTGGCCGGCGTAGGTCAAATCGTTCGGCGGTGGGCCCGAACACCGTCTCGTCACGATTCCCGGAGGCGTACAGCAGGACGAGGTAGTCGTCGGCCTGCACCGGGGTGCCGTTGATCCTCCCGTCCTCCACCGCCGTACGGCAGAACGCCTGGATGGGCGTGACCCATCGCAGGCACTCCTCGACCGCGCCGCGGAGGAGTTCCGGGTCGGCAGCGAGCGACGCCCGCTGCTCCGGGTGCTCGGCCAGCGCGAGCGCGGCACCCGACAGGAGACTTCGGGTCGTCTCGTTCCCCGCCACAACGAGCGTGAGGCAGAAGAGCTCCACCTGTGACCGGGTAAGGGCATTGCCACCCACCTGCGACGTCGCCAGAAGGGAGATCAAGTCGTCGCCGGGCTCCCCCGCGTCGACACATTCGAAAGTGGTACGCACGTGGTGAGAGAGATACGAGGCGAATTCGGAGATGTCGGCCAGCACCCCTGGGCTCTGGTCGTCCGAGACAGCAATGGCGGCATCGGACCAGCGGCGCAGGTCGTCGAGCGACTGGTCGCGTATCCCCAGCAGTTCGGCGATGACCAGGACCGGGACCGGCATGGCGATCAGTTCGACGAAGTCCAGGTCCGTTGCACCCTCCTCCAATTTCCGATCGACCGCGTCGAAAACTCCGTTTGTTACGCGCCTGATCGCCCCGTCCATTGCCGCCACGGCACGGGGGGTGAACTGTCGATTGAGCAGTTTACGGTAGTCCGCATGGATCGGTGGATCCAGATGCAGCAGGGAACCGGCCCTGTCATTCGGTCCCGAGAACCGCACCGGGTCGTTGACGAGCGCCCCCTGCCGGGACGTGTACCGGAGCGGCGACCGGCTGATCTCCCGTATGTCCTCGTAGCGCGACACCAGGACCATGCCGTTCGACGAGCGATGGACGGGATCGTTCGCCCGCAGCCACGCCAGGATGTCGAAGTAGTCGTCCCGGAGGTAGAAGCCGGGCTGCTCGACGTCGAGGCTGGCCAGCGCAGCCGGTCGGGCGGAAGAATTCATGGGTCGGGGAACTCCTTCGCGGGGTAGGAACTCGATCCTACGCTCTGACAGTTGCGTCATGTTGAGAGATGGTGGAACGCTCGGCCGAGTCGACCTCCGCGGTCCCCGGCGGATCAGAAGTGACACAGATGTTAGAGTGACGGACGCCGATCCGTAGTTCGGGAGGCGGAGTGCCGGTAAGCGCCGGGCCTCCAGACGACAGGCAGCCATGGCTGATACGCACACCGCCGATCAGAGGAACGAGGGAGTGGGCGACGGTGGGTGAAACCATTGCCGGTCTCCTCGCCGGTCGCGCAGCTGACACGAACCCGGGCATCGTCACCGAGACCTCGGTTTGGACCTGGTCCGAGGTGGTTTCCGAATGCTCGTCGCGCGCTGCGGTCTTCGAGGAACTCGGCGTCGCCGGCAAGCACGTGGGAGTCCTCCTGGAGAACGTCCCGGAGTATGTCTTTCTCCTCGGCGGCGCCGCGCTGACCGGCACGACTGTCGTGGGAATCAACTCCACCCGGCGGGGCCGGGAGCTAGCACGGGACATCGAGCATACGGACTGCGCGATCGTTCTAACCGATCGAACGCTGTCGGCGCAGCTCGACGATCTGACCCTCGATGTCGACATCGTCTGCGTCGACGAGGCCGCCTGGCTCGATCGGTTGGCCTCGCACGAGAATGCCCCACCACCCGGTGCCGCCCTGGAGCCGGAGACACTCTTCATGCTGATCTTCACTTCCGGCTCGACCAGCGCCCCCAAGGCGGTGAAGATGAGTCAGGGCCGCATGGCCCGATCGGCGACGTCGGCTTCAGTGGCTTTCACGCCGGACGACGTCCTGTACTGCTCGATGCCACTTTTCCACGGCAATGCGCTATCAGCCTGTCTGTTTGCCGGAGTCGCCTCGGGTGCTTCGGTCGTGCTCAGGTCGAAGTTCTCTGCGTCGTCGTTCCTGCCCGACGTGCGACGGTACGGATGCACCTACTTCAACTACGTGGGTCGGGCACTCTCGTACATCCTCGCCCAGCCACCGACTTCCGAGGATCTGGACAACAAGTTGAAGTTCTGCCTCGGCACCGAGGCGTCACCGCGCGACCGCGCAGAGTTCAGACACCGCTTCGGGTGCGCCGTTTTCGAGGGCTACGGGTCGAGCGAAGGTGCGGTCGTGATCCAGGCCTTCCCGGGCATGCCCAAAGAGGCCCTCGGTCGGCCCAACGAGGGAATGGACGTGGCGGTCGTCGATCCCGAGACGATGCTCGAGTGCCCGCGGGCCATGTTCAACGAGGACCACCTCCTGCTCAATCCCACCGAGACGATCGGCGAGATCGTCGGGCGAAACGTGCTGTCGTCCTTCGAGGGCTACTACGACAACGAGGAGGCGGACGCCGAGCGCAGTCGCAACGGCTGGTACTGGACCGGCGACCTCGGCTACGTCGACGAGGAGGGGACCTTCTACTTCGCCGGCCGCAACTCGGACTGGCTCCGCGTCGACCAGGAGAACTTCGCAGCCGGTTCTGTCGAATCCATCCTCCGGCGGTTTCCAGGCGTAGCGGCAGTGGTCGTCTATCCCGTCCCCGATCCAAGGACGGGAGATCAGGTGATGGCCGCCCTGGAGCTCGATGCCGGTGTCGAGTTTTCTCCGCCGGATTTCGTGTCCTTCCTCGATCACCAGCCCGATCTCGGCACCAAGTGGGCCCCCCGGTTCGTGAGGATCGCCGACGGGATTCCGGCAACGGCTTCCGGAAAGATCGACCGCAAGCCCCTCCGGAACCAGGTCTGGCGGACCACGGATCCTGTCTGGTGGCGGCCCGATCGTGCCGCGCCGTATCGCCTGCTCGATGTCGGCGACGTCGTTGCGCTGGAGCGCGAGTTCGCCGAAGCAGGTCGCCGGGCGTTGTTGACATGAAAGGACGTACCGATGCAGGCAGCCAGGTAAGCGGTGTCCGCCACCCAGCCATCCCGGTCCGCAGGTCGGGAAGCCGGACCACTGTCACCGTCAGGAACGACATTCCAGGAGAGGAGCACAACCATGGTTGAGCCCGAAGAAGGTGTGCTGCACGCCACGCGTACCATTCCCATTCCGCGATCGGTGAGTGAGCGTGCGCACAAGGTGCTCTCCCACACCTTCTTACGCACTCCGGAGTAGGAACCCCCGTGAGAGAATCCGCGATAGGGCGATGACCACCGCGGGATCTACCGGTCCTTCCATCCCCGACTTCGGCTCCACCCGATCGAGCAGCGACAGCAGCACCAACGCGTCGGCGTCTACATCACCGACACCGCGGGAATCCAGGAAGCCGGCGAGCCGGATCCAGAGGGATTCGATCTCGCTCCGAGCAATCAAGCGGAGGTCCCGATCCACCCACATCCCCTCGAGCCAGGCCTGGAGTACCGGCCCTTCAGCGGCGAAGACCTCGAGATAGCGCCTCACCCACCGGCGGAGGCCAGCTGATCCCCCGGATGCCGAGGGAAGCGCCATGGCTGCCGGCAGGTCGACAACGACTGAAGTCAATACGGCCTCGGAGTGGCCGGCGAGCACCCGGAAGAGCTCTTCCTTGTTGTCGAAGTAGCGGTAGAACGTCCCGTGTGAGGTATCGGCCATCTCGACGATGTCGTCGACGCGTGTGTCGTGGTAGCCGCGGGCCGTGATGACGCTTCGGCCCGCGTCGAGCAGCCTTGTCCGCGTCTTGCGACCGGCCGGCGTCAGCGGGTCTGCGACAGGACCGCCGGGACTCGGCGTCGCCCTCCGTGCCGGCGTGCTGTGGGCGATGTGCGTACGCACGTTGACGCCCGGCAACTGCCCGACGAAGGTCCGGTGTAGTACGTCAGTGAGTGCTCGCTCCACCCGGTCGCGCTCGAGCGCGCCGATTCCAGAGCTGGTGCCACCGAGAAGCTGTCGGTAGCGGAAGGTCCGCGCCACGGTGGGGAAGAGGAGCGCCACGATGACCTGAGGATGGCGAAGGCGGAACGCCCGACGATCGATGTGGGACAACAGCTCGGCCGACGGTCGGTCGAAGACACGCTCTGCGCTAAGCCTGATGGTGGTCTCCTCGGCGACCGCTCCCTCGAACACCGCGAACACCGGACGGAAGACGTCGTAGATCTCGCCGAAGGCGATGACCCAGGAGTAGATCGACTCCCATCCCTCCTGGTCAGGTGTGATCCGATCCATCGAGCGGGTAATTTCGTCGATGCGTCTCGACAGTTCTCCGACGAGGTGCCCGAAGAGGTCCTCCTTGGTGGAGAAGTACTGGTAGAACGACGGCCGGGAGCACGACGCAGTGGCTGCGATCCGGTCGACGCTGCAGCCGTGGTATCCGACCTCGTCGAAGACGGTCAGGGCGGCGCTCAGGATGCGTTGCTGCGTCTTCGTGCCTCGCTCGCCGACCACCGGGCTATCTCCGTAGGGTGCCCGGCGCTCTAGGACACCGACTGCAAACTCCCGCGGGAGGTTGCTCAACTTGCAAGCCTATGCACCGGACCAGCATACGGTAGGCCCGCGTACCGGGAACGATGACTGCCGGTCGGTACCCGACCCGTCCAGCCGTCGATGCCGGTTAGGAGCGGTCATGCCGCCTCTCCGTTCCCGACAGGGACGTCGAAGCGCTCGTAGTAGAAGGCGAACTGCCCGGTGATGGCGGCGAGGTCGAGCTCGAAGGCCTCCGCCGAGTAACTGGCCGGCCCCGAGCGGTCCTTCGAGCTCTCGGCCCACCAGTCCTGCATGCGTCGACGGGCGTCGTCGCTCAGGTCATCACCCAGATCGGCATAGAGCCGCGTCACCTGCCCGATCGGGTCGCGTTGCATCGCATCGAAGGTGAGGTCGACGAAGCGGTCCCCGTTCCCGCGGTCACGGAAATCGATCAGCCGCTCCAGAGCCGTCCGCCACAGCTCGCAGTTGTGGGTGCCGATGGCCACCGGATCGGGACGCTCGGTCAGTACCGAGGACAGGGTGGAGTAGAGCGCGCAGACCGACGGCAGGACCTTGCCGACGTCTCGATGCGTCATCACGAACCGGGCGTCGGGGTAGACCGCATCCAGGGCGTCGATGGACAGCATGTGCGCGGGCGTCTTGAGCCACCACCGGTCGGGCGGACAGCGCCACTGCAGCAACTTGAGCACCCGACGGTGGTAGCGGTAAGCCGGCACCATGTCGCACTCCAGCAGCCACGAGGTGTAGCTGGGAATGAGCGACATGCCTTCGAAGATCAGCGACCGGAATTCGAATGCCATCGGAATCAGGCACTCCTGAGGACCGTCGGCGGCAGTCGGCAGCATGCCACCGAATCCAGTGAACAGCTCGTTGGTGAAGTCGATATCGGCCTGGGCGACGGCGATGCGCGGGTCGGTGTGTTCCGTGGCCGTCTCCGGTGGCGGGCAGGGATCGCCGGCTTCCCATACCCGCAACGATCGCCGGGCCGGATCCTGGGCGAGCAGGAAACTCAGGGCGGTGGACCCGGTGCGGGGCAGACCGAGCCCAATCAGCGGGGCCACGATCTGTTGATCATCGATCTCGGGATACCGGGCGTACCACCGCTCGATGTGGAGCCGATTCGCCAGGTAGCCGACGATCTGCTCAGTCATGGCACCGACGCCTATCTCATTGAGCGCCGCCTCAGAGTCGAGAGCGTGGACGAGGACTTCCAGGCCCTCGCGCCAAGACTCACCGCCGAAGTCGTCCGACCCGGCGCGTTCACACGCCGTGGCAACCATGTCGTCGATCTCCATGTGGCCCTCCTGGGCTGTCATGATCGGGCGGACACCACCTGACGCCTACCGTCGTCTCTGAAATACGACCGTTCTCAACCGGCAGCTCGTGAAAAAGCCCGACCCGGTAGGCCGACCAGCGTCCACATCGTGGCCAGTAGTTCCTCGGGATCCGGGTGAGGTACCAGGTAGTGCGAGTAGGCCACCCGCAAGAACATCTCTGCCACACGGGTGCGGCTCAAGGCCCCACGGCGAACGGCCGGCACCTGGTCGAGCGACGGCCCGAGCAGGCGGACCAGGGTCTCGGCTTGTGCCGGAAGTGAATCGCTGAGCGACCTCAGAGCGAAGGCCGGGTCGACACCGACCGGGTCCAGGCCCAGCGAGGCGTCCAGGTACGTCACCAGGAACCGGAGGGCCGCATGGAGCTGGCGGGACGGGGTCCGGTGGGCCCGGATCTCGGCCTCTAGTCCCTCGTCGAAGATGGCCCGCTCGTACCCGGACAAGGCGGCAAACAGGTCGGCCTTGGTGGGGAACCATCGGTACAGGGTCGGGCGGGACACGCCGGCTGCGGCAGCCACCGCGGACAGGGTCAGCGTTCCCGGCCCCTTGGCGATGACGGCGCGGCGGGCCGCGGCGAGGATGAGTTCGGCGCTCGAACTCGGTGGGGTCACGGCACCCTCGGGGAAGTCACGGATTCGAAGCATTACACCGTCCATCACATCTGTAAAGGTAGGAGTCCGGGCGTCGACGGCCGGGGCACGGTGCGCCGGCCAGACGCACTTTACGTATTCACTACAGAATGTAATGGTACGGGACAGGGAGGAGGGAAGACCCGGGAGGGGCTCCCACCACCGCGCACGCATTCCGGACCACCCACCGGGCCGAACGCATACGACGACGGCCTGGTCGAACAGGAGCACTGCCGATCATGGATCTCGGACTGAAGGACGCTACGGTAATCATCGCCGGCGGGACGACGGGAATGGGGCGGGCGGCGGCGGAGTGCTTCGCCGAGGACGGCGCCCGCGTGGCCGTCCTGGCCCGATCCGAGGCCGGTCTCCGCGAAACCTCTGAAGCGCTGATCGAGCTCGGCTCGCCCGACGCCTTCGGGATCGCCACCGATCTATTCGACGGCCCGTCGGTGGATGCAGCCGTGGCCCAGGTGGGCGAACGCTGGGGTCACCTCAATGCCCTGGTCAACGCCGCTGGTCCGATGCACGGTGGATTGAAGACATTCGAGACCTACGAGGATCAGGAGTGGCATGACGTCTTCGACGGATTGACGCTGGCCGCGGTGCGGTCGATCCGGGCGGCGTTGCCGTGGCTCCGTGCCGCCGAGTGGGCCCGCATCGTGAACGTATCGGCGATGTCGACGAAACATCAGTCGCCGCCGCTGGTGGCCTACACCGCGGCGAAGTCGGCACTGACCAGCGTGACCAAGAACCTGTCCCAGTCGCTGGCCCCGGATGGCATTCTCGTCAACACCGTAAGCCCGGGGACGTTCGCATCGGAGTCGTTCAAGGCATCGTTGGCAACCATGCCGGGCGTCGACGAGAACGACCTTCAAGACATCATGCGGTTCATCAAGGAGGGATTCGGTCACTCCGTCTTTCTCGACCGTGCCGCCGACCCATCGGAGATAGGCCCCGTGATCGCCTTCGCGGCATCGGCCAGGAACACCTACATGACCGGGGCGAACATCAACGTCGACGGGGGATCTGACTTTGCGTAGGGAAATCAGGTAGGGGAATCAGACGGGAAGGGTGAACCGGACAACCCGCGTCGAGGGGAGGACGTCGGCGACATCCGGTCCGACCCATCGCACCCCGACGGTACCTCGCCGGTGGCCAGCCGTATCGAGCCAGTTGGGAACCCCGGGATCGCGGTGCGCCACGACGAACCTGGCGCTGCCGTCAAGTTCGAGTCGGGCCGAATGGCAGTTGAGTGTGGTCTGGTGGCGCACGTAGTCGAGCGTCTCCATCCAGTGGTTGTGGAGCGCGATCATCCAGTACTCGCA
>Ga0075021_10001905_pt1 | contig 10796 bp, 10 predicted proteins | sample ColStrG_CSR_2012_FD_72749 | JGI IMG/M metagenome (GOLD analysis project Ga0075021, IMG submission 72749) | Freshwater sediment microbial communities in response to fracking from Pennsylvania, USA - Cold Stream Run_MetaG_CSR_2012 | ecosystem: Environmental > Aquatic > Freshwater > Creek >... | reverse complement strand
CTATGCTGATCCGTAAACCTGCCGGTCTTCGCTACTCCGACGTAACTCCGAAGCATTTGTACATCAACCGGCGCCGGTTTCTGGCCGCAGGTTCGGCCCTCGTGGGCGCTTGGGCGCTCCCCACACCCGCAGGCGCGACCATGAAACTCAACAACGTGGTGAAGAGCGCTTACAAGGTGGACGAAAAGATCAGTTCGCGCGAAGACATCACCACCTACAACAACTACTACGAATTCGGCACCCAAAAAGAGGACCCGGCGCACTACGCCAACACCTTGCATCCGTCTCCCTGGCAGGTGCAAGTGGGTGGTCTGGTAAATAAGCCCAAGACCTACGACCTCGATTCCGTCATGAAGATCGCGCCGCTTGAGGAGCGCATCTACCGCCATCGCTGTGTCGAAGCGTGGTCAATTGTGGTTCCCTGGATCGGATTCCCACTGGCGGCGCTGCTCAAAGACGTCGAGCCCAATGCCAAGGCCAAGTACGTCGCGTTCCAGACTCTGTACGATCAGAAGCAAATGCCGCTCGGCAACCGAGCCGGGATCGATTTGCCGTACGTGGAAGGCCTGCGGCTGGACGAAGCCATGCATCCGCTGGCGTTGCTCGCGGTGGGACTTTACGGGGAAACTTTGCCCAACCAGAACGGCGCGCCCATCCGGCTGGTGGTTCCCTGGAAGTATGGTTTCAAGAGCATCAAATCCATTGTAAAGATCACGCTTACCGACAAGCAGCCGCCCACCACCTGGAACATCACCAACGCGCGCGAGTATGGATTCTACTCGAACGTAAATCCCACCGTGGATCATCCGCGCTGGAGCCAAGCGTCCGAACGCCGCCTCGGCGAGTTGTTTAAGAAGAAGACCCTGATGTTTAACGGCTATCCCGAAGTCGCGAGCCTCTACTCCGGCATGGATCTGCGCAAGAACTACTAAAGAAGCGGGGACGGAATGCGGTGAAGAAAATCCTGTTCAGTCCCTGGACAAAGCGCTCCATCTTTGCTCTCTGCCTGATCCCGCTACTGCTGCTGGTCTGGAGAGGATTCACGGGACGGCTCAGCGCGAATCCGGTCGAGTTCATCGAACACAGAACCGGGGACTGGGCGCTGCGCTTCTTGCTAATCACGCTCGCGGTGACGCCTCTGCGCAAGATCTTCGAGCAGCCTCTGCTTACGCGTTTCCGCCGCATCCTGGGTTTATTCGCGTTCTTTTACGTCTGCGTGCATCTGCTGATGTATCTGACCTTCGATCAGATGTTCAGCCCGTCGGGGATTTACGCCGATGTGATGAAGCGTCCCTACATAACCGTAGGCACCGCAGGCTTTCTGATGCTGATCCCGCTGGCGATCACCTCTACCGCGGCCATGGTGCGGAGACTGGGGCCCAAGCGCTGGCAGTTGCTGCACCGGCTGGTGTACTTCTGTGCGCTCGCGGGCGTGATCCATTATTACTGGCTGGTGAAGTCCGACGTCCGCGAGCCCCTGATGTACGGCGGCATCCTGACGCTGCTGATGCTTTTCCGCGTACGCATGTGGCTCGAAAAAGGCGCGAAGAAGCCGCAGCCGGCCTCTGTTGGGGTTTGAATTTTTAGTCGCGGCGAAATTGAATTACCACGAAGTCGTTCAGTTGGTGCGTCACAGCGTGAAACCCGATTTGCGCCATGTAACTCGACATCCAGGACCCTAGTTCAGAGCCGGACGCCGCCAGAAGAAAGCAACGCTGGCCGCTTTTGTAGTCGGCGAGATGGTTTTCGCGAATGAAGTTCTTCACGTGCTCGTCAAATTGATACGGCAGAGGGATGGTGCGATTTCTGAGGGGATAGGCGGTGAGGGCCGCGAACAATCTGCTGGTGGCAGGATCGGCTTCGGCCCAGCGCAGGCTGCCTGATTCGACCAGGCCACTCGCGACAAATACCGGCGGAGCTTCTCTTTCCGACTGCGATGCAATCAGGCGCAAAGGCTCGCGCCAACTCGCTGGGGAATCGCGGAAGATCAGTAAAAGATTACCGGGATGGAGTACTGTCCCGGCGAAAATCGCCATCAGGATCAGGAACCGCCACTCCGGCCGTTCCAGACCTGAAATCACCCAGACCACAAGTAAGACGAAGGCGGGGAAGGCGAACAGTAAGTATCGAGTGGCAAAAACACTCTGTTGAGTCAGGTGCGCTACCGCAAAAAAAACGATCGGCCCCAGGGTCATCCAGGTCGCGATAAGGAATGCGAACTCCGGCCGCAAGGGCGTTCGCCGCCAGTACGGTTTCCTTGCCGATACGAACAGCAATAGCAGACCGAGGCCCATCCCCAATAGCACTGCAGGCGGAAAACACGCTTGCAGCAATTGCAGGAGAGTGGGCCGCACCGCGTGGGCGAAGCTCTCCGCCTGGTGTGCGGAAGAGCGCAGCACTCCCAGAAGCGGTAACATGCTCGCCGGCAGCAAAATCGCCGTCGCCAAGGGCAGCCCCAGGCTTATCCTGCGCCCGCGGAGCTGGCAGAACACCAGATAGGCGGCTTGAATGACGAAAATGAACCCGAACAAATAATGGAGATGTAGTGTCAATACCGAGGCGATCAAGTATTTCGCCGCAGTCTTCTGATCGCGGGATTCCTGCCATTCGAGCAAATACCGGAACGATGCAAGTGAAGCCGCTAAAGCCAGCGCATAAGGCCGTGCTGAGGTGCCGAAGTTCACGATCTCGGGAGCGCAGACGAACGGGACGACGGCGAGCCACCCGGCAGTGCGGTCCATCACCAGCTCAGCGACCCGCTTAAATTGCCATGCCGCGACCACAATCGCCAGTACCGATGGAACGCGAAGCAACGGCTCTTTCCAGTGTCCAGCCGACACGAAAAAGGAATCGAGAAGGCTATAGGTAATCGATTGCCCCGGCCAGGTAGCGGTGCGGCTGAGCGCTTCCCGCCAGCCCTTGCAAACCATCCAGAAGGTGCCCGCTTCATCGGTCCAAAACCCCCAATAGAGGCGCGGGAGCCACGCCAACAGAAATACCAGGACGCAGAGGGCTAGAACACGAAGAGGCAACCGCCCGGGGGCAGAGTCGACGCCGGCGATTTGCTCGGTCGGGACTTCTGGCGTCGCTAAGGCGCTCATTGCGTTTCCCTGCCAGGTCGTTGTGCGCCCAACAGCGCCACCTGACGGGCCACTTCCGTCAGCTTCTCTTCCACGTTCCGGTTCTTTTTGTAAAGCTTGAGAAACACCGTGATGCTTGCCAGGCAGAACAAGTAGAGGAGCAAATCCGTCCCGCGGCCCACTCCAACGCTGTGGGCGAGCCGCGTGGTCAAATCCGGGTTAATGACGAAGAGCACACCTGCCGCGAGCAAAGCCAGCAACGCCAGCCGAGAGGCCAGCCGCGAGGATAGCGTAGTGACATAGATTCCCCCGATCAGCAGGAGGAGCGTAACCAAAATCGCTTGAATGGGAAGCATCTAGAGCACTTTCCGCAACAATACGTCGATCAGGATGTTCAAACTGTTCGACGCCCCTTGCCCTTTTGCCCGGGAATAGTCGGTATAGCGAATAGCGGCCGACACCTCGCGTAACCGCAGCTTTGCGCGCCGGACTTCATCCAGGAATTCGGTGGCATGTGCGAAGCCGTTTTCGTGGAAGCGAATTTTCCCCGCCGCACTACGCGATAGGGCACGGAAGCCGTTGTGCGCGTCGGAAAGCCATACGTTCGTCAGCAAGCCGGAGACGATTACCGCTCCCCGCAGCAGTATCCTCCGGCCCAGCGGAATCAACTTGCTGTTATCCGCACTCAGAAACCGCGACCCAACCACGACATCGCATTCTCCGCTGCGAATCGGTTCGAGCAAGTCCGCAATCCTGCCGGCTGGATGTTGCCCATCGGCATCGAAGTGGACCAGATGCTCTGCCCCTTCGGCCAGCGCATAATCCATACCGGTCTGGAGTGCGGCTCCCTGACCTAGATTGACGGGGTGGCGCAGGTAGTGAATGGGCAAGCCTTTCACGATGTCGGCGGTTCCGTCAGACGACCCGTCATCTACGACGACAATCGAGTAGCCGTAGTGAAGCAACCCACGGATAGTAGATCCCAGCACCGCGCCTTCGTTGTAGGTGGGTATCACCACGAAGACCTGCGATTGGACGCAGTCCGGCGAAGGTTGCTCCATACCTCGTTATCGGATGGAGTGAGTAAAGTCTTTACGCCCAACAGTTGCATCCTTAACGGAGAATTGCCAATACTAAGGGGAATTATGGACGTTCGGAAAGTCCTCGAAGACCTTCGCGCGTACAAGACGCAGCTCGATCAAGCCATCGCGGTGTTCGACCGGCTAGCACGCAAACGCGGCAAGCGAGGCCGGCCGGTCAGAAAGGAAGCGGCGCGCCGTCAGGTCAGTCCAGAAGCTCGCAAGCGCATGGCGGCGGCGCAACGCAAACGCTGGGCCGCCGCACGAACGAAGATGCCCAAATCTTAGAACCGCATGCCTCCTTGCCAGCGCCCCGGCGATCGCCATCTACGCGGCCCGGCCCGCTTGTTATCATGACCGCATGAAGCGCGTTCTTTTGCTTTCCCTGTTGGCCGCGCAGGCATGGGTATCGATTGCCTTCGGACAAAACGATGACATCTCCGGCGAACGCATGCGCGCTCACGTGAAATTCCTGGCTAGCGATTTGCTCGAAGGCCGCGGAGTCGGCGCGCGCGGCGGTGATCTGGCCAGCGAATACATTGCCACGCAATTTGCGCTCTATGGATTGAACCCTGCCGGCGACAATGGAACCTATTTCCAGAACTTCACGCTCATCGGCGCGAGCCCCGAATCCGAGAGCCAGATGAGCGCGGTCGGGCGCGCGGGTAACATCCCCTTCAAGTGGCTCGACGATTTCGTGGGAATCACTTTCCAACAGAAACCCAACATCGAGTTCGACGCCGATGCGGTTTTCGTGGGCCACGGCATTGTCGCACCGGAATATCACTGGGACGACTACCGGGGTGTCGACGTGCGCGGCAAAGTGGCGGTGCTCTTCACCGGTGAACCGCCCTCGAACGATCCCGCATTTTTCAACGCCGAGGCCCTCACCTACTATGGCCGCTGGTCTTATAAATTCGAAGAGGCGACGCGGCACGGCGCCCTTGCCGTCCTGATCATTCACACCACGCCTACGGCCAGTTACGGGTGGAACGTGGTCCGGGCTTCCTGGTCTAAAGGCGAAATCGCAATGAAACTGGCCCCCGGAGCGCATGCGCTTGGATTTGCGGGCTGGGTCACGCAGGAGGCCGGCGACCGGATCGCCGCCACATTACATCAAACCGCCGGCGAATGGCTCAAGATGGCAGACACGCCGGGTTTTCGCGCCCAATCCCTGCCGCTGCGCTTTCACATCCGGGCACCGGCAACCATCCGCGACATTCGCACCCGCAATGTGATCGGCAAAGTGGAGGGCAGCGATCCGCAGCTAAAGAACGAAACGGTTGTGTTCAGCGCTCACTGGGATCACTTCGGCGTAGGGGAGCCGATCCACGGGGATGCGATTTATAACGGCGCTCAGGACAACGCTACTGGCTGCGGCATCCTGCTGGAACTGGCTCGCTCCTGGGCTGCGCTGCCCCATAAGCCTCGCCGCACGGCGTTGTTTTTATCGGTCGCAGCCGAAGAGTCCGGTTTGCTGGGATCGGAATACTACGGACAGCATCCCGTGATCCCTACCGGGAAGACCGCCCTCGCGATCAATTACGATTCATTGCCGCCCTATGGCCGCACCCGCGATGTTGGGACCCACGGCGCTGAACGCACCACAGCGTACCCCATCGTCGAAGAAGCGGCGCGGCGCTTCCAATTCACACTGTCGCCCGACCCGCGGCCTCTTGCCGGCAGCTATTATCGTTCCGATCATTTTTCATTTGCCCGCGTGGGCATTCCCGCGTTTTCGATCAGTTCCGGCCAGGAATTGCTCGGCCAGCCCGCAGGATCCGGAAAGAAATATAGCGACACCTATACCGAAGCACGCTATCATCAGCCCTCCGACGAATATCACGACGAGTGGGACTTTTCCGGCATGGAACTCTACGGCCGCTTCGGGTTCCTGATTAACTTTAACGTCGCGAATCTCCCGACGCTCCCCACCTGGCACGCCGGAGACGAATTCCTACCCGCCCGTGTAGCTAGTGGAGTACGCTAGGCACAGGCGAACAAACAGCGTAAGTCACACCCCTTCAATAAAATGCTTGCCAAATTCTAGAAACTTCGATTAAACTGAGTGGACTGAAGTGGCCCGTTGTGGATTAAAGTGGCAGAGCAAGTGGCTGGAATTGGCGTCGAAGGCGGGGTTCCCGTGGAGCCGCCGCACTCGATTGCGCAAGCTCGCATCGACGACAAAGGCCGCCTTAAACTGCCGGCGGAATTCCTCGCATACCTTAAGAAGCTGGGCGTGGATAGGGTTTTCATCACGACTATGGATCGCGAGCTAGCTAGAATTTACCCGATTTCGGTGTGGAAAGCCAACGAAATTTTTTTTGAAAATGCGGGCGATTTGGCAGAGCTGGCAGAAGACGTCGCGTACGTTGCCAAGTACTTCGGGGGGGATTCCGAGATCGACGCCCAGGGGCGGGTGCTGATGCCGGCGGCGCTGCGGCGCGAGCTGGAGCTCGAATCGCAGACGGTGTTTCTCGATTGCTATAACGGCCGAATCAATGTGGCCGGCAAGGACGTCCATGAGGAGCGTATCAACCGCGCCATGGCGAACGCAGGCGAAAAGTTGAAGACGCTTGAGAAGAAGGGATTGAAGTAGCGGCCATGTATGCACGTACCGGTCATGTTGCGCGAGTGCCTGGAATATTTGGCAATCCGGCCGGACGGAGTGTATCTCGACGTAACCGCGGGAATGGGAGGACACGCCGGGGCCATCGCACGGCAGTTAAATGCCGGCCTGGTCGTGGCGTGCGACCGCGATGCGGAGAGTTTGGCGCGCGCGCGGGAGAATACTGCCGATTGTGGCTCGCGCATTCACTTTCACAACGTTTCATTTTCTTTGGTGGGAAAGGCGCTGGCGGCAGAGGGGCTCACGCAAGTGAACGGCCTGCTGGCGGACCTGGGAGTATCGCGGTACCAGTTGACAGAGGGAGAAAGGGGTTTCTCCCTGATGGCCGATGGGCCCCTCGATATGCGCATGGATCGCAGCCAGGGGCAGACCGCGGCCGACATTGTCAACTACGAATCGGAAAAGCAGCTCGCCGACTTGATCTTTCAGTTGGGCGAGGAAAGGAGGAGCCGGAGAATAGCCAGAGCAATCGTGCGGGCACGGCCGATCAAGAGTACCGGTCAGTTGGCCAAGCTGATCGAGAGTGCCGTGCCCCGTACGGGCAAGCTGCATCCCGCCACGCAAACGTTCATGGCGCTGCGCATCTCGGTAAATCAGGAAAACGAGGAATTGGACGCATTGTTGGCCGCTATCCCGACGCTGGTGAAGCCGGGAGGACGGGCGGTGATGCTTACGTTCATGTCGCTCGAGGACCGCAAGGTCAAGCAAAGTTTTCAGGCGATGGCCAGGGATGGACGAGTGAACATTCTCACGCGCCATGTACTGCGACCCGCCGAAGAAGAAGTTCGGGACAATCCCCCGTCGCGTTCGGCGAAGTTACGCGCGGTGGAAATATTGTGACTAAAACGCAAGCAGCATTCAGCCACCGGCGCTTCCTCCCCCCAGCGCTTGGGGCTGAGGGCTGCAAGCAGGAGATGTAACAAGATATGGCAACGCTAGCAACCGTTTGTAGCAGATTCTTGATCAATGACGCCGCTCGATCCGGAACCGCGCCGAGAGCCAAGGCGATTGCACCCTTGCGGGCTTTCGCTAACGAGGACATTTATTTCTTCGTTAAGCGGATCGACAACAGCCGTCTGGTGCGCCAGGCGGAACCGGGGTCGCGCGGGGTGTGCTGGAAGACCATCGGTTCGGTCGCCGTGGCAGCGCTGCTGCTAATCGGTGTGTTGCTGCCGAGCGCGTACGGTTTGCTGGCGGGCTATCAGATCCAATCTCTCAAAAGCGAAGCCCAGCGGCTGGCGGGCGAACAGGCATCGCTCGAGTTGCAGGAAGCCAAAATGTTATCTCCTGCGCGCATGGAGGAATTGGCGCGCCAGCAACAGTTCATCGATCCAGAGCCGCAAAAGGTAGTGTATCTGGATTCGAAGGATGGTTCTTCGTTCGCGCTGAACCATAGGCGGTAGAGAAACGCAAAACGGGGAAGTCATGCCGGAAACTCAATCGACCCGGAGGTTGCGATGGCTGCTGTGGTCATTGCTGCTATGGGCCGGCGCCATTTTCGGCAAGCTGATCTTCCTCCAGGTGCTGCATCACGACGACCTGGTGAAGCTCGCCCAACAGCAACAGCAGAAAATGGTGGAGATCGAGGCAGCTCGGGGGACTATTTTCGACCGCACCGGGGCGCCACTGGCGAAAACGCTCCCGGCTGAATCCATTTGCGTGAATCCCATGAAGATTCCGGACGCAGGAGTGGCGGCCGACCTTCTTTCGCGGGTTCTGGATTTGAAGCGCAAGCCCCTCTATGACCGCATCGTTAGCGCTAAGGCCCACAATAGCGGCTTTCTCTGGGTGAAGCGCAAGGTATCCGCGGAAGACGCCGAGCGGGTTCGCAGTCTTAAGCTCGATTGGGTCGAGTTTCGTCCTGAGATGCGGCGCTTCTATCCGCATGGGACTTTGGCCGCGCACGTACTGGGTTCGACCGGGATCGTAGATCCCGACGACGTAATCGAGCACGGCAATGGCGGCATCGAAATGAGCTTTGACGATGAGCTATCGGGACGACCAGGCTTGGCGCGCGTTTATAACGATGTGCGGCAGAACGCGTATGATTCCGTAGTTTCGCGTGCGCCGGAGCCGGGCACGAATCTGACGCTCACGCTGGATCCGAATCTGCAATACGAAGCTGAAAAGGCGTTGGCGGTTGCGATATCGAAAAGCAGTGCTAAGACGGGTTCGATTGTGTTGCTGAATCCTTATAACGGCGATATTCTGGCGCTGGCCAACTATCCGGCTTACGATCCCAACGGCGCAGGGCCAGGCGTTAAAGAGATTGACGGTGCGCGCAGCAACCTGGCTGTGGCCACGCCTTTCGAACCGGGGAGCGTGTTCAAAGTGATCACGCTGGCGGCGGCGCTTGAAACTACCAGCCTGACGCCGGATACGATGATCAATTGCGGGAACGGCACCATCAATCTGTTTGGCCGCATCATTCACGACCATAACCGCTATTCGTCGCTCAGTATGGCGGATGTGCTGGCCAACTCGAGCAATATCGGGGCTATCCAGATCGGTCTCAAAGTCGGAGAGCAGAAGCTTTACGAATATGTACGGCGTTTCGGCTTTGGGCGCAAAACCGGCATTGAATTGCCGGGGGAATCGGCGGGCATGCTGCGTCGCCTCAGCCAGTGGGAGCCGAGTTCGATCGGATCGGTGGCGATGGGGCATGAGGTGGGCGCGACTTCCCTGCAACTCGCGCTCGCCGGGGCGATTGTCGCCAACGGCGGAATGCGCGTGAAGCCCCGCCTGGTCCTGGCGCGGCAAAAGGCCGGCGGTATCGAGGAACGGACCGTTCCCGACAAACCGGAGCGAGTGATCCGGCCCCAGACCGCTATTACCATGCGCCAGATGATGGAGGGCGTGGTGCTGCACGGTACCGGCAAGCAGGCCATCCTGCGCGGTTACACTTCCGGCGGCAAGACCGGATCGGCGCAGATCTACGATTTTAAAGCCAAAGCCTACACGCACCATTACAATGCGAGCTTCTTAGGTTTCGCGCCGGTGTCTAATCCGCAGATCGTGATTGCGGTGACACTGGTGGGGACTTCGGGCGGCGGAGCGGGCTATGGCGGCGCCGTGGCCGCACCGGTATTCCGCGCAGTAGCGACGTCGGCGCTGCGCATGCTGGATGTTCCCAAGGATTTGCCGGACACCAGCCCGCGCCTGGCGAAGTCCGCCAAGCGGGACACCAACGATCTCGCGATTGCAGGGTTGGGCGCCGCGCCGGTAGAACTCGCGGCGGCAGGTTCGAATCCTGGGCAAGCAAGATTGAATTTCGGGCAGGATGGTTCATCCTCAATGCCCATACGGTCTGTATCCTCCGTCACTCAGCCGCCGGTTAAAGAAGCCGCCGTGACTTCGACATCCGACGCTTCTCCGGGGAGTTTCATACGAAGTTCCCCGGACCGGCGGCCTTTTTTAAGCGCGCAAAGGGGCATCGGTCCCAAGGTCCCCGATCTTCGCGGTCTGACGTTGCGCGCAGTGCTGGAGGAATCGGCGGCCACGGGCCTGCCCATCGACGTGCAGGGCGATGGCATGGCGCGAACGCAGGATCCGCCGCCGGGCAGCATCCTGGCGCCAGGAAGCCGCGTCCACGTACAGCTTACGCGGTGAAGAATTGGACACGCCTTGAAAGGCCCCACCACAATGTCTTTGGCTGGGGTCCTGAAAGACGTGCAAGTGCGCGGCGAGATGCCCCGCGAGTGGCACGAACTCACAGTGCGAAACATCGAATACGATTCGCGCAAGGTGGAAAAGGATACTGTGTTTTTTGCATTTCAAGGAGCGCGCGTCGACGGACGCCAGTTTGCCCGCGAGGCGCTGGCTCGAAGCGCCTGCGCGGTAGTGAGTGAGCTGCCGCCGAGTCCGGATCTCGGAGCGCCCGCCGCCGTGCCATGGATTCAAGTGGAACATGGCCGGAAAGCGTTGGCTGTAGCGTCGCGAAACTTCTATGGGCGGCCCGACGAACGGCTCTCTTTCACCGGCATCACCGGCACCAATGGCAAGACCACC
>Ga0075021_10001904_pt1 | contig 10797 bp, 8 predicted proteins | sample ColStrG_CSR_2012_FD_72749 | JGI IMG/M metagenome (GOLD analysis project Ga0075021, IMG submission 72749) | Freshwater sediment microbial communities in response to fracking from Pennsylvania, USA - Cold Stream Run_MetaG_CSR_2012 | ecosystem: Environmental > Aquatic > Freshwater > Creek >... | reverse complement strand
CCTTTTATCACTTGGAGATTCCCGATGATGTCGCGCAAGGTCCGCTGCGTAGCGGCGCCGATGGCCTAACGTTTGACGATCAAGGGTTCGCCTACTTCGCGACGAAGTTGGGAGTGCAGATCTGCGATCAACCGGGACGCGTGGTGGGCGTGATCCGGCGGCCAGGCAACGACGATATTTCGAACCTGGTTTTCGGCGGACCCGATATGCAGACCCTCTACGCTACCGCCGGCGGCACGGTCTATCGCCGCCATTTGCGCCGCAAAGGAGTGTTGCCCTGGCAGCCCGTGAGTCTGCCAAAACCACAACTATGAAACCGTACATTTCCAACTTCCGACCACCACCGAAACGGAGCCGGAAGCGTGAGCGCCCTAGTTTGCCATCAACGTTAGCCCGCGCACCCGTACTGTCCGCACGCCGAAATAGAGCAGCAACCCCACCGGACCAAACATGAAAGTGAAGAATAGGCAGGGAATCACAATGGAGTGCGAAATACCATGGGCCTTCGCGTCACGGACCTCCCATGACCCGATAAATAGGTCGAACGCCAGATAGTGAATCCAGCCGGCCAGCAGCAGCCAGTGATTAGTAAAAAGTGCGGCAACACCTGCCAGCGTGCTAAAGCCGCCTTTCGTTTCGCCCCAATGTCCGAGCAGAAGCCCGAGATAGGCGAGAGCGAGCAATAGCGGTAAGACAGCGCCGCTGACGAGCGGAGACGCCCAACGGGCGCGTCCGGCAAACACTAGAATCAACCAGCCGAGAAGGGCTGCGGAGTTACAGATGGAGAAAATTTGTTCAGCGTTCATGAAGTGCGCCTATCTCGTAGCCGTTGCGTTCAAAGGAAATCACCGCGCCAATCGCGGCCGCCAGCCAGACGCCCAGAACGGTCAAGGTGGCGGCGCTAGGCTGAGCGATCGATTCGCCGCGCAATGCTTGCCAGAAGAGAATGGCGTACAACGCGAGATAGCTGGCCGAAATCGAAAAGACAAATCGTGTAGTTCGCTTCCGCGACAGCCAGAACAAGAACGGAATAATTTGCAGCGCATGCATGCCGATGAAGTGCGGGATGCGCAGGTCGCCGTGCTGTTTGCTCCAGCCGGTGCCGGGCAGGCCGGGACCTCCGTCCGGCGCGCCCACGGTGTGTGCTCCCGACACTGTCACACGCTCGTGCCGGGCCATAGCGGCGCGCTGCTCGCTCGTCGGAACTGTCATCAGCCCTCCCGAAGTCGTGCCCAAAACACTCACGAGCATGCCGAGGCGGAGCGCCCAACCCCACGCCGGATCTTTGAATGGTTGCCGAAAGAGTGCGACGAGAATCCAAACGCTGACCAGCCAAAGCTGGCCGATGGAGACGCCCATGATGGTATAGAGAATGGCGTTCCCACTGGTCGTTACGTTGAAGTGGCTGGTGACGCCGCGCGCGGCTTGAATATCGATGATGCCGGCTTCCAGGATAAGAATCGCGGCAAGCGCGGGGCCGAGCCAGCGTTTCGTTTTAGGGAAATCGGCGAGGTAGCGGAAGAGCCAGGCGATGGACGCGCAGAAGATGGCAAAGGAAATGGCGAATTTGGCGGGCTTAAGCCAAGCCGGCATTCCGGTAATGATGCGCGGATCGATGGCAAGGCCGGCTAGCGTGACCAAGAAGTCCGCCAACATGAGCGCGGTAGTCGTTGTCAGGGCGGGGCTTTCCCGCCAAAGCAGTTCGACCTCGCGGCGTAGGAAGTTTTTAAAAAGCATCGCTGGAAACGATTCTAAACCACCAATGTTGACGTTGTCAACATATCTTTTTCCCGAAACGTTCCGTGGGCATGAAACACAGTAACGGGGAGGACCTATGGCGTATGTGAGGCGAGCCTTGCTGTTCTTGGGCTATTCCTACCTGTTGCGGGTGCCGCTCGTGACGTGGGCCGTGCTCATGGCGCTGTGGGCCGGATCTTTTCCGAGTTCGGGCGCTGAGCCAATTCTGCGCGGAATCTTTGACATCGCCTCGCCCGAATCTTCCGTTTTGGCCACTCTGGTCCAGTTCATCAGCGTGACGCTGGCCGCGTTGCTGGCAGGCACCAGCATGGGCGTTTCCGCCAGATTGGTAGTCTGCAACGCGCACCTGCGGTTTCGCGCGGTGCCAGTGGGATTGAGCCCCGGACTAGAGTTGTTGTTCCGGCTGATTCCGGTCACGGCATTTACCGCGATAGTGGGAACCTCGCTAGTACGCTCGCAAGCGCCGTGGGCCGGCAAACTGCCGGGGATTGTCGTCGGCGCTATTTTCTGGTATCTGCTAACCATAGCGGCGGGAGACTTTTTCGCGTCGCTCGATTCGGACAAGATCAAGCAATTCCGCGCCGGCGTATTGATTCCGCAAAGTGAGCCCGGCTACTTGGATGTGGCAAGCGGCAAGCTGCAAGGGCGGCACTTGTTCGCGACCTATCAATTCATGCTCGCGCTGGGCGCTTACGTGTTCTATTGCATACTCTCCGGTTTAGACCTGACGTTCCTGGGAGGGCAGTTTCTGGTGCCTACCCTGAGCCTGGTGCTCGCGGTGCTTACGTTGATCTGCTGGGGTCTTTCGGGAGTCGCGTTCTTTCTGGACCGCTATCGCGTGCCGCTGTTGCTGCCGCTGCTGGCGCTTGCTTTCTCCAGCGGTGTGTTCCAGCAAGGCGACTATTTCTATGAAGGACTCGCCCTGCCAACGGAGGCGAGGACTACGGCCACCGCGGCGCAAATCATGGGGGCGCGGGCAAACAGCCCGATTGTGCTGGTGGCCACCACCGGTGGAGGCATTCAGGCGGCTGGCTGGACCGCGCGCGTGCTCACCGGCTTGAACGAACAAGTATCGGTGGAAAGCGCTGGAGCCAACAACAGCTTCTCGCGTTATGTGCGGCTCATTAGCTCGGTTTCCGGCGGTTCGGTGGGCGCCATGTATTTCGTGGCGGGTTACGACAACGGCGAGGTGAAGAGAGAAGCCGACCGAAGCATTGTGAGCAGTGCCGAGCAATCGAGTCTCGATGAAGTGACTTGGGGTCTGGCTTATCCCGACTTGGTATTTGGCTTGTTCCCTTGGCTGAAGGGGATCGGCGTTGCCTCCGGCGGCTTGCGCGCCACCGACAGTGGATTCATCTTCCTTGACCGCGGCCGCATGCTGGAACAGAGCTGGCGCAAGCGCCTGCCAGTCGCGCAGCGCGATGCCACGCTGAGCGGCTGGCGGAAGGATGCGGCCAGCGGCTTGCGCCCGGCGGTGATTTTCAACTCGACGCTGGTTGAGACGGGCGAACGCTATCTGCTCTCGACCACCGGGTTCGCCGATTCAAACGCCAGCAAGTCAAAGCAGGAAGAGTATCTGGGCCGATCGGAGTTCTTCAAGCTGTACCCGGATTCGGATCTACGGGTGCGGACCGCGGCGCGCCTTTCCGCCACGTTCCCCTATGTGACGCCGGCGGCGAGAATGCTGCGCAACGATACCGGCGTTAAAGGCAAACAAAGCGAAGACGGGCGATTCTACCGGCCGGAGCCGCATGCGGTGGATGGCGGCTATTACGACAACTACGGAATGGCCAGCCTGCTCGACTGGCTCGATAACGGCCTGCAGGCGCTCCCGGAGCGGCCAAAGATCATGATCGTCGAAATCAGAGCGTCGCCCACCGGCAAGGAAGGCCGGCCGCGTTCTTCTTCGTATGGCACGCTCTTTCAGTTGACTCATCCGCTCCAGACATTGGCGAATGTGCGCGGCACGGGCCAACTCTCGCACAACGCGCTGGATGAGAATCTGGTGAATCGGATCTATTCGCCGAATATTTGCGAGGCAACCTTTGAGTTCAGCAACACCGACGAGCGCGGCTGCCCGCGCAACGAGCCGCTGAACTGGCACCTGACGCCCGCCGATAGCGAAGCACTGAAAGACGCCTGGGAGAAGTCGGATGCAACCAAGCAAAACATTATGCGCGTACAGACATTCCTCTCAGGAGGACCATGTCTACCGCAGTAGCGCCGCCCGCGAAACTGCCGCCGCTGTGGGGCAATTCGTATTGGTGGACGCGCGCCGGAGCGTTGCTGGGCTTGGCGTCTCTGTTAGCGGGGATAGTGATGACGGGGTTGGCGGCGAAGCATCTTGGTTCGTGCGGATTGCCAAATCGACTCACCAACCCTTCGCTGGCGATTGAGGTGGCGCGCACCTGGGAAGATGTGCTAGAAATCGTGGGCCCCTGTGAAGCCGCGCACTGCCTGCAGAGCAAGGACGACAACGGCTGCTACGCCAGCGGCGATTGCCGGACGATTTGCCCGGACAAAGTGCGGTCACTCGCTTTTGAGCAGTCGGTGGATTATGTGTTCATCGTTATCTATTGGCTCTTCTTCCTGTACTTGGGCGTGGTCAATTGGAAGTTCTGTTATTGGGAGCGCTTCGGGGTTCTGACGCAACTCATCGGCAAGGTCTGCGGCGCGGCGGTGATTGCGGCGGGGAGTTTTGGCGCGCTGGCGGACTGGCGGGAGAACGATTACATTCTGCAGGCGCTCGCCGAGTTGCATCTCATTGCGGGGCCGGCGCCCGCCATGCGCTACTTCGCGTATACCAAGTGGCGGCTGTTGTTCCTTGCTATCGGCGCGGCCTCGCCTGTATTCGCTTTCTGGACCGGCAAAAGCGAAAGCGGCGGCGCCCGGCGCAGTGTTTTCTCACAGACTCTTGCTTGGTCGACGGCGCTGTTCGCGTTGAGTACGGCTTGGAGTGGCGTGGCTGCCAGTATCTATGGCGAAGACCAGCGTTTGGAAATTGGCGCGGGCCGGCTGGGACTGGTAATCATCGCCGTCACCTTGACGCTGGCGACGGCGCAGTATTGGCGCGGTGGGACCATGGCTGCGCTAGATAAGCTGGCGAGCTTACCAGTGCTGGGGTTTCTGGCTAATCTTTTTTTCGATAAAACTGCTTCTCGGCAAACTCCAAATACCGATCCCAATCATACGCCGTGACATCGTGCTTACCGCTGCGCACGTGATAGCCGACCACGCCGTTCACCACAGGCGAATCAACCGCGGGCATGGTTGTCTCGCCCAGGCCCTGTTTGCCGAGCAATCGATAGACCTTGCTCGCCTCCACAGCCGACAGATATTCGGCTGGGGGATCCGACGAATGATCTTGTTCGGCGCTGGCGACGTAAAGCGGGCGCGGCGCCATCAAAGATAACAGCAGGTTCCCATCGACGGGGACCTGCTCGGGATGGCCCGTGTACTTGTGAAAGTTCGCCGCGAACCAATACGGGAAGGCGGTGTTCAAATGCTCGATGGTTTCGGCGGTCGTGGCGCGGTAGAGCGATGCGCCGCCTACGCCGGACTCACTCGAAACGATCATCGCGAACCGGGAGTCTTGCGCGCCGCTCCACATGGCCGCTTTACCGAGCCGCGAAAAGCCGGTGAGGATAATCTTCCTGGAATCGACGTTCCTGTCCGTCTCGAGATAATCGGCGATGCGGCTCAAACCCCACGCCCACGCGCCCAGCGCGCCCCATTCGTTATCGGCGGGTTGCGATTGACCGGGACGTACATAGTTCCAGCGTATGCCGTATTTGATCCCGCCGAGGAAGTCGGGCTCGATGTCGCCGCAATAGGCGGTCGCAAGACCAAAACCACGCCCGAGAATCTTCTCGACTTGCCAGAGGTGTTCGCTCAATCCACGGGCGCTCTCGGGAGCGCGCTGCTTGTGATGCGCCAACAACTCTCCGCCATAAGTGAGCTTGGCATCGGGCGCGTCTTTCACCCAGACCTCCGGCAAATCGATGCCTGGGTCGGCATTCACGGTCTCATTGCCAAAGAAGTTCAAGCCGACGAACACCGGCACGCGTTTGTGAACGCCCGCGGGCAAATACAGCAGCAAATGCATCTTGGGCCCGCGTTCATCGGCCGAAAGGAACACGGTGATTTGCTTGCGGACCGCCTGGCCGTTCAGCGCGTGTTTATCGATGGAGTCGGTTTGGAAGTGGACACCGGCGGTGGTAGCAGGTGTGTTGCCGAAGACTTCGTTGGCGAAGAGTTGGAGGATCTCCGGTCGGCGTTTTTCACGCCATGTCCTGGCATCGGCAAACGGGCTACCGTCTAGGCTGATGAGTGGATTGGGCAGCGGATACTTCAGTACGTCCGTGGTTTGCGCCAACCCCAGAACGAGGGGTAGCGCCAGGAGTTTCATTCGCAACATACTCATTAATCTTCCTTCAGACTAGGGCATTCATCGAACTTTCCCCAGTGCGATATTGTCTATACAGGTGATATGGACCTTTCTACGCTTGGATTTGCCATGGGCTCGGCTTGGCTGTCGGGCATCAACCTGTACGCCACTGTTCTCACTTTAGGCCTGCTACAGCGGTTTCATCTAGCCAACCTTCCCGGCGACCTGAGTTACTTGGCCCACACCTGGGTTTTAATTTTAGCGGGAGCGCTGGCAACGGTGCAGTTCGTGGCCGATAAGATTCCGGCGGTGGATTCCGTCTGGGACATGATACACACCTTCATCCGCATCCCCGCCGGCGCGATTCTAGCGGCCACGGCGGTGGCGCATTTCGATCCGGGCGTACGCTTGGTGGCGCTGCTGATTGGGGGCGGGATCGCCTTGAGTTCGCACGGCGCGAAGACCGCAACCAAACTGGCGGCCAACGCTTCTCCCGAACCCATTTCAAACATTGCGCTCGGGTTGGCAACCGACGCGGTGACGGTTGGGGGCTCGGTGTTGATGGCTTCGCATCCGATCGTCATGGCCGTTCTTGTCGTGTTGGCGATTGTGTTTTCGGTGTTGCTGGTGCGCTGGATCTTCCGCATGATGCGCCGGATCTTCAAGCCGCAGCCAAAAGCATCCATGGCCTGAGGTTATAACAAGGAAATGAGCAAGAGGAGTTCGCAAACGGCGGCGGCGCTTCACCGCAACGCTGTTGCCGAATGGGCGGTGACCATTCTGCTGCTTTTGTTCGGGACCACGGCGCTGGCGCAGCCATTCGTGATTCCGACTGGTTCCATGGAAGACAATTTGCTGATTGGCGACCACCTCATCGTCGACAAATTAGCGTACGCGCCGTCTGGTTCACTCAGCAAATATCTCCTGCCGTATCAGGAACCCAAGCACGGCGATGTGATTGTGTTCCGCTATCCGGGCGATCTGACGCAGACTTACGTGAAGCGCCTGATTGGCATGCCCGGCGACCGGTTGAAGATGGTGAACGGCGTGGTCTTCCGCAATGGCAAGCCTCTCAACGAGCCGTATATTTTTCAAAAGCTGCCGTACGATGCCGAGCGCGATAATTTTCCGTCGGGCCTCCGCATGGTCCGGCAAGAGCTGGCGCTGCGGTTACAGCGCGAGATGCTTGAACAAAACGTGGTGAACGGCGAAGTGGTGGTGCCGCCGGGTCACTATTTCGCGATGGGCGACAACCGCGACAATTCGGAAGATAGCCGCTATTGGGGCTTTGTTCCACGGGAGAACATTGTCGGCAAGCCGGTGTTGGTCTATTGGTCTTACAAAGCTACTACGGAAGAGTTGCTGGGGAATTCGGCTGATTCTATGATCAGCCATTTTGTGGATGTGGGCGAGCACTTTTTCACAAGGACACGTTGGAACCGCACATTCATGCTCGTGCGCGGATTTCCAGATGCGAAGCTGCCGGACCATGCGCTACCGCCGAATACGGGCGTAGCGAATCCTTAAGATCAGCAACCTCAAGGGCCCGAGTACAATTGAAACGTACAATTGAAACGTACAATTGGAGCGCCAAAGGAGTTATCCTATCTCTCATGAAGCGGCGCGTTCTTTTGCTGGTCCTGGGTGCCGCTGTTGCAGGAGCGCAAGCGCCGAGTCAGAACGGAACTCTCAAGCTTCAGCCGTACCAGGCGAAAGCTCTGGAGAACGCTCTGCGAAGCCCGAACGCTGCGATTCCGAATGGCTTCTTGGGTGCTTTCACTGCGTCAGCGCCTCTGACTGCTCGAATCTCTGTGTCGCCTCCTTATTCAGCGGCCCGCGAACTCGCGAGGGCCTGCGTTATTCCCCTCCTCCCTGGTTCCGTTCGATCCTGACATGGACAGTGGCATTCGCCACAGGCTTAAACCTGATGCCTTAACTGCAGATCCAATACCGACGTTCAAAGGATTGCCAATCTGCCGGCAAGATCGTCAACCTGCCCGCTAAATCGTGCTCCACAGTTCGCGTCTTGGCTCCGGATGCGAAACTGCCCGATCATGCCTGCCGCCGAACCCCGGCATACCGAATCCGTAGCATCGGCATGCGGGGCGGTCCCAATAGGCGTTTACCTACGAACTGAAAGCTCCAGCTTCCCCATCGGATATGAACGAGCCTTCCAGGGTCCGAATGGGGAGGATACGCTAACAGGCCCGGCGAGAGGGTTAACTTGCGCCGTTCGGATCATTGCTGGTTACAAGGGCTGTTCTCGCCAGGAATTCGCCAAAGGGCGTTCGTCATCGCCTCTCCGGCCAACGATTGTCGAAGCGATTGTCTTCGGACTCTGTCCCGACAGCCTTCATTTACTTCTAGCTCAGGCGTCGGGCGAACGCGCCTGGACAACGCGAGGGCGGGGTTGGCACGGCCGTGCGATCATGCGCCTGCGCTACCCAAGATGATAGCCTCCGACTATGCCCAAGCGCACCAAGAAGTTGCTGGTCTACCTCGACCAGAATTTCCTAAGCGAGATCGCAAAGCTGGACAGCAGCGATCAAGTAAAGCCGGAATTCAGAAAAATCTACGAGCTTCTGCACAATGGCTTCGTAGACGAGAAGCTTGTTGTTCCCAGTTCGTGGGTGCATGACATCGAATCAAGCCTCGCCTCGCATCTGAAAGATCAAATCGTACGACATCAACATTACTTGGGGCAAGTTCGCCTAAAACGGCCCGACGAAATCGAAAATACTCAAGTGTCTACTGCTCTGGATCTCTTTCTCGGCAATGACCGCGAAGACCCCCTCCGCCCCGAGGCCGCGTTTAACGCTCATCCTGACCAGCGCGTGAAGCGATTCGGAATCAGCATCAATCAGAACTTGGAGCAATTCAATTTCAGGGCAGGCCGACAGGACAGAGCCAAGAGACTTGATGAACTGCGTCTCAACCTCGGCCGGCGCCGCGTTACCTACGAAAGTCAGTTGAAGGTCGAGAAAGAGGAAACCTGTAACCAGTTCCTCAACAAATACGCTCGCCTGTTGGCGCCGCTTACCGAGGAACGATACGCACAGCTTGCAGCGTTTTCGGAAAGCCAAAGCTTTGAGAATATTCCGAGGCTGAGTATAACCAACCGCCTTACCGCTGACATCCTCACGCGCAAAACTCGTCAAATTCAATTCGGCGATACCACTGACATTGAATTCCTTAGCGCATACCTGGCCTACATGGATGTTGTGTGTACCGACACGTTCATGGCGGAACAGTTGCGGACACTGCGCATCGATAAGGAGTTCGACGTGCGCCTATTTACCGCGAAGACTGGCAGCCTCAATGCTTTGAAAACATTTCTTGAGGACTATTTGAAAGATGCGACACCGGCAAATCGGCCGAGTATCACCGCGTTCGTCCTTCCGCCTAAGGATAACCGCGAAGGGTCTCACGCCTTCTTCCACCAGTTAGGTGGCGCCCTAGCGTTCATGGGAATAAACGATTATGCCGAAATTTACGCGTTTGATGATGGAAATATGCCGAAGTACGAATATGCACAATCACCCGGTGTTGCAGCGCCTTTCTACGGACTTCAGGACGTGACCCCGATTGAAATTCGCCCAGGAATCAGCGGAGACGAAATCCTGAAACTCTGCCGTGAACATTGCCACTCTGACAGCTTCGTCCTTATTGATGAATACAAAACCATCCCCCGTGCCTTTCTGTCAGGCGCAGCGATGTCAGCCGAGAGAAATATGGCGACCACGCAAGGTTACCGCATCTACAAAAGGTTGCCCATCGTGACGAAGGCACGAAATAACCACTACTGACACAATCGTTGATTGGCATTACCGGGCGGATCAAGGCTACCGTTTCTGAATCCGGCAACCGCTTCCGGGTTACGCACGCTCACCGAAAATTCACGATCAACATCGGTAGCCTCAAGCCCGCAGCCTCAACCTCATGCAAAGAGTGGGCAGCGCCTACATCTTCGTGCACCGGCGATTGCTTGAACACCTGGCGGCTTAAATAGCGTTGGCCGGGAATAACGACGGGAACCAGCGCTCAATAACGTTGACCGGGAACCCCAGCCGGACAGCGGCCTTGGGACCGGTCGAAGTGAGCAGGCCCAGCTCCAACAACTTCGAGAGCACATTGCGCGCCATCCGTTCCTTGTACCCGGTGATCGACGGCGCGGCGCCGCGTTCGAATTCGCCCGCTAACAGTGCTTCGCGCAACAGAGTAAAGCTTCCTTTGGGAAGACGGTTGGCGCGCACTTCGTCCTCAGTGTAAATTTCCATGCGGCGCGCCAGTTCAGATGGCGCCAGGACGGAACCCATGAATTCGATCTGGTCGATACAGACGTCGAGAAAGAACTGGCAGAAATTGACCAAGCCTTCGGTGGAGAGGGTGGCCGCGCCGCGCTTCTCCGGCTCGTCCGCCGCCATCAAGAGCGATTTGTAGCGATCGACATTCCTGGCGAGCCCTCGCGAGACGGACCACAGCGCGCTCCCAATGCCGAGGCGCTTCAAACTGGCGTGCGACATCAAGCGCGCGACGCGGCCACCCTCTCCACCGAAGGCTTGGTCAATTTCTGCCAGTTCTTTCTCGACGTCTGTATCGACCAGATCGAATTCATGGGTTCCGTCCTGGCGCCATCTGAACTGGCGCGCCGC
>Ga0075021_10001903_pt1 | contig 10797 bp, 10 predicted proteins | sample ColStrG_CSR_2012_FD_72749 | JGI IMG/M metagenome (GOLD analysis project Ga0075021, IMG submission 72749) | Freshwater sediment microbial communities in response to fracking from Pennsylvania, USA - Cold Stream Run_MetaG_CSR_2012 | ecosystem: Environmental > Aquatic > Freshwater > Creek >... | reverse complement strand
ATTGTACGCGGAACCACCAGCCGCAAGATCGTGCGCATGGTGCGCAATGCCGGGGCGCGCGAAGTCCATGTGCGCATTTCGTGCCCACCGACGATTTCGCCCTGTTATTACGGCGTGGACACGCCCTCGCTGCGGGAATTGATTGCGGCAAATCATTCGATCAAAGAGATTGAAGCCTACATGGAGGCCGATTCTCTTGCTTATCTGGCGATTGATTCCTTGAGCGATGCGGTGCGCGACGATGAGCGGAAGTTTTGTTATGCGTGTTATACGGGCCGGTATCCTACGCTGATCCAGATTGAGGAGAATTCCTTGGAGCGGGCGTTAGGGTAAAAATAGTGGATAACCGCCTGCGACGCGCTGGAGACAGGATTGAGGAGTTTGCAGGCTCTTCAGTCGTAAACACCCTGCAACAAACCAATCCCGCGTCTGCGATTCCCGGTAAATACGATAAAGTCCGCCATCGTCCAGCGCCACATCCCACTCTTCCCGGCTCCACGCCGTTTCCGCCCACCATTCGCCGGACGTCTTCCAAGGCCCGGTCGAGGTACGTTACCACCGCCAACATGATGTTCATAATCACAATTCCGCCGACCAGTAGAAAAACGGACACGACGCCGAAGGCCGTGCCCGTGATGGCGCCGATGAGGTTTGCCAAGCGTTGGAAAAAGTGTCGGAACCGAAGATGCCGAAGGTGTCGTCATCGCACGGAGTCAGTGGCGGAAGGCCCGCAGCAGCATACGCACTTCGTCTTTGGCTTCTTCGAGGCGAGTGGAATCGGCGGCTTTCGCGAACAGCGCCATATCGGTATGAAGATTGAGGCCACACGTTTTGAAATAGGAGTAAATGGGAATCGCCACAAACTTGTCTTGAGACTGACCGAATACGCTGCCTTTCGCTTTGGCCACGCCGATGATTTCGTATTGCACGTCGTCCACTAAAATGTTTTTTCCTGTTGGATCGACGCTGCTGAAGAACTTTTCGTTGATATCCTGACCGATGAAGGCCACGGGCTCGTGCCGCCGTACTTCCGTTTCCGAAGGCGCACGGCCCGCCTCCACTTCAATATTGCTAATGGCTGGAAGGCGGCGGCAATGCGGGCTAGCTCCACGCGCTGCATGGTTCCACCCTTGAATGAAATGGTCACACTGCGGCTGGTTTCCATTCTAATTGCGCTGAGCAAGTGCGCGCGGCCGCGGATAAATTCGAATTCTTCCGGGCGCAGTTGCGGGTTGTGGCGCTCCATTTCGATGTATTTCTTTGGGTCCCAATTGCCGATGAGGCGATGCGGACGACCCTGAAGCCGTCGGAGCCCATATCGGAGAGCTTGTTGACGATAGAGGTTCATGCCGTTGACGAATGAGAGGACGACGATGAGGGTGCTGTGGCGAGGATGATGCCGAGTAAGGTAAGAAAGCTGCGCAGCTTGCTTTTGTGCAGTGAATCGAGGGCAATCCGCGCCGATATCCAAAATGAGGCGGTTGGACGGTAGCGGTTGATTGGGTTTTCACAGCCAGCGAGAGGCAGGCTTTGGGTGGGGCTCGCTGAAAAGGAAGGGGATGTCACTGGATGCTAGTCGGGGTATTTCGAGATTTTCTTCAGTTCTCGTATGACTGCGGGAAAAAGTTCCGGGTACCGACGCCTGAACTCTTGGCCGATATAAGGAATAGCATGGACGTTTATGATCCCGAATCTGTCTTCCAGTTTCAGTTATTGCCAAATCCGCTAGAATCAAACGAACCAATGGCGTCCTACGGAACCCGACTCAATGGCGGCGGAGCTGCCCTGACAAAGACTCAGAAGTCTGCTTTCCGCTTTCCGTTCGCTTTCGAGAAATCAAGTTCCGGCATCGTCGTCGGTGACGCCCGGAGATTACTGCAAACGTTTCCCGAAAATGCCTTCCGCTGTTGCATTACCAGCCCGCCTTATTGGGGATTGAGGGACTATGGTATCGAAGGTCAGATAGGGGCCGAAATGGCGCTGGATCAATACATCGAGCATGTCACCGCCGTCTTTCGAGAAGTACGGAGAGTACTTCGCAATGACGGTACTTTTTGGCTCAACATTGGGGACGGGTACACTAGCGGCAATCGAACCTGGCGAGATGCCGACAAAAAGAATCCGGCGCGGGGGATGTCCTATCGCCCGCCAACACCGGCTGGTCTTAAACCAAAGGATTTAATCGGGATTCCTTGGAAATTGGCGTTCGCTCTGCAGCAAGACGGTTGGTTCTTACGCTCTGATATCGTTTGGTACAAACCAAACTGTCAACCTGAGTCGGTGAAGGATCGGCCAACTCGATCACACGAATATGTGTTTCTGTTCACCAAATCGGAAGACTATTATTACGACGGGCTAGCTATTCGCGAGCAGTCGCAAACAAAAGAAGGAACGCGCAATAAGCGAACTGTGTGGAGTGTCAATACGGAACCTTTTCCGGACGCGCATTTCGCAACCTTCCCACCCAGTCTGATTGAACCGATGGTGCTTGCGGGAACGGAACCTGGGGACTTAGTCTTGGATCCCTTCTTCGGGTCGGGTACCGTGGGAGTCGTGTGCCAAAGCCTCCACCGCAGGTTTGTTGGAATTGAATTGAAAGCCGACTTTGCCGACATCGCATTGAAGCGGCTTGGATGGAAAGACGTGAAGAATGAAACCAAACGAAAAAGAATTCCCGGTCTTGCGGCCGGAACTTCAGATTTCACTCAGTTCTCAAGATTCTTCAGCCGGCATTATCGCCCCTCTGCGTCAGTTTGTCAAAGGCTGCTGCCCTTCTACTGGATGGGGTTGACGTTATCACCCTGGAAACGGTCAACGATCTCCAGATCCTCACACTCGGCCCACAGCTAAGAGGCAGTCGCAATGTGGATGTTGGGCAAACCGCGGTCGCATTGGTAACTGACTTCCTGAAGTCCGTCCTGTTAGAGGATCGCTTAAATGTGAAGAAACGGACTCTGGAATTTATCAATGACTCAAACTTAGCCGTGACAATTCGGTTTAGCGGGGATCCTGATATTGGCATTACGCAACGGCTGGGCTCGGAGGATAGAAAGCTTGCCGCGATCGAGATAAAAGGCGGAACGGATATATCCAACATATGGAACCGGTTGGGTGAAGCTGAAAAGAGCCATCAGACCGCTAAGGCGGCGGGATTCAACGAGCTTTGGACCCTGACCGGAATCGATCTCAGTACCCCCGACAAATTGAAGACCGCAAAACAGAAATCACCTTCAACGACAAGGTTCTTTTTCATCCCAAGAATCTTGGATAGTTCTACTTCAGAAGGGAAAAACTTTCGGCAACTATTGGGGTCGGTGATGGGAGTCAACCTTTGTTAATTTTAGAAAACGGACCTCTCCCTTCAGTCGTAAACCCCTTGCACAAACCAATCCTCGGTCGGCGATTGCCGGTAAATGCGGTAAAGCCCACCATCGTCCAGCGCCACATCCCACTCTTCCCGGCTCCACGCCGTTTCCGCCCACCATTCGCCGGACGTCTTCCAAGGCCCGGCCGACCGCATTACTGTTCCTCTGACCCCCGCTGCAGCCACACTCCCCGGCGCCAATTCCACTAAGCGCACGCGCGCTTGCAAAGCCGGCCGGAATAGGTGAATCGCTAGCCGCGGAATTTCGCCACCCGGTACAACCACTTCCGCGTTTGGTTGAACATTGAACGCCGCCAAGCGAAACGCATCGGGCCGGTGTGTGTTGAGCTGCTGCGGCGCGCCCACATTCTCTTCGCCCACCATACCGGCAATGCGCGCCAAAGTGATTTGCAATTTGTCCGGCAGCGGCGCGGCGGGCAGAAAAATGCCGCCCTGCAAGCGCTGCGGCGCCACCGGCTCAACACGTAGATGGAAAGTCAAAATCGGCGCTTCGGGCGGATGCCGTTCCAAATGAAGTTGCAGCAGCTTGAGCATAGTGCGGTTGTCCGTCAGCGGCACGGGAAATTCCAGTACCGCGTGATAAGCCCGCCGGCCCGCCAGTTCCAAAGCCGTCTTCAGCAGCTGCGCGGCGCGCGATTGCGAACGGAGCAGCGCACAGATCTCCGCCAGTGCCCCGCTAAACAAAAAGAGCAGCGGCTCCAGTAGAGAAATGGGGTGCTCCAGTTCCAAACGCCGTTCATAGTTGCTCTGCCGCGCCGCAATCCGCAAAGGCCGGTGAATTAATCCCAAAGCGAGATTTCGTAGTTGCACGCCAGCGGGTCCCAAGCGCTCAGCCACTCCCGGCTCGGGCAAGGCCGCTAGATCTTCGCAGGTCTTTATGCCCCAGCGCAGCAGTATATCGAGCAGCTTTTCATCCGTTGTCAGTGCCGCCAGCGGCAGCGTCGCCAATTTACGCCGCTCTTCGCCCGGCGGCACAAGCGTCACGCCTTTGGCATGGCGCGCCAGCAGAATCGCCGTATCCGGATTGGACGCAATCGCCAGACTTGCTTCCAATTGACGCTCGTAGCCGGCGCGCGCAATCTCCGAAGCAATTTGATATGGCGAGCCCAGCAGCTTGCGCAATGGGTCAATGCAAAAAATGACGGTATCCGCGCTCGTCTGCTCCACATAAGGAGAGAATTCCAATGCCAGATTGAGAAGCGGATCGGGGCCGCTGCCGGGCAAATATAGGCAGGCGTACACGTTTAAGCCCCAGTTAGGATTTGTAGAGGTTCTGACCGAAGGGCCTTCAGCTTTCTTTGCATAGCGGCCACCGTTATGCCGCACAACCGTGTGAAAGGCCGCTGGCCCAACCAAAATGCCCGCGCTTGGCAATCTAGCGAATAGCCGCTAGCGGCTTTCGCCTGGGGTGAAGCGGCGCAAATCAGCAAAATGGTGGGCGTGTGTTCGATCGCGCGCTGAAATCGGTACCAGTACGAAATCGGAATTCGATTCAAGACGCTTGTATTGGCCTCGCTCAAATCCAGCAGCACGAGGCCAAAACCGCCGGCGTGCAGCAAAAGATCTGTCGCTCGCATTGTGTGTTCTGGATTACGTTGGCAGCGAATCCAAAGCAGACGATCCAAATGCACGCCGCTAGCAGCCGCCGAATCAAGGTGAAAGCTGTTGGTTAAGTCCACAACGGCGCATACTTCGCCACTCTGGGTGGCTTGCGCCAGAATATGCATACAGAGGGAAGTCTTACCGGAAGAGCGCGAGCCGGTGATTTCCACCAAAGTCCCTCGAGTTAAACCATTTAGTAACAGATGGTTAAGGCCAGTAATTTGAAGTGAATTTGCGCTTGCCCGTTGGCCCGTTTGGGGTAGTTCCATCGCTCGTCTCCAACGCGGATCGGAAGGCAGGGGCCGGAGTGAATTCGCCATTTATTCGCCTAGCCATAGTCTGCCCGATTCGTCCACCAAATGCAACTCAAAATGAAGATGTGCATCTTTAAGCGATCAAATGGTAAACGCCTTAGCCGATTAGTGTATTCTTTCCTACATGGATGTTTCCATTGCGGCCTATCGCAGGCTAGCCGAATTCCGTCACCAAATCCGCCAGTTCCTACATGTCAGCGAACAAGCCGCTCGAGCCAATGGCATCGAACCCCAGCAGCATCAATTGATGCTCGCTATCAAAGGACTTCCTGAAGGCGCGAGACCTACTGTTACCACGCTCTCGCTCCGCCTCTGCTTAAAACACCACAGCGCCGTGGAATTGGTAAACCGCTTGGTGGAGCGGGGCGCGGCCGTCCGCCAGCCCAGCCAGGAAGACAGGCGCGAAGTTTTGGTGGAACTGACTCCGCTGGGCGAAGAGATCCTGGAAAAATTGAAGGACCTGCATTTGCAGGAGCTGCGAACAAAGGGTCCCGAGCTATGGCAGGCGCTGAAAGCGGTTGTCGAGGGTCCCCAAGTAGAGACTGGCAAAGCCAGCATGAGCGCGGCGCATTCCTAGCCATTTTGCCATCGCTCGGGCGCTGGCCTTCGCCAGATAGCGCAATATAAACAAGGTATGCCAGAGCTACCCGATATCGCCGCATACTTGAGCGCGTTGGAACCGCTCGTCATGAACCAGCCGCTACAGAGCGTACGCGTGGCCAGCCCTTTCCTGCTGCGCAGCATTCAACCGGCATTATCAGCGGCGGATAATCGGCCTGTTCGCGCCTTGCGCCGCGTCGGTAAACGCATCGCTATAGGATTGGAAGGCGATCTTTGGCTTGTTGTCCATCTGATGATTGCCGGACGGCTGCATTGGAAGCAGCCAAATTGCAAACTTGGCGGACGGCAAAATCTTGCCGCATTCGATTTCCCTAATGGAACGCTGCTACTCACTGAGGCTGGAACCAAGCGCCGCGCTTCTTTGCACGTTGTCATGGGTGAAGAAGGGCTGCAATCCCTCGATCCCGGCGGGATTGACGTATTACGAACGACTTTCGCCGAGTTTCAGCAAATGTTGAAGGCGGCAAATCACACTCTCAAGCGCGCCCTCACCGATCCGCGCTTGCTCAGCGGCATCGGCAACGCTTATTCCGATGAAATTCTTCACGCCGCCCAGTTGTCGCCCCTTGCGCAGACTCAAAAATTAAAGCCAACGGAGTGGCAAAGGCTCTTTGACGCGACCCGCTCCACGCTCACCCACTGGATAGAGAAGCTGCGCGCCGAAGCCCAGCGCGCATTTCCCGAGAAAGTAACCGCGTTCCGTCCGGATATGGCCGCGCATGGCCGCTATGGCGCAGCCTGCCCGCGCTGTGGCGAAAAAATTCTGCGCATCCGCTATGCGGACAACGAGACAAACTACTGCGCGCGCTGCCAGACGGGCGGCAAAGTTCTGGCCGACCGCGGCCTTTCCCGTCTTTTGGGCGCCGATTGGCCACGGACCTTAGAGGAACTAGAAATGCTACAGAAACGTCGATAAGGTACCAGGACTCGATATCTCAATAAAAAGATTGCCAATCTTTGAGAGGAGATGTACCCTTACAACAACGAATATATTGGAGGATTGCTTCAATGCTTGTCATTTCCAAATGGATTTGCCGCAAATTGGTTGAATTTTTTACATTAGACCCGGTGTATCCGGTCAGCCATTAAACCGGAGATTCTGCCCCGCCCTGTTCGGGCGATCAAATCGTCCATGGGAGACCACAAGCAGGAACTGGGATCTTTGGTTCAGATCGGTATGAAACCAATTCTGTCGATCCATTCCTCGGCGTCTGTGGTTGCGCTCACGAATTCCAAGGCCGGTTCTCTTCTGGAGATTCGCCTCGCAAAAAAGCATAGACGATCGAGTCCAGGGAAATGCGGCTGCCGGAAATATAATAGCCGTCGTTCCGCTGCTCAATATTCGAGGGCCATAGCTGTAATTCTTTGAGTATAGCGCCGAGTGAAGCATCTCTCTCACGCTACGCTACACTTTGCCTAACAACGAATGTTGCGATCAGTCCGAGCTACTCGCTATGTCACGCCCTTGCGCGAAGGCGGATCGTTGCCGGGCATTGTCGAAGCGGATGACTTGGGCCTGTACGTCCTCAAATTCCACAGTGCCGGTCAAGGCCCTCTTGCGCTAGCCGCCAAGATCATTGCCGGGGAAATCGGCCGGCTGCTAGGCTTGCCGGTACCTGAACTGGTGCTCATTCACGTCGACGAAGCTTTGGGACGCAATGAGCGTGATGAAGAAGTGCGTGACCTGCTGTGCGCCAGCGCAGGCTTGAATCTCGGCATGGATTATCTGCCCGGCTCCATCATGTTCGATCCAGCCGCCGGCGATATGGCCGATGCCGAATTCGCCTCCCTCCTTGTCTGGTTCGACGCTTTTGTGACCAACGTCGATCGCACCGGCCGCAACCCCAATCTGCTTTGCTGGCACAAGAAGCTCTATCCTATCGACCATGGCGCCGCTCTGTATTTTCATCACAACTGGCAAAATATCGATGCGGCGGCGGAATCGCCCTTCAGCCCGATTCGCGATCACGTCCTATTGCGGTGGGCCTCTCGGATCGAGGCTGCTCAGCAAGCCGCAAAGTCCCTGCTCACGACGGCGGCTCTTGAGGGCGTGCTTGTCTTGCTGCCCGATGCCTGGCTTCTGCCCGCTCCCGGCGCTGAAATTCCTGCCACTAAGCGCGCCGGTTATTTGAGCTATTTGCGGCACCGGTTGGAGTCGTCTAATGGATTTGTTGAGGAGGCTCTGCGTGCCCGCGCCAACCTCATTTGAGTACGCCGTCATCCGCGTAGTGCCGCGCGTCGAGCGCGAAGAATTTCTGAACGCGGGCATTATCCTCTTTAGCCTGGAAAACCGCTTTCTCAAAGCGCTCGTCCAAGTTGACGAAAATCGCTTGCGCGCCCTTGCCCCGGATGCCGATCTGCCGCCGATCCATGACCATTTGCAAGCTTTCGAAAAAGTTTGCCTGGGAGTGGGAGACGCCGGTCCCATCGCCCGCCTCTCACAGCGGGAACGTTTTCACTGGCTGGTATCGCCGCGCAGCACCGTTATTCAGGTGTCGCCGGTTCATGGCGGCTTGTGCGAGGACCCGGAGCGAACTCTCGAACAGTTGTTTCGCCGTTTGGTAACTGTTTAGCATATTCGTGCCCAAACGACGGCGAAAAGCCATCTTCGGGCAAGCTCGTAAGCAATTGGGTCCGATTGTTCACGCGCTGGCTCGGCAAAAGGAGTGCCAAATTATCGAGGGTCACCTGATGCCGGACCACGTGCATATGTATCGCGATTCCTCCCAAAACACCCGGTGGCGATCAGTGATCGGATTTCTGAAAGGTAACAATTGGCACTGAAGATCTATTTCTAAAGAATGAAACTCGTTCTCGCCATCCTTATTTGCGCTTGCGCGGCCGCGCAGACGCCTTACTCGACCTCAATTGAACCGTCCGCGGTCGTCAACGATATCCCGGCAAACCGCGGATCCGCCGCGTTGTGGCAGAGTCTCAAGAAGCTACATACCCGAGCCAGCATCATCATGATCACCGCTCATCCCGACGATGAAGACGGTGGCATGTTGGCTTACGAATCGCGCGGCGAGGGCGCGCGCGTGTCTCTCCTCACGCTGAATCGCGGTGAAGGCGGCGCGAACGTTATGTCCCCTGATTACTTCGACGCGCTCGGATTAGTAAGGACGATGGAACTCCTGACTGCCGGGCGCTACTACGGCGTCGATCAATACTGGACGCGCGTCGTCGATTACGGATTCTCAAAGACCAAGGCTGAGTCTATTGGCAAATGGACGCACGATCGGGTTCTCTATGACGTGGTCCGGGTTGTCAGATTAGTCCGCCCGCTGATCATCACCTCCGTTTTTGTAGGCGGCCCCAGCGACGGCCACGGCAACCATCAAACCGCCGGGGCGATGGCGCAGGAAGTCTTCAAAGCGGCGGGCGATCCAAATGTTTTCCCGGATCAGATCAAAGCCGGCCTCATGCCGTGGACTCCGCTCAAGGGCTACGCCCGTACGCCTTTTGGCAGGCGCGGGGGCGCCGATCCTATTCCGGTGAACGTGGAGATTCCCGAGGGCAAATACGATCCGTTGCTCGGCATGTCTTATGTGCAGATTTCGCGGGAGGGCCTCGGCTTTCAGAAGTCGCAGAACGGCGGTAGCTCGATTCCTGAAGCCGGCAGCGTTTCGGCGGCATATCACCGCTTTGCTTCCAAGGTTCCCGTTGCGGACAGTGAAAAATCGTTTTTCGACGGCATCGATACTTCGCTCGCCGGAATCGCCAGCCTCACCGGCCAGGCCGATCGTCAGTTTCTTTCTCAGGGCCTCGATACGATCAATCGAACCGTCGAAGAGGCCATGGCCAAGTTTTCCGCGGTGAAGCCTGAGGAAACCGCTCCGGCGCTCGGGGCGGGTCTGAGGCAGACGATTGCACTTCTCGATCTAGTGGAGAAAAGCTCCCTTTCCGCCGAGGCCAAATACAACATTCGCCACGAACTGCAAATCAAACGAGCGCAATTTAACAACGCGCTCATTGAAGCGCTCGGCATCAGCTTAGCCGCGAACGTGACGCCTCAAACCGAGCCTAGCCCGCTGATGCGGATGTTCGTGGGCGATCCGGAAACGTTCCAGGCGGCTATTCCAGGCCAATCGTTCCCTGTAAAAATACATTTGGCGAACCAGAGCTCCACACCTGTGAAGATTAACCGCATGGGTGTCGAGACGTTTGGCGGGAGCGCCGAATGGGAGACGGTAGACCAAACCTCGCAAGCCTATGACCTTCGCCTCCCAGTGACTGTGCCTGATAACGCCGCCTTCACCCGCACGTATTTTTCGCGCCCGGACATAGAGCAGTCTTACTATGACATCTCCGACGAGAGGTTTCTGAATCGCCCGCTGAGTCCTTATCCGCTGGCTGCCTGGGCCGAATTGACTTACCAAGGCGTACCCATTCGCATTGGCCAGTATGTTCAGTCAGTTAAGCGTGTGACAGGCGAGGGTACGGTATTCGAGCCGCTCGTGATTGCGCCGGCCCTGTCTATCGCCATCAGCCAGCGCGCGGGCATTGTTCCGCTGTCGTCTAAATCGTTCTCGCTCAGCGCCGTTGTGCATAGCAACGTGAAGGGCAAGGCGAAGGGCACCCTCAAGCTTGATCTTCCGCCCGGTTGGCAATCACAACCTCCTGCCGCGGAATTCAGCTTGCCGTCCGACGGAAGCGAGGAATCTCTCGCCTTCGAGGTAACTCCCGCCAATCTGACCACGCAATCCTATTCCATCACCGCTGTCGCCGTATATGCGGGCAAACGTTTCTCCGAAGGCTATCGAGTAACCGGCTACCCGGGCTTGCGGCCTTACTTTCTTTACCGTCCGGCCGCTTACAAGCTATCGGGAGTGGCTGTGAAAATCGCCGACGGCCTCAAGGTTGGGTACATCATGG
>Ga0075021_10001902_pt1 | contig 10805 bp, 14 predicted proteins | sample ColStrG_CSR_2012_FD_72749 | JGI IMG/M metagenome (GOLD analysis project Ga0075021, IMG submission 72749) | Freshwater sediment microbial communities in response to fracking from Pennsylvania, USA - Cold Stream Run_MetaG_CSR_2012 | ecosystem: Environmental > Aquatic > Freshwater > Creek >... | reverse complement strand
TACTCATCACTGTCGGCCAGGCTCTCGAATGTAGCGTTTGCCAGGCCTGGTTCGGCCCCGCCTATCCGCCACGCCGACCAGCTCGGGCTGCGAAGCCGTCAAGGGCGTCGAGCACCTCGCGGGACTGCCACATCCTGTTGCGGGCGAAGCCGGTGAACTCGTCCACGATGCCCGCCTCCGCGAGTGGCGTGATAGCACGCAGTACGTTCTGAGTGGTGACGCCGAGTTCGCGCGCCGCAGTCGGTGTGTCGATGACTGGCTGGCGAAGCAGGACGTCGGCCAACTGCCACGCCGTCGCACCCCGCTTAGCCTTGATCTTGTCTTCCCAACTTTGCCGGATCTCCTTGAGGTCGAGCACCAATTGGCGGCCACTGGAGGCTGCCGCGATTGACGCGTTGGCCAGCTTCTCGACAATCGCAGCGGAGTCGCCGGTGCGGTAGGCGGTGAGCGCCTCGAAGTACCCGTTGGTGTCAGTCAGCAGGCCCGCTGAAACGGGCACAGTGACGTTCCTGGTGAGTCCGTGGCCGCGCAGCATCGCGTGGATGAGCGCCCGGCCGGTGCGGCCGTTGCCGTCAGGGAAGGGATGGATGGTCTCGAACTGGGCATGAGCGATCGCGGCCTGGCTCAGCAGCGGCAGGTCAGCTCGCCGGGTGAACGCCACCAGGTCAGCCATCAAGGCGGGCACGTGTTCGTGATGAGGCGGAATGAACGAGGCCCCATGCGGTCCGTACGAGTCGCCGCCAATCCACACCTGTTCCTCGCGCCATTGCCCGGCGATCTCGGGCTGGACATCCGACAGTAGGGCCGCGTGCATGGCCAAAATGGCGTCTTCGTCGAGACGGTCGGCGAGGGCGAGCGCCGCGACCATGGCGGCCACGTTGCCGACGATCTCCGTTGCGTCGCGTTTGTCCTTGCTGCCGAGTTCGGCCAGCACGATCGACTTCGCGCCCGACGTCAAGTTCTCGATCTTGGAGGACGATGCGGACTCCGAACGCAACAGCACCGACGCGAACGGAGCCACTTCCGCACCCAACTCCGCGTCGAACCGAGCGATCTCGACCGATGCGTCTTCGGCGAGCGTCGCAACATCGGTCGGCAGCGCAAGGCCACAACGAACGATCTTCGACACGACGGCTGCCCGGTACGTTCCGGAGTGCCGCTCGCGGACCCGGGCCGACACCAGATCAGGGGAGATCTTCGATCGCCAGGCTCGCTCTTCCGTACCGACAGCCGGCCACGCCGCTGAAACCATGACCCAATCATACGCTCAGAAACGGGCTAAATGAAACTATGAGTGAATCTTATCACCGCCGCGCCACCTGAACTGATCGGCCCATCAAGTGGTGGGCCCTTCGGTCGTTCAGGGGCTGGCGTGCGTCAAGCCTCCCGTCGGTCCGTGCTGGATGGAGTGGGTGCCGCCGAGCCAGAACAGCCCCAGGACCGCCAGAATGAACACGGCCACCCGATGGTCACCCAGTACCGGATCTTCATAACTCTCATCTCTAAGCCCTCCCCCGTGGCCATGATCACCATGTCGCCAGCGGCGAGGAGGGCCTTGTCGGTGGCCAGTGGGTCGATCGCGCCCTTGCCGGAGGTCGCGGAGTGAGCGATCCGCACCGTGTCAGCGACGGTCTGGGCGTTGTGCGGACCCGAGCAAAACCATTGCGCAGTCGGAACTACACGTATCCTTCCCCCGGCACATCCGGCAACACCACAACGTCACCCAGCTCGACCGAGTACACGTGGATAAGTGGCGCCCCCGTCGATCGGGCCCACGCCACTGCCTGGTCACGAGTACCGGTGAACTCCCCCTTCTGACAACCCGGAGCGAACCAGACGGCTTCCCAGCCATGGGCAGTATCCCACTGAGGCATCACCACCACATTATCAACGCCCTCATCCAAATCATCCGGCACGGGCAGAACACCATCGAACTGGTAGTCGCGGCCACGGGCGTGCGAATCCTCACTCACCCATGCCACCCCCCGCCGCCGTAGTCTGCGGGCAGACTCGACGCAGAGTCGAAACGGTATATCGCTTTGTCCGATGAATGCGTGCAAATACTCTTGACATAGGAATACCAGTAACCAGACCAGCCCGGGAAGTTCCAGGCGAACTCGTTCACCTGAGTGTGGTCCCAGTTTGTGTTGTCAAGGCTCTTGTACCCATTCGGCCCCCAGGCACGGACATAGCCCGAAGGAACATTCCCTGCAACATAAAGCGAGTACGCCACTGGTAGCCGACCCTGATCGGCCGACTTTGCCGACCGTGCGCCACTGCTCAGCTGACCTGGTGCGCCCGAGCAATCAAGGCCGCGCACATTGTGAGCCTGTCCCCGCGCGGAGGCCGCCTCTGGCGCAAGAGTCATCAGGCAGGCGATCACGCCGACCACGATCGCACTCACGCCGCTCCGCTCAAACGACGATGCGCCATTCTTCGTCATCCCTTCGTTGGGCGGACATGATCGTGTTGTCGTCCTGCCCAGTCGCTGGCGGTCATACGGCCGTTCAGCGGGTAGCTACCGGGCGGCGGCCGCGGCACCGTCATACCCAGGATCGGGTGGAGGTAGCGTTGATGGGACTGCGGAAGGGCTCTCATGCGGTCCTCCTCCCCTTGTCAAGGCGGCGTTCGCGGTGACTTGGGGAAGCACTCCGGTGATGAGCGTGAGCGCTGCCGTCACGATCCATACTTTGGCGACCATCGAGCTCGTGTCGACGCCACCGCAACGGCCAGGCACATCGCACCAAGTTGCATCCTGCTCACCGACCTTCGGGTCATCGTCAACTCTCTCTTCGTCGACCCAGCCAGCCGGCCGTGATCGTGATGTCCCCCATGACTGCTCGCTCGCGAAATTGGCCCCGGGCTGGCTCAGCTCTCGCGGTGTCGTCTGATCCGGGACCCGGCAACCAGCACAGATGCGAGACCGCTGAGACCCAGAGCGGTACTGACTGCCGTTCGGTGCGCGATGACCAAGTCCACTGACAGCAGCAGCACCGGGAATGTGAGCAATGTCCAGCGGGGCACAACTCGTCCGCCGCGCAGTCTGACCGGCTTCCTGACCCAAGCGCGGGCGCTCACGTTCTAAACCAACCCGCGTAGCAGAAGACCAGCGTTCCCGTGAACGCGAACGAGCCCGCGGCGAGCACTCCTGGCCAGTTGACGGGCGTCGTTGTCGCCGCGACGGCGCCGGCCCCGAGGAGCCCGTTGGCCGCCGCCATCTTCTGGCACTCGCTCACGGCCACTCGCGCGTGGCTGACATGCGTGCTGTAACAACGGCTGGGGGTCGTGCAGCGCGGATTGTCGAACGGGACCACGGGGTGGACGGTCGTCAAGCCACGGGGAGCTGTCGCCACGGCGACCTGCGCCCGGGTCGAACTCAGTCCGGGGCCGTAGTGATGAGCCGAAACAGTCGCCCTGACGCCCATCGGCGAAGCGCGGTAACTGCCTCGACCGAAGTCCGACGTCATGGAACGTGACGGTGCGGGAGCGGCCGCCACGGGCCCGGCCGTCACTAGACCGAACAGCGGTATCGCCCATGCCACGGCTGCCGTGCGGACGCGTATCCGCGTCCTTCGCGAGCGGGGGTCGGTCCTGCGTTGCGCGTGGCTCGGGGCGTGTCGAGAAGTGATTTGGACGTTCATCGCGATCCTTGCTTGATGTGGTCCGGGAACGTGGGAACGCCGATGGTGCTGTCGTCGGATGTTGGAGTCGATCGCGAAAGCCACCGGCGGGGCGGAGACGGGACCCGCATCGCATGCGGGCTCCCAATGGGGCTGACTAGCTAGCGAACACGGCGACCCTCCAGCTGGTAAGAGCCGCGATCTGGAGGGTCAGAGCGCTGTCGGCAGCTGACCGTTTGATGGGGCCCGCCCCATACACCGCATACGGTGAGCACCCGGCGACGTGCAGGACCAGCCTGCCGGCCGCGTCGTTGATGGTCAGCGCCCCGGGTCCGTTGCAGGAAATCCGGACGATCACGTGCGCTGTGCTGGTCGAGGCAGCTGGCAGGGCGATGACGGCTGGGCCTCGCCCGTTCCGTTGCAGGAGCAACGCACCGGCAAGAGCCGGCACGGGTGATGCCGGCTCGGCCGGCCACGCGCTGCCAGCAGGTGAGGACGACGTCCGTGGCTGCGTCACCGCGCCACTCGGGCTCGGCGCGCGGGAGGTGGCCGAGGTTGACGCCGTTGCGCTCGCCCCGTTCTGTGCGCCCGTGCAGGCGGACAGAGTCAGGCCTGCGAGCAGGAGGCTCGCGCAGCTGGCCGCAGCGCGACCAGACGGCAGATGCCCTCTCACGCGGTGGTGTGCCAGAAGGCCGGCGCCTGCCAGGGCAGCCGGGCGGTTCCGGACCGGCTGACAACCCATCGGCATGCGCCCGTGTAGCTGCCGTACTGCCAGGTCATCGACTCGCGCTGACCCCCAGCGTGCAGGTAGCCGACGTGCACGCCGTTCGGCACGGTCCAGGGCCCGCCGCTGTAGGTGACGGAGGCGGTCCAGCTCAGTGACAGCGAAGCGTTCACGCTCGCCTGTGCGCCGGCCACGATGGCGTTCACGTCACCGGAAACCTGGCCGCCCACCGTCCCGGTGATGCCGAGCCCTGCCGTCAGGTTGATGGTCAGCGGCGTGCCCGGCGATCCCGAGGCGGGCGGGACGATGTCGACGTACTGGTTGGTGACCCCTGAGTAGGCGTACGAGCCGTCGGGCGGGCATCCGTCTGGGTGGGCCAGCCTGGCGTCCACAGGCGCGGCAGATGCTGGCAGTGCACCCAGACAGATCAGACTTGTGGCGGCAACCAGGCTGGCGGCCAGGCGCCCGGGATTCGTGCGGATCTTCACGTAGTGTTCCCTTCCGGTCGGGTGATCATCAGAGTTGATCCTCACTGATGACCCAGGCTTGGTACAAGAGGGAGGACGCTGTCACACCCGTGTTGGCAAACATCGGCCACTGTCGTCACCTCCAGAGCACCGAGAGCACGTGGCCAGTGGCGTAATCCGGCGCCCCGACACCGGCGATGACCGCAACGGCGGACCTGACAGCCAGGGCCGACTCGTGGCGGATGGTGCCGTCCAGATCTGTGCTGGTCTCAAAGCGCCGCACCCGCAGGCGTACGGCTGGTGACGACGCGGCGCCGCTACGCCCGTCACTTCCGACCTTTGCCCTGACGCTCACCCGCGGAGCTTCGCCCGCTCCCTTTCCCGGCGGGGGCGAAGCCGTGGTGGAGGATGGCCCGATGGCGCGCCACCCCTACCTCGAGCATGCCGGCCCGGTGCCGATCGTCCACCGTGGCGGCGCGGGAGAGGCCCTGGAGAACTCTGCGTCGGCCTTCGCCCGAGCGATCGACCTCGGCTACATGTATGTCGAGACTGACGTTCAGGCCACCGCCGACGGGGTGCTGCTGGCGTTCCACGACCGCAGCCTGGACCGGGTCACCGATGGCCGCGGAAAGATCAGCGAGCTCCCCTACAGCAAGGTGGCCCGGGCCCGCATCGGCGGGCGCGAGCCGATCCCGCTGCTCGCGGACCTGCTCGCCGACTTCCCCACTGTCCGCTTCAACATCGATGCCAAGCACCCAGCAACGCTGCGCCCGCTCGCCGAGGTCCTCACTCGGGCCGGCGCGCTGGACCGAGTCTGCCTCGCCTCTTTCAGCGACCGGCGGCTGAGGTGGCTGAGGTCGGCCTTGGGCCCTGGGATCTGCACGGCCCTGGGTCCCCGCGAGGTCGGGCAGCTCAAGCGCTCACTGCACGCCGGCGGGGCCCGGCCGCTGCCACGGACTGCGCTGTGCGTCCAGGTGCCGCCCCGGCTGGGGCCGCTGCCCCTGGTCGACACCGCGTTCAACGCCCGCGCCCACGAGCTGGGCCTGGTGGTGCATGTGTGGACCATCGACCGGGCCGCCGAGATGGACCGGCTTCTCGACCTTGGGGTCGACGGCATCATGACTGACCGGCCCGAGGTCCTGCGCGAGGTGTTGACCCGCCGCGGTGCGTGGCCCGCAGCGGGGTCCGCTCCCGCTGACTCTCCCCCGCACCCCTGACGACACTGACGACACTGACGACGCTGGCGCACCTGTTGCCCGAGGCGACGCCGACGACGCTGGACGGCCCGTGAAGTCGACTGCTCCGCTGTTGGTCTGGACCAGACGCTGCCCGCTGTGCTTCGCCTGAGGTGCTGTGCTGTCAGGTCGGGCGAAAGGCTGCCGCCACGAGCGGCCGTCGGCAGCCCGCCAGCCTTCGCCTGTGCTGACCCCGAACGCGGCGATGGTGGGTCGGTTCGCCGCCAGGCCACCCGCGTGGCCCGTCAGGGCCTCCCGACGCGGCGGAAGGACCGCGGTATTTCTTAGCGGACTCTCAGCCTCGCGGTGAACCATCGGGCTCGGTCAGGCGTCTGGATAGGTGAGGGACACACACTTCAGGTGTGGCAAGGCTCGCACCGGGGAATCCTCAACCCCGGCAGATCGTTTACCAGGTAAGAGCCGGAACAGACGCTCGAAGGCGGAGGGTGGGCACTATGGCTGAGTCGCTGCGCGGGACCCGCATGGGAACCGTGAGCTATGAGAACGAAGGTGGCGTGGAGTTCGCGCCGCGTGCACTGGTGCCCTTCGACTGCCCGAACGGCCACGCGTTCGCCGTGCCATTCTCGGTGGAAGCTGAGCTCCCCGCCGCCTGGGAGTGCCGGGTCTGTGGTGCGGCCGCGTTGCGGCGCGACGGCGCGCCCGCGGAGTTCAAGGCCGGCCGCAAGTCCCGGACGCCGTGGGACATGCTGCTCGAGCGGCGAACGATCTCAGACCTGGAACTGCTGCTCAACGAGCGCTTGGCGCTGCTGCGGACCAAGGGCGGCCCCGCGCACGCCGCTCACCCAGACCACCGAAAGTCCGCCTGATCCTTCTCCTCCCGAATGGCCCGCATCCTCAAGGTGCGGGCCATTCGAGCGCTCCGGCCCCTTCGGGGGGCGGAGTCAGATCTACTGGCTGCCCGGCGGACGGGGTTCGGGCCCCTCGTCCTGGACGTCGCCTCTGACGATCTCGCCCTGTATGACGTCCCCGCGCACGATGTCCCCAGGCAGCATCCCGCCTGGCCCGCCTGGCCCGCCCTGCTCGGGGCGGGTCCAGATCCGCACTCCGCCAGGCCCCGAGACCGAGCTGAAGCGGCGCACGAACCAGGCCGCGGTGCCGGCCTGCAGCAGTGCGCGGACCGGCGGCAACAGCAGTAGCAGCCCCACGGCGTCGGTGACGAAGCCGGGCAGGAAGATCAGCAGCCCGGCCAGGAACAACAAGGCGGCGTGCGCTGCGGCCCGACCGTCCGGGCGGGCACTGGTGACCGTGGACCCGTCGGCGGCGCTGACCTGTCCCCGAAGGGCGCGCCACCACGACGCTCCGGCTCGACGCATCACATACACGCCCAGCACCGCGCCCGCCAGCAGCGCCAGCAACGTCAGTCCGAGCCCTATGGCCTGGGCCACGGCGACGATCACGAAGATCTCGATCGCCGGCACGACGATGAACACGACGAAGGCGAGCACAGGCACCGCGCTCAGCCCCAGCGTCCGCGCAGCCACTGGGTCCGGCTGCGGATACCCCAGCCGGTGACCCGCACCAGCGCCTCCCCCACGATCGCGCGGCTCATCTTGGACGTGCCGTTGACCCGTTCGACGAAGGTGATCGGGACCTCGACGACCCGGAAGCCGCGGCGTACGGCCTGCCACGCGAGGTCGACCTGGAAGCAGTAGCCCTGCGAGGCGACGGCGTCCAGGTCCAGACCGAGCAACGTGCCACGTCGAAACGCCCGGAACCCCCCCGTGATGTCCTTGATCGGCACACCCAGGGCCAGGCGGGCGTACGTGTTCCCCCCGCGGGACAGCAGCAGGCGCTGTCTGGGCCAGTTCAGGACCGAGCCGCCCGGAACCCAACGCGAGCCCAGTACCAGGTCGGCCCCGCTCAGTGCGGTCAAGATCCTCGGCAGGTCCTCAGGCTGGTGCGACCCGTCAGCGTCCATCTCGACCATGACGCCGTAGTCGCGGTCCAGCGCCCAAGCGAAGCCCGCGAGGTACGCGGCACCGAGGCCGTCCTTGCCGGGTCGGTGCAGCACGTGCACCGCGGCGTCGGCCCCTGCCAGCGCGTCGGCGATCTTGCCGGTACCGTCCGGGCTGGCGTCGTCGACCACCAGCACGTCGGCTGCCGGTACGGCGGTACGGGCGCGACCGACGACCTCCGCGATGTTCTCGGCCTCGTTGTACGTGGGGATGATCACCAGTACCCGCCCGAGCTCGGGGCGCCCGTCAGGTAGGTCAGGCAGGCTGGAGGGCTCGGGCATCGTCGGACGTGTTCCTCTCGCGTCGCCGGCGGACGATCGCCAGGGCGACGGCGCCGAGTCCAAGGATACCGAGGATCCAGCCGGGCCACGCACCGGCGCGGGTGGCCACGGTGACGCCGGTGCGCAACGTGACCGGGCCGTCGTACAGCCACCGCTGGAACTCCGACGAGCGGGCGACCAGCCGCCCGTCCGGCGCAATGACGGCGCTGAACCCGCTCGTCGCGGCGACCAGCACGCTGCGCCCGGTCTCGACCGCCCGAAGCTGAGAGATGGCCAGCTGCTGGTCGGGCTGACCGGTGAGGCCGTACGTGGCGTTGTTGGTCTGGACCACGAGCAGCTGTGAGGTCGTGGCCACGTCGTGCACGATCGGGTCGTAGGCCACCTCGAAGCAGATCAGGTCGCCGATGGTGACCGGGCCAAGCTTCAGCAGCCCGGGGCGGGTCCCGGCGGCGAAGTCCTGCGGGATGCGGCCCAGCTCGCTGATCCAGCCGCTGAGCTGGCTGCGGAACGGCACGTACTCCCCGAACGGCACCGGGTGCCTCTTGACGTAGCGGTCCCCCGGGCCGCCGCCTGAGGGCGCCGAGGTCGGTGCCCAGACGATCCCGACGTTGAGCACCGTGTGCGAGTCAGCCGGGTTGGCGATCACGGCGCCGACCAGGGTCGGGGCGTTGACGGCGTCAACGGCGGCCTGGATCGCGGCCGCGGTCGACGCGCTCGCGAATGGGTCGATGTCAGTGGAGTTCTCGGGCCAGACCACCAGGGCCGGAGCCGGTCGCGCGCCGGCGCGGACGCCGGCGGCCAGAGCGAGGGTGGCCGCGACGTGGTTGCCGAGCACGGCCGCGCGCTGGCCGAAGGCGTCGAGCCCGCTGCGCGGGACGTTGCCCTGGACCACCGCCGCATCGACACTGGGTCCGTCGGTCGGCGTCGGCACGACCAGGGCCAGCGCCGGCACGGCGACGGCGGCCGCCACGGCCACCCAGCGCCGCATCCGGCCGCCCGCCGGGGCGGCGCCGGCGGTCGGCGCTCGGCTGATCGCCGCCGCGACCAGGGCTCCGGACAGGGCTACGGCCAGGGACAGCAGCGGCATCCCGCCGACTGCGGCATAGCCCCGGTAGGGGGACGCGGCCTGTGCGAAGGCCAGCCGTCCCCACGGGAACCCGCCGAACGGCACGTTCGCGCGGGCCTGCTCCACCCCGACCCATAGACAGGCCGTCCACAGCGGCCATCCGGGGAGCCGGCGAACCAGGGCCACACCGGCGAACAGTGCGGCGAAGAAGGCGGCCTCCAGGAGCGAGAGCAGGATCCAGGCGTCCCAGCCGATCACGACCATCCAGCGCAGCAGCAGGCCGAAGAACGCAAGGCCGGTGACCAGGCCGAGGGCCGCTGCCCGCCTCATCGAGACGCCGGTGACCAGCAAGGTGCTGGCTGCCACGCACAGCGGGGCCAGCGGCCACAGCCCGTAGGGGGGGAAGGCCGCGGCGAGCCCGAGGCCGACCACCGCCGAGGTGACCAGGGCTGCGGGCAGGGCTCGGGGCACCGGGCTCGGCAGCGTGGACACCACGAAAGCGTAGGCGAGTTCGTCCCTGACCGCGGGCACCGGGCGCGGGGGCTGGCGGGCCAGGGGTGACCCCCGACATGGAAGAGGACCCGATCCGCCCTTCGGACCGACCGGCGCGCCGCGGGATGCGACGTGCCAGCCGTTGTCTACTGGACGTTCGGGTCCTCTCCGAGTCGAGCACCGAGAGCTCGGGGCGCCTTCGATGGTGGGCCGGGCGCGGCGTCCGAACTTTGGTCGACCGGGGGCGAACTTACCCCCACAGGCCCGGTGGCTGTCAACCGTCCGAGCGGCTCAGGCGTTCCTGCGCAACAACTTTCCTGTCCTGCGGAACCACGACCGTCCCAGTGGCCGTCGCACACACCACAGGCTCCGCCAGGACCTCCGCCGCCGACGGGGACAGGTCGGGCCTGGCTCGGCAGGTCACGCGGGCCTCGAACCTCAACGCTCGGCTCCTTCGCCCCACCCGAGTCACCGTGGCGGACACCTCGAGCACGTCGCCGGCCTGGACCGGTGCGGCGAAGACGACCTCGTCGTAGGAGGCGAAGAGGGCCTCGTCGCCGTCGGTGCGGATCGACACCTCGGTCGCGACGTCCCCGAACAGCCCGAGGACATACGCCCCGTCGACCAGGTTCCCGCCGTAGTGGGCGTGCCCGTAGGGGACGTAGCGCGAGTGCGTGACGGTCACGCCCAGTCTGGGATCCTGCTCGCTCACGGTGGTCCTTTCCGTCGTGCGCCGGAGGTTCGATGCGCCTGGGGTTCGAGGCGCCGGAGGTTCCGAGTGGTCTGGGCGCTGGTCACTGCACCAGGGCATGCACCAGGTAGCTGGCCACCTCACCCGGGGTGGTGCCCCTGCCGAAGATCCGGTCGACGCCCAGTGCACTGGCCATCGTCTCGTCGAAGCGTGGCCCGCCGACCACCAGCAGGGGCGCGGTATGGGCGGGGTA
>Ga0075021_10001901_pt1 | contig 10811 bp, 3 predicted proteins | sample ColStrG_CSR_2012_FD_72749 | JGI IMG/M metagenome (GOLD analysis project Ga0075021, IMG submission 72749) | Freshwater sediment microbial communities in response to fracking from Pennsylvania, USA - Cold Stream Run_MetaG_CSR_2012 | ecosystem: Environmental > Aquatic > Freshwater > Creek >... | reverse complement strand
GCTCGGTCTCAGTGAGTTCGAGACCCGCGACTACAAGAACTCGCTCGTTCATCTGGAACGCGCGCGGAATCTGGGATTTAGCGGTAACGTCAACGCAGTCAGCCTAACCCGCTACCGACTTGCCCTGTTGCTGATCCGCAACGGCGACTTTGACCCCGCCATCGATACCCTGATTCCTGCCATCGGCGCAAGCTCTCTCGCCGATGAAATCCAGTTCGCGATGGGAATCGCCCTGCTCCGCATCCCCGCTCTTCCCGAAGAAATCAAACCCGACAAGACCCCTTTGGTGCGTACCGCTGGAGAGGCCGCTGTGCTTCTTTCTCGCAGCCGCTACACCCAAGCGCTCCCCATCTTCGAAAGGCTGGTAGCCGAGCACGCAACTACTCCGTTCGTGCACTATGCCTACGGAGACGCGCTAGCAGCCACTTCCATGTTTGAGGAAGCGCAGACTCAGCTTCGCGAAGAAGTAAAAATCAACCCGAACAACACGTTGCCCTATCTTCGACTAGCTTCCGTCTGCCTCTCGTTGCATGAGTCCGCCGATGCCTTGTCCTACGCGAAGAAAGCGGTTGATATCGCTCCAGAGTCCTCCGAGGCCCACTATTTGCTGGGAAGAAGCTTTCTCGAGGCAGGCGACGCCCAGTCCGCCGTTCGTGAATTAGAACAAGCGCGGCGCCTCGCCCCCAATAGCCCCAAAGTGCGCCTCAATCTCGCTCGAGCCTACGCCATAACCGAACGTCCCTCAGAAGCCGAACAAGAGCGCGTCGAATTCGAGCGCCTCAACGCTCTCCCGTCGCCCCAACAAAAGTCCACGGGCGACCCGGCTGCCCGATAGTCGGCAATCCACTCCCACCCAAATATCATAGAAACCCGCGCCGCCACACCGCCTCGGAAAGCCGCTCGATTCGAGGCGCAATCATCCATAAATCGATTTAGTAATTTCTCAGTGAGCCGGAAAACTGGAATCCGGATTTACGGATAATTCTGTGGTTTTTGGAATCTTTACAAAAAGTGAACATAATCGATTATCTACTTGACAATACATTTGCCATGCCGCTTTAATAGCGCCCGTGGGTTCAGCTCTCTAATTGAAAGAGACTACGTCGGAGGTTCTGCAATGCGCAAGACCATGTTGTTTGTGCTGGCGATTTGTTTATGCGTGTCGATCCCGTTGTCGGCGCAAAAGGTTACAGGAACCATCCGAGGCACAGTCACAGATCCCTCCGGCGCGGTAGTCTCCGGCGCTGATGTCACCGTCACTGACCCCGCCAACGGCGATACCCGCTCCGTGAAGTCCAACGGACAAGGCGAATATGTCTTCGCCGACCTTCCCGCCAGCACCTACGACCTGACGGTCAAAGGCCAGGGATTCAAGGAGTTCATCAGCCGCGGCGTAGAGCTGTACGTCTCCAGCACCTCGACCATGAACGTTCAAATGACCTTGGGCGGCGCCACCGAGCAGGTCGTCGTCGAATCGACCGCGGTCCAAGTCGAGACGTCGACCGGCGCCGTGGGTAACGTCATTGAAGGCAACGAAGTTCGCGAGCTCCCGCTTAACGGCCGCAGCTTCGCCCAACTCACGCAGTTGATGCCTGGTGTTTCTCCCGCCTCAAACTTCGACTCCAAGCACAAGGGCCTCGAGGCTGGCGTCGACTTTTCCGTGAATGGAAACAATACAACCGGCAACCTCTTTCTGGTCGATGGCGTCAACAACAACGACGTAGGCTCCAACCGTACGATCGTCATCTACCCCTCGATTGATTCCATTCAGGAATTCAAGCTCCTCCGCAATAGTTATGGCCCGGAATACGGCCAAGCTATGGGCGCCATCGTGAACATCACCACCAAGAGCGGCACCAACCAGCTCCACGGTGGTGCGTACTACTTTGGTCGAAACGATGCTCTCAATGCCACCGACTACTTCAACAAACTGAACAGCATCAAGAAGGACAAACTCCGCCGCAACGACTTCGGTTACGACATTGGCGGCCCAATCAAGAAGGACAAGTGGTTCTTCTTCTTCTCAGAAGAATGGAACCGCGAACTCCGCGGTGCGGCACGCAGCGCCAACGTTCCGACGATTGCGGAAAAGGGCGGAGATTTTTCCCAAGTGCGTGCGGGACAAGGTCGCGCCATTGGGGGCTGCGAGAATGTTCCGTCCCTGCCTGACTCAACCTTGGTTGGCAACAAGTCAGCTACAGGCCAACTGCTTGTCGACCTCTTCCCCAATCCAAACATTGCAAACCCGGTCGCCTGTACAAACTGGTCCATCTCGTTGGCGTCTCCGATTTACTGGCGTGAAGAGAGCATCCGCTCAGATTACAACCTCAGCAAGACGTGGAAGTTGATGGGCAGGTTCACGCAGGATCACTGGAATCAGCCCTCGCCCAGTACGCTGGGTTATTGGGGCGACGATAACTACCCCTCAGTCGATCCGACTTGGGTTCAGCCCGGCTACCAGGCCAGTATTAGGCTGACGAAGCTCATCGGCGATAGCGCCGTCAACGATTTCCAGATTGCCTACACTGCGAACCGCATCACGGTGACTGCGGTGGAGGATTCGACTCACAAAGGCGTCATTAGCGCGATAAACTCCGCTTACACCACCTTCTTCCCTGTCTCCGACAAGTTCTTGGGGAACCAGAGAGGCTATCCTACTTTCTGGGGCGGCCTCGGCAACGGTGCCGGCAGCCAGAACCTCTGGAACATGGGTCCTTGGCACAACAATGAAGAACTCTACGTTGCCAAAGATGATTTTTCCAAGGTGAAGGGTTCCCATGCCTTCAAAGTCGGCTTCTTGGCGAGCAACAACAAGAAGAATGAGCTCTCGGGTGGCACATCGGCGGATTCGCCCAACTATTGGGGCGTCCAGTCCGGAGGCAGCGGCAACGGTACTTTCGACGCGCTCAATGCTACGGTCCAATGGGGATTCGGCGAGCCGCAGACCAACCCGTTCGCTCACACCCGGTGGCACGACTATGAGGTTTACGCCGGAGATACTTGGAAACTCCGACGCAACGTAACTCTTGAGTATGGCGCGCGCTGGTCTTTCATTCGGAATCCTTTCAGCTCCAAAAACACCATCTCTAGTTGGCAGCCGACTGCATTCCAGGCTTCGCTCGGGAATGCGGGCTGTAACGGCGTCCTGTATGTGCCGGGAAAAAACCCATGCACAGCGCTAGGCCTCGGGGGCGGTACACCCGGCCCTGACCGTTCTCTGAAGAAGAACAACAATCATGAAATCTCCCCGCGTATCGGCATCGCTTGGGATCCGAAGGGCGATGGCAAGATGGTTGTCCGCGGCGGATTCGGAATTTTCTTCCAGCGAGAACGTATCAGCAACTACCTATATCTGACCGGCAATGCGCCGTTCTCGCTGTCTGTGGGTGGCCAGCGCACCTTGGACACGTCTCCAACCAACCTCACGACCGGGGCTTCGCCGAGCTGGGGTCTCGATCCGAGCGACAGGCAGCCATACACAACCCAGTACAACTTTACCTTCGAGCGCGAAGTTGCCCGCGGCAGCAAGTTCGAAATCGCTTATGTCGGTAACCGCGGCAGCAACATCTTGCGCTACAAGGACGCCAATGCGGTGCTTCCAGCTAACAGGTTGCACTTTGCAGTCAACAATACCAATTCGGACCGCTTCACCGGGGCCGCTGGTTTCGGCACAATCAACTATGGGGAATGGACCGCTAAGTCGAACTACAATTCGCTACAGGCGCTGTTCCGGTCCCACATCAAATCCCTGGATGCGCAGTTTGCCTACACCTGGTCGAAGTCTCTTGCGGATACGGACATTACCAACAGCGGCAATCTCAGCAACACCGCTACCCTAACCGATACCTCCAATCCGCGTCTTGACTATGGTCCAACGCCAATTGACCGCAGACACGTGTTCGTCTCTAACATCTCGTACAACCTTCCAGAGCTGAAGAACAGCAACGCTTTCGTCAAGGCTGCTTTCGGAGGGTGGCAGGCAGGAACGATCATGAGTTATGGCAGCGGACCGAGCCAAACGATCTATGGACTCAACGGCGGCGCTAGCAGCGGGCTTATCGGGAATGGGTCGACGAATCAGAACGTCGAAAGTTCGCCGGGCGCGCCTGGCGGTCTTCAGGGAACGGGCTACAACACCAATCAGAAACCCAACCGTTTACTCCAGGATTGCCGTAATCACGGCGGACCCAAGTTCGAGTGGTACAACCCCAACGCGTTCACCTTGGAGGGGTACAAGGTGGGGACCTTCGGCAATTCGGGAGTAGGTTCTTGCACTGGCCCCGGCTTGGCTAACACCGATTTTTCGGTGTTCAAAAACTTCAAGCTGACCGAGCGTATCGGCATGCAGTTCCGCCTGGAGTTCTTTAACGTGTTCAACAAGGTGCAGTTCCGTGCTGACCAGAATAACTTCCAGTTGGCGGGTAGCGCGACAGCCTGCGATGCGGTCAACAACGGAATTATTCACAACTCAAATCCCATGACCGCAGGCACTGGTACCTACTCAACTGCGTGTTTCGGAAAGACCCCCGGAACGGTGGCGTATGTCACGAAATCGTTCGCGGATCCGAACGCCACAGGCATCAATGTGGGCCGGACGATTGGCTCTGACGCCCAGGGCAACTTCGGCCAACTCACCAAGGACCGCGGACCGCGTGAAATTCAGTACGCTCTGAAGTTCACGTTCTAATAGCTAGCCCCTCCCAAATAACCGGGTGAGACTTGACTTCGGTCAAGTCTCACCTTTTGTTTTTTGCTACTCCCCGGCGCGTCGTTCTGAGCGAAGAGACGAATCCCCATTGCCTGTGTGTTGCCTGACTTTGGATGCTTTGGTCCCGAGCCGATGTCGTCGGAAAGCTGAGGGTGAGGGCGCTCAGGATGACAGCTCCGTTTGGGTTTAAGATGTAGAGAGTTCCTCACGATGCTTTCCTACGACCTCAGGTTTTGTTTCAGGTGTTCCCAGGTTTTCCTCGCGCTGGTTTGCCTGCTATTAGCATCCGTCTGCCTCGCCCAGCCCCCCATTCGCAAAACCGCACCGCCAAGAAGCGCCACCCAAAAGGCCGCGCCGAGTCCGCAAGCCGTCAGGCCTGCACCCGCGGACAACTTTCAGCAGCACTACGACGCGGCGCGGACGTTCCAGATCAGCGGCGACCAGGACCACGCGGCGGCAGAGTATGTCCTGTTCCTGACCGGTGCGTTGCGCAGCAGCGCCAAGGCTTCCGTAGAACTGGGGGAGACCGAAAAAGCCGCTAGCCTGTTCGAACAGGCCCAGAAGATCGAGCCCAACGACTCCGAAGCCGCTCTCGACTACGCCCAATTACTGTTTCAGCAGGAAAAGCTCACCGAAGCGCGTGCACTGGCGGAAAAAGTACTGGCTGCCGCGCCCGAAAATCCCCGAGCGCAAACCATTCTCGGCCAAGTCTTGTTTGCCCAGAAGGATTACAAAGCCGCACGCGAAAAGCTGGAGCAGGCGGTCGTCTCCGCGCCCAGCTTCGATACCGGTTACCTGCTTGGAATCACGTACATACAGCTCGGCGACTTCAACCGCGCCCGCCTGGTCTTCGACGATCTCATCACCGGTTTCGGTGACACGGCGCGCCTGCACATGATGTTCGGCGCCGCCTACAAAGAAGGCGGCTGGGAGGCTCTGGACAACGCTATCCTCGAGCTACAGAAGGCTTTAGCCAAAGACAGCCGCGTTCCGCGCGCGCATTTCCTGATCGCTCTGGCCTACATGGACCGCGACGGCGACTCCGCCTTCCCCCAAGTCGTCACCGAACTCCAGGCCGAACTGAAGGTCAATCCCAACGACTCCCGCAGCCACTACCTGCTGGGCTACATCGCCATGAAGCAGCACGACGCCAAAACCGCCGAAAGCGAGCTGCTACGGGCAACCCACCTTGATCCGAAGAATCCGGACCCGCTGATCTATCTTGGTCAGATCTATTCCGATGCCGGGCGGGACCCGGAGGCGGAAACCATGCTGCGGCAGGCACTTACGCTGACCGGAAACGCCTCAGGCACCGATTACCTGATCGGCCGCGCACACTACGTGCTGGGACGGCTGCTCTTGAAGGCCGGCAAGCGGGAAGAGGGTGAGAAGGAACTCACTGCTTCGCAGCAGATTCGCGACAAGATGAACCGTCCGGATACTGTTCCAGACAGTGTGCAAAGTTCTGCACAAGCTTCGTCAGCGGCCACGAGCGGCCCCCAGACGGCCCAGAAGAAGAAAACCGACCCCGAGCTGGGCAACGTGTCCGATGAAGCGCCAGCGAGCCACCCAGCGCCTCCAGTGGCCGTTCCTCCGCAGGCTGCCGAGGCCATGCGCTCGTATCTGAAAGACCTGAAGCCCGCCATCGCCGACGCCTACAACAACCTGGGCGTGATCCAGGCGGGGAAGAAGGACTTTAAGACAGCGGCGGCGTATTTCCGTCAGGCTGGCGAGTGGAATCCTGACCTGCCGACCCTCGACCGAAACTGGGGCATGGCGGCTTTTTTTGCGGCTGAGTATGCCGAGGCCGCGCCGCCTCTCAGCCGCCAGCTACAGAAAAAGTCAGATGACATCCGAGTTCGCGCGGCGCTGGCAATGAGCAAATTTACCCTGCAAGACTTCAGCGGCACGCTCGACACCCTAAAGCCGATCCAGAGCCAGGTCGACGATGATCCGGGATTGGCCTATGCCTACGCTGTATCTCTCGTGAAAACAGGGAGCTACGATGAGGGAGTGCGGCGGTTGCGGGCAATGGCAGACGCTAACCCCAGCTCTAACGATGCGCATGCGGTAGACCTGCACATGATGCTGGGTTCGGCCTTCGCCGAGCAAAAAGAGTACGACACTGCTCTGGGGGAATACCGGAAAGCGCTGGCGATCGATCCGGAGCAGGAGCAGACCCACTATTTAGCAGGGTTAGCCATGATTCGCGGCGGCCATCCGAAAGACGCGGTGGACGAGCTGCGGACGGCGCTCAAGCTGAATCCCTCGGACACCCTGGCCAAATACCATTTGGCATTTGCTCTCATACAGATACGGGAACTTGGCGAAGCTCCAACCTTGTTGCGCGAGGTGATTCAGCAAGATCCCAAATACGCGGATGCTTACTACGAACTTGGCAAGCTGCAATTGGAACAGGGCGATACCAAGAGCGCCGTCGCAAGCCTCGAAAGCGGCATCAAGGCGAATCCTGAAGCCGACTATATTCACTATCAGTTGGCGATGGCGTATCGTCGCGACTCGAGGAATGATGACGCCGAGCGCGAGATCAAGCTGTATCAAACCTTGAAGAATCAGCATCGCGGGCGTGGCGATGCTAACGGGAACGAGAATTCGAACCAGAATACCCACGAGAATGTTCCGTCCTCCAATTAATCGGCGCCTGCCTGCGTGGATAGTGCTCCTGGCTTCGGTTGGGACTTTTTCGTTTCTGGGAACTTCAGTTGTTTTTGCGCAGAAGGCCGGCGTTCCTGCCAAGTCAGCTTCCTCGCTGGCCGCGGCCAAGGCGAACCTGAAACACGGTGACCTCGAGTCCAGCGAAAAGGCTTTGTGGAGCGTGCTTTCGGCGGAGCCGGATAACCCAGAAGCTCTTACGCTGTTGGGAATTATTCGAGGACGCCAGCGGCGCTACGCGGAAGCTGAATCGCTTTTTCGTAGAGCGCTGCAACTGAATCCGAAGTCGATTGAGGCTTCGCGGAATCTGGCCAGCGCATTACTCGCGCAGGACAAGCCGGACGATGCCATCCAGCAATACAAGCAGGCCATTCAGTTGAGTCCGCTGGATTCCGACTTGAGAATGGAGACGGCGAGGCTGCAGCTGGGGCGCGGCGATTTTGCGGGTGCGCTGACAACACTGGATGGGATGAAGCCCGAAAAGTTTCCGGGGGCGGCGATTCCGTTGAAAGCCGCCAGCTTGTTGGGAGTGGGCCGCAACTCCGATGCCGAGGGATTAATTTCGCGGGTGAAAGGTTCGAGCGGCATCGCTCTGAGTTTGGCGGAAGTATTTGTCACGGCCAACGATTCAGCGGGAGCGCTGAAGGCTCTAGGCCTTATTGCGCCCGTTCCGAAAAGCTCGGCCGCGCAGTTTTACTATCTGAAAGGGCGCGCGCAGCGGCAGCAAGGCCAAATGGCGTTGGCGATGGCGAGCTTTCGGCAGTCGCTGGCGGCCAACCCAAAGTCCGTAGAAGCTCTGCTGGCAATGGCCGAGATGTCTGCCGCGGAGAACAAGCATTCCGAGAGCTTGGCGACGCTGCAGCAAGCGCGAGAAATAGAACCTGATTCCGTCGAGGTCCTGCGCCACTTTGTTGTGGAAGCGATGAAGGCCGGGCAGAACGACCGGGGAATCGAAGCGGCCCAGGAGCTGCAACGCAAGAGTTCAGCGCTCGACGACGGCTACCTGGCAGCTACGGTAATGCTGCAGCAGAAACAGTTTGTGCCCGCCACTCACATCCTGGAAGACTATGTGGCGCAGCGCCCGAAGGACGCCAAGGCTCTTCTCGGCCTGGGAATGGCGTATCTAAACTTGTTGCGCTATGCGGAGGCGCACGAGGCGCTGGAGCGCTCTATCGGACTCGACCCCAGCCTGGCTGAAAGCCATTTTCAGATGGGCCTTCTTGCGAGCCAGCAGGGGAACCGCCAAGACGCGATCGAGCAGTGGAAGAAAGCGGTGGAGTTGCAGCCTCGACATGCGCCTGCGTTGTTTTTCCTGGGGACGATGGCTCTGGAGTCCGGGGATTTGACCGAAGCGGAGAGCGCGTTCCGGCGTTCGCTGGAAGCGGACCCCAACAACATGAAGACGGAGTACGATCTGGGGCTAGTGCTGAACAAGTTAGGGAAGGCAGATGAAGCCAAGCAACACCTTGAGCGCTACCGGAGCATGCAGGAAGCGGAACACTCGACGAACGGAAATCCTCCGGCGTCGGCGCATCCGTGAAACTATTTCGGATTGCCGGACGTGGGGTTGGGAGCAATCGTCGGCTTCGTTTCGACGAGAGGCGTTTTTGCTTTGACGCCCTCGCCCTCCACGATTGTGTAGATGAAATCCACAGAAAGATTCTTGATGAGGTCTTTCTTGCCGCTGGGCCAGCTAACTTCCGTGGTGTCGATCACCGTCTTTTGCCCGAAGCCGAAATGAAGGCGAAGATCGTTTTGTGAAAGATAGCTGCTGCCGGAACGCACCTCATTGAACTGCATGAGGTCGCCGCTCGTGACAGTGACACGAGCGCCGATCGCAGCCTTATTGCTTTTGGTGCCGATGAGCTTGAACAGTGCCGCGTGACCCGTGCCGGGGGTGCGATTGATGAGCAACGTGGGGGGATGGCCGACGTTCAGGAGCAAGATGTCGACTTTGCCATCGTTGTTTACATCGCCAAAAGCCGCGCCCCGCCTGGCTTCCAAGGGGAGTTTGTCGAGACCGGAGAGCGCCGTCACATCTTCAAAAGTTCGATTCCGATTGTTCCGAAAGAGCAATACTGGCTGGCGATAGGGAACGCCGCCCTTGACCAAGTCCATCTGGGGGTAGACGTGGCCGTTGGCCACAAACAAATCGAGCCAGCCGTCGTTGTCCATGTCAAAGAACTTGGTGCCCCATCCCACGAGCGGATAGCTAGGCTGAGCGATGCCAGCGCTGGAGCTGATGTCGGTAAATCCCTGGGCGCCACGGTTCCAAAATAGTAAATCCGGCTGCTCCGTAAATTCACTGACGATGATGTCCAGGAGTCCGTCGTGATCAATGTCGCCGAAATCGACGCCCATCGACCCCTCCTCTTGCCCGTCTCCGCTCAAGGCCGCGCCGGAAAGAAGGCCGACTTCCTCGAATGTGCCGTTGTGCTTGTTGTGGTAGAGATAGTTCGGGCCGGCATCGTTGGCCACATATAAGTCGGGCCAGCCATCGTTGTCGTAGTCGGCCCAGACACCTTGCATGCCGAAGTAATGCTTCGGGTCATCGACGCCAGCTTTTTTGGAGACGTCCTCAAACGTGCCGTCTCCTTTGTTGCGGAAAAGGAAATCAGATTCTCCCGGTAAACCCCACGGTCCGCACTGCACCGGGATTCCACGAAATCGGCAAGTTTTTTCGTCGCTGCCGAATTGCGGGAGCTTGTTGCTGTCGATGGAGACGTAGCGCGGGACAAAAAGGTCGACGAAGCCGTCGCGATCGAAGTCGCCCCATGCCGCACCTGTGCTGAAGCCTCCGACTTTCAGCCCGGCCTTGTCAGTGACGTCTTCAAATTTGCAGTTTCCCAGATTGCGGTAAAGCACGTTTTCGCCGTAGCCGGTTACGTAGATATCCTGCCAGCCGTCGTTATCGAAGTCGGCCACGCTTACGCCCATGCCCCAACCTTTGCGGGTCAGGCCAGCCTCCTGCGTGATTTCGCGGAACTTCAAATCCGCTTCCTGGTGGTAGAGCGTGATCATGAGGTCTCCGCCGTTGCGGTAGTCTTCGACCGAAGAGCCGTTCACTGTGATGATGTCCAGCTTGCCGTCGTTGTCGCAGTCGATGAAGCCCACGCCACCACTCATGGATTCGAGGATGTAGCGTTTTTCAGGAGTGGAATTATGCGATACGGTGAGGCCGGCGGACTGGCTGACGTCTTCAAACCGTGGGACTGGCGGTGGCGGCTGGATGCTCTGCGCCGCACAAGAAACCGCGAGAAAAATCAATGGTAGAGCGGTGCGAAAGCAGCCCATGAGATTCGTGTATTCTAACAAAATGCGCGTGCCGGTGCGATGCTTGGCGGGATGGAGTTTTGTCTTGCTGGGCGTCGTTTTGTGCGCGCCTGCTGCACAAATAGTCGGCCAAACGCCTTTCGCCGCGCCGTCTTTT
>Ga0075021_10001900_pt1 | contig 10812 bp, 7 predicted proteins | sample ColStrG_CSR_2012_FD_72749 | JGI IMG/M metagenome (GOLD analysis project Ga0075021, IMG submission 72749) | Freshwater sediment microbial communities in response to fracking from Pennsylvania, USA - Cold Stream Run_MetaG_CSR_2012 | ecosystem: Environmental > Aquatic > Freshwater > Creek >... | reverse complement strand
GTCCGCCGGAGACCCCTCGACATCGGCGTCGGGCCCGGACGGTGGCGTCGGGTCGCGCGGTGCCGACTCCGGCGATCCGGACCGTCGTCGGAGCGCCCCGAGCGTCGGACGGGATCCGGTCGGCCCGGGAAGCGCCGGTTCGGCTACCGCCGCCACCGGAGCGGGGGACTCGTCCGGGTCCACCGGCGGGTCCACTGCGGGGCTCGGGCGGCCGGTGGGCACCGCGGCGGCCCGAGCGGTCAGTGCGGCGCCGGTCGGGGAATCGTTGGAGGCTGGGGTGGGTGCGAACGCGGCCCGTGGTGCATCCCCTGTACCGCCCGCGGTGGACGCCTCGAGACGCTCGATACGGGCCAGCAGGGCGGCCGGCGAGTCGTCGGCCTCCGGGTGGACCAGTCGGACGAGTGCCACCTCAAGGCTTACCCGGGGATCCGGGGCGTCGCGCATCTGTATCTGGGCCCGGCCGAGGTCCTCCATGGCCCGCACCAGGGTGGCCAGTCCCACCCGGTCGGCCTGAGCGGCCAGCGCGTCACGCTCGGCGCCGGCCACCGTCACCAGATCAGGGGCGACCAGAGCCAGGAAGCCCTGGCGTAGGTGATCGACCAGATCAACGGTCAATTGCTGAGGACTGAAGCCGGCCGCAGTCAGATGGGCGACAGCCACAAGGGCACGTTCGACCTCCCGTTCTGCCAGAGCCTCCACCACCTCGTCGAGTTCCGGCAGGTCATCGTCGGCCGCGGCGTCCGAAGCCGCCACCTGATCGAGAATCGACAGGGCGTCGCGCGCCGAACCCCGGCCGCGCCGGACGGCGATATCCAGGGCGTCATCGCCAACGTCGAGGTGGGCGTCGGCGCGCACCTGGACGAGAAGCTCGGACAGTGTGTCGGGGCCGAGCAGTCGGAACTCGAAATGCTGGGTCCGACTCCGGATAGTGGGCAGAACCTTTTGTGGGTCTGTGGTGGCCAGCACGAAGATCACATGGGCCGGCGGCTCCTCCAGGGTCTTCAACAACGCGTTGGAGGCCGCCGTCGAGAGCATGTGGACCTCATCGACGATGTAGACCTTCTGACGGCCCGGCGAACCGAGGGCGGCCCGGGACACCAGGTCGCGCATAGCGTCGACTCCGTTGTTGGAAGCAGCGTCGAGTTCGTGGACGTCGAGCGATGTTCCCTTGGTGATCGCGATGCAGGAGAAGCAGACACCACATGGCTCGCCGTCGCAGATGTCGGTGCAGTTCAAGGCTTTGGCCAGGATCCGGGCCGTCGAGGTCTTACCGGTGCCACGCGGTCCACTGAACAGGTAGGCGTGGGCCACCCGTCCGTCCCGCACGGCGTTGCGCAACGCCAGTACGACATGGTCCTGGCCACGCACCGCACCGAACGTCGACGGCCGGAAGCGCCGGTACAAGGACTGGTAGGGGACTTCCTCGGTCACGTCGGGCACGTCGGGAGCCTACCGGTCGGCTCGGACAGGGAACTCGGGTCCGGTGCGCCGACCGGGGGTCCGCAAGGGACCACGCCAACAGGACCCCGGTGGTCGGTGCGACGGCCAGGTTGGCTGCGGCACACGGCCTTGCCCGCTGAGAGCTGCTGCCTTCCGACCCTGACTCGATTCACAGGAGAACGTTGCGCAGGACCCAGCCGCCGCACCCACCACCGGGGAGCCACCCACCTTACTGCTGACGCAACCGCCGGTGGTCCCGCACGGCCGGACTAGCCTGTCGGGGCCGTGGACGCCCGGGTCACCCGGAGGGCCACTGGCACGGAGGCGTGCGAGAGCGGCCGAATCGGCACGATTGGAAATCGTGTGTGGGGAAACTCACCGTGGGTTCAAATCCCACCGCCTCCGCCATGAGCAGTACTGCAGGTCAGTCAGGGTCGAAAGCTCCGACGGGGAGCCCAGGAGGAGCCGCCCCCGGCGATGGCGCGGCTGAGGATGCCTGGGCCATGGGCCTGGCCCTCGAGGAGGCCGAACGGGCACTGCTGCACGGAGACGTGCCGGTCGGCGCAGTGGCCATTGCCGGCAACCGGGCAGTCGCATCACGCCACAACGAGCGGGAGCTGACCGGTGACCCGACAGCTCACGCCGAAATCCTTGCCCTAGCCGACGCGGCCGCCGCTCTCGGCACTTGGCGGTTGAACGATGTGACCCTGGTGGTCACTCTCGAACCGTGCCCGATGTGCGCCGGCGCCCTGGTGGCAGCTCGCGTTGGCCGCGTCGTCTACGGCGCCGCCGACCCCAAAGCTGGGGCGTGCGGATCTCTCTACAATCTGTGTGCCGACCCCCGCCTGAACCACGAAGTTCCGATCACTGTCGGTATCCGGGCCGATGAGGCCGCCTTGCTGTTGACCGGATTCTTCGGCGAACGCCGTAAGAATTGAACGGCCCGGTCGGCATCGGTGCACTTCGGTAGGCTCCGCTGGTCCCTTGCGCGACGTCGGCGAGGAACGACCAAGGAGGAGCCGGATGGCCGACATGCGTGCACTGCAAGTTACGAGGAACGGCCCGCCGGGCGATGTCCTGTCGGTCCGGAATGTCGAGCAACCTGTGCCCGGCGACGGCCAGGTCCTCATCGAAGTCGGAGCCGCCTCGCTCAACTTCAACGACATCGACCGCTGCCTGGGCAAGCTCGTCTCCGTCCCCACTCCACCGCCATACACCCTGGGCATGGACGTCTGCGGCATCGTCGTGGGAACCGGTGCCGGTGCCGAGCAGTGGCTCCGTCGACGGGTGGTCGCCATCACCACCACTGCCCTGGGGGGCATCGCCGAGTTTGCTCTGGCCGATGCAGTGTCGGTCTTCGATGCGCCGGTGGGGTTGGACGACGCCGAAGCTACGGCATTCATCATGCCGTTCCACGCCTCCCATCTGGCCTTGTTCCGGCGAGGTCGACTCGTTGCCGGCGAGACGCTGGTCGTCCACTCGGCAGCCAGTGGGCTGGGGAGTGCAGGCGTTCAGTTGGGCAAAGCGGCTGGGGCCCGAGTGATCGCCGTTGCCGGCGGGCCCGAAAAGGCAGCTCTGTGCTCGGAACTCGGAGCCGATATCGTCATCGACCACTCGACGACCGATTTCGTTGAGGCGGTTCTCGAAGCGACCGATGACGTCGGGGCGGACGTCGTGTACGACCTGACCGGAGGCGATTTCGTCGAGCGGTCATGGCGTTGCACGGCCCGTGGGGGCAGGTACCTGGCCGTCGGGTTTGCCGACGACGACGAGAATGGGATGACCGGTCGCCCGCTCCGCATGGCTTGCATCGGCAACATCGACGTGGTCGGAGTGATGCTGGCATGGGTCGACAAGGTCGACCCTGGCATGCGACGGTTCGGCTTCAATCCCTATGGCCGCGACGTGGCGGACGAAGTGCACGCCGACCTGCTGCGCATGTTGGCCGAGGGAGTGATCCGACCCCATGTGGGGCGCCGGGTCAGCATGGAAGAGGCTGGGGCCGCCCTCGACGACCACCGGGCCCGAAGGTCGGTCGGGCGCACAGTGGTCGAGGTCCGCCCCTGAGCCGAAGCTGGCGGCTCAAAGCGGTGGGTGGTGGTCGGCGAGCGGTGGTCGGAGAGCGGTGGTCGGCTGATCCGGCCACCGCCCTCGTCACGTCAGAGGCATCATGGGGGAGGAGTCACGTATGAGTAGTCACAACGGAATCCGTGCGTGGCGCTGCTCACCGGCGGATTGTCGAGTCGCTGCCAGTTCCCGTTGACGACCTGGCCGATCAGGTAGCAGTTCCCCGGGACCTTGGCCGCCGGGTCGTTCGGCCCGATGATGTGCTGGCCATCGAACGTGGTGATCTTACCGAGTTCGGTCAGCAACGAGCCACGACTCGGATTCGACCCCGCGTTCTGGAGGGCCTGGGTGAACAGCTGGGCCGACAGCCAACCGTAGAGTGTGAACAGGTCCGGGGTGAAGCCCGGAGAGGCCTGGTTGACCCAATGAAGGAAGGTCGAAACTGCGGGGACTGTCGCCGCGTCTTGGCCGAGGTAGAGCGCTGTGCTCTGCTCGAGGTAGTCACCGTTGACGGCCGACGGGCCGCCCGAGTCGGTCACCAGCTTGTTGGTGTAGGTGGCGGCGCCAAGGATCACGGTCGGGTGGAAGTTCTGTGTCGTCAGGGACTTGAGGAGCCCCGAAGCGTACGACTCGGCCATCGAGTCGACGAAGAGTATCTTGACGCCGGCGTTCTTCATGGCGACCACGTTCTGGTCGAAGTTGGTCTGGGCGATGCCGTACGTCTGTTCGTAGATGACCTTGTAGCCGACCTTCTGGAGCACATACTTCTCGCCGGCCCAGTCGACCTTGGCCGAGGGCAGGTCACCCACCAACGCTGCCGCCGCATGGATGTCGTTCGGGAACTTCTTCTTGAAGTACTGGAGCGGACCTTCCTGCCAACCACCGTTCAGGGGCACCGGTGCGAAGACGTTCGGCAGTTTTCCCGTCGTGGTGTCGAGCACGTTCGCCACGTCAGGCATGCCCGGATTGGATGCCAGCAGGGCCCCGCCAAAACCGTCTTCGAGCGAGAAGCTGCCGACCAACGCGAAGTTGTTGGTGATGGCGTTCTGGGTGGCCTGCTTGTTGGTGGCTCCGGTGAAGTTGTCATCGCTCCCGGCTACGGCGAGCTTGCGACCATTGACTCCCCCGGTCGAGTTGACCAAGTCGAAGTAGGCCTGGGTCCCGACCCCGGCCCCCTTGAACAGGCCGCCCAATGCAAGGGTAGAGACATTGCCCACTGTGATCGAGTTGGCGGTCACGCCGGTGTGGTCGCTGAAGGCGCTGGCGGGAATCTTAGAACCTCCACCCGAGCCGCCACTCGCTGCTGCGGTGGTCGTCGTCGACGCCGAATGAGTGGAGCTGCAGGCCATTGCGGTGGTCGCCAGCAGCAGGACCATACCTGCAGCGGCCAGTCGCGCTATCCCGGTCGAACGTGCCACGTATCCCCCTGATTGTCGTCCACCGCGGCCGGTGATGTGTCCCCCATCGACCCCGACGGTCTTCTCGGTTGGCTGACTCTACAGCGCCGACCCCTTCGGGGCTCGGACATCGCCCATTCGGATCCTGGGTCCGTTTCGGGACCCCTTTGTAGCTCCGTTACACTCACCGGCGGAAGGGTGGCAGAGCGGACTAATGCGCACGCCTCGAAAGCGTGTGAGGTGAAAGCCTCCGGGGGTTCGAATCCCCCCCCTTCCGCTGTTGTCCTTATTACAACATTTGCCTTTTTACCGGGTGTTCCACTGTCCGATCGCTCAGACGGGCAGTCGCGCTTCTAATCAGACCTAGCCTTTCTTGACGCCAGACCTCGCACACGTGAACGCTCCCGCCGAAGCTGAAGCCGGGTACGAAGGTCAGGGCGAATCTGGCTCCAGAGGAGCTAGCTCCTCAAACCTCCAAATACCGCAGTACCGCCAAGATCCGTCGGTGATCAGTAGGCGTCGGTGGCAGGTGCAACTTGGAGAAGATGTTGGCGATGTGCTTTTCCACCGCCCCCTCGGACACGACGAGGCTTGTGGCAATGGCCGAGTTGGTGCGACCCTCAGCCATCAGCGCCAACACCTCCCGCTCTCGACCGCTCAATCCGGCCAGAGCGTCGGTTCGCCGAGAGGAGCCCATCAGTTGGGTCACCACTTCCGGATCGAGCGCAGTGCCTCCCGATGCGACTCGCACCAGAGCCTCCGCAAAGTCTGCGACGTCAGCGACTCGGTCCTTCAGGAGGTAGCCGATTCCAGCGGCACCGCCAGCCAGCAGCTCGGACGCGAACCTGGTCTCGACGTACTGAGAGAAGACCAAGATTCCCACCTTGGGATACTCGCGACGTAGTTCGATGGCGGCCCGTAGCCCTTCGTCCGTAAAGGTCGGTGGCATCCGGATGTCCACCACCGCCACATCCGGGAGATCAGAGGCCACTGATTGCACCAGGCCGACGGCATCCTCGACGGCACCGATGACCGCGAACCCCCGATCCGTCAGAAGTTGCACCAGTCCGTCCCGCAGGATCGCTGAGTCCTCCGCGATGACGACCCGTATGGCATCAGCATCAGCCATGCTCAGGCGGAAGTCGGTAGATCGACTGTGACCACCGTCGGCCCGGCTGATGGACTGGCGATGCTGAGGTGGCCGTCGACGGCGTTCACGCGATCAGCCAGTCCAGCCAGGCCACTTGACGATGAGCCCACCCGATTGATCCCAGCGCCTCCCCGACCGTCGTCGCGCACCACGACCCGGAGCCACGGGCCGTGTTGGGCACAGCTCAATGAGGCACGGGAAGCGCCGGCATGCTGGGCGACATTGGCCAGCAGTTCCGCTGCACAGAAATAGCAGATCGCCTCAATAGCCGGGCTGGGCCGCGCCTGGATCGACACCTGAACTTCGGTGGGTACGGCACAGCGCGCGGCCAAGGTTGTAAAAGCGTTCTCCAGGCCGGTGTCAAGAGCCGGGGGGTGGATCCCACGGGCCAGATCCCGGAGATCGGTGATGGCCTCCTTAGCCCCGCGGTGTGCTTCATCAACCAATTGTCGAATGACCTCCAAATCGGCAGCTTCTCCTGCATCGTCTCCGAGGTCCTCGAGCTTCTCCTTCGCTTGGCCGAGTCTCATGGCCAGAGCAACCAACTGGGCCTGTGTCCCGTCGTGCAAGTTACGCTCGATGCGTTGCAAGGTCTCCGTGGCGGTGTCGATCGTCCTCGACCTGGACTCCTGAAGGCTCCTTACCCGAGTAGCCGAAGAGTTGGGACCGAGCAGGAGGTGCATCATCCGCCGATCGAGAGACACCACAATTCTCATCGGCCACGGCGCGATGAAGAGCAGAAGAATTCCGGTCATGAACACGCCGAAGTGAGCGGCTAGCCCGACAGGTGATCCCCCGTCGACATTACCCGCGGTCAGGTGGCCAAGCAGGCCGAAACTCGTCGATCCTCTATTGCTGATGAAGGGCGACAGAAGTCCGAGCAACGCCTCAATCCAGACACTCAGGGCAAACCAGACACCGAAGATGGTAAGAGGCACCTTTGCCGCGAAGTAGAGCACCGCCCGCCAAGCGGTTCCGTCGCTCCAAGTGGCTCGCAGCCACCGGAAGAATCCAGGAGCGGCGATAGGGGGCTCGGGCTCGGCAACCTCATCGCCGAGTGCTTGCCATGCGAGCGCCCTCTGCCAGCGGCCGAAGGCCCGGGCTGCTCGCAGCCCTCCGGCAAGAATAAGGACACCGACGAGGGCGAAGGTAAGAATCAACCCGGCGATTCCGAGCACGGCGAGAGCCACGACGACTGCGAATGCCAGGACGGAGCTGGCGAGAAAGTACCCCAACTCCGCCCAACACCTTGTCTGGAACGGCTCTCGCAGAATGATTCTGGACAGCCGGCTCACTTGCTCGACTCGCTCCTCGGGGATTCGGACCTGCACCCAACCTCCCTCGGAGCCGGATTCGCTCAAGCGTCGCGCCGAACAAAGAGGGTCGCACCAACGGCGAGAACGATCGCTGCATACAAGGCCACTAACGAGAATCCTACGCCCGGCACGAGCGGTGCGAAGCGGGGTCCTTGGCCGGGTTGATTGACCGTCGCCATAATCGAGTCGATGAGGATATTCGTTGGTAGGTAGCGGACGCCGGCCTCTGAAATGCCGTGCATCACCAACGGGAGCACGAAGATGACACCGGCAAACGCGGCGATCGCCGCCGCCGTGCTGCGGAAGATGAGGCCAAAGCCAAACGACATGAGAGCGAGGAGCGAAACGAACAGACCGGTCATGACCACGGCCCGGGCGGCGCCGGGCGATGCCAACGTGGCCGAAGGGGCACCTCCACCCGAGAGAATGACCTGACCGAGGAAGAACGAGGCGAAACTCAGGAGTTCGCAGGCGATCACCATGATCCCGGCGGCAACTGCCAACTTCGCAAAGAACAGGAGGGGCCGCCTCGGCGCGGCGGCGAACATGGGGCGGATGGTGCCGCTTGAGTACTCACTGGTGATCAGTAGCGCTCCGAACACACCGCCGGCGAGGGCGACCGGGATCATGCCGGTCAACGAGATCTGAGTGGCGTCAAAGCCGAAGGCGTAGTAGCTGGGATCATGGTGTAACGCACCGTGGGCTACGAGTCCCGTCACCAGGAGACAGGCGACGACGGTGAGACCGCACGTGATCGCCGTCGACCGCAGAGTCAGGATCTTGGCGACCTCGGATCGGGCCACATGCTTGAATCGGTAGTGACTCCGTGGGGCGGACACAGATACCTCAGTTGTCATCGTCATTCCTTTGCCCCAACCGGGTCAGTGTCGGGCATCGTGGACGGGCGGAACTCCACCTCGTCCTGGGTTAGCTCCATGAAAGCGTCCTCCAAGGACGCTGTGATGGGCGTGAGTTCGTGGATGCGCAGGCCATCCCGAGCGGCCAGGTCGCCGATCTGTGGCGACGTCAATCCCTCGACGGTCAACGATGAGTCGCTGGCCGACTCGACACTGGCGCCTGCCACGGTGAGTGCTTCACCAAAAGCACCCGCATCGGGAGTGACGAGTTTGACGGCGCCTCGGCCACTTCGGGCGACGAAGTCGGCGACACTCGTCTCGGTGATCAGTCGGCCGCGGCCGATGACGATAAGGCGATCGGCGGTTAGTGACATTTCGCTGATCAGGTGGCTGGACACGAATACAGTTCGGCCCTGTTTTGCCAGGTCACGGAGAAAGTGGCGAACCCAACGGATGCCCTCGGGATCGAGACCGTTCACTGGCTCGTCGAACAGCAAGACACCGGGATCACCCAGCAGGGCCGCTGCGATGCCCAAGCGCTGCGTCATGCCCAGTGAGAACTTCCCCACTCGGCGTGCGGCGACAGAGTTGAGCCCGACCAGGTCGAGCACCTCATCGACCCTTCCGATCGGAATGTCGTTGGCAAGGGCCAACCACCGCAGGTGGTTGCGAGCCGCACGAGCCGGGTGGAACGCCTTGGCGTCAAGCAGCGCGCCAACCTCGCGGAGTGGCCAGTTCAGTTCTCCGTAGGGCTTGCCGTCTATCAGAGCCACCCCAGAATCAGGTAGGTCAAGTCCCATGATCATTCGCATGGTGGTTGACTTCCCGGAGCCATTCGGCCCAAGAAATCCGGTTACGACTCCGGATGGAACCTCGAAGGTGAGGTGATCCACAGCCGTTGCAGAGCCGTAGCGCTTTGTCAGTGAGTGTGCAGTAATCATCAAAGAAAACTGTACGCGCCCCGACTCGTCGGGTGAATACCGCTAGTCGGCGTCTTTGCAGTGGGGATAGCCCCCGGCGATGCAGGGCTCAGCTCGCCTGGATTCGGACCGCACTCACCATCACCGACGCTAGCGACCCGAGATGACTCTTCGCTGGAGCAAGCCGCTTGCGGTCGAGGTCACCACTACTGGCGACGCCGGCAATCGCCTGCTTTACAGGAGGTCTCTTACGGCTCGCGTGCCCACCGGCGAGCCCACCAGTCCAATGGCTCCAGTGCCGCACCAAGTGCTTGGCCGTTGACGGTGAGTTCGTAGCGTTGGTCGCCGTCCTGCGCAACGAGGCCCGAGTCGCAAAGCTCTCCGAGCCGCTCGTAGAGGACGCTCGGCGACATGTGGTCGCGCCGATCTCGAAGTGCGCGGGCGCGTCGGTGCCGGGGCCCTCAGGCAGGCTGCGGCTGAGCGATCGCGGCGGCATCGACCGGCTCGACGTCGACCTCCGCCCCCAGGTTCGGCACCACCCTGTCCAACCAGGCCGGCATCCACCAGTTGGCGTCACCAAGCAACTCCATGACAGACGGCACCAGCACCATCCGTACCAGGGTGGCGTCGATGAGGATGGCCGAGGACAGCCCCAGGCCGAACACTTTGAGCACGTGGAGTGGGTCGCCGAAGACGAACGACCCGAACACGCAGATCATGATGGCAGCAGCAGCGGTGATGACACGGGCCGTCTTGGCCAGTCCGTCGGCCACTGCCGTCGAATTGTCGCCGGTGAGGCGCCACTCCTCACGGATCCGGGACAGCAGAAAGACTTCGTAGTCCATGGACAGGCCGAAGAGGATGGTGAACATCATCAGCGGGATCCACGGGTCGATCGGCCCGGTGGCTCCGATTCCGAAGAAACCGCCCAGCCAGCCCCACTGGAACACGGCCACGATCACTCCGTAGGCGGCGGCCACCGAAAGCAGGTTAACGACTACCGCTTTGGCCGGAATAGCCAACGAGCGGAATGCCGCCATCAACAGTAGGAACGAGAGCAGCAGCACGGTGCCGATGACCCACGGCAGGCGGCTGGAGAGGTAGGTGGAGGCGTCTACTGAGCCAGCCGTCTCCCCACCGACATAGGCCTGCACCCCGGTACCGGACGTGGCTGTCGGGATGACCTTGTCCCTGAGGGTATGCACTAGCGCATGGGTCTGCGCCGCCTGCGGCGACGTGGTCGGATAGGCCACGATCAGTGCTGCCGTGCCCGACGAGCTGAACTGTGCGGGGGAGGCGAAGGCAACGCCCGGCGTGGTTCGGAGTTTGGCGTCGAGCTCCTCGAGTGCTGCATGCTGTCCGGCCGGCACCGAGGCTGCGATAATCAACGGCCCGTTGAAGCCCGGCCCGAACCCGGTGGCCAGGGCATCGAAGGCTTGGCGGGTCGTGGTGGTGGCCGGGCCGTTGCCGGCATCGGTGAAGGCCTGGCGCATCGAGAACATGGGCAGGGCCAGGCAGATCAGCACGGCCGCCGAGGCCAGAGCGAAGATCAACGGATGACGCTGGACGCTCCGGCTCCAGCGGAACCAGAAGCCGCGCTCGTCAGGCTCGGCACCGCTCTGGAGTAGCCGCTTGAAGGCCAGGCTGTCGATGGCCCGGCCGGAG
>Ga0075021_10001899_pt1 | contig 10812 bp, 10 predicted proteins | sample ColStrG_CSR_2012_FD_72749 | JGI IMG/M metagenome (GOLD analysis project Ga0075021, IMG submission 72749) | Freshwater sediment microbial communities in response to fracking from Pennsylvania, USA - Cold Stream Run_MetaG_CSR_2012 | ecosystem: Environmental > Aquatic > Freshwater > Creek >... | reverse complement strand
CTCCTGCGCTGGTGAATGTCGTCGCGCAGAGCACTGTATTCAATCCTGCGCAGCACCAGTTCATGAATGCGGCACGAACCGAATGGCAGGCCTCGCAGCTTCAGAGCAAGGACCAACGCAACGCCATCATCCAGGAAGCCGTCCTCAGCTACGCGGAACTGGCCAAGTGGGAAGCACGGCTCGCTCAATTGCAGTCGGATGAAACGCAGGCGCAGCAGATGGAAAAAGCTGTTGCCCAGCGGGCGCAGGAAGGCGTGGATAGCGGCGTTGATCTGAACAAGGCGAGGCTTACTTCCGCGCGTGTTCGACTTCACATGGCCCAAGCCCGAGGCTCGGCTGACGTCTTACGCCGCCATCTGGCGGAACTCACCGGGCTGCCGCTTTCCTCTATCGAACTTGCTCCCGAAACCATTCCCGCCCTGCCTCCGGTCGCTTCGGAAGACAATCTCCCAGACAGAGCCGTTGCTACCAGCCCTATGATCAAGTTCGCCGAGCAGCACGCTCTGGCAGAATCCATGCGGGCTTCTGCCGAGCATCGCGCCCTGCTGCCGTCGCTCGACTTCGCCTTTCAATATGCCCGGCTTTCCACTTACAACAATTACGACCTGTACTTCCCCAACCACTACCAGCCCAACAACGTAACCATCGGAATGGCGTTCCGTCTTCCGGTGTTTAGCGCTTCGCAGCGAGCGCGAGCCCAAGCCGCCGATGCCGAGGCCCTGAAAGCAAAAAAGCAGGCTGAGGCTTCCCGTAACCAGGTGGCGGAGGAAACGCTGAAACTGCAACGCGCCGCCGAGCAGCTCGACGCGGCACGCGAAGTAGCACAACTGGAGTATCAGTTGGCGCAATCCGGCCTCGACGCCGCGCAAACGCGGGTGGATGCCAAGACAGGTACCTTGCACGAGTTGGCGGATGCGCGTGTCCAGGCTGCCGAACGCTACCTGCTTTTCCAGGACGCCGACTTCGAGTACCAACGCGTTCGTTTGAACCTGTTGCGAGCCACAGGTGACCTGGAGAAGTGGGCCCTTACGACGGCAGGAAAATAGTGCAGAAGACAGGCAGCGGTCGGCATCAAATTCCTACGCCTTAATGTCGGAAAAGCCCCGTTTGAAACAGAACAATTGCGATTCGGGCCTTCGCTAAGACATGCTGGTACAACAATTTCCCGCCTTCGGAGCAGTTTTGCGGACGAACCTGAAATGCCAGCCTTGGCCGGAGCGTCGGCGCGCTCGGGATGCTAAAATAGAGAATCAACCATATGCCATTGAAAACACTGTTCTTGAATCCGCCTTCGTTTGAGAATTTCGATGGAGGCGCGGGTTCGCGCTGGCCAGCCACGCGTGAGATTGAGTCGTACTGGTATCCGGTCTGGCTCGCCTACCCCACCGGCATGCTCGAGGGCGCGCGTCTGCTCGACGCCCCTCCGCACCACATCACGGCGGAAGAAACCATCCGCACCTGCAAGGATTACGAACTGCTGGTGCTATTCACCAGCACTCCCGGCTTCCCGGGCGACGTCCGGATTGCAGAGGCCATCAAAGACAGCAATCCGCACATCAAGATTGCGTTCGTTGGCCCCCACGTCAGCGTGCTGCCAGAAAAAGCCCTGAACCACTGCAAGGCGATCGACATCGTTTGCCGCAAAGAGTTCGATTACTCGATCGTCGAGTACGCTCAAGGCAAGCCGTTGGAAGACATTCTCGGTGTCTCTTACCGCAAGAATGGTCACGCCGTGCACAATGCCGACCGGCCAACCATTGAGAACCTTGACGCTTTGCCGCACGTGACCGACGTGTATCGCCGCGACCTCGACGTCCGGCGCTACAACGTGCCGTTCCTGCTTCACCCGTTTGTGTCCCTCTACACCACTCGCGGTTGTCCAGCACAGTGCACGTTCTGCCTGTGGCCCCAAACGCTCAGCGGACATCCATGGCGTAAGCGCTCGACCGACGACGTAGCGCGAGAGATGGCTAAGGCCAAGGAATACTGGCCCTACGTCAAGGAATTTTTCTTCGACGACGACACGTTCAACATCCAGGCAGCGCGCACCGTGGAACTGTGTGCCAAACTGAAACCGCTAGGGCTTACCTGGTCCTGCACGTCCCGAGTCACCACGAGCTACGAGACCTTGAAGGCGATGAAAGAGGCTGGATGCCGCCTGCTTATCGTCGGCTACGAGTCCGGCGATCAGCAGATTCTGAAGAACATCAAAAAGGGCGCAACTCTGGAGCATGCCCGCCAGTTCACCAAGAACTGCCACAAGCTCGGCTTGGTTGTGCACGGAGATTTCATCCTCGGCCTGCCCGGTGAAACCCGCGAGACCATCAAGAACACGATCAAATTCGCCAAGGAACTGGACGTCGAAACCATTCAGGTCTCGGTGGCACACGCCTACCCGGGAACTGAATTGCACGAATACGCCACCAAGAACGGCTTCATGACCGCCGAAACCAAGATGGTGGACGATGCCGGTCATCAGATGGTGCAGATTGAGTATCCCGGACTACCGGCCGCCGAAGTGCTGGAAGCCGTGCACCTTTTCTACGACGAGTACTACTTCCGGCCCAAGGCTGCGTACCGCATCTTGAGGAAGGCCGTCTTTAACGGCTCGGAGCGCAAGCGCCTGTACAAGGAAGCTCGGACGTTCCTTAAGCTGCGCGCCCAGCGCCACAAATGGGTACAGGATAGCCGCAAGGAAGAAGAAACCCACGCGGTGGAACCTGCCAAGGCCTAGCGGGACTATGCCGCCGGAGTCCGATCCGCCGTGACGCTTCGAAAATACCTTGTGCTCGCTGGTATCACGGTGTTCAGTCCAACCGGCGATGCGTTGTTGGCGCGTGGCATGAAGGAAATCGGAGGCATCTCGCTGCACAACTTCCATAGCCTAATCCTTGCCATCCTCAACCCGTGGGTCGCGGGAGGAATCGTTCTCCTTCTGACTTTCTTCGCTTCCTACATGTCGGCCTTGTCGTGGGCCGACCTCACTTATGTGCTGCCCGCCACTTCGCTCGGCTATGTTCTGGTCGCGCTGATCGCCCGCTTCGGATTCCATGAGACGATTTCGCCTGCACGCTGGGCCGGAATTGCCCTGATCACCGCCGGCGTTGGGTTCGTGGCAGCCGGTCCATCCGTGACAACGGCTGGCGCGCCCCACCCTGACCCAATTCCGCAGGAGGCAAAACCGTGAGCGATGCGTACGCCTGGCTCGCCATTGCCCTGATCACTCTTGCCGCCACCACTGGCGACGTGCTGCTGGCATATTCGATGAAGCGCGTTGGCGATGTAGGAGAACTTTGGAAACACCGTGGGCTGCTGGCCGTGATCGCACGCGTGCTTCGTACGCCAACCTTCTTCCTCGGCCTCGTCGCTATGGCCGTTGCGTTTTACAGCCTGCTCTTTGGATTATCCTGGGGAAACCTGAGCCTCGTCGTGCCCGCTTCCGCTTCGCTCACTTTCGTCGCCAACGCCGTCGCCGCCCGCCTCCTTCTCCACGAGCAGGTGGGACGACGACGCTGGATCGCGGCGATTCTGGTGGCTGGAGGCGTGGTGCTGATGGCGGCGTGAAACTACACGAACAGATCTACCGGAACGATCTCCGTTTGCGCTTCCACGATCAACGGCTCAGGTTCGGCCTTCGCAGGGACTTCGTCGCGACGCTCCAGAGGCCGAGTAAATCCAAGTATCGGTAAACGCCGGTTCAACAGGAGCGCGCTGAATCCTCCACGCTCGAGTTCCCGCAGCAGTTCATCCGCCTCCACCTCGCGACGCGTTGAACGCAGCTGATTCACCAGTGCCTGTAACCGCGCCATCTCCTCGACTACCTCCGCCAGCATGTCTTTTCCACGCGCACTGAGTTGGACGAACTCCATCCCCGCAGTCCGGTCGCGAATCGCTCTCACCTGACTCACTGCGCGGAAACACGCAGAATTAATCCGTACGACGATCTCGGCCCGCACTCCGCAGTCAAGAGCCGCGACGGTTTCGACACTGCATCCCCCCAAACTGAGGTCGTGGATTTTTGCAGGAAGAACCAAGCCGGTCGATGGCAGGCAGACGATCTTAGCCTCGCCGCGACAGCTAAAGCGTGGGCTACGACGGCGATCCTCGCCGTCGGAAGTCATCGAACTCATAGGATTAAGATCGGTTGTCCGAAAGAATTCTTCAGAAAAATAGAAAAGGTAATCTCCGATTGGAAACGAAAGTAATAACGTTTTCCCTGGCCGCAGGCCGCCGCGACGATCGATTCTTGTCCGCCCGTCTCACCCAAACAGACGCATGAACCCGCGCGCCGGTAGGTCTGGCACCAGAAAACGAACCGCCCCGCGACCGGTCACGTGCATGATCGACTCGGCCGCTTGATAGCCACTGCGGACCGCTCCCTCCATAGTGGCGGGCCAACCGGTTGCCGTCCAATCGCCCGCCAGAAATACGCGCGGCCACGAGGTCTCCGGGCGCGGCCGGTACTCGTCGATTCCCGGGCGCGGCGAGTACGTCGCATTGACTTCCTTGATTACGGTCGACTTCAGCAGGTTCGCTTCGCGCGCGACTGGAAAAAATTCGCGCAGTTCCTTCACTGCCAAATCAACGATCTCCCCTTTCGATTTGTCCACCAGGCTCTTGGAACTACTGACTACCAATTCCACGTAGCTTCCGCTTCCGCTCGCACGAGATTGGATGAGCCGCGACTTATGAAACATCCACTGCACCGTGCGATCGAGCAGGACCGCATGGTCCAGGTCGCTGATCTCGCGGTCAAACCACAGATGAATCCCCGTAATTGGAGATGTCCGGAACCGCCCCAGCATAGCGGCTAGCGGAGCAGCCGCAGGCGTATCTGGCAAAATGCGCTCCAGGGCATCGAAGGGCACAGCCAGCACCAGATAGTCGAATCCCCGCTCTTCCCCACTGGCCGTCACGCGCACCTCGGACGTCTGCGCCCGAAACGACTCCACGCCCGTTCGAAGGCGGACCTCGCCGCCACGCGCGACGACATAGACGGCGGCAGAAGCGTAGAGGTCAGTCAGCGGAATAGTCGGGATTCCCATTTCCCTCGCGCTCTCCGACTTCATCGACTCCCGCACCACCTGCGCCGCATAGGCGACGGATACCAGTTCCAGGTCCTCGCTCAGCGCACTGACCAGAACCGGCTTCCAGAAGCGTTGAATCGCATTTTCAGTTTGCTTGTAGCGGTGCAGCCAATCCAGAAACGATTCGCCGGTATCCCGCAGGGGCACAGGCATCAGAGCCGCCATCGCGCGCGAAATGGCCAGTTTGTCCGACGCATCCAGAAAAGGAAATGAAAGGAAGGACAGAGTCGTATGCAACGGCGCGGGCAGGAATGACCGCTCCAGGACTGAAGTGCGCCCGCCCGGCTCCACGAACGTCATCGTGTCGTACCAGCGGATATTCTTCTCCACAGCAATCCGCCGGTAGAAATCGATCAGATTCGTACAACAACCAAACAAAACATGCTGGCAGTTGTCCACGGTTTCGCCGGTACCAGGGTGTTGATACGAGGAGGCTCGCCCGCCCAGAAAGGGACGACGCTCCAAAAGAGTGACGCGAAATCCGGCTTCCGCGAGGGCGCACGCCGCGGCTAGTCCGGCCAGCCCACCTCCCGCGATCGCGACCGTGGCCCCTTCTACTTGTGAGGAGGACTGGGTCATCACAGCATTCGCCGAACGAATCCCCTTCCCAGGACACTCATTTTTTCCCGCACTGTGAGCTGCACGCGCTCGCCGAAAACGTCATACTGGCGCTGCGCGATCTTCTCAAGCAGACGGCGATAGATGGTGACTAGCACCCACAACGCCGGCTGGCTGTCTTCGTTCACCATCGGAATCAGTTCTTCCCCCGCGCGATAGAACTCCAGCGCTCGATCCGCCTCCATCGCAAGAAGCGGACGAACGCGACTAAGGTCAGGCGACGCCAAGTCCGCGACCGAAAGCCCGAACTCCGCCATATCTTCCACCGGCAAATACACGCGGCCCATGGCTATATCTTCTTTCACGTCCCGGATAATGTTCGTCAACTGAAACGCGAGCCCGCATCGCTCCGCCAGCCGCTCGGCCACCGGGTCGCGATATCCAAAAATCCGAATACAGACCAAGCCGACCACAGATGCAACGCTGTAGCAGTATTCGCGCAACTCCTCAAACGTCTGGTATCTGGGCGTGAGCTGTGGATAGGGACCCAATTGCGGCGGATCCTGGTCCAGGTCTGCAGCCGTACCGTACGCGAGCTGATCCAGCAATCCCAGCGGAATCTGGTAGCTGCGCTGCGCGTCTGCCAGCGCCAACAGTACCGGGTCGTCGGTCGGCAGACTCGCTAGTGCCCTGTGAACTTTATCCAGCCACTCGGCAAGCTTGTTGCGCCGGTCGTTTGGGCTCAGCGTGCTGTCGTCGGCAATGTCATCGCAGCACCGCATAAAGGCATACACCGCGCTGAGCGCATTGCGCTTCCGCCGCGGCAGCACCATAAATCCATAATAGAAATTCTTGGCCGCCGAGCGCGCGATATGCCGGCACACCGAGTACGCCACGTCCAGCTGGGACGCCGTCGGCGCGAACTGTGCTGGTGTCGGTGCGTTTCCCACGGCAGTACTCATAGCAACTTCCCCATCGCGGCGCGCGCGACCAGAGCCAGTTTCCGGGCCTTCGAAATCGCCGGACGTCGGCCCAGGACGGCATGGTCCTGCCGCTCGATCGCGTTCAGAATTTCCATACCTCCGCGGCTGAAGAGATCGAGGTCAATCGCTAGTTTGCGATTCACCTTTCCAACCAGCGGCATCCCCTGCGCGAACCACTCCCGCGTCCGCCCGACTTGAAACTTCATCATTTCGCGGAAGCTCCGTGTGTTTTCCGAACTCCGGATGTCGTCTTCGCTCACACCGAATCTCCGCAAATCCTCCATCGGCACGTAAATTCGCCCCTTCGCGAAATCGACGCTGACATCCTGCCAGAAATTCGCGAGCTGCAAAGCGGTACAGGTGCAATCCGAGAGGGCCTGCCGCTCCCCATCGCTGTACCCGCACAGATACAACACCAGATGGCCGACCGGATTTGCCGAATAACGGCAGTAGCCGAGCACATCGCGGAATGTCTGGTAGCGCGTCACCGTCTGATCCTGCCGGAAGGCTGCCAGCAAGTCGGAGAACTCATGCTTCGGAATCTCAAACCTGTGTACAGTATCAGCCAGCGCCACAAATACAGGATGCCGCGGGCAGCCCTCATAACACGCGTTCAGCTCCGATTCCCACTCGTCCAGAAGCTGCAATGACTGTGTCGTGTCCCCAACTTCATCGCCCAGGTCATCCGAGATACGGCAATACGCATATACATTGAAAAAATGCTGGCGCAGCTTTTCTGGGAGAAACCACGAAGCGACCGAGAAATTTTCGTAGTGCGAGCGCGCCAGACGGCGGCAATACTCCCGTGCTTCCATTGGCGTGGGAGACTCGTCGGGAATCGCGTACTCCGGAGGAAGGCTAGCCCAGCCCGCCAATGGGGCAACCACGTTCTCCGGCTCTGTTCTGGTCATAGACGGCATTTTTCGTTGATCGTCGGCCCTTTTGCTAAATAAGGACACAACGTTCACGAAGGGGGAAATGAGTTCCGGATGATGCGTTCCTTCGTGGTTCTTGGTGTCCCTTGTGGTTTCGACTCGGTTTCTTAGTGACCTGGAATAATCGCGGTCTTGATGTCCCCGTTGCGGTTCAGCATGTGCCGGAGAACGTCATGCAGTCTCGAAAGCGGCGCCTCTCCAGTAATGTAATCCGTACCGCGCACTTTCTTCTCGGTAATCAGCCCGAACGCCCGCCGCACCGTCTCCGGCGTATGGTGGAAGGTCGCCTTCAGCGTGATCTCGGAATAGTGCAGCCGGTTCGTATCGAGTTGTACCTTGGTCCCCGAAGCGCAGCCGCCGAAAAAGTTCACCGTGCCACCCTTGCGGACCATCTGCACGGCCCACTCCCACGCCTCCGGGCGGCCCACGGCTTCAATCACAACATCTGCGCCCCGCCGCTCCGGACTCAGCTCACGCACGGCCTCGACCGCGTCTTTTACCTGCGTAATCTGCACCACCTCGTGGGCGCCCTTGCGCCTCGCCAATGACACCTGCGAATCGCGCTTCACCACCGCCACCACGTTGCAGCCGATCGCCTTGGCCACCTGCACGAACATCAGCCCTATCGGCCCGCCGCCAACCACTGCCACGGTATCGCCGATCTCGACTCCGGTCTCGTGCAACCCGCGCAGCACGCAAGCCAACGGCTCGGTCATGGCCGCGTCTTCAAAGCTCACATGCGAAGGCACCACCAGCATATTGGTCTCAACAATGCGCCGCGGCACGCGAATGTACTCCGCATACGCGCCATTGTTGAACAACAGGTCTTCGCAGAGATTTCCCTGGTGCTTGGAGCAGTAGAAGCACATTCCGCAGGGAGCGGAATTAAGCGCCACCACCCGCATCCCCTTCTTGAAGCCGCGCACCCCGGAGCCCACCTCTTCGATGGTTCCGGCCAGTTCATGTCCGAACAGCGCCGGCGGCACAATCATCCGCGCGTGATAGCCCCTCTGATACACCTTGAGGTCCGTGCCGCACGTGAGGGCCACGTGCACTTTCACCAGAACTTCGCCTTCACCGACCCGAGGGATCGGCACCTTTTCAATTTTGATGTCTTCCTTGCCGTACAAGACGGCAGCCGTCATCTTTCCGTTCACAGTTGATGTCCTTCCCATGCGCTGCCCGGCTGGATGACAATCTTCATCGAATCCGGTTGGGGATGGGCAGCCAGCTTGAGCGCCTCCACGCCGTTGTCCAGCGAAAAGCGGTGACTAATCAGCCGTTCCAGGTCCATTTCGCGGTTCATCACAAACCGTACCGACTCCTCCTGCAGCTCCACCGACGCACTGTAAGAACCCAATAAAGCCTTCTCATCCACGCACACCGCCGCGGGGTCAATCGTGGCCTCGCCGCGCGTTGTCTGCGCAAAGAGCAAAACGCGCCCTCCCGGACGCGTCGCATCCATCGCGGGACGAATCAGGCCACTACCGCCGACCGCCAAAATCACAGCGTCAGCCCCGCGCCCTTCTGTTATGCCGCGCACCGTTTGTCCCGCTTCGGTCTTCGAAGCGTCAATCGTCAGGTTCAAACCGAGGCTTGTGCTCATTGTAAGCCTCTCAGGATACAAATCGGAAGTAATCACGCGAGCCCCCGCTCGCTTCGCCAGGACGCTCAAAATCAAGCCGATCGGACCTTGCCCGATCACCAACACCGTCTCGCCCGGCTCCAGTCGCAACGTCGCAATACCTTTGATGCAGGTATTCACCGGCTCGACAAAACATGCCTGCTCAAACGATACGCCGTCCGGAATGCGCACTGTTCCCTTCTGGACGATCCAGTCCATCACCCGCACATATTCCGCGAAGCCTCCACCCGAGGGGTCGAAACCCGCCGTACACCCGACTTTCTTATACGTCGCACACTGTGCAAAGGTCTTGTGACGGCAGTAGTAGCACTCGCGGCACGGAATGTGATGGAATACCACCACTCGGTCGCCCACCGCAAACTCCCGCACGCCTTCACCAGCCTTCGCGATTACGCCAGCAGTCTCGTGACCGAAAATGCGCGGTGCCGAGTGCGAGCCGGTCGAAATCTTCTTCAGGTCCGTCCCGCAGATTCCGCAGGTGTGCACCCGCACCAGAATCTCGCCCCGGCCTATTTCTGGCACCGGAACTTCTTCCAGGCGCACATCGTCGACGCCGCGATAGACCGCAGCCTTCATGGTCGAGGGAATCGCGCTCGTTTCATTTTCGACGGCCAACGGCCGAGCAATCGCCATAACAGATCTAACGCTTCTCCAGTGGATTATGAGGGTGCCCCGTCCAAGCTTCGCTTGGGCGGCGGGCCTGTTCCAAACCCCGCTCGCGGCTGCTTCCGGATGTATTCCATCCAGACCCGGATGCCTCGCGCCTGACATACGCCTCAATCGCGGCGCTCAGTGCCCGGCTTGCTCTTGCGCTATTGCGTGCGAGGGTAATCGTCGATCCCCAAAGCCACGGACGCACGGCAACATGGAGCGCGAACCTCACCGTGCGAAACTGCCCGTCACTCGAAACGAATTGCTCCGTCGCGGGCATCAGAAAATCCGCTGCATCGGAAATCGCCTTCAAGGCCGCGAACTCCACTCCACACGCTTGCGCTCCCTGCGCAACCGCCGCCGCTTCCATGTCCACCGCGGCCGCCCCGTAAGCCGCTCGCAGGCGCCTCTTCTGCTCTCTACCGGCAATCGCCCCGAAGCTCACCAGCGTTCCTTGCCCAAATCCAGTCTCGCTGCGCACACCGTCGGCTGCGTTGATTACGGTGCGGGGCTCGAATACGTCCGCCACGCCCAGCGTCGCATCGAGCGCCCCCGCAAAACCAACCGAGACCACTCGCGCCGGGCGCGCTTCCTGAATCACCATCTCGGTAGCGCGTCGCGCTGCCTCGACCCCGATCCCGCCGCAAATCAACACCGCATCGCCCTGTTCAAACAGCCGGTACCGCCGTCCCTCGCGCTCCAGTGTCCGCATCTTCCAAGCGCGTATCAGCGGCTTGACTTCCTGTTCCATCGCCGCGATGATCGCAATCCTAGACATATCCGTTGGCGCGAAACCACTCCACCGACCGCCGCAGCGCGCCATCCACCGGAACCGTCCGCCAGCCCAGTTCCCGCTCCGCTTTTCCTGAACTTACAAACATCATCTTCCGTCCCATGCGAACGGCATCGATGGTTGCGCGCGGCTCCCGGCGGAGAAGCCGCCCGGTCACCAT
>Ga0075021_10001897_pt1 | contig 10818 bp, 10 predicted proteins | sample ColStrG_CSR_2012_FD_72749 | JGI IMG/M metagenome (GOLD analysis project Ga0075021, IMG submission 72749) | Freshwater sediment microbial communities in response to fracking from Pennsylvania, USA - Cold Stream Run_MetaG_CSR_2012 | ecosystem: Environmental > Aquatic > Freshwater > Creek >... | reverse complement strand
TCGCACGACGATCGCCCCGTCGTCGTCGATCAGGGCGATCAACGGCGCCCCCGATCGCGGGCCGGGTCGACCGACGGGACGCCCGTAGCCAGCAGCGGGGCGCTCGGGCCCCGGGCGCGTCGTCGCTCCGTGTGGCGGTCGGCGCATGCCGACTCCCTTTCTCGCCGCTCGCCCACGCGAGGGTGGCCCGGACGGCTGGTTCGAGGGGGAGGCCCCCGCCTCTCCCGATCGCCGGGAGACAACGACGGAGTCGGCGATGTGTCACACGGTTCAGAACGAGAGGGTGACCTTCGTGCCCTTCGGCACCTTCGAACCCGCAGCCGGGTTGCTGCTGCGCACGACACGCCCGGGCAGGTAGCTCACCGTGTCGACCTCGAAGCCGAGGCCCTGCAACTCGGCCTGCGCGGCCTCGAGCGACTTGCCGATGAGGTCGGTCGGCACCGCGATCAGCTCCGGGCCCTTGCTCACCACCACGCTGACCGACGAGTCGCGGGGCGCCAGCGACCCGGCTGCGGGATCGGTGCGGATCACCTTGCCCGTGTCGACGGTCGCGCTGAATTCGTCGACGCGACTCGAGGTGAACCGGCTCTGCGACAGCGTCGCCGACGCGGCGTCGAAGGTGGCGCCGGCGACGTCGGGGACGCGCACCGGCGCAGGTCCGTCGCTCACGACCAGCGTGACCTGTGACTCCTTCGGCTGAGCCGATCCGGCAGGTGGATCCGTCGCGATGACGGCGTCGAGCGGCACGTTCTCGTCAGTGCGGCGCTGGACCACGACGGCGAAGCCCTGCTGCGAGAGCGCCGCCGTCGCATCGGCCACCGACTGGTTCGTGACGTCGGGGACCGTGACCTTCGGGGGCCCGCGGGAGACCACGACGTCGACGGTGCGGCCGCGGTCGACGTAGGACCCGGGAGCCGGATCCTGCGCGATCACCGTGCCGGCAGGGTCGTCGGCCACACGCGTGACGACCCGCGGGTCCAGCCCGGCGCGGGAGAGCGCCTTCGCGGCCTCCGTCGAGGTGCGACCGACGAGTGACGGCACCGCGACCGTCCCGCCCCCGGTGGCGGCGATCGCCAGACCGCCGGCCACGAGCGCGAGGACCACGGCGAGCGCGACCAGCATCCCGACGATGCGGCCGGTGTGCGGCCGTCGCTCGTCGCTCACGATGGCGTCGATCGGTTGCTCGGGCGCGTCGGGCGCGTCCTGGTCGAACAGGGCGGACGAGCGGACGATCCGCGTGGGGTCCGAGAGGTTGATCTCGCCGCCCAGGCCCGCGAGCGGGAGCGGCGTCGGCGGTGGCAGCGCCCGTGCCGCATCGGCGAGTGCCGCGCCCATCGTCGCGGCATCGGGATAGCGCTCGCCCGGGTCGGGGCGCCCGGCGCGCTCGACCACCGGGCCGAGTCGACCGAGCTCGAGCGGCGCGACGAGCGCGGTGTGTGTGCGCGCCACCAACGTGCCGATCGCCGTCTCGGCGACACCTGGCACCGTGCCGGTCACGGCTTCGGACAGCACGACCGCGAGCGAGTAGAGGTCGGCGCGGCCGTCGAGCGGCGCGCCGCTCGCCTGCTCGGGCGCCGCGTAGCGCGCGGTGCCGACGACCGCGCCCGCCGGCTCGGTCCAGCTCGCCTCGGCGAGCGCCCGCGCGAGGCCGAAGTCGGCGACGCGCACGATGCCGTGCTCGTCGAAGAGCAGGTTCGCGGGCTTGATGTCGCGGTGGACGATGCCGCGCGCGTGCGCGTACTCGAGCGCAGCCGTCACCTGCCGCCCGATGTGCACCGACTGCGCCGGCGTGCAACGCGCCCCCGCGTCGAGCAGCCCGCGCAGGCTTCCGCCCTGCAGCAGCTCGAGCACCATGAACGGGACGTCGTCGTCGCCCCAGTCGTAGACCGCCATGATGTTCGGGTGGTGCAACGACGCCGCGACCTGCGCTTCGGTCCGGAAGCGGCGGAGGAAGCCGCGGTCGTCGGCGAGGCCCGCGTGCAGGACCTTCACCGCGACTCGACGGCGGAGCCGTACGTCGTCGGCGACGTAGACGCGACCGCTCGCGCCCGCACCGATCGGTGCGAGCACGCGGTAGCGGGCGGCGAGGACACGCCCGGTGAGATCGGCGACGCCACTGATCGCCATCGCGGCGAGGGTACCGGCCCCCGCGTCGCGCTCCGTGGCACTCGACCGCTACGGTCGAGCGGTGGCCGACGCCGCGCCTCGCGCGCGACTGTTCAAGCACCCGTGGCGCGTCGCGATCGTCGCGATCGCCCTGTTCGCGGTGCTGAACCTCGGCGTGCTGCTCCTCGCGAACTCCGACACCGACAAGCCCGGCACCGCGACGCTCCCGGAGAGCGTCGAGTCCGTGAGTCCCGGCCCGGGTGAGCTCACCACGCTCGTCGACAACGTGACCGTGGACCTGCGCGACGGCCTCACCGGCGACCTCGTGATCAACGGCCACGTCATCCCGGAGGACCAGCTCGAACGCACGCCGGAGCTCGGCATCGTCACGTTCCGCCCCGGGAAGGGCAAGGAGATCGAGAAGCTCAACAGCGGCGAGAACACGGTGATCGTCTACTACTGGACCCTCGGCACCAAGCGCCCGGAACCGCTGGAGTCGGCGCGTCTGCGGTACTCGTGGCGCTTCCGCGCCGCCGCCTGACGCGTCAGCCGCCGACGGCCAGCACCGCCGCCCCCTGCACCGCATCCGAAGCGACCGCCGCGAGCGCGTCGTTCGCGTCCTCGAGTGCGAACACCTCGAACGACGAACGGATCCCGGCCGCGCCCGCGAGCGCCATGAACTCCTGCGCGTCGGCGCGCGTCATGTTGGCGACGGAGCGCAACGACCGTTCGCCCCACAGACGCTCGTAGTCGAACGCGGGGATCGTGCTCATGTGGATTCCCGCCAGCGCGACCGTGCCTCCTGGCCGCACGACGTCGAGCGCGACGGGAACCAGCTCACCGGCCGGCGCGAACACCACGGCGCGGTCGCACCAGCCCGGCGGTCGTTCGTCGGCGTGACCGACCCAGGCCGCGCCCAGTGACTCGGCGAGCGCGCGGTGTGCCGCGCCGCGGGTGAGCACCACCGCCTCGCAGCCCCAGTGGTGCAGCACCTGGATCGCCAGGTGCGCGGAGGCGCCGAACCCCATGAGCGCGACCCGATCCCCGGGCTCGACCTCGGCGCGGCGCAGCGCGCGGTACCCGATCACGCCTGCGCACAGCAGCGGCGCGGCCTCGAGGTCGCCGAGGGACTCGGGCAGGCGCACCGCGAACGCCTCGGGCACGGTCAAGGCCTCCGCGTACCCGCCGTCGACCGTCCAGCCCGTGAACGTCGCGTTCGGGCACAGGTTCTCCTCGCCGCGCCGGCAGAACTCGCACACGCCGCAGGTCGAGTGCAACCACGGGACGCCCACCCGGTCGCCGAGCCGGAGCGCGGCGCAGCCGTCGCCCTGCGCGTCCACGGTGCCGACGACCTGGTGGCCGGGCACCACCGGCAGGTGTGGCAGCGCGAGATCACCCTCGACGACGTGAAGGTCCGTGCGACAGCACGCGCACGCGGAGACGTGCACACGGACCTCCCCCGCGGCGGGCTCGGGAAGCGGACGGTCGACCAGGTGCAGCGGCCTCGACGAGATCGGCGCCGCGGCGCGAACTTCGACGGCCCGCATCAGTGCCCGGGGCCCTCGGCGAGGAGGCGCGCGAACGCGTCGTCGTCGAGGACCGGCACCCCGAGCTGCTCGGCCTTCGCGAGCTTCGAGCCCGGGCTCGCACCGGCGACCACGTATGACGTCTTCTTCGACACGCTCCCCGTGACCTTGCCGCCGCGCGCCTCGATCGCGCCTTGCGCCTCGTCGCGCGTGTGGGACTCGAGCGTGCCCGTGAGCACGAACGTGAGACCCGCCAGCGACACGCCACCCGTGTCGACCGACTCCGCCGGCGCCGGACCGTCGAGGCTCACCTCCGCGTCGCGGAGCTTGTCGATCACGCGGCGGTTGGCGTCGACGGCGAAGAAGCGCGTGAGGCTCTCGGCGATGATCGATCCGACGCCGTCGACCGCGGTGATCTCCTCTTCACTCGCCGCCTGGATGGCGTCGAGCGAGCCGAGCGCACGTGCGAGGGCCTGGGCGGCGGTCGGCCCGACGTTGCGGATGTTGATGCCGACGAGCACGCGCGCGAGACCCTGCGTCTTCGACGCCTCGATCGCGTCGACGAGCTTCTGTGCCGACACCGGCGCCATGCGCTCGAGCGGCACCAGCTGCTCGACGGTGAGCGAGTAGATGTCGCCGGCGTCGACGAGGAGACCGGCCTCGACGAACTGGCGGACGCGCTCCTCCCCCAGTCCCTCGATGTCCATCGCACCGCGGCTCGCGAAGTGGACGATGCGGGCGACCCGCTGCGCGGGGCAATCGGCGTTCACGCAGTAGGTGTTGGCCTCGCCCTCGATGCGCACGAGCGGCTCGGCGCACACCGGGCACACCGTCGGGAACTTCCACTTGCGCGCGCCACGGGTGCGCTTCGCCAGGACGGGCCCGACGACCTCGGGAATCACGTCACCGGCCTTGCGCACGATCACCGTGTCGCCTTCGCGGACGTCCTTCCGCGCGACCTCGTCCTGGTTGTGCAACGTGGCGAGGCCGACGGTGGAGCCACCGACGAAGACCGGCTCGAGCTGCGCGAACGGCGTGGCGCGGCCGGTGCGCCCGATGCTCACCATGATGTGACGCAGCCGCGTGGTCTTCTCCTCGGGCGGGAACTTGAACGCGATGGCCCACCGCGGCGCGCGGCTCGTGAAGCCCAGCTCCGTCCGTTGCGCGAGGTCGTCGACCTTCACCACCGCGCCGTCGATCTCGTACCCGAGGGCGTGGCGGCTCGCGAGCATGCGCTCACAGAACGCATACACCGCCTCCATGTCGCCGAGCTCCTGGATGTGGTCGTTCACCGGCAGGCCGAGGTCGCGCATCCAGGCCAGGGTGTCGTGGTGCGTCGCGAACGCCGGGCCGCCGTCCTGGACCCCGAGTTGATAGGCGTAGAAGGCGAGGTCGCGCGACGCGGTGACCGACGCGTCCTTCTGCCGTAGACTCCCCGCGGCGGTGTTGCGCGGGTTGGGGAACAGTCGCTCACCCGCTTCGCCCCGCCTGCGGTTGAGCTCTTCGAACGCCGCGATCGGCATGAAGACCTCGCCGCGCACCTCGAGCCTGGAGGGGACCTCGGTGCCCGCGAGCACATGGGGGATCGCGGCGACGGTCTCGATGTTCGGGGTGACGTCCTCACCGGTGAGGCCGTCGCCGCGCGTGGCGCCGCGCACGAGGCGGCCGTCGACGTAGAGCAATGAGATCGCGAGGCCATCGAGCTTCGGCTCACCGACGAACCGCACCGGGTCGGTGATCGCCCGCTCGATGCGTGCGTACCACGCATCGAGCTCGTCGCGGTCGAACGCGTTGTCGAGCGAGAACATCCGCATCTCGTGTTGCACGGACGCGAAGTGCGTCGAGAGCGGTGCACCCACTTCGCCGAGCGGCGAGTCGGGACCGCGCAGCTCCGGGTGTGCCGCTTCGAGTGCCTCGAGCTCGCGCACGAGGGCGTCGAACTCCGCGTCGGCGATCACGGGGTCGTCGTCGGCGAAGTAGCGCTCGCGGTGGTACCGGATCAACTCCGCGAGCTCGGCGGCCCGGGCGGACCAGTCGGCGGCAGCCACCCGCCGAATCTACCGACCAGGTGTGACGGCGACGGGGTGACGTCCGAGGACTTGCTACTTCGTCGTGCTCGTCGGCGGGACGGTCGTCGTGGTCGACGACGTGGTCGTCGTGGACGACGACGTGGTCGTCGTGGACGACGACGTGGTCGTCGGAGGCGTCGTGGTCGTGGTGGGCAGGGTCGTCGTGCTCGCGGGGAGCGTCGTCGACGAGGTGGTGCTCGACGAGGTGGTGCTCGACGACGTGCTCGGAGTCGGCGTGTTGCTGCCGCTGTCGCTCAGCGCGAGCGCCGCGACCACGCCGATGAGGACGACCGCGAGCACGATCAGGCCACCGATGAGCCAGCGCATGCCACTCGACATGCCGCCGTCGTCGCCCGGCGGAGGACCTCCGCTCCCGCCACCGCCGCCCCCGGCCATCCCGGCGCCACCGGCCGCTCCGGCGGCTCCGCCCGCGGCCGCCGCGGCGGCCGGCATGGCGATGGTCTGGTCGCCGGTGTCGGACACGATCCCGGCGGTCATCCCTTCTTCGGGCTCGACGGCTGCGCCGCAATTCCCGCACACGGTGGCGCCCGGCTCGAGCGGCTCGCCACACACGCCGCAGTAGCGGTACGACTCGGTCGGGGTCACGTCAGGCTCCCAGGGTCAATCTCGCCGCCACGGCCTGCTCGTGCACACGCACCGCCAGCTCGCGTGCGATCCCGAGCACCCGCTCGGCCTGCGAGGCACCGTACCCCGCGAGCCCACAGGCGGGTGTGATCAGCCCGCGGGCCCGGAGCGGCACCGGATCGAGCCCGAGCTTGGTGAGCTCGCACCACGTCGCGGCCAGGCGCCGCCAGTGCGGATCCGCGGACTCGCCGACCGGTCGGTCGGTCGGCACCGCGCCCCACGCCACCCAGCCCTCGCCGTCGAGGAAGCGGGCCAGTGCCACCCAGTGCGCCGTGAGCTGATCGCTCACCTCGACGCCGAGCACCTCGGGACCGGCTTCGAGCGCGAGGCCGACGTCGCCGTCGCCGCACACGTGAACACCGGTGATCGAGTCGACGGCCGCGAGCGCGCCCGAGAGCACGTCGATCGCCGATTCCCGGTCGAGCACACCCTGGCCGCGCTGCCACGCGACGAGCGCGGGCTCGTCGAAGAACACGACCGGCGTGCTGTCCGGGAGACGCTCCTGCAGGGTGCGCTCCAACGTCTGCGCCCACGTGTGGGTGAGCGCGGCCGAGCGACGGAACGCACGCTGCTCGGGCATCCCCGCCGCGCACAGCGCGACGCCGAGCGTGAGCGGTCCCGTGAGCTGCACCTTGACCCGCGGTGGCGCCTGGTCGAGCTGCTCGGCGGCTTCGAGGAACGCGAGCAGCCCTCCGTGCGCGTCGCCGTCGATCACGCACTCGGGCTCCAAATCGGACCACCCGTCGACGACGATCGAGCCGTCCCGCTCGATCCGCACCTCGGGGAGCGCCACGACCCACTGCGCGATCATCCCCTCACGGGCGTCGCGGGCGGGAAGCTGCGGGACCGACGGAAGTTCGGGGAGGCAGCGCAGCACGAGCGCCGCGGCCTCGGCCGCATCGGTGTGCGGGAGGCTGCCGATGCCCGTCGCGATGCCCGGCACCAGCACCGGCGCTCGGACCCCCGACGTCATGGTCTCGTACTATACGGACGCGCGCGACGTGCTCCCGAATGCGGAAACCGCGCGACCGAGAACGGAGTTCGTTCCTTGCGTCATCGCCGTGCCGCGCGGCCCGTCTTGCTCTGGGCGTTGCGCATCGCGTGGGTCACCTTGCCGTTGACCGCGGGTGTCGCGGCATCGTCCGCGTTGGAGAGCTGGGCCACCGCGCCGCAGATCGTCGCGGAAGCGTTGTTGTGGATCGCGTGGGCCATCGGACTGCTCGCGACGCTCGCGCCGCGACCCGAGTCGCTCACTGCCCTGCGCGTCGTCGCGCCCGGGTTCGTCGTGGTTGCAGTGATCGTGGCGATCGGCAGCGACACATCGACCGCGGCGGCCACCGTCGCCGTTGTCGCGACGGTCGTCGACCTGGTGCTGGCGTCGACGCACGACATCGCGCTCGCGGCCGCCAACGCCGGTGCGTACGGCGACGAGCGACGGTTCCTCCTCCGCACCCCGCCGGCGTTGTTCCTGGCCCCGCTCCCGCTCGCGCGACTCGCGGTCGCCGCGGCCGTCGCGGTGCCGCCGCTGCTCCTCGCGGACGAGCAGTGGATCTTCGGCCTCGTGACCTTCGGGTTGGCCGTTCCCGTCGTCGCCGTGCTCGTCCGGGCGTTGCACGGCCTCTCGCGCCGGTGGGCCGTGCTGGTGCCGGCCGGGCTCGTGCTCGTCGACCCGCTCACGCTGACCGACCCGGTGCTCTTCCTGCGCGAGCGGGTGTCTGCGCTCCAGGCGGCGCCGACGGGTGCGGCGCCCGAGGGCGTGCTCGACCTCCGGCTCGGCGCGGCGGCGGGTGGGGTCGCGGTGCGCTTCACGGATCCGGCCGAGCTCCAACGCAGTGCACGCGGCCGTCGCGGGGCCGCAGCGACCGTGCAGACCTCCGCGCTGTGGTTCGCGGTCGCGCAGCGCGACGAGTACCTCGCCCTCGCGACCGCCCGCCGCATCCGCACCGCCTGACCCCGAAGCCACCCTTCCAACCCCGAAATGCGGCACTCGGGACGACTCAGCCGTCCGCAGCGACGCAAGTTCGGAGGAGAGGGCTCAGGTGGCGATGCCGCCGCCGAGGAGCGCGTCGGCGTCGTAGAGCGCGACCACCTGGCCCGGCGCGACCCGCGGTTGGGCGTCGACGAACCTGATCGTGTTGCCGACGAGGTGCGCCGGCACCGGGATGCCGTGCGCGCGCGTCTGCACGTCCACACACTGGCCGGCCGCCGGGCGATCGCCCACGAAGCGGAGGTCGCGCACGACGACCTCGCCCCGTGCGAGATCGTCGCGGGTGCCGACCGTGACGGTCGCGCTCGCGGCATCGACGTCGACGACATACCGGCGCTCACCCAGCGCGATTCCCACGCCGCGTCGTTGGCCGATGGTGAAGGACGCGATGCCGGCGTGACGGCCGATCTCCGCACCGCTCGTGTCGACGATCGCGCCCGCGGGGACCGTGGCACGTGCCCCGACGAACGCCGCGCGATCACCGCGCGTGATGAAGCACACGTCCATGCTCTCGGGCTTCGCCGCGGTCCGCAGCCCGAGGGCGTGCGCGCGCTCGCGCACCTCGTGCTTGGTGAGACGACCGACGGGGAGCAGCACGCGCACGAGCTCGCGCTGACCGAGCATGTACAGGACGTACGACTGGTCCTTCGCGTGGTCGGCGCCACGCAGGAGCCGGTACGCGCCTGCTGTGGCTTCGACACGCGCGTGATGGCCGGTCGCGACCCGGTCGAAGCCCAAGGCCGCGGCCCGCTCGAGCAACCGACCGAACTTGACCGACCGGTTGCACTCGACGCACGGGTTCGGCGTGAGCCCCGTCGCGTACGCGTCGACGTAGGGCTCGACGACGTCGCGCGTGAAGTCGTCGGCGAAGTTGAACACGTAGTGCGGGACGCCCAGCTGGGCGGCGACGCGCCGGGCGTCCTCCACGTCGGAGACGCTGCAGCACCCGGAGTCGGAGTCGCCGCCCCACAGCTTCAGCGTGACGCCGGTGACGTCGTATCCGGCCTCGACGAGCAGCGCGGCCGCGACCGACGAGTCGACCCCGCCGCTCATCGCGACGAGGACGCGCTCGGGTGTCACGCGGCGGCGACGGCGGCGCGCAGCCGCGCGACAGCGTCGGGGACGATCCCGAGCGCGGCGTCGACGTCCGCGTCGGTGGACGCGAAGCCGAGGCTGAACCGCACCGAGGAGAGCGCGTCGGCGCGGGGCACGCCCATCGCCTCGAGCACGTGCGACGGGTCGGTCGCACCCGACGAGCACGACGATCCCGCGGCCGCGTAGATGCCCCGGGCGTCGAGCGAGACGAGCAACGCCTCGGCTTCGACGCCCCGGAACCCGAGATGGGCGTTGCCCGCGACCTTGCGGGCTCGCTCGCCGTTCTCGAACGAGTCGGGCACGGCCGCGAGCAGGCCGTCGACGAGCCGGTCACGCAGCGGCGCGATGCGGCAGACGTCCGCGGCTCGCTCCTCGACGGTGACGCGCAACGCGGCGGCCATGGCGACGACCCCGGCGACGTTCGACGAGCCGGAGCGCAGGCCACCTTCCTGGCCGCCGCCCTCGATGAGCGGCTCGAGGGCGGTGCCGCGGCGCACGACGAGGGCGCCGACGCCCTTCGGTCCACCGAACTTGTGCGCCGAGATCGCGACCAGGTCGGCGCCGGCCGCGAGCGAGGCGACGTCGACCCACGGGACGGCCTGCACCGCGTCGGTGTGCACGACGGCGTGCGGTGCCCGTGCACGAGTGAGCTCGACGATCTCGGCGAGCGGCTGGATCGTGCCGACCTCGTTGTTCACGAGCATCACCGACACGACGACCGTGTCGGGCCCGATGGCGTCCGCGAGCTCGTCGAGCGCGACGACGCCGTCGAGCCCCGCGCCCACCCGCGTCACGGAGAAGCCCTCGGCCGCGAGCCGGTCACACGACGCCAGCACGCCCTTGTGCTCGAAGCGAGCCGTCACGACATTGGCGTGACCACCGGCGCCACCGCTCCCGGCACGAGCGGCACGGGCGGCGCCCTTCACCGCCAGGTTGTCGGCCTCGGTCCCGCCGCCGGTGAACACCACCTCGTGCGGGGAGGCCCCCAGCAGGGCGGCGATCGAATCCCGTGCCTCCTCGAGCGCGGCCTTCGCAGCCGCGGCGGCCCGGTGACTCCCTGACGAATTCCCGAACTCGGAGACCAGATACGGCTCCATCGCCGCGATCGCGGCGGGCCGCATGGGCGTCGAGGCCGCGTGATCGAGGTAGACGCCGTCGCTCATCGCGGAAAGTCTAGGAACCGGCAGATCGGCGTCCTCTTCGTGCCCTTCGTGCCGCTCGGCCCGGGCTCCTGAGCGGCGCCTGAGGAGTGCGTCCACGTCGGAAGCGCGCGGCCGGAATAACTGTCACACCCCCCGGTGATACTGCTCACATGGCAACGCAGCTTCGTCTCGTCGATCCTCCCCCCGCCACACCCCGTGCGTCCCGCCGCACCTCGGCAGCCGCCGGC
>Ga0075021_10001896_pt1 | contig 10819 bp, 8 predicted proteins | sample ColStrG_CSR_2012_FD_72749 | JGI IMG/M metagenome (GOLD analysis project Ga0075021, IMG submission 72749) | Freshwater sediment microbial communities in response to fracking from Pennsylvania, USA - Cold Stream Run_MetaG_CSR_2012 | ecosystem: Environmental > Aquatic > Freshwater > Creek >... | reverse complement strand
CGTCGAGCCAGCGCATGTAGCGCGAGGGCACCGAGCCACTGATGCCCAAGGCGGCCTCGAGCTTGTGGACGCGCGCTGGACTCGCGTTGCGTCCGAGCACGACGACCGCCGCATTCCCGGGCAGGATGTCCGTCGCGACGAAGATCAGCATTGAGACCACGATCAGCGTCAGCACGCCGGTCGCGACTCGCCGCACGACGAAGAATGCAAGCGGGTGCCGCGTCCGGCGCCCGACCGCTGCCGGCGCGTCGGGGATGGCCGGAGCGCTCGCGCCGCGAACGACATCCATCGCTATCTCCGAGACTCTCTCGCGTCGATCGGCTCAACGCCGCTGCGCCGCGCGCGACGGCTCAGTGTCGCGCGCTGTTCTGAGCTCGACGCCAACTGCGCTCAGGCTGGCCGGCGGGCCGTCCCGCTCACGCGAGCCACCCATCCTGGAGACGCCAGTTGTTGTAGCTGAAGCCCGCGCCCGCGGCGAGGCCGCGGACGTTGCTCGCGGCCGCGTCCACGTAGGGCAGGTTGCCCCACACGAGGTAGCCGCCTTCGTTGACCTGCGCGAGCTGCGCTTCCCGCCACAGCGTCGCGGCCTTGCTCGAGTCGGTGGCTGCGATTGCTTCGGAGATCAGCTTCTCGGCGGCGGCGCCGCCGGCCTGGTGGCCCCAGTGGGTGTCCGGGTAGGGACTGCCGAGCGTCAGCTCGGAGAGGTAGGCGGCCGTCAGCGAGCCGACCGGCTGGTCGACCTCCTGCCCGAAGTCGCGCGTCAGGAAGCCTCCTGCCGGAGTGAAGTAGGTGGCGGCGCTCGTTGTGTTGACGACGACCTTGACGCCGGCGGCGGCGGCCTGTTGAGCGAGGATCGTGGCCGACTCGACCATGCCGGGCAGGAAGTTCGACGTCGGCAGCACGAACGTGTTGCCGAGCACGCCGGCCGCTTTGAACAGCGACCGCGCCTTTTCGACGTCCTGGGTGATCTTCTGTTCGGAGAGGTAGTACGGCGTGCCCGGCGCCAGCAGGTCGTATGCGACGGTCCCGAAGCCGGCCCACGCCCCGTTGATCATCGCCTGGCGATCGACCAGCAGTTTGAACGCCTGCCGCACACGGTTGTCGGCGAACTGGCCCTTGTCGACGCGCATCGCGAACATGTAGCTCTGTGCGGCGAAGGGCGAGGCCAGGATCTGCACCTGCTTGGAGCTCAGCTGTGCGCGTGCCGTCACCAGCGGCAGCGTCGGGAAGAGGTTGATCTTGCCGCTCAGCAACGCGTTGAAGATCGCGTTGTTGTCGGTGAACGAGGAGTCCACAACGAGCCGTTCGACGTACGGCTTTCCCGGTTCCCAGTAGTGAGGGTTCGCTTCGAAGACGCTCTGGCTCCCGGCGGTGAAGGAGACATACTTGAACGGACCCGTCCCGACCGGGTGCGTCGCGGCGCTCTTCGCCGTCGCGCCGTTCTGCACGACCGGGAAGTCGAAGTAGGCGAAGATCGTCGGAAACTGCGCGACCGCCTGCAGGAGCGGCACTTCGACGGTCAGCGTGTCCAGCTTGCGCACCGCCTTGAAGTTCACCAGGCCCGCGAGGAATCCGGCGGAGAAGTTGGCTTCGGCGTTCGACCACAGTGCCTTGAAGTTGTATACGACGTCTTCGGCCGTAAACGGCTTGCCGTCGTGCCAGGTGACGCCTTCGCGCAGCTTGAACGTCCAGACGGTCGCGTCCTTGTTGGATTCTGCCGACAGCGCGAGTCCGGGCACGAGCGGCGTGATCTTCTCGCCGAGGTAGAAGAGCAGGTTGTAGAGGCTGTAGTCGCGCACGAAGTCGGGTGTGCCGATGGCGGTGCCCGGGAACAGGTTCTCCGACTGCCCGCCGCTGATCACGCCCACCGTCAACGTCCCGCCGCGTTTCGGCGTGCCGCCCGGCAGGGCGGTCAGCGCTCCCGCCGGCCCGCTGCTCTTTGAGCTCGAGCTGCCGCAACCGGCGAGCAGCCCGGCGCCGGTGAGAGCGAGGCCGGCGCCCGCCGCGCCTGCAATGACGCTGCGACGCGTCAGTCCCGCAGCCTCTTCGGACTCGAAAGCACTGCCATCTGTGTCCACCATCAGCCTCCTCGCAAACCGTAGCCCAGCAAACGCCAACCGACAGGTGTGTCCAGCCGCATGACAAGCCCATGTCCCCACCGGGCCGTGAAGTTGGCGGCACTCTACCAGAGCACTGGACAACTTGTCCAGTCCGCCTACTCGGAGCTGCCCGGATCAGCTCATGTCGAGCCAGATCGACTTGACCTCGGTATAGAGATCGAGGGCATACGAGCCCATCTCTCGTCCGTGTCCGGTCGCCGAGGCGCCAAAGAAGGCGACCCCGATCGGAGGGGGTCATCTCGGCCCATGTCCCCTCCTCAAACGCCGCACGGGCGCGCGCAACGGCTCGATCGACGTCCGCCAGCTGGGCGATCGACGCATCGCCGATCCCGTCACCCGTCGCCGGGTCGATCGCGGTCAGGAACTCCTCGCCCGACGCAGAAACAACTCGTTGTCGACGAACAGCCACTTCAGGTGGCCGTCGAGGAACGCCGACGCGACGGAGGAACTCGGTAACTCGGGCACAGTGCCACCTTTCGATTCTCGGCGCCGCTGGGGGTCGCCTCGCACTGTGGACACGTTGTCCAATCGAGCGTACCATCCATGCCAGCGCCGCCGAGTCGACTTGGCCGCGCTCGGCTAGTCTCCACCGCCGAGGACGCACCACCAACGAGAGGCCCGCCGACAAACATCAATGGCAGCATCACCAGAACAAAACCCGAGCTACCAGCGGATCCTCGATGCGGGACAGGAACTGTTTATCGAGCAGGGATTCCCGGCGACGTCGATGGAGGCCATAGCCCGACGTGCGAACGTTGTGCGCGCGACCGTCTACAACAACTTCCAGGACAAGGAGGCGATCGTAGGCGAGATCATGCGGCGTTACATCGAGGGCTACGTCGAGATACCGCAGCGGCTGCGCCGCCAGGCGCGCCCGGGGCAAACGTCGTTCGAGCTGATCGAGGACATGATCAGAAGCGCGATCCTTTGGCGGATCGAGAATGCGGCACTGCGACCGCTGGTCGACCTCGCCAAGCATCTCCCAGATTCTCCGTGGGGAGGGCTGAACGCCGCCGCCGATGCGGCGATGTTCGGATGGATTGCCGAGATTCATCGCCGCGACGCGAAACACGGCTGGATCCGCGAGGGGCTAGACCTCGATTTCGCGACGTCGGCCCTGTACTCGATGATCGAGGCGACGATCGCCTCCTTCGACGTGGACGCGAGCCGGCGTCGAGTCGACCACGCCGTGCGCCAGCTCACCCTCCTTCACTGGCACGCCCTCTACCTCGTCGAGCCGGACGAGACGCTCGAGTCCTAGCGACGTCGAGCTCAGGCCGTGAGCGCCGCGATCGCGGCATCGGCGCGGTCGATCGTCGCCGCGATGTCGGCCGCACTGTGGGCGGTCGAGACGTACCAGATGTCGCGCGGCGTCGGCTTGGTGAACACGCCGCGTAACCGCAGCTCGCGCTTGAGCTCGAAGACCCGATCCGAGTCGTTTCGCCAGAGGTCGCGCATGTTGCTGCCCGGGCCGGGTCCGAACCCGACGCCGAACATCGTGCTCGTCCCCTGAACGTAGCCGCCGATCGGACGCAGCAGCTCGGCCAAGCCATCGCGCAGGTTCACCGACAGACTCTCCATCTGCTCGTACGTCCCCGGCTCTGACAGGACAGACACGACCGCGGGGATCGCGGCGAGGCAGAGCGGGTTCGCGTTGTAGGTGCCGGCGTGAAACACGCGCCTGTCGGCGATCAACTCCATGATGTCGCGGCGGCCGCCGACGGCGCTGATGGGAAAGCCGCCCGAGAGGGCCTTGCCGAGGCAGGTCAGGTCGGGCGTTACGCCGTAGAGGCTCTGAGCTCCACCGAGGTTGACCCGGAAACCGGTCTGAATCTCGTCGAAGATCAGCACGGCGCCGGAGCGATCGCACAGTTCTCGCAGACGCGCCAGATAGCCGGGCGCAGGCTCGACGATGCCGAAGTTGCACATGATCGGCTCGGTCAGAACGCCAGCGATCTCCTGCCCGCGGTCGGCGAACAGGCGAACGAGCGCCTCCGAGTCGTTCCATTGCGCGACGATCACGTCCTCGTAGCTGCCGGGCGGCTGACCCTCGGAAATGGGAACGGCCGCCGGCTCCTCCGCGGGACCTGCGACCTCAGGGTCGGGGGCGTAGGAGATCGCGACCTGGTCGAGCCAGCCGTGGTATTGCCCCTCGAACTTGACGATCAGGCGCCGGCCCGTAGCAGCGCGCGCCAAGCGCATGGCGGCAAGGACAGCCTCGGTGCCCGCCTGACCGAATCGGATCATCTCGATGCCCGGGTACAGGTCCGCGAGGAGCTCGCTGACCTCTAGCTCCAGTCGATGCGGGATCCCGAACGTCGAGCCGAGGCCCAGTTGCCGCTGTACCGCCTCAATCAGTGCAGGGTGGGCGTGGCCGAGCACGAGCGGGCCGTATCCGAGGAGGTAGTCGATGTACTCGTTGCCGTCGACGTCCCAGATGCGGGAGCCCTCACCGTGCGTCACGAAGATCGGGTGCGGGTGGACGAGGCCACGGTCGTTGGATCCGACGCCGCCCGGCACAACCTCTCGCGCGGCAGCGTAGAGAGCAGCCGACGCCTCGAGCGCATACGTGCGATCCCTCAGCATCGCGCCCGGCACCGCCGACGTCGGCGCCCTCGGTGGAGAACGACCGTACTCATCCGGTCATCAACCAGCCACCGTCGACCTGGAGGACCTGCCCGGTGACGTATCCGCCGCCGTCCGATGCGAGAAACAACGTGGCCTCGGCGATCTCGGCAGGCAGGCCCATGCGCTTCAGCGGCGTCATCTCGAGAGCCTGCTCGACGTGCGCCGGCGAGATCTCCCAATCAGCCTCCCAGTTCGCCTCGATCGCGCCCGGCGAGATCGCATTGACGCGGATCGCCGGGGCCAGATCGCGTGCGAGTGAGGCCGTCAGCGCTCGCACCGCACCCTTCGTCGTGCAGTAGCCGACGGCCACCGAGTTGACGAAATTCTCCTGATCGATCCCATTGCCGTAGGAACCGGAGAAGTTGACGATCGCCCCGCGCCCAGCCGCCTCCATATGCGGCCTGACAGCCTGGCACATGCGCACGCTCCCGAGCACGTCGACATCGAGTAGGGAGGCGAGCTCGGCCGGGACGATGTCGCGCGATCTCACCGCATCCTTGGGGTCGATCCGTCCGGCGGTGTTGACGAGCACGTGAACCGCGCCATAGCGCTCAGCGACGTCCGCGACGAAGGTACTCACGGAGCACTCGTCGGTGACGTCGAGCGCGGCAGCGTACGCCGTGCCGCCTGCCGCCTCGATCGTTTCGACGTTCGCCTGCGCCGAGTCGCGAGACGCTCGGTATCCGAGGGCCACGCTCGCCCCCTCCGATCCCAGCGCTCGCGCTACGGCGCCGCCGAGCGCTCCCCCTGCTCCCGTGACGATCGCTACACGGCCAGAGAACCTGTGCCCGTCATTCCAAACGTTGTCCATAGCTCCTCGAACGTGGCTGAACAAAACAGCGCCCGTGCGCCCCCCGGGCCGCACCCCGACGATACCGTCCACTGGACAGCTTGTCCAGTTGGGTGCTAGCGTGTGCGCTCGGTCACCGACGGTTCGGTCCGTGCCGAACAAGCAAGTACTGCGTTCGTCGGTGGCCGCCAAAGCCGTCTTACCTCAAGCCTGACACGGCACCTGGGACATCGCCCACCCGCGTTCCTTGGCGCGACGTTCGGCGGCAGCACGAGCCTCGCGGGGCCCTCTTGGATGGAGGATTGCACGACCGACGGCCCCCGCGCCGGCGGGGGCCGTGATCTGCCTCGGGTGCTGAGGCTCGGGCCTATCGCACCGCGAGCGACCTCGTGAGCGTCGGCCGGTGGACGCGGCGCGAAGCCGTCGCGCGCAGGCGCACATTGATCGCGCCGACGCGCGTCTTGACGGCGGAGCCGGGCGAGCTGTGCATCGCGGCGTCACAGCCCCATTCGAAGGCCGCGATGCCCGCAGCGTGGACCTGTGCTTCGTCCGCTTCGATCTGGGCCTGCGCTTCGGCCTGGGTCATTCCCGGGTGAACCTTGTTGAGCTCTTCGGCCTTTGACTGGAGATCTTCGAGCAGCGTTTCGTAGGCCTTGTCGTAGTTCGCCTTGATCCCCGTGCACGGGTCGACCCCTCCGATCGTGTAGTTGGTGTGCGTGATGCAGTGACCAGCCGTGCAGATCGTGTGCCACTGGGCCTGTGCGGCTGTGGGAATTAGCGCCACGCCGGCGATGCCGAGCGTTGTTGCGATCGTGAGGATTGCGGTGCGGATCCTGGTCCGGAACATTTCGTGTGCCTCCTGTGGACGGTTTTGGCTTGTGAGGCCATCCTCGCCACGGACGGAACCGCCGAAAAGGCACCCTGCGGATGGAGTCGCCCCACCCTCACGACGGGTCGGCCACGCTCGGCGCTAGCCCACCTGGCGCGCGCGGGGTCGCTCGGCCTCCGCGATCCGCTCCAGCTGCCTGGCGGGCGTGATCGCGACGACGTTCCACGCGAGCTTCGCGCGCTCCATCAGGCGGATCAGCCAGCCGGACGGGTCGAGCATCGCCTCCCACCGGCGCAGCCCGTGATACGCCGAGCGGCTGAACGCGTGGTGATTGTGGTGCCACGCCTCGCCGAGCGAGAACAGTGCGAGCCAGGCGACGTTCGTAGAGTGGTCTTCGAGGTCAAAGCGCCGCCGGCCGAAGAAGTGACAGACGCTGTTGACCGACCACGTCACGTGGTGGAGCGCCACGATCCGCACGAGGCCACCCCACAGCAGGCCCGTCAGCGCGCCTGCGAGGGAGCGCGTGATGAGCGCGCCGAGCAGGAACGGCAGCAGCAGGCTGAGCAACACCACGAGGTGGTAGCGGCGGTGCAGAAACGTCATCCAGCGGTCCTCGATCAGCTCGGGCGCGTAGCGGCGCGTCTCGGCCTGGCCCTGGTTCCTCCACAGCCATGCGACGTGAGCGTGCCAGAGCCCGCGCAGGGCGCCGCCGACGCCGGCTCCGCGGCCTGCATGCGGGCTGTGCGGGTCGCCGTCGGTGTCCGTGTGGGCGTGGTGCTTGCGGTGATCGGCGACCCAGTCGGCCGGCGAGCCCTGCAGCGACATCGCACCGGCGAGCGCGAGCGCGCGTTCGATCGGACGGTGTGTGGCATAGGCGCGGTGTGTGAGCAGCCGGTGATAGCCGAGCGTGACGCCGAAGCCCGTGAACAGGTAGAGCGCGGCGGCGATCAGCAGGTCGGTCGTGTTGACGAGTTGACCCCACAGCAGCGGCACGGCGACGGCGAGCGCGATCAGCGGCGCGAATACCGCAGCGAGGTTGACGTTGCGCTCGAGACGGCTCACCTGCGACCACGCCCCACCAGCGCGCCGGGCAGGCCGACGAACGCCGCGAACCCGAGCACCGAGCGCGGCTCGTACGCGGCTCGCCACAGCCCGCCGTGGGCTGCCGAGTCGCTGAACAGCGCTTCGGGGTGCCCGCCGGTACGGCCGGGGCGATGCAGGTCGTGGACGAGCATCGCGGCCATCAGCACGCGACTGGTGTCGGCGGAGAAGATCTCGATCCCGTGCCGATGCGCGCTGGCGTATGCGGCGCCGAGCACGCGGTTCTTGGTCACAGATCGCGTCCACGACGCCGGCGCGACGTTGAACGAGACGCGGTGCTCGCGCGCCGTGAGCACGCCGCGCCAGCGCTGCAGCCGCTTCGCGATCGCGTAGTTGGGCCCCTGCTGCTTGATCAGCACGTCCGCGACGCGATCATCGGCGCGGTATGCCGGCGCGAACAGGCGTCCGCGCGAGACGAGCTTGAGGGGCGCCTGCAGCGGCCTGCGCAGACGCCGCGCAGCATATGCGTCGCGTGCCGCCGCGATCGCCTCGGGCGGTGCGAGGTAGGCGTCGGTCGGCGTCGCGAGGAACGCGAGCGCCGTGTCGGGCCGCGCGTCGAGCATCCGCGTCGCGAGCGCGTCGAACGCGCCGCTCGCGGTCACGTGCCGGCCGCCGTCGGCGTAGGCGTACATGCCGAGCACGAGCGGCCGCTCGCCGGGCAGGCCGTCGAGCCAGCGGTGGACCTCGGGCAGCGCATGCGCGATGTCGGCGCCCTGCCCGCCGTCGCCGTCCAGCGGAACGATCACCTCACCGGCTCCTGCGCGCGCGATCGCCCCGACGCGCTCGGCGATCGCGGGGACCGGCAGGTCGATCGCGGCGACACGCGCGCCCCACGCGCAGAGCGGCTGCAGCGGGGCGAGCTCGGCACCGGCGCCGACGAGCACCACGGTCCTGCCCGCGAGCGCCAGCCAGTCGGGGTTCTCCGCCACGAGCTCGATCGCCTGCGCGAACGACGGCTCGACGACGCCCCCGTCGACCCAGCGCGCGAGCTGCTCGCGCAGCTCCTTGCCTTGCAGCTCCCGACCGCGGTAGGGCACGCGCAGCTCGCGCACCGGCGGCGCCGTGCCGGCGATCACGCCGGTGCCGTGGGCGGCGTTGGGCTCGATCGTCTCGAGCGCACGCTCCAGCGGCCTCTCGCTGCCGGCGCGCTCGAACACGAGCCGCGAGCGCATCGACGCGAGCCCCGCATCGGCGGCGGCCGTCGCGGCCTCCGGCGAGCGGCCGCACGCGGCCGTCAGCTCGTGCAGCAGCTCGACGTAGTCGGAGCGCCAGCCCTCACAGCCGAGGACGCTCTGCTCGAGCGCCGGGTCGATCGCGCCGGCGGCATCGGCCAGCACCGCGCGCAGGGTCCGCGTCGTCGACCGGCGCCCGTCGAGCTGCGGAAAGGCGACGCCGTCGCCGCGCGCGCCGGGCTGGCGCGGCACGTCGGTGCGGGCGAGCTCGATGTGCTGAGCGGAGAACGGAGTCACACGTTAGGACGCTACGACACAAAACTCGTTAGTTTCTTGGCCTGTGAACAGCAATCAGACGTGGCTTTCCTATGCTGCCGGCACAAATACGCGGCTCGACGCGCAAGCGGTCGACGCCATTCGCGCCGAGCTGCCCGCGCTCGCCGATGAGATCGTGGACGCGATCCAGCGCGAGGTCGCCGAGTACTCCGACACGCTGCGCGGCGACTACGGACAAGGCATCCGGCTGGGCACCGAGCAGGCCCTGCGCCGGTTCATCGGCGAGGGCGACGGCGAGTCACCGGCTGTTTACCGCGGCCTCGGCTACGGCGAGCACCAGGCCGGGCGCAGCCTCGACGGCCTGCAGTCCGCCTACCGCATCGGCGCGCGCGTGGCGTGGCGGCGGATGAGCCGCGCGGCCGCCGCCGCCGGCGCCTCCGCCGAGGCCCAGCATCACCTCGCGGAGGCGATGTTCGCGTACATCGACCAGCTCGCCGCGGAGTCGGTCGACGGCTACGCCGAGGCGCAGCTCGCGCGCGCCGGCGACCAGGAGCGCCACCGCTCGACGCTGCTCGCGCTGCTGCTCGGCGCGCGCGCTGCCGACGAGGAGCAGCTCGCGCTCGCGGCCACCGAGGCGGCATGGCCGCTCCCCCGACGGCTCGCGTGTCTCGTGGTCGACGGCGAGCCGGGGCCGGTGGCGCGCCGCGTCAGTGGCGACACGCTCCACGGAGAGGTCGAGGGCACGCTGTGCGTCGTGATGCCCGACCCCGCGGGACTGCCGCGCGAGGCCGTCGCCGCCGCGCGGCGTCTCGGTGTGCGCATCGGCGTCGGGCCGACGGTCGCCGTCGAGGAGGCCCGCCGGTCGCTGCGCTGGGCGAGCCTGGCCGTCGAGCTCGGGGCCCCCGCGAGCGCCGTCTGCGCCGAGGAGCACCTCGCCGACGTCGCGCTCCGCGCCGCACCGGAGGTCGTGCGGACGCTGCGCGCGCGAGCCCTGTCCCCACTCGCCGGCGAGAGCGAGCGCAGCCGCATGCGCCTCGAGGACACCCTGCGCGCGTGGCTGCGACACCGCGGCTCGCAGCGGGCCGTGGCCGACGAGCTCTCCGTTCACGCCCAGACCGTCCGCTACCGCGTCCGCCGCCTGCGCGAGCTGTTCGGCGACGCGCTCGCCGACCCCGACAGGCGCTTCGAGCTCGAGATCGTCCTGCGCGAGGCGCCCGGCGCCTGAAGCCCGTCTCAGGCGCCCCGATCACGCACGCATCTAGTCCCCCGTCGCCGAGAAGTGCTCCGGGTCGAGCGGGCCGAGCACGCCGCCGATCAGCTTCACCGGGCCGCCGTACCCGCGCAGCACTGCGATCAACTGCCCCGGCTGCGTGACGTCGACGGCGCCTCCCGGATAGACACTGGTCTCGTGGTTGCTCAGCCCAGCGGGCGCGCTGAACGCGCCGGCGGCGTTCAGCTGGGACTGTTCGTAGAGGGTCCGGTAGCCGCTCGTGACGCTGCCCGCCCAGCCATGCGCGACGGCCCATTCGAGGATCGGGATGATCCACGTCGCGATCGGCTTGGAACGGGGGTTCCAGGAGACGACCGGGATCGCGATGCTCGCCGTCGGCGAGCTCGACGGCGAGTTTTCGAACGATGCCGCCGATTCGCCGCTCGGCAGCGGGATGCCGGCCTTGCGCGCAGCTTCGATCTCGCGTTTGACTTCGGTGTCCGATGGCGCTCCGGCCGCGATCCGCACCTTTCCTTCCGCGAGCACCTTGTCCGATGACACGTCGATCCGCGCCGTCACCCCGTGTGGCGCCCGCGGGGCCGGCGCGTGCGCGCCGGCACTCGCCGTGGGCGCACTCGGCGGCGTCCGGCCGATCGAGGATTCGCCGCAGCCGAGGACGCCGGCGCAGCACGC
>Ga0075021_10001895_pt1 | contig 10822 bp, 10 predicted proteins | sample ColStrG_CSR_2012_FD_72749 | JGI IMG/M metagenome (GOLD analysis project Ga0075021, IMG submission 72749) | Freshwater sediment microbial communities in response to fracking from Pennsylvania, USA - Cold Stream Run_MetaG_CSR_2012 | ecosystem: Environmental > Aquatic > Freshwater > Creek >... | reverse complement strand
TCGTAATGGCTAGTCATGGCTAGCCATTGAATTCGTCCAACACAATTTGCCACAGATCCAGCACACCTATCTCAAGTGCCCAGTGGTCGAGATAGTCACGATCCAGTTCATCTTTGAGGGCACGAAGCCTACAGCCTGTCAAGCTTCGCTACGCTTGGCTGAATTCCAGCTTTGCCCGTCCTTTAACCCGAATTCGCGTTAATCCAGTTTGTCCGGATACGTTTCCAACGGCCCCCATCGAACCGCGCTTAATACTCGTCGCATACGCCGCTCTCCGTTTCATCCTTACCTCAGCACTGTAGCTTTGGCCTGTCATGGCAACCAGCTCGCAATGCAATTGCTGAACATAGTGAGCGCGTGACTTGCGGCGTTTTCACGCATGCGATGGAACCTGTGTTGCAGCGTAGCGAATCCATCCGCGCGGCATCCGCGGCATCCGCGGCATGGGCAGTATTTGCTGACCGTATGCGTTCGTGGCAGAGCATAGCTACAGCCCTATCTGTCCGTGCACAAAGCAAGTGCGACCTGGCCACTTGACTAGTCCGACACCATTCACTCGGCAGTTGAGGGTGTGGAACGCCGTTGCTCATAATCAAGCAACTCAAAGCATCTCGGTGGTGTAGCTGAGATGCTTGCGCCGAATCATTTGGCGCATGGATTCCAGGAACGGGGAAGGCTGTCTGGCAGGCGGATTTACGGTTGCACGCATATCCTTCTCCTCTGAGCTTCGATTCGACAGCTACGTTCCTATTTCGCAAAAGCATCATCGCGCGCGTGACCTTTCTATCGGATCAGCCAAAGGTGAAGGCAAATACCTCAACGCCAGGATCGAGAAATTCGATTTCGAACTGTCGATCCACGATGGGTCCCGGCTGTCGGATTAACTGATACAGGCGTTGCTCGGTCACTGTGCCGTTACCCTGGTCGTCAATATCGACGCCGTGAGCAGCACCCGCCAACTTGCCATCGATGTAAACGCGGAATCGCATGGCGGTTCCTGCCACTGCCGACCCCATGACGAGATTAAGATCACGGGCGTGAAAGCGATACGCGATGTGCCCATTCGCCTGGTTCAGCTTGGTCGCCTGTCTGCCCACCGTCCAATCACCGACCAGCGCCCATTGATTGAGCGTCAACCTCGCGGGAAGTGCATACACTTGGCGACTGCCCACGACTGCACCACCGGGGGACACGAAGTTCTCGGTGCGGTCAGAGCCGACATAGTTCTCCGGAGATCGCAAGTTCGCCCAATCGGCGGCTACTTCCGCACCTCGCGCGTCGACGGTCACCAGTCCATCGTCACGGCCACTCCTTCCGGCTTCGGCCAGCAATTGCCGAATCACCATTTCCGATTGTGCGTATTGGCCCTCGCCGAACTGATGATAACGAATACGTCCTTGCGCATCCACGAGATAGAGGGCAGGCCAGTAGTGGTTGTCAAACGCATTCCATATCGCGTAATCGCTATCGACCGCGATGGGGTAGTCGACCCGCATAGCCGTCGCTTCACGACGCACGTTATCGATGTCGTGCTCAAACGCAAACTCTGGCGTGTGCACACCGATCACCATCAAGCCTTGATCCTTGTATTTGTGTGCCCAGGCGCGGACATAGGGCAGTGTGCGCAGCCAGTTGATGCAGGTGTAGGTCCAGAAATCGATCAACACGACCTTGCCTTTCAGGTCGGCTGTGGTCAAGGGTGGTGAATTGAGCCACTCGGTCGCGTCGCTGAGCGAAGGCAATTTGCCTTCGATAGATAACTGAACCAATCTGTGTAACATTTGATCCTCCTTACTCGTGTTCTTGGTCAAAATCACGATCGCGGCACCGATGGCGATGGCGAGCATCGCTCCGATCAGGAGTCGAATAGCTTTCATGATGCCCTTCGTTGCGCGGGAAGCCATTGAGGGTCATGGCTTTCTGGGCCATTGGCTCGCCGATCAATAACGGTCAACCTCGATGATCGCTTCGGCAAAGGCCTTGGGTGCTTCTTGTGGCAGGTTGTGTCCGATGCCACCCTCAATGAGCCGATGTGCATACTTGCCAGAGAATTTCTTAGCATAGACACTGCTGTCGGGATGTGGCGCACCATTGGCATCGCCTTCAAGGGTGATGGTGGGTACGGTGACAACCGGAAATGCGGCGAGCCGCCCTTCCAAATCGTCATACTGGGCCTCGCCATCTACCAGACCAAGCCGCCAGCGGTAATTGTGGACCACGATGCTGACATGATCTGGATTGTCCAGAGCCACGGCACTGCGATCAAACGCGGCGTCATCGAAGTTCCACTTCGGTGAAGCGATCTGCCAAATGAGCTTTGCAAACTCACGACGGTATTTTTCGTAACCTACCCGGCCACGTTCTGTCGCAAAGTAAAACTGGTACCACCATTCGAGCTCCGCCTTTGGTGGCAGCGGCGTTTTGCCAGCCTCCTGGCTGCCGATCAGATAGCCACTCACCGCGACGAGCGCTTTGGCGCGCTCCGGCCACAGCGCCGCGACGATGTCGGCTGTCCGTGCACCCCAATCGAAACCGGCTAGGATCGCCTTCTCGATCTTGAGTGCATCCATCAACGTGAGGGTATCGAGTGCAAGTGCCGCCGGCTGCCCATTTCGGGATGTGGCATTCGACAAAAAGTGGGTCGTGCCGTAGCCGCGCAGATACGGCACGATCACTCGGTAGCCCTCGCTCGCCAGCATCGGCACGACATCGTCGAAGCTGTGAATGTCGTACGGCCAGCCGTGCAGAAGCACGACGGCCGGGCCAAGGGATGGCCCGGCTTCTGCGTAACCAACATTCAGGACGCCCGCATCGATCTGCTTGAGTGTGCTGGTTTGTACGACCGCGTTCATTTGGGTCTCTCCAATCGAATGCAATGCTTAGCCAACCGATTCGGTGGCTGCCTTCACGATCAGATTAGCGACTTCATCGGGGTGCGAGACCATGACGACATGTGAAGCGCCCTTGACTACTACGGTTCCACGCGAGTGGGCACGCTCGGCCATGAATGCATGAGCGGCAAGTGGAATGTTCAGGTCACGGTCGCCGTAGATGAACCACGATGGGGTTGTTTTCCATGCGGGTTCGCCTGAGCGTTCGTTCCCTGCGGCTTCGGTGATGGGTCGCTGTGTTGCAGCCATCAACTTCGCGTCGGCTTCAGACACATCTGCGGCGAACTGCGCCCAGAACTTGTCCTGTTGGATGTAAAGATCATTTCCGCCGTCTGGCAGAGCAACTGGAGAGGTTGTCGGTCCCAGCGTGCCGCCCGGAAATCGTCCTGCGAGTCCGAAGGCACTTTCACCGGTGTCAGGGGCAAACGCGGCCACGAAAACCAAACCTTTCACGTTCTTGCGGCCCGGGGCCGGGCTGGAGATCACCATACCCCCGTACGAGTGTCCGGCCAGCACAACAGGCCCTTGGATGCTATTGACGACACTTGCGACAGACTCGGCATCACTGCGCACACTGCGTAGTGGATTTGCGGCGGCGACCACCGGATATCCCTTCTTGAGCAAGATGCTGATGACCTTGTTCCAACTCGACGAGTCGGCAGATGCGCCATGTGCAAACACGATGGTTGAATTGGTTCCTGAACTCATTTGGATACCTTCCTTATCGAAAATCTGCCGTTAGCCCTGCGATGGCGAGCGGGCAGATTGGATTTTGGATTGTGGTTGACGTGATGGGCTTGCGTCGTCTCAGGCCTATTGATCGCTGCCGCTCAGCGTGCGTGCCGCATCTTTGATCAGTCTGACGACTTCATTCGGGTGAGACACCATTGGCACATGGCTTGAGACGACTTCGACCGTCGTCGCGTGCATGCGTTGGGCGAACAGGCGCTCGGCTGCAGGCGGAATCACTTCGTCGTTGGTGGCGACCATATACCACGAGGGCAACGACTTCCACGCCGGCACACCCATCTGCTCGGACAGTGTACCGACGGGAAGTGGCTGCTGCACGGCATACATCACGTTGGCCTGGGCGCGGTTCACGTCGGCTGCGAAGTGGTTCATGAAGTCATCCTGGGGAATCCACGCGAAGCCTTGCGCGTCGATTCGCAGGTGCGCCAGTGCAGGTGTGGGCGGTCCTTGCGAGAGCAACCCGCCGATGGTTTCGCCTTGATCGAGGCCAAATCCCGCAATGTAGACCAAGCCGACGACGTTCGGCGCATCGGTGCCCAGCGCGGTGATGATCTGACCGCCAAAGGAATGGCCGACCACGATGGTCGGGCCGTTCTGGACGACCAGCACTTGCCGCAGGCGAGCGAGATTTGCATCCATCGTCGTCAGTGGGAACTGCGGTGCAGTGACGTTGTAGCCGTCTTTCTGCAGACGCTGAATCACAGCGCTCCAACTGGAGCCATCGGCCCACGCGCCGTGCACCAACACGATGTTTGGGCGAGACTTGCGCGGACCAGCCTTGTTGGATTCGTCGGAACCTTCGGTTCCAGTTTGTGCCACGACAGAATTGGTTGTGGCCAATACTGCTATGAGCAAGACAACTGCGTGGGCAATCGCGCGCCACAAGTTGGATTTGTTCGTTTGTTCAGGTTTCATGATTGTCTTTCTTGAGAATGCGAATGAATGCGGGTTACGCGGCACGACACGGATGACGCGCCGTACTTCAAATCGGGATGCGCCAATTAGCGCAATGTCTTGAACGCCGCCCGCATCTCTTCGGTGAACAGTTGCGGCTGCTCCCAGGCCGCGAAGTGGCCGCCTTTGTTGAGCTTGTTGAAATGGATGAGTTTGGGGTATGCTCGCTCTGCCCAACTCCGCGGGGCTTGATACAGCTCGTCAGGGAAGGTGCTCACGGCAACCGGGATCGTGACGCCTTTCGGAGCGAAAAAGGCTAGCTTGCTTTCCCAATACAGACGAGCCGACGAGACGGCGGTGTTCGTCAGCCAGTAGAGCGTGACGTTGTCGAGGATATCGTCTCGCGTAAGCCCTTCGCGCTGACCGTCGAAGACGCGCGCGATAAGCTCATAACTCCGCGCATCGTGGTCGAGCATCCAGGCGGCCAAGCCGACAGGTGAATCCGCAATCGCGTAGAGTGTCTGCGGGCGGTTCGCCATCTCGTTAGCGTAGCCCAGGCCGTGCTTGTAGAAATACGCAAGCTGTTCGTAGGCGTGCTTTTCATCGGCCGAGAAATTTGCTGATGGCGGCGCATCGGCGAGCGCGGCCGAGTTGATATCGTTGGGGACGGTGGCCGGCATGTTGGTGTGAATGCCGATCAATTCTGGAGGTGTCATTAGCGCCATCTGCTCCGTGACTGCGTTCCCCCAGTCGCCGCCTTGCGCTAAGAACCGCGTGTATCCGAGACGCTTCATCAGCACGATCCACGCACGGGCGATGCGAATCGGGTCCCAGCCAGTCGTGGTTGGCTTGCCCGAAAAGCCGTGACCCGGCAGCGACGGAATCACCAGATGGAACGCGTCGGATGCGCTGATACCATAGGCGGTGGGGTTGGTCAGTGGTTCGATGATCTTCAACTGTTCGATGACCGAGCCGGGCCACCCGTGCGTGACGATGAGCGGCAACGCTTTCTCATGCTTCGAATAAACGTGAATGAAATGAATGTCTAGCCCGTCAATCTCGGTGATGAACTGTGGCAGGCCATTCAGCCTCGCCTCCACCTTGCGCCAATCGTGGCCTGTCGCCCAATAGCGCGCGAGTTTCTGCATCGTCGCGAGTTGCACACCTTGCGACTGATCTGCGACGGTCTCCTTTTCGGGCCAGGACATCGCGAGAATCCGTCGCCGGAGGTCGGTAAGTGCCTCGTCGGGGATGTGGACGTTGAAGGGACGGACTTCGGAATTCTGACTTACCGCCGCTTGCTTAACTGCTGTAGTCTGAACCATGATCTTTGCCTCCTCTAACGCAATGACTTGAACGCCGCACGCAACTCTTCGCTGAAGAGTTGCGGCTGTTCCCATGCCGCGAAGTGACCACCCTTCTCGACCTCGTTGAAATAGGTGAGCTTGGGATAGGCGCGCTCGGCCCAGCTTCGCGGCGCCTGATAAATCTCGCCGGGGAAAACCGTGATGGACACCGGGACGGAGATTTCGGCAGTCTTCTGCTCCCTGGCGTTGAAGTTGTTGTTGTTGTTCTCCCAGTAGAGCTGCGCCCCGGATGTGCCGGTGTTCGTGAGCCAGTAGAGCGTGATGTCGTCGAGCATCTCGTCCTTCGTCAGTGACCGCTCGGCGTTGCCGCCGCTATACGTCCAGTCGTTGAACTTGTCGAGGAAGAAGGCTGCCAGAGCGACCGGCGAATCTGCCAAGCCGTAGCCCAGCGTCTGCGGGCGGGTCACCATCATGCCAGCGTAGCCGGAGCCTTTGGTATACAGCTTGCGCATTGACGCGAAGGCAGTTTGCTCTTTTTGAGACAGACCCGCTGGCATCGGATCTCCATTCTGGAGGGCGGACGCGATGTCCGCCGGCACGGTCGCAGGCATATTGACATGGATGCCAAGCAACCCTTTCGGTGCCTGGCGACCCATCGCGTCCGCAACGACCGCACCCCAGTCGCCACCCTGCGACACATAGTGCTCGTAGCCAAGGCGCTTCATCAGCACGTCCCAGGCGCGCCCCATGCGCTCTATACCCCAGCCGATGCCCGTCGGCTTGCCCGAGAAGCCGTATCCGGGCATCGAGGGCAGCACGAGGTCGAAGGCGTCTTCCGCGCTTCCGCTATAGCTGGTGGGATCGATGAGCGGGCCAATGGTCTTCACGAGTTCAAGGATCGAGCCGGGCCACCCGTGTGTGATGATCAGCGGCAGCGCATTTGGATGACGGGAGCGCACATGAATGAAGTGAATGTCGAGCCCATCGATCTCCGTGACAAACTGTGGCAGGGCGTTCAGCTTTGCCTCCACCTTGCGCCAGTCGTATTCCGTCTCCCAGTAATGCACGAGTGCTTGGATCTGCGCCAACCTCACGCCCTGAGATTGATCTGTGACCGTCTCGCGGTTGGGCCAGCGTGTTGCCGAGATGCGTTTGCGGAGGTCAACCAGTGCCGCTTCGGGAGTGTCGATCTTGAAAGGGCGAATGTCGGCACCCTGGCTTACTGCCGTGCTATTGTTCGATTTGGCTTGAAGCATGATCTTTGTCTCCTGTTGACCGGAGTGTCGTTACCGGGGGGCTCAGAACGGACAGTGGTGTCTCGAACCAAAATTCATCTCGACCTGTGGTTGCAGCGGCACAAGCGACATCACATACGCGGCGTCGAACGCTGCCCAGGACACGGCTGCCGACGACGGGTTGCCCCGCGCCGCGAGTACCTCTTGGTCGGGGTTGAACGGTGCCGACGGCTGCGCGACTGAGCCGCTCGCGGCCGTGGCTTGAGTTGTCATCGTGATGCCTCCTTACTCGCCGTGTCCTGGTGTGACCCGGCTGACTAAACTCACTCGAGCCCGCCCAACCATCTCAAGGCGGACAGGCTCGGCATGAAGAAGTACTCACCGCCGCGAAGCACGTTGAACGATTCGATGCCATGTATCCGGTGCCGTACCGGCTCCTTCGGGATAGTGAAGGATTCCGCCCCGCCGTCCTGCAGCCCCACGAGCGGGTCACGCTCTAAATCGAGGGCCATGAAGTTGCCACTATTGATCCACTCTGTTTGCAGGAACTCCACGGTTGCCATCGCCCTCGCGCTTAAAAATATGAAATACATCCCTCTCGGGCTCTCATCGTCTTGTTCCGAGATCGCATCAGGGTCATAAGGTTCACCGTAGGCAGTGCTGCGCCGGAGAATCCGATGGAGATTTACGTCCACGAGCTGGGCCATTTCGGTGTCGCGCGGGTTCATACGCCGCATGTGCGCACCAAACGGCACCTGTCGTCCACGTGTATCGTTGGCGTAGGTGAAATCGTTGTTCCGCTGTGGGTCTTCACCGACAGATGGGTCGTCCTTATCGGGGGCAAGCGTCAACGGGGCGCCACTGCGCCAGCGCCCCACCAGCTTCGCCGCAAGGAGCTCTCGCTCCTCAGCGGTATGCGCGTTCTCCTGAAGGAACCGGTTGAATGTCCCGACTCGTGACTGGTATTTGCGCACACCGCCGAAAGTCCCGTTACGTCCAAACGCCTCAGGTTGAGGCATCGGCAGGATGACGCCGGCCTCTCCAGGGTACCCAAGGATGAACTCGCCGGCTTTGATCAGTCTGCCTTGGCCGGGGAGTGGCTCGACCCCGCTCCCCTCGATGGCCGGCTGGCTAATAAGATCTTTGTAGCCAAATGAGTTCCGGCTGCCAGGCTGAGCGCCGAAGTTCTGCATCATCAAGACGGCGACGCCAGAAAGCCCCTGGAATTGTCTCCAAGCCGTATCAATGGCAGTGTTCCACCTGTGTATCGAGCTGCTGACGGTACTGATCCAGACGTGTATCTGACCGCTTCCGAATGGAGGCTCCCAGTGTTTCGGATCATTCGATCCGTAGTCGAGAAGTTGCTTGGCACGTGCAGCCATACCCTGACGAAATGCTTCCGGGAAGCTTTTAAGCGAGTCCTCGGGTACGCCCAGTGCGGCCAGACCGACATACGTGAGACCGACGCCGGTCCAGGTGTCGTCCGCTCGCCGCCAATCGGCGGCAGAATCGATGTGCACAGAAAGTCTCCGCAACAGCTCACGACCGTCACAGGCATCCTCGATGTGCAATAGGCCATGCGTGCCGTAATAGGGCTCAGGTCGATCCCGAAGCACCAGTGCTTGAATGTCGTCGAGTTCAAGAGCGCTGGTGCTCTGCTGGAGATTGGAACGATCTTGCAATAACATGGCAGTCCTCCGTCAGCAAACTGGGACTCCCTTATTCACCGACCTTGTCGAGGAATTCATCCACGGCCTGGCCAACGCGCTTCAGCCGTCGGGTCTCCGCCACTGTCAGGTCATTGGCGACGTACCAGCCTTCTGCCGTGACCTGGTACTTGGCCAGGTAGTCCTTCGCCTGCGGGCTGCGAATGCCCGGCCAGCCTTCCCACGCAGAGTCGATGATATCCAGGAAGTCGGGGATCTTCGTCGCGAAGTCGTCGATATAGGCGTCCCAGTCGCCGTCGTAGGCGGTGGCGAAGAGCATCTTCGTGTCGTTGTCCAGAAACACGAAGCGCATGTCGTGGACGGTACCCACCTCGTCCGCGCCGGCGAGGTTGCCGCCGAACAACCGCAGGAACGTGCGCAGCCGCTCGGCTCCGCCGGGCGCGAAGGGAGCGATGATCGTCAGCTCTGAGACCTTGCTTAGCCTGCTCCCGGCCCGGCCGGCGCTCTTCACCGGTGGCGGCGGCGCCTTGGACGCATCTGTCGCCAGCCTTTGGAGAACGTTCTCCAGTGCCTTCTTGCCTACCTCCGGCGCGTCGGCGAACAGCTCGCGCAGATGTTGGACTTTCTCCTCTGCGGTCTGCTTCTGTTCAACCCTTGTAGTTGTTTGTGCTTGCGTTTGCATTGTCGTATCCTCCTTTTGGTTAATTGTGGTTATGGGCACTTAGCCATCTGTCTGTGAGCGTCCGACGTTGGTCTCGACAGTCAGAGATGGAGTTTGACTACTCCGAGACCTTGAGAATTTTGAGTGCGCCTACCATCCACCGGTTCGCTCCGTTACTGACATGAGATAGGCGCCGCGCTATACGACGATGATCTGATCGTCAGGCGAGACCTCAATGCCGTCCGTGGACGTCCGTGAAGGCGGTCAGGTCGTGCAACATCACCGAGTCGCCGATCTCTGCCTCGGTCGTCCGTCAGAAGAGTTCGAGTCGTCCCGCGACGACGCGCTCGTCGGCAGGTCGTGCAGCGCGGCGCGCAGCGCGGCGTGCAGCGCTGGGAGTGTCGTTACCCGGTGGCCCAGAACGAACAGTGGTGTCTCGAGCCAAAATCCGTCTCGATCTGTGGCTGCGGCGGCACGAGCGATATCACGTGCGCGTCGTCGAACGATGGCCACGGCACTGTTTGCGTTGACGGGTTGCCCCGCGCCGCGAAGTTCGCCCAGGCCGCTCGCATGCTGGCCGCGAGTGCCTCCTGGTCTGGGTTAAACGGGATCTGGAACGGCGCATCTGGCAGGTCGAAGATGTATGGCAGCTCGGACGTGTGCGTCGCCACGGGCGGATTGAGCGGCGGGACCTGCCGCGCTGGTGCGTTGTCGTCGTTGAACTCATAGGCGAAGGTCGGCACGCGCTTGACGAGCCACTGGTCCATCTGCAGCGCCGGGCATGCCCAACTCGCATCGTTGTCCAGCGTGCTGAAGGCGATAGCCGGTGACGGGTATGCATCGAGCGGATACTCGGCCGCGATGGACGCGGCTCGTGACGCTGACACGCCCAGCACCGAGGTGATCACCCGCTGATAGCTCTCGGCCGTGATCGTCTCGGGAATCGGGACGAATGATCCACCCGTGACGGTCACCGAAAGCGCAGTGACGAAGACGCGTTGCTCGTCGTGATTGACCCCGTTGAGCACCGGCACGCGGGCGAATCGCCCAGCAGCCAGCGCCGTCCCGAACGACTCCTGAAGGACCTTGCCGTCGACGATGCCGGGAATCGCGGCGCCCGGGAACGTGCTCGTGAGGACCGAGACCGGCAGGTTGCGCAAGCACGCCGCAGTCTGATCCGGGCAGCCCGCGCTCGCGGCGAAGGACTGGCCGAAGGCCTCAGCGGTGGCGAGGGACTGCTGCGTCAGCGCGAACGAGCCACTCTGCACAATGGCGCGGTCGATTAACCCGCGGGAATCGCGAGAGACGAGGTGGACGAGGACTGACAGGGCACCGGCGGACTGACCCGCGATGGTGACGTTGTTGGGATTGCCACCGAACCGACGGACGTTGCGCTTCACCCAACGCAGGGCTGCCT
>Ga0075021_10001894_pt1 | contig 10823 bp, 11 predicted proteins | sample ColStrG_CSR_2012_FD_72749 | JGI IMG/M metagenome (GOLD analysis project Ga0075021, IMG submission 72749) | Freshwater sediment microbial communities in response to fracking from Pennsylvania, USA - Cold Stream Run_MetaG_CSR_2012 | ecosystem: Environmental > Aquatic > Freshwater > Creek >... | reverse complement strand
AACGAGATCGATGCCATCCGCCTGCGGCCGCATCCCTACGAGTTCGCCATGTACTACGACATCTGATGTGTGGCCGCTGACCCGAAACCCGGGTCAGCGGCCCCCTCGGTCCGTCTGTGGACGAGGGAGCAGGCAGCCATCCAGAACGGAGACTGCTATCGGGATCCATACGGCGGATCCGGCGCCGAGTAGTCATAGAGCTTCTCGCTCCGCGAGATCGGTGCCGTGAGATCGTCGAGTTCCGCCCCGAACAGCCCGAACTGGCCGGCTTCCTCTCGCGTGAGGCGCGCTCGGCGCTGGCGCGCTGCCTTCCGCATCGCCGGGAACTCGCTGGCTGCCTTCCGGTAGAGGTCGGTCATGATCTTGTTCCCGGCGGAGTGATCGGTCGCGAACACCATGTGGTAAATCGATGAGCCGCCCTCGTTGAAGATTTCGAGGGAATGCGTCCACTTGTAACCGAGGACGTGCTCCAGCCGCCACCGCATCAAGTTCACGTACTCATCGCGGGCCTCGCTCGGAGTCAGGTGGTCGTTGACACGAGCGCGGTAGATCTCCTCCCACTGAGGTGTGCCGTACAGGTTCGTGATCCTGTCCGCATCCTCGAGCCGCACCGATCCGTCGACCCGCAACGTCCGCGTGAACATTCCGACGGCGAGGAGCAACCAGATCTCCGTCTTCGTCCGGCCGGATTTCTTGAACTTCGAAAGTGCTTCGAGGCTGGACCAGTGGACATCCGCTCCGTTCGGATCTACGAACGCGAATGTCGGAGCCCAGTTCACACCGCCTAGGTCACTGAGCGCCGCAGCGATCGTCCTATTGCAGTCGCCTGGGACAACCGCGATGTTCCGACCGGGAAAGTCGGCCTCGAGCGACTCTTGGAGTCGACTTGCATACGGTTCCAACTCGAAGAACCGCAGTCGCGTGAACGGGGCGTGGTCGACATTGACCGCTATGCGCGCCGAACCATCGAGGTCCTGCTCGGTCAGGCGCTCCTTGTTCGTGGGCTGCCCGCCGAACAGGTCGAGGTAGAGATTTCCTGTTGGCCCTTCGACGCTGTGGTGAACGCGTCCAGGTATCGACGGAGAAGGTCCAACTTCCCGCGCGTCCAGAACCCCCAGTACCTCGGCAACTGATCACGCTCCGATCAGCTGCGGCATGTCGCTATATGTCCGACCTTCGAGGTCGCGGCCGCCGGCCTTGGGTGTACGACCGCCCCATTGCTTGAAGAAGAAGGGCACGTTTGCTGTGTCGCACTGATCTCTAAGGTCGATCACCCAGGCCTCGTCCATCGGTCGGGCACGTGGACCGCTCTCTCCGCCAGCGATGAGCCAGTGGATCCCATCGAGGTCGAGGTCGGGGAGCGGGCCGAGCAACGGTTCGGCGCTCACGAATCGGACTGCTGCGTCGACCTTTCGGAGGTGGTCCAGGCGGAACCGGTACTTCGTGCTCTCGATGCTCACACCCATCCAAAGGTTCGCTGGCCAGTCGAGCTTCGGACCGAGGTCAGCGAGTCGTTTCGACCGCTTGGTCAGGACCTGGTATTGGTGCTGTGGCGTGTCGGCGATGATGCCGAAGACCCGCCGGATGTATTCCTCGGGAACCTCCGGATGGAACAGGTCGCTCATGGAGTTCACGAAGATCGTGCGTGGTGTCGACCAGCCACGGGGGATGTTGAGAGCGTCAGGATGGACGGTGAGCCCGAAACCGGACCCGCTCGTGCGAGGGTCGCCGTCGCGCTGGTATTTGGCCTGACCCATCGCCTTCAGGCGCTTCGCGAGGGTCAGGGCGTAGCAGTTGTCGCATCCCGGCGAGGTCTTGTCGCAGCCGGTCGTCGGGTTCCAGGTGGCCTCGGTCCACTCGATGGCACTGTGGTCTCCCATGAGAAGCTCCTCGCTCGGCTCGTCGTCGATCGGCATGCCGACCCCGCGGGCCGGAGCTGGAACCTCGTGTGAGGTCGCCGTTTCTCGGCTGACATCGTACGCAGGTGGTACGACACCGAACTGGACTCTGTCTTGGAGTCCACGGCCGAGGTCGAGTCGTGCGCGCTCGAGGCTGCATGGGAATAGCTCGTCGGCCTTCTGGTCGCGTCCCGCACTGGTATTCAGTGTTCGATTAGCTCCCCGAGACGATCGCGGCCGAGGCGGGCGACGCTGGCGTCGAGGGCGGCGATGAGGACCTGGCGAGCGGAGGCCTGGAGTTGGGCGAGGGTCGTGGCTAGCTCGCGGGCACGGTCGGTGTCGAGTCCTTGCTGCCAGTTGGCGGGGGCGAGGTGCGTCTCGAAGATGGTGATGAACCGTTCGGCGATGTCTTCGGTGTGGGCGGCGAGGTTCTCCCACTCATCGAGGATGACGTCGGTGGGGACACCCATCCCCGCGAGCGTCGAGCCAGTGTCGAGAAACCGCCGGTCGGCGACGCGAAGCCTGCCATCGTCGGTCGGTTCGACGAGTCCAACGGCAGCAGCTCGCTCCATGACCTCGATGGAAAGAGACCCCGGCGGGAAGTAGGCGAGCAGGTCGGCGGGGTCGAGCACGATGGCGTGCGCTTCGCCGATGAGAGAGTCGAGCTCGACCTCGACGCCGATCACGGCGTCGAGGCTCCGGCCACTCTCCCACTGCTCCAACAGCCTGGTGATGCCGGCAAGCGAGTGCCCTTCGTGCTGCAGGCGGGCGATGAGTCGCAGCCGGGCGAGATGCGAATCGTCGTACCAGCCCGTGCGGCCTTCGAGACGGGGCGGGGGGAGGAGTCCCTTTGCCTGGTAGAGCCGCACGGTGGTCGAGGCGACGCTTGCCTGTCGCGCGAGTTCGTCAAGCCGGTACTCCGTGCCCATCCCGCTGCCTCCAGGATCTGCTTGCGTTCAGTACGAGAGTAAATGGTAGTGTACCAAACATGAGCGGACAAAGGAACATCTCGGGTCGAGCGATCCGGGGCACGATTCGTCGACGGTTGCTCGTCAACGCCGTCGTCGATCCCGACGAAGCTGCAAGCAGGTTGCCTTCCGGGCTACGGCCCCATGTCACCGCGCTTGGCACGGTGGTTGGGTGCTGCCTTCTCGAAGTTGACAGCATCCGTCCGGCTTTCGTGCCGGCGTTTGCAGGCGTCACACTGCGCGCCGTGGCTCACCGGATCTCCGTCGAATGGGACGACGGCTCGGAGGGAGTGGCCATTGGTGTTTTTGTGCCGATGCGCCAGACGGACTCGCCATTGGCTGTCGCGCTCGGTGGGCGCTGGTTCCCCGGCGCCCACGAGCGGGCGCGGGTCGAGGTGTCCGCTTCCGATGGCCAGCTGCGTTGGATGGCTGATCCTCGTGGCCCCGATGGGTACCGGGTCCGAGTCGAGGCATCGATTCCGAGCCAAGGCGCTCTATCGACCGAAGTCGAGCCCGTTGCCGCCACCTGCGTGAGTGCGGACGTCGGCCTCTCGCCCGACCACCGCGGTGTCCTCGAGGGAGCGCGCATGGAGCCTGACCACCGCCGCCTACGCGAGGTCGTGATCGACGACCTCGAATCAGGGTTCCTCTCGAGTTTTGCGACGGCTCAGGTTGCACCCTCGTATCTCATGGCAGATGTCGGCGTGACCTGGACCCGCGCGATGGCTCCGAGGTTCATGAGCGCGGATGTATTGGCATGAAGGTCGTAGTCGCCGGTGGCACCGGATCGCTCGGCCGACGCGTCGCTGACGACCTCGCGCCGCGCGTCGACGAGGTGGTCATCCTCACGCGCTCACGTCGACCCGATATCGCGCACCGCCAGGTTGAATGGGACGGCCACACCACTGGTGCGTGGACCGCGGAGCTCGAAGGAGCCGTTCTTATCAACCTCGCAGGTGAGCTGGTCGACCGGCGACCAACAAGGCGGAACATCGAGCTGCTGCGGCGCTCGCGAGTCGAGCCGACCCAAACACTCGCCCAGGCGGCCGACGAGCTGGCGACGCCTTTGACTCTGTGGGTGCAGATGAGCACGCTCGCGATCTATGGCGACGCCGGCCAGGGCGTTGTGGAGGAGGGACACCCCGTTGCGGACGGCCCACCGCAGATGGCCGGTGTGGCCCGGCCATGGGAGGAAGCTGTTCGCGGCGCACGCGCTGAGCGGCAGGTCGTGCTCCGAACCGGCATCGTTCTCGAGCGAGGGGCGCCAGCGTTCGAGCGACTCGCGAAACTCACCAAGCTCGGGGTGGGCGGCCGCATCAGCCGCGGCGACCAGTGGGTGAGCTGGATACACATCGACGACTTTCTCGCCGCGCTTCGCTTCGTCTGCGAAGAAGAGATGGTCGGAGGCGTTCTCCACGTCACGTCACCGAACCCGATCCAGAACCGGGACATGATGGCAACACTGCGATCGGCACTCCATCGTCCCTGGTCCCCGCCCACGCCCAAGCCACTCGTTCACCTCGGCGCGCTCTTGATGAGAAGCGACCCCGCGCTCGCGCTCACCGGCCGCCGTTGCGTGCCCCGGAGGCCGCTCGATCTGGGCTTCGACTTCCAGCACCCGAGCTTTTCGAACGCGCTTGACGATCTTCTCGCCAGGCCCGCCGCGTGAGGCTTTCGGGCTTGGTGGCGGCGCTCGCAGTGGGTCAGACGCGTTCGATGATGATGGCGGGGGCCATGCCGCCGCCGGCGCACATGGTGACGAGTCCGAACTGTCCATCGGTGCGCTCGAGCTCGTCGAGGACGGTACCGATGAGCATCGCTCCTGTCGCGCCGATGGGATGGCCGAGGGCCATGGCGCCACCGTTCACGTTCACCTTGTCGCGATCAAGGTCGAGGTCACGGATGGCCTTCTCGACGACCACCGCAAACGCTTCGTTGATCTCGAACAGATCAATGTCGTCGAGGGTGAGTCCGGCTCGGCTCAGCACCTTGCGGACGGCGGGCACCGGTGCGTTGAGCATGAGGGTGGGGTCGTCGCCCATGTTGGCCGTGGCGACGATGCGGGCCCGGGCCTTCAGGCCGTGGGCCTCGGCGTAGCCCTCGCTGGCCATGAGGACCGCCGCGGCACCATCGACCACACCCGACGAGTTGCCGGCGTGGTGCACGTGCTGGATGTCGACGTCGGGGTACTTCTGGTTGATCAGCTCCCGGAAGGTCGGGAAGTCCTCGTGGCGGTAGTCGGCGACCGCAGGGAAGCTCGGGGCCAGCGCGGCGAGCGACTCCGCGGTGGTGCTGGGCCGGGGGAACTGCTCGTGGTCGAGGGCCATCGTGCCGTCGAGGTTGAGCACCGGGATCAGGCTCCGGTCGAAGCGACCCTCGGCGATCGCCCGAGCCGCGCGGGCCTGGGACTCGGCCGCCAGGGCATCGAGCGATTCCCGACTGATGCCTTCCATCGTGGCGATGGCGTCGGCGCACACGCCCTGGTGCGACTGCGGATGGATGGACTGGAGGTGGGCGTTGCCGGCGCCCATCGGCATGAGCCCCTTCTTGGGCAGGGACATCATCTCGGTGCCGCCGCCGATCACGAGGTCCTCCATGCCCGCCATGATGGCGTTGGCGGCGATGTTGTTGGCCGTGATCCCCGAGCCGCAGAACCGATCGAGCGTCATGCCGCCGGCTCGCACGTCGTAGCCCGCGTCGAGGGCCGCCATGCGCCCGAGGTCGCCGCTCTGCTCGCACACCTGGGAGCTGGTGCCCCACACGACGTCGTCGACCTCGGCGGTGTCGAAGTCGTTGCGCGCGGCCAACGCTTCGAGGACGGTGCGGGCCAGGTGCTGGGGGTGGAGGTGCGCCAGGGCGCCCTTGCCCTGCTTGCCGATGCCGCGAGGAGTGCGGCAGGCGTCGATGATGAGTGCGTCAGGCATGGGGTGTCCTTCGGGAGTAGGTCCGGACGGGGGTCGGGTCCGGCGGGTGAACAGCATGGCTCGTCGACGTCGCCGTGGGACAACGCGCCACGGTGGGGGCCGGCCCGAGTGGTCCGCCGAGGCGTCTTCTGCGTGAGGCTGCGAAACTGAACCCCTCGCCTGTCCACGTTCTCGTCCACCTCGCGCGGGACCGCACGGCCGACCCACCGAAGGAGCTTGATTCTGTGAGCCGCAGCTCGGAACGACCCCGCCGATTGCGCCGACTGGTGCTGCCCGCCGCCGCCCTAGTCGCAGTGGCCGCGATCGGCCGGTCCGTCCTGCGGCGCCGCCCTGCGGTCGCGCCGGTGCTCGCCGATCTGCGTTCGCCGGTCCTGCACCTCCCGATGTCGCTGCGCAGCGAGCGGGTCCTGCGGCTCGTGCGGGCGTTGCCGGCTCCAGTGCCGCCGACCCCTTCGGCGGTTGTGGTCGAGTCCCGCACGATCACCACCGGGGCGGGCGATCGGCTGCGAGTCGTCACTTACGAGCGACCCGACCGCGCCCAGCCGGGAGGAGCTCTGCTGTGGATCCACGGCGGAGGCATGGTGCTGGGCACACCCGAGCAAGGCCATCCGCTGTGCGGTGCTTGGGCCGACGAGCTCGGCGTTTTCGTGGCGAGCGTCGACTACCGCCTCGCGCCCGAGCATCCGTTCCCCGACGGCCTCGAAGACTGCTACGCCGCGCTCGGTTGGCTCCACCGCGAAGCAGCGGCCCTCGGGGTCGACGCCACACGCGTCGCGGTCGGCGGGGACAGTGCCGGCGGCGGGCTCGCCGCCGCGCTCAGCCAGATGGCGCGAGATCGGGGAGGGCCTGGCATCTGCTTCCAGCTGCTGGAGTACCCGATGCTCGACGACCGTACGGTCCTGCGCTCGGAGCACGGCGGGACCGGCGCGTTCGTGTGGACACCAGCCTCCAATCGCTTCGCGTGGACGGCCTACCTCGGCCGCCCCCCGACCGCCGGCGAGGCTCCGCTCTACGCGGCACCGGCCCGAACCGAAGACCTCACGGGCCTCCCGCCCGCCTGGGTGGGGGTCGGCGAGCTCGACCTGTTCCACGCCGAGGACGTTCGCTACGCCGACCGCCTCCGATCGGCAGGCGTGGCGTGTGACCTCCACGTCGAGCCCGGGATGTACCACGGGGCCGACGCGGTCCGGCCCAAGGCTCCGACCTCGATGCGGTTTCGCGAGCTGATGACCGATGCCCTTGTCGCGGCCCTCGACGTCAGTATTCGCCCTTGATCACAAAGTACGAGCCGCGGATTGTTCCGGCTAGCTTCGACTTCTGCCGGGCGAACTTGAACCGCGAAGCGAGCTCGTCGGGGATCTCCATCCCGTCGGAGAGCTTGAACCCGACAGCCCGCTTCGGCGTGGGTCCGTCGATGGTGTACATCACGTTGATGGAGAGGCCGCTCTCGTAGAACACATACGCCATGCGGATGTTCTCGACTTGGAAGGCAGTCGCCTCCAGCGGCGGGGACGAAATGACGATGTCGCGCTCGTCCTCGAGAATCTGGTGCACCCAGTCGATTGCCTTCTTGGCCTTGGCCGTGGCGGCCGGCTCCACCGTGAAGACGTGATCGTATTTGTTCTTGAAATAGCGGGCCTCGTTCGCCCGCAAGCCGGCGAGGGCCGGTGCCACCGGAGACGACTCGACGCCGACCGTCGAGACCGTGTTGAAATCCACTACGTAGGACATGCGAACTCCCGGAGGCCGTCGGGCCATCCGGCGGCGTGCTTCACGATATCTCCGGCCCGGCTGACCCTGGCGGCGTTAGCGGGACGACTTGGGGCGCGCCAGGAAGGCGGCCACGGCGTCACGGTGCTCGGGAGTGGCATAGGCCTGGCGCAGGAGTCGGCCCTCACGACGCTGCACCTTCTTGGCGTCAGTCTCGTTGGCGTTCTCGCTCAGCAGTTGCTTGATCCATCGCAGCGAAGGCGCCGGGTTCTCGCCGTAGGAGTGCGCCCGCTCGATGGCGGTATCGACCACGCGCTCGGGCTTGACCACCTCGTCGGCCAGCCCCAAGACCAGCGCCTCGGCGGCCTCGACGGTGCGACCCGACAGCATCAGATCGGAGGCCGCACCCCAGCCGCACCGCATCGGCAGGTACATGCTGCTGGCCAGCTCGGGCACGACCCCCATCTTTACGAACCGCACGCTGAGCTTGGCCCCCTCGGCTACCACGATGCGGTCGAACGGCAGGATCATGGTGAGGCCGATGCCGATCACCGGGCCGTTCACCGCCGCGACGATCGGCTTGCACGCGCGGACCACCTCGACCCAGTCGCGCGTTGGCCTGGCGGCGGCGGCGTCGCCCTCGATCTGGGCGTTGAACACTTCCGCGATATCGGCCCCGGCACAAAAGCCGCGTCCCGCCCCGGTCAGCACGATGGCACCGATGCCGGGGTCGGCGTCGGCTGCCTCGATGGCGTCGACCAGCTCGGTGGTCATGCGAGGCGTCCACGCGTTGAGCTTGTCGGGCCGGTTGAGGGTGAGGAGCATCACGTCGTCGCGGCGCTCGCACAGGATCTGCTCGTAGTCCATGGGTCCCTCGACTGTACCCAGATCGGCCGGGCTGCTCCGGCGGGAGGTGGCGTCGGTCAGCCGACCGACGCCCGCCTCGAACCCGGCTTACTCGGGTGGCCCCGGTGACCTGGGAGACTCTGGCCATGCTCAGCCAGGCCATCGGCGCCATCCTGCCGACCGCAGCCGCCGTCGCGCTCAGTCCTATCCCGATCATCGCCATTGTCTTGGTGCTCGACAGTGCCCGGGCCCGAGTGAACGGCCCGGCGTTCGCCCTGGGATGGGTGCTCGGGCTCGCCGTGGTCAGCGTGATCGTCATCAACGTCGCCGGCGGGGCCAGCAACGCCGCCAGCACTACCGCCACCGGGGTCAACTGGGGCCTGGCCGCGATCGGCGTGCTGTTCCTGGTCATGGCGGCCCGTCAGTGGCGCAAGCGGCCGAAGGCGGGTGAAGCGGCGGAGATGCCGGCCTGGATGGCCAGCGTGGATTCCATCCCCCCGACCAAGGCGTTCGTACTGGGCGCCGCGCTTTCGGCGGCCAATCCCAAGAACTTGGCGCTCACCCTGGCGGCCGGGGCGTCGATCGCTCAGGCCGGACTCGACGCCGCCCAGGAGACCATCGCCGTGGTCACGTTCATCGTGATCGGCTCACTCACCGTCGCCGGCGCCGTGATCGTCTATCTCGTGGCCCCCCGCTGGTCCGCCCGGCCGCTCGGTGCGGTGCGCACCTTCATGTCCGCCAACAACGCCACCATCATGATGGTCATCTTGTTGATCCTGGGTCTCAAGATCCTTGGCGACGCCCTCCCTGGGCTGTAACCGACCGGCCGGCCGGCCGGCCCCCGACATTCCCGGATCGGCCCAACGTTCCTGCAACGCGCTACCGCCACGGTGGCGGAATGCAGGAACGTCGCCTACGACAGTCGTTCGCTCGGTCATCCGGGAGGGGGCAGATCGCGGCGAACGCAGCGGAAGCCGATGTGGCAGGTCGATGTCTCGACCGACTCGGGTTGGCGCGCCGCGGGCCGGAAGCGCAGGCAGTAGTTCGGCGCGCAGAGATGTGAGCCGCCCTTGATGACCTTGCGCCCGAACTGCTCGAGCGGGGCGTTGGGGTCGAAGCTGTCAACCTGGGTCGGGGTCCGGGGTCCGTTTGGAGCGCAGCAGCCCCCGACCGTGGCCGTCGGGCTCTGTTGCCACCAATCGTTCGTCCACTCCCAGACGTTGCCAGCCATGTCGAACAGGCCGTATCCGTTGGGCGGGAACGAGCCGACCGGCGACGTGTGCTCGTAGCCATCGAGGCCCAGGTCTTGCCAGGGGAATTCACCCTGCCAGGTATTGGCGAGTTGCTGGCCGCCTGGGTACGGCTCATCGCCCCAACAAAAGGCCTGCCCCTCGAGGCCGCCCCGCGCCGCATGCTCCCACTCGACCTCAGTGGGCAACGCCGCCCCCCGCCAGGTGGCATAGGCCTCGGCATCCTCGGCCGCCACCTGGACCACGGGGTGGTGGTCGAGGCCCTCGATGGTCGAGTCGGGGCCGCGCGGCGTGCGCCAACTGGCTCCGGGGACGTAGGCCCACCAGTTCGAGTAGTCGTGCAGGTCGACGGGCCCGTCGGCCTTCTGGAAGACCAGACCGCCTGGGAAAAGGAGCTCGGGCAACGCGTCGGGATAGTCCTCGGGCCGCAGTGGTCGCTCAGCGACGGTCACATAGGCGGTGTCGGCGACGAACGCCGCGAACTGGCTGTTGGTGACCGGGGAACGGTCGATCCACAGGCCATCGACGGACACGTTCCGAACGGGTCGCTCTTCCGGGTAGAACTCGTTCGAACCCATGGCGAACGTGGCGGGAGGCACCCACACGAGGTCTTCGCCCGCGGCGTTTGAGGATGCCAGCGGCGCCGTCGTCATGGTGGCGATCCTAGGTTTCGTTCGGTGACCTCGTCGGGTGGCACCGTCAGCTTCAGGCCACCGCCGACTTTGGGTGTTCACTCGCCTCGGAGGTAAGAGTCAGTAAAACGACAGATTTTTGTCGTATTTGCGCAATATTGACCACATGATGACCACATGGGATTGGGCCGGTCGCGCGCCCCCGCCGAGGCGCTGTGGCACGAGGCGATCCGCTGGGATGCCAGTTACCCGTTCAGTTCGTGGTCCTCGAGGGACGTTCGGAGCCCTGATGAAAGGCGCAAGGCTAGTGTCAGATTTACGTCATCTGACCGTACGGCATGCGTCACCGGCAGCGAACCGCCGGGAAACGGCGGCTTCGTATGGTCATCAAATCGTCAGATACGTCAGCGCGCCGGATCGCGTGTCGTGGGGGGACGACCGAGGCCTGCCCCCGACGGACCGCGAGATGGCGCCACGAAGGAGGAACGATGGTGCATCTGGTCACGGCGGTCATTAAGCCGTTCAAGCTTGAGGAGGTGAAGGAAGCGCTGCAGGCCATCGGCATTCAGGGCATCACGGTCTGTGAGGTCAAGGG
>Ga0075021_10001893_pt1 | contig 10824 bp, 8 predicted proteins | sample ColStrG_CSR_2012_FD_72749 | JGI IMG/M metagenome (GOLD analysis project Ga0075021, IMG submission 72749) | Freshwater sediment microbial communities in response to fracking from Pennsylvania, USA - Cold Stream Run_MetaG_CSR_2012 | ecosystem: Environmental > Aquatic > Freshwater > Creek >... | reverse complement strand
GCCTGGTCGCCGACGTGGCCCGGCGACCTCCACGCCGGGCGGACCGAGACGTCGCTGATGCTGGCCATCGCCCCCGGGCGGGTCCACCTCGAGCGGGCCGAGGCCGGCGACCGGCGGCCACTGGCCACCCTGCTCCCGCTCCTGCGCCGGGGCGGCGTGCGCTCGGTGAGCGCCAACGGGGTGCTCGGCGATCCGGCCGGCGCCAGTGCCGACGAGGGGCGTCGCCTGTTGGCCGACGCCGTGGACGACCTGGTGGGCTCGGTGGCGCGCCTCCGACCCGCCCCGAGCAAGGAGGTGGGCCGATGGACCGGGTAGCAGTGGTGACCGGGGCGGCACGGGGCATCGGTGCGGCCACCGTGCGGGGCCTGGCCGACGCCGGCTGGGCGGTGGTGGCGGTGGACCGGGCCACCGACGATCCCCGGATCCCCTATCCCATGGGGACGGGGGCCGAGCTCGAGGCGGTGGTGGCCTCGGCCCGGGCCGTGCCCCCCGGACGCGGGTCAGCGGCCCCGGGTCCGAGCCGGGTCGTGGCCCACGTCGCCGACGCCACCGACCCCGACGGGCTGGCCGAGGCGGTGGCGCGGGCCGAGGCGGAGTTCGGCGGACTCGACGCCATGGTGGCCGTGGCCGGCGTCATCGCCGGCGGCGTCCCCCTCTGGGAGATGCCCGCGGCCCAGTTGGGGGCCGTCCTGGGCGTCGACCTCGGCGGCCCGGTCAACGCGGCCCGGGTGGGCATCCCCGCCCTGCTGCGGCGGCCGGCGCCGCGTCAGGGGCGGTTCCTGGCCGTGGCCTCGGCGGCAGCCACCCGGGGACTGCCGGGGCTGGCCGCCTACGGAGCGGCCAAGGCCGGGGTGGCGGGGTTGGTACGCGGCCTGGCGGTGGAACTGGCCGGCACCGGGATCACCGCCAACGCCGTCAGCCCCGGTTCGACGGCCACCGCCATCCTCGACGAGAGCGCACGACTGTACGGCCTCGCCGACAGCCGGTCCTTCGCCGATCAGCAACCCATCCGGCGCCTCCTGAACCCCGACGAGGTGGCCGCCGCCCTGGTGTGGCTGGCCGACGAGGGCAGCGGCGGGCTCACCGGTGCGGTCCTCCCCGTGGACGGCGGCCTGTCGTTGTGACCGGACTGCCAGACGGGTTTCGGCTGGTCCTCGACCCCTCGGTCCGTTCCTTCCGGGACGGGACCGTCCTGGTCGGGGGGCATCCGGGCCGGCTCATCACGCTGAGCCCCGACGGCGTCGTCGAGATGGAGAGGCTGCTGGTGGGGGGTCGGGTGTCCGCGGCCGGACACGACCTGGGCCGGCGCCTGGTCGACGCCGGTATGGCTCATCCCCGGGCCGGGGACCCCGCCGAGCGCACCGCGGCCGACGCTTCGGTGACGGTGGTCCTGCCGGTCCGTGACCGGATCGAGGCGCTCGACCGATGCCTGGCGTCGGTGGGGCCGGGCATCCCGGTGGTGGTGGTCGACGACGCCTCTGACGAGCCGGGGGCGGTGGCCGGGGTGTGCCGCCGTCACGGCGCCCGCCTGATCGCCCGCACCGTCAACGGGGGCCCGGGGGTGGCCCGCAATGACGGCCTGGCCGTGGTCGGCACCGATCTGGTCGCCTTCGTGGACAGCGACTGCACTGTGCCCGCCGAGTGGCTGCGCCAGCTGACCTGGATGTTCGACGACCCCTGCCTCGGGGCGGTGGCGCCCCGGGTGCGACCCGATCCGGCCGGGAGGCCGGCCGTCGGCTCCGGGCTGTCCCGCTTCGCCGGGGTCCGATCCGCCCTGGACATGGGGCCCGACCCGAGCGAGGTGGGACCCGACCGGCCCGTGCGCTATGTGCCCGCCGCCGCCCTGGTGGTGCGGCGGGCCGCCCTGGCCGGCGGGTTCGATCCCGACCTCCGGGTGGGCGAGGACGTGGACCTCGTGTGGCGCCTCCTCGACGCGGGGTGGCGGGTCCGTTACGAGCCGTCGGCCGTCGTCTGGCACCGGGAGCCGTCTTCCTGGCCGGCGATGCTCGCCCGCCGCTACCGGTACGGGACGTCGGCCGGCCCGCTGGCCAGACGCCACCCCGGTCGACTGGCTCCGGTCCGGTTGCGCCCGTGGCCGACGGCTGCGGTGGCCGCCGTCCTGGCCGGTTACCCACTGGCCGCGCTGACCCTCGTACTGGGCCATGCCGCCCTGCTGGCCCGCAGCGTTCGGCACCACGGAGTGCCGCCCCACCTGGCGCTCCAGTGGAGCGCGCAGGGCGCCGGGTGGACGCTGGTCGGCGTGGGCCACGCCGCCACCATGCTGGCCGGGCCGGCCCTGGCGGTCGGCGCCACGCGCGGAAGGCGGGCGGTGGCCGTCGCCGCCCTCTTGGTCCTCGTGCCCCCGGCCGTCGACTGGTGGCGCCGGCGTCCCCGGCTCGATCCCCTGCGCTGGACGGCGGCCTCGATCGCCGACGACGTGGCCTACGGCGCGGGCGTGTGGGCGGGGTGCCTGCGGACACGCTCGTTCGGCCCCCTGCTCCCCGGGCGCTGAGGTGCTGCGTCTCGCATCGGCGGGCTCGGAGTGCGATCGGCGATGGAGATGAGGGCTATCGCCAAATGATGTCACCGCATTTGGCAAGGGAGATTTGGGCGGAAACCAGGTAAATAGTTGGTAAGAAACAGTCCGGTTTATCGCCATTCCAATCGGCCGGGGATGAGGACGGTTAAGACCGGTTCTCCCTGTTCAGCAGCGTTTCAAGCCAAACCTGATCCATCGGTGGGGAGCCCGCAATATACTGTTGTAAAGCGCCGTCAACGCTGGGTTCGATCACGGGTTGATCGAGGCAACTTGTGGAGAGTCGGGATCCACTGTCTGATGACAACGACCCGGCCGACACCGACCATCCGGCTTGACTCGGCGCGCATCGTGGCGATGAGGCCACCCGCCCATCCGACCATGAACCGGACCATCGACGAAATGAGTGGTGTCCCACGACGCAATCCCGGGCGTAACTAAACCGGCCGCACACCCTACGGCGCCACGCCAGGACGGACGATGCCTTCCCGCTCGCCGTCCGGGGACTGAATGCACCAGCCGCAGCCCGCCAACACCGAACAGAGCAAGGCGCAGTCGCGCCCTACGAAGGGAGGTGCCATGCGGACCCGCATTGCACTCGTGGCGATCATCCCGATCGCCCTGATCACCGTCAGTAGCCTGACGCCGGCTGCCACCGCGCCGTCGGCTCGGGCAGCAGCAACGTCGTCCAACACGGCGACGGCATCGACAACCGTGGCCATGCCCGCCAATCGGCTGGCCGCCTACCACCATCCCGCGGACAGGTCGAGGATCGGACCATCGGGAGTCTTGTTCTCCCTCGACTCGACCTTCGGCGCCGCACCGCGCGCCCCAACCGTGGGCGCAACTGCTCCGGCAACCGCTCCGGCAACCGCTCCGGCGACCGCCGCGGCTCCAGCCGTGCCCGTGGACACGGTCACGCCGGCCCAACGGGCAGCATGGGAACGGGTGGCCATGTGCGAAGAGGGCGGCAACTGGGCCTACGCCGGTTCCCGCTTCAGCGGCGGGCTCGGCATCAGCCGGGACAACTGGGCCGCCTACGGTGGCCGACAGTTCGCCCCGGTCGGCGCCATGGCCACCCAGGACCAGCAGATCATGGTGGCCCAGCGGATCCAGTCCAGCCCACCCGATCAGTACGGCTGTCGCGGCTGGTAGTCAGGCACCCCCGTGACCTCAGGGGCGGGGCCGGCACGTGGCCGGGCCCGCCCCTGGCGGCGGAACCGGGAGCGTGGCCATCCCGTAGGCTGGTCGGCACCGAAGGATGGCTATGAGCGCACGGAGAAACTTCCTCGGACCGGACATCGGAGCCGGGCCGGTAGCGGCCCGGCTCACCTGGCGGAGCCTGATCGCATCACCCGGCCCGGTGGCCAGTCTCCTGTGTTGGGCCGGCAGCGCGCTCTTGATCATCTCCGCCGCCATCCACCTCCATCTGTGGTCGAACGGGTACGACCACATCGCCACCATCGGCCCGCTCTTCCTGCTCCAGGGCATCGCCGGCATCGTGATGGCACTGCTCGTCGCCATCTCCCGCCACTTCCTGGTGTCACTGGCTGGGGCGCTCTTCGCGGCGGCCACCATTGGCGGCCTCCTCGTCTCGGTGGAGATCGGGCTGTTCGGGTTCCAGGACAGCTTGAGTGCCCCGTACGCCACGATGTCCCTTGTCGTCGAGGCCGCCGCCGTCGTGGTGCTGTCGGCATCCGCATTCATCGGGATGCGGCGCGCCGGTTGGGGCGTCCGCCACCCGGTCTCCGGGCGGGAGGCCTAGGCAGCATCCACTCCACCGGCGCTGTCCGCGCCGCCATGACGCCAGGAATGCCGGAAATCGCCGGCCGCGCTACCGGCAATTCACAAGGGGAAGGGGCGGGACACGGTCGAGGATCGACGTCGTGGGACGGAACCGGAAACCGCGATCAGCATCACGTCGGGGGCGATCCTCCACACCCCGGAACCCACACCACACCGAGGATCGGACCTCGGGAACCCGTGCTCTGCGGGATGCCGCCCGACGACCTTGAAGGGAGACCCGACAAGGGCGCCGGGTCGACACCCGACAGAGGCCGAATCAGATCTTGCGGACCTGGCTCGCCTGCAGGCCCTTTTGGCCCTGCTTCGTCTCGAACTCCACACGTTGGCCTTCTGCGAGGTCGCGGAAGCCCTCCATCTGGATCTCGGACTGATGAACGAAGAGGTCATCCCCGCCGCCGTCAGGCGTGATGAAACCGAAGCCCTTCTCGGCGTTGAACCACTTAACTGCACCTACACCCATAACTGTGTCTCCTTGATTCACGCACGGTAACGCGGGGATCCATTGTGAAGCCCTACATGTGCATCGGCCCGCGTGATTGGGTCGATGACCCCACAACCCTAGGCGCAACGGGAGTCGTGCCGCTCAAAACGCCCGATCGACTCCCCCGCAACCCAGCCCGGAGTCCACCGGTCGGCCCAGGTCGCCATGCCGGAAGACCCCCGGCGGCTCCGCTCCATCAGCTCGAGGAGCTACCACCGGAGTGTGCGTGGGAAATCCCGTGCCGGTCACCGGCCACCCCGCCGCCGGCTGGCCGTTCGGCCCAGGCGGGTGCGCCGCGGTCCCGCCAGATCGGCTCAGCCACCTCCGCCAGGATCATGGCCGAGAAGGTGAGGAAGAACACGGGCTCTACCAGTGTGCCCAACCGGTCGGTCAGGTACACCAGTCCGAGGAGCGGATACCCGACGGCCAGCACCTTGACCAGGCCTGAATAGACCCGGGCTTCCCTGGTCCCCTCGCCGAGGGTCCGCCGCATGGCGATCACTGCGGCCACGGTGAGGGTGACGAACTCGATGATGCCCGAGAGCATGTGGATGTAGTGGTGGATGGGGAGCTGGAGATGCCACTCGAGCTGCCGGCAGGTAGCGTTCAGGCCCTCCGCGCAGGCATAGGGATAGCGGCCCCCCACCGTGCCGCCGATGGCGAAGGCGATCAGCCACTTCCACTCCTTGCGGACCACACCGTGGGCGCGCGAACCGCGAAGCACCAGGGCCGTCCCCATCAACACCCCCGCCAACAGATCGGCGTCCGACATCAGCGCGGCATGCGGCCTCCCGGTGGCTTCGAGGTCGGAGAAGAAACCGTTGACCGACGGCATCAGCCGGGGCACGAAAGGAACCACCACCCACCAGTTGTAGGCCACCACACCGGCGACGGCCAAGGCCTTGGCCGCGGCCAGGCGCGCCGATCCATCCTCGCTCGCCGACGAGGGCCTCAGACCAGAAGGGAAGGTCAGAAGCTGCACAATTCCTCCAACGCGGCCCTCGCAACAATCATTCCCAGGTGGTTCCCAGCCTCAGGCCGGGCGAGCTCGCGCTTCTCACCAGGGACAATGGGTGCGGATCGACGAAGGTCACGGAATACCCGACGATCCGGGCACTGAATTCTCATCGCCGGCGCCCGCCCCGACGCGGCCCGGGAGCTCGGTCGATGAGGGGCGGCGTTGAGAACGCGCTGCTACCTTCTCGGCCCATGCCCGAACCCGCACCCCACCGACGGTCCCGCCGACCGGGCCGGGCCCCGATGGTGGCCGTGGTGGTCGCCGGACTGATGGCCACCGGCGTGGGCGCGGCCGGCTGTGGCGACTCCACCGCCGTCGCCGGCGGGGCCGCCGTCCCCCACCCCACCCTCAACGCCGCCCAGGCGGACGTGCCGGCCGTCCGCCCCGCGGACCCGATCGTCTGGTCATCCTGCCCGGCAGTATCGGCAGTGCAGTGCGGCACGGTATCGGTGCCGATCGACTACCGGCACCCCCTCGGCGGGTCGATCCTGCTGGCCGTGACCCGGGCCCCCGCCCTGGACGCCTCCGGACCGCAGGGGACGCTCCTGTTCAACCCGGGTGGGCCGGGCGAGAGCGGCAATCAGATCCTCCCCGTCGCCCTCGGCGCTCTGCCGGCGACCGTCCGTCAGCACTTCGACATCGTCGGCTTCGACCCTCGAGGAACCGGTGCCAGCGACCCCCTGCAGTGCGATACGGCTCAGTCGGCGGCGACCAGCGTGTCGCCGGTCCCCTCGGCTGCCGGCCAGCCCTTGCCCGGGACTGCGGTCTTCACCGCCATGGCGCAGGCGTGCCGCCGGCCGACCGCATCCAACGCGCCGTTCATCGACACCGTCAACACGGCGCGCGACATGGACAGGATCAGACAGGGGCTCGGCCTGGCCACCATCAGCTTCTACGGCCTGTCCTACGGCACCGCCCTGGGGTCGGTCTACGCCGACCTGTTTCCCCGGCGGGTGCAGACGATGGTCCTCGACGGCGCGGTGGACGTCAATGCCTCCCTGGTCCAGCAGGCCACCCAGGAGGCACCCGCCGCCGAACTGTCGCTCCACCATCTGCTGGCCACCTGCGCCGCGGACCCGAACTGCCCGCTGGGCCCGGACCCGCAGTCCTATTTCCGCTCCCTCGTCTCGTCCCTCGCGCACCGTCCGCTCCCGGCGCCGGGCGGCAGCCCCTATCCGGTCACGGTGGGCGACCTCGATACGGCCACCCTCTTCGCCCTGAGCGTGCCCGGCTTCACCGCCGGGTTCTATGCCGCCCTGGTGGCCGCCCACGATGGCGACGGAGCGCCGCTGAGGAACCAGGCCCTGTTGTTCGACACCGACGTCGACGGTGCGCCGCTGGTCGATGCCCTATGGGCGATCACCTGCAACGATGCCGCCCAACACCCCGACCCGGCAACGGCTGGCACCTTGGCCCGCTCGCTGGCCGACCGCTATCCGTTGATCGGGGCCTATGCGGTGACCTACACCATGGGTGGATGCGTCTCGTGGCCGTCACCCCGTCAGCCGGTGAGCGACCTTCACCCGGTCGGAACTCCCCCGATCCTGTTCATCGGCAACACCGGCGACCCGAACACGCCCCTCGTCAACGCCCAGCACCTCGCCCGCCTCTTCCCGAACGGCAGCATGGTCACCTGGAGGGGCTGGGGCCACACCTGGCTGCTCAGCGGCCCGTCGGACGCCTGCATGCAACGGGTGGTCGCCACCTACCTCGCCGGCGGCGGCCTTCCGCATCCGGGCACCGTCTGCGGTTGAGGCAATCGGGCACCCGAAGAGACCGGCGCCGGTAGTCGACCTTTGCCTTACGGCCCTCTCGCCGGTAGTGTGCCTCCGGCACAGAGGATGTCTGCGCATACGGTATCGGGCACCTCGTCGGCGGAAGGGGCGGTCAGATGTGGGAAGAACGGACCACTCGCAAACGAACGTTGCTGGCGGCGTCCGTTGCCGGTTTCCTCCTTGCTGGCCCGGGGCTGGCCGGGCCGCAATCCGCAGGCGCCGGCCAACCGGTTGGGTCGCCCCCGAGCGTCGTAGGCCCGGGCGTCGCGAGCCCGCTCTATTGCCTGTCTTCGGGTTGCCCGGCGGGTGGCCGCACGACGCCGCGGACGGGCGCACCTCTGAACACCTCCGGTCCACCTCCGGTGATGACATTCGGTATGTCCTCGATGGCGGTCACGGCCGGCTCCCAGGTATCCCTGCATTGGGGAACGGCGGCCGACCGCTACTTCCTGCTCACCTCGGCGGCACCCAATGCTCTGCCCAACTTCGGTTCGAGCACCGCCGTCACCTGGCCGGCGGGCTCCGGTGCCAGTTGGAACAGCACGGGGCAGTGGTGGGCCACGGTTGGAGGAGCAGTCACCGTAACGGTCCCGCCCGGTGTGGCCGCCGGTAGCACGTTCGACCTCCAGCTCTCTACCTGTGACTCGACGAGCGGACTCTGCTCGAACTCCCCCGGTGGGGGTGGGAGCGCCGATGTCTCGCTCACCGTCGCCGCCAACTGGGCGGTGGCGAACTACAAGCAGGGATTCGCCAAGGTCGACACCATGGCCCAGGCCAGTGGAGCGCCGCTGGACGTGGCGTTCTCCGGGGCCGGCACGGTGTGGAACAGCAGTGAGTTCAGCGATGCGATCGGTGAGAGCCCCAAGGGGTCGGCGCTGATCTCGATCCCCGTTCCCGCCGATATCGCCAACCAACCCTTTGCCTCTTGTTTTTCGAGTCCGTGCGGGGCGAGCAGTTGGAGTGCACTGGGTGAGCGAGTGGTCTACGCCAACGGCCTGGTCTGGTCCACCCAGGGCGGTTGGCTGGGCTTCCCCGGCGGGGCTGTTGCGAACCACTCCGAGATCGTCGCCTACAACCCGACGGCCGGAGCCTTCTGCACCTATCTCGTGCCGGGCAACGACAACGAGGTCATCGGAATGGCGGTGACCGGCAAGGGGAGGAGAGCCCTCGTCTGGTTCGTCGAATCCGACTTCGCGGGTGGGCATCCGACCATCGACTCCTTCTCACCCGCCCAGGTCGGTGAGAGTTGCCCCAATGGCTATTCGCTGAGCGGAGCCCGGAGCTTCCGGCGGATTCCCTGGCCTCAGGGCGACGCCCCCGCTCAGGTTTCGGCGGACCCGAACGGCACGACCTTGTGGGTCACCGACTTCTTCGGTAGTGCGGTCGAAAGCGTCGATGTCGCCACCGGCGCCATCACCCCCCACGCCTACCCATCCCGGAATTCGTATTCGAAGCACGGCGCGGAGCCGTGGCAAGTGGTGGTCGACACCAACGACGTCTACGCCATCGACTACGGCGACAGCAATCTGATCAGGATCAACAAGGTCGACGGGCAGATCGACCAGGTGCCGATCCCTCTGACATCGGACACCGAGGAGGGCTACGGTCTGGCCCTCGCGGGCGGCAAGCTGTTCTTCAGCCTCGCCGACGATGCCCAACCGGCGTTCGGCGCCGCCTCGACGGTTGGCTATGTCGATCTGTCTACGTGGGAAGCGGCGTCGTCGGCGTGCCCTCCCGGTGTGGACTGCGCCCCCGCCCCCACCACGGCGGTCGTCTACACCGGACTGTCCGCCGTCGCCGATCCCTCGGCGGATGCGGATTTCCGGGGAATTGCGGTGGGCAGCAGGGGACGGCTGGCTATCGCAGACCTGCATCAGGTAGTGCGCCTCACCCCCTAGCGTCGATGGCGCCCACCGGATCGCCATGTCGGCGACCGACCCCGCGTCCCCGGCCACGGTTACGCCCGCTACCGCGACCCTCCCACCGCCGGTCGGGCGGGACGCAGCGGGAGCCGGCCGCTCAGGATGATGGCCACTCCGGCCACGGCGGCCGGAAGCGCGAAGGCGATGGCCACGCCGGTCGAGAGCGGCCATCCCCGGTTGGCGCCGACGGCAATGGCGGCTCCACCCACGCCGGCGCCCAGCGCAGAGCCCAGCACGTCCGAGAGGTTCAATGATGCCGACGCCCATCCCTCGCGTCCCTCGGGCGCCTCACGCAGCATCATCAGCGACATCGGTGCGTAGGCCAGTCCCATGCCGAGCCCGGCCACCGACCAGGCCACGAAGGCCACCGCCACCGGCACCGTCGGACGGAGGACGGCGAGCATGCCGACTGCACCCATCAGGACCAGGATCAGGCCCACCCGCACCATGCCCTTCCCCTCCCACCGCTGATTGAATCGGGCCTGGACCCAGGCACCGACCGTCCAGGCCAGGGTCGACCCGGTCACGGCGATGCCGGCGGCGGCCAGGCTGTGGTGGCGCACGGTGACGATGGCCAGGGTGACGAAGGCGTCGGCCCCGAAGTAGGCGAAGGTCAGCAGTCCCCGGCTGAGGATGGTGGTGGGCAGGCCCGGGGCAGCCCGGAGGGTTCCCCCCGGAAGCAGCCGGTGCAGCGCCGGCACCAGCACTGCCAACCCGGCTACGACCAACACTCCGGCCACCACGTCGAGCCCGACGGTCAGTCCCCCGATGATCAGGCCCGTCCCGACCGCCGCCCGGATCGCATCGACGAGTCGATGCTCGACCGACGGGGGCGTGGTGGGCGGCCCCAGGTACACCAGGCCGGGCAGGGCCAGAGTCCCTGTGACCGCCACCAGGGGCAGCAAGCCCAAGAAGACCCATCGCCACCCGAAGAGGTGGGCCACCCCGGCGCTGATCACCGGCCCGACGATGCCCGGCACCACCCAGGCGGTGGAGAGCACCGCCATCATCCGGGCCCGCAGCAATTCGGGAAGGCTCCGGCCGATGGTCACGTAAGCCACGGCTGGCACGGCCCCGGCGCCGATCCCCTGGAGGGTCCGCCCGATCACCAGCACCGCCATCGAGGGGGCGAGCCCGGCCACCACCAGACCGGCGGCGAAGAGCACCACGCCGGCGACGTAGGGTCGGGCCGGACCCGAGCGGTCCGCCTCCCGGCCGGCGGCCACGATGCCGACCATGCTCCCGAGGAGGAAGGCGCTGAACACCCATCCGTAGAGGTGGATGCC
>Ga0075021_10001892_pt1 | contig 10833 bp, 10 predicted proteins | sample ColStrG_CSR_2012_FD_72749 | JGI IMG/M metagenome (GOLD analysis project Ga0075021, IMG submission 72749) | Freshwater sediment microbial communities in response to fracking from Pennsylvania, USA - Cold Stream Run_MetaG_CSR_2012 | ecosystem: Environmental > Aquatic > Freshwater > Creek >... | reverse complement strand
GGAGAAACCAACATAAATTATTTAAACAACTCTTTCAGGAGGTAGCTATGGACAACGGGAAAAATACAACACGCATTGTCATCTCGGTTTTAGGAATACTTTTACTCTTAATTGGCTTTTGGGGAATTGCGCAGTATAACAAGGTTGTGTCCATGGACCAGCAGGTTAAGACACAATGGGCCCAGGTCGAGAACCAGCTCAAGCGGCGCTATGACCTGATCCCGAATCTCGTGGAAACAGTCAAGGGATATGCAAAACACGAGCGCGGGACCTTTGAAAACATTGCTGCTGCCAAAACAAAATATTTTCAGGCGACCACAGTAAAGGACAAGATCCAGGCTTCGCAGCAACTTGAGGGTGCGCTCTCGCGTCTTCTCCTGCTGCAGGAAAATTTTCCACAGTTGAAAGCCAATGAATCGTTCTTGAAATTGCAGGACAGCCTCGAAGGCACGGAAAACAGGATCGCGGTTGAACGCAAGCGCTATAATGACTCTGTAGGGGAACTCAATACCTATCGGAGAACATTTATGGGCAGGTTTATCGCGGCATTTGCGAATGTCAATGAGGCGCAGTATTTCGAGATCCCGCAGGCGGAGAAGGAAGCGCCGAAGGTAAAGTTCGATTAGCGAAACTTTGGCGTAAATAACTGATGCATGGTCCATGAGACAGGACAACCTCATCATGGATCATGCATCGTACATTTCAATGTTTATCCCACCTTGGCGGTTTCTTTTGCCGTCTCTTGCGACTTTTCCTTTTTTAGCCAAGAAGGACCAGATAGGTCTTCAAACGCAGTCATGGCGGCAATGGAGCCGTGCGATACGGCGACCACGATCTGCTTGGGCGCGCCGGTGATATCACCGGCAGCATACACACCCGGCATAGACGTCCTCATGGTCATCAGATCGGTCTTGATGTATCCCTGCTCGTCGAGTTCGAGGTTGAGCTGCTTTGCGAGTTCGTTGTTCGGGATATACCCGATACCGACGAACACGCCGTCAGCAGGCATCTCCTTAACGCTCCCGGTTTTTTTGTCTTCGATCTTGACCGCCTTGACGATCTTGTCGCCGGTAATCTCCCGCACTTCGCTGTTCCACATCACCGGAACCCCGGATTGTTTCAAGCTCTCCTGGAGCTTCTTCTCGGCCCGGAGCGTATCGCTCCTATGCACAAGGGTGACCTTCGCGCCGATATTGTGAAGGTAAAGCGCGTCCGTCACGGCCGTGTTGCCGCCGCCCACCACGAGCACCTGTTTGCCGTCCTTGAAGTAATATCCGTCGCACGTGGCGCAATAGCTCACGCCCCGTCCGTAATATTTTTGCGAGCCCTGCGCTTCGAGCGCCCGGTTCGCGACACCCGTGGCAATGAGCAAGCCTTTCGTGATATAGATGGCGTGGTTCGTCTTGAGATAAATTTTCCCGTCCTGCCGGTCTTTCGCCACCTCGGTAACGAACTCGCCAATATGAATCTCACAATACTGCGCCGCCTGCTGCGCAATCAGGTCCACCAGGCTTTTGCCGCCGATGCGCATAAACCCCGGGTAGTTTTCCACCACGGGCGTAATCGCCACCTGCCCTCCGAGGTTGCTCTTTTCGACCACGACCGTGTTAAGGCCCGCGCGCACGGCATAGATCGCCGCCGTGAGCCCCGCCGGTCCGCCGCCGATGATCACGAGGTCCTTCTCCACGGGTTCGCCGGAAATCTGAGTCGACGCGACCTGCGGTTCCTTAAGCGTGAGCAGAGACTCCAGGAACAACGGCTCCGGCTGGAGGCCCGCGCCCGTGAACGTTCCGTTCATGAATGTCTGCGGCACGGCAAGAGAACCGAGGTTTTCCGCGAGGTCCTGGTTTTCATAGATCTCAACTGCCTCAGCTGATACAAGGTCCGGCTTCAGGATCGCCGCGGAAAATGCGGACAGGACCTGTTGAGGACAATAAGGGCAGGTGGGGCTGACGAAAACTTGAATGTCTCGCTTTTCCCGAAGCTGGTCCATGATTTTTTTGGCAGCAGGTTCCGTCAAAGGGGTCTTGTTGCTGGATGCCATCATGACGGCCACCAGGAACGAGCGGCCTTCTTCACCCATGGGAGCGCCCGTGTAACGGATGCGATATCTGTCGGGAGCGATCAGCACGGTGGGCGAACGCGTAACGTTCCGCTTGACGGACTGTGCGTCGCCGACAGTATGAAATGATACGCGTAGCTTTTCGGAAAGCCCGGCAAGGGCCTTGACCAGAGAGATCGTCGCCTCATTGAACTGGTCGTTCATGCCGGTCATGGTGTAAACCTCGATGACGACCTCGTCCCTGAGTTCCTTGAAAAAAGTTTCTTTGATGACGTTTTTTACATCGTCGGGGATGAGTTCCTGGGCCATGGCGTTACCTTTCTGTCTTCTGTGCTCTGTCTTCTGCCCTCTGTGTGCTGTCCTCTGCTACTTGATCCTCTGCGAAATCTTCTTAAACTCTTCCGTGCCCGCGACCTTCAAAAGTTGGAACAGGACGGTCTCGGTACCGCTAATGACCGCGCCCGCGTCGCGCATGAACTCTATACCCATCTTCCAGTTCTCTTCGGTGCGGGAACAAACAGCGTCCTGCACCACGTGCGGGATGAACCCGCCTTTTAACAGGCTCGTCACGGTCTGCAACACGCAAACGTGTGTTTCCATGCCGATGACAATGACCTTTTTTCTGCCGAGATTCCTGATCTGCGCCAGACAGGCCGGTTCTCCGCAGCAATTAAAAGCTGTTTTTTCGGTTGGCTTGTATTGCGGCAGAACAGACTGAAGCTCCGGCACGGTTTTGCCAAGGCCTTTGGGATACTGTTCGGTCACGATGATGGGGATATCGATCATCTTCGCCAACTCGATCAGGTGTTGACAGTTTTTTATTACACGGTCCTTCTCCTTCATCGCAGGCGCCAATCGCTCCTGGATATCGATGATCAGGAGGGCCGCATCTTCCTTATCAAGAAAGTATTTCTCTAACATCGTTCCAGTCCCCATTCATGATTTTCGCCCCTCGACTATAATGCCCCTCTCCCCTGCTCCTCTCCCTCAGAGGGGAGAGGGGTAGGGGTGAGGTTATTTATCTATGGGGAGGGACCTAAGGTAACCCTGAAGCAAGCAACAGGGAATTGCAAGTTAAATTTAACCGGCAACTGCCGGTGATCATACTCCTCACGATCCTCCATACCCCACAGCCACGTTCCCGTCTTCAACGATGATCGGGACCTTTCGGGCGCCCTTGGAGAGTTTCAGCATTTCTTCCAGCTTTGCCGAGTCGAGCTTCACATCAAAGTACGCTGCCCTGTCGCCATAAGCCTCACGGGCTTTCTGGGTGTAGGGTCAGCCCTGCTTCCCGTAAATGATCACCTTGTCTGCCATGCCAGCCTCCTCCTGGTAATCGAAATAGGAATATGTACTTATATAATAGCATTTTGTGAATGCAAAAGTAAGCGTTTTGCGATACAATCTGAAGCATCATGCAACGAGAAACAAATTCTTCAATAGGCTTGTCTAATAGAGCAGGAGGGGAAAATGCATCTGCATTGGACAGCGATGCCGCGGCTGTTGCATTATCCCAGAAAGGCGATCTGGATGCGTTTGAATTACTGGTACGAAGGCATCAGAAAAAGATGCTCAATATCGCCTTTCGCATAACCGGAGATTACGACGATGCGTGCGAGGTTGTGCAGGACGCCTTTCTTTCGGCGCATAAGAACATTAAAACGTTTCGGGGAGATTCAAAATTCACGACCTGGCTCACGACCATCACCATGAACCTTGCGAAGAACCGGCTGAAGCAAATGAAGTCGCGCCAGACACACGTGGCCTTTTCGCTCGACGACCCCATACAGACGGACGATGGGCAGATGACCGTAGATCCGCCATCAAAAGAGCCATCAGTGCTTGACCAGATGCTGAAGCGAGATGTGCGGACACAGGTGCAGGAATGCATCAAGAAACTCGACCATGCATTTCGCGAAGTGCTGGTGCTCCGGGATATGCAGGAATTCTCGTATGAAGAGATCGGGAGCATGCTCAAAATGCGCGCGGGTACGGTGAAGTCGCGGTTGTTCAGGGCGCGTGATATGGTCAAGGATTGTTTGAAGAGCGTTATGGGAGAGCTGTGAATGCTTTTTTCTCGCAGAGGGGCAGTGTTTGCTGGGTTGACTTTTGAATTTTGAAACAGGCCTTCCTCTGCGTTCTTTGCGGACTCCGCGAGATAAAGATTTTTGCCTGTCTTTGCTATTATGAGGTATTAGTTATGGAACACAACGATGTGCGACATAAGCTGTCCGAGTATCTCGACGGGTCAATGACGGCCCAGGAACAAGCTGAGATAGAAGCGCATCTCAAAACATGCCAAGAATGTGAGTCCGCGCTCAATGAATTGCAAAAGACCATTGAGCAGATCAAGGCGATTGAAGAGGTAGAGCCTCCTGCCTGGATGACGCAGAAGATCATGGCAAAGGTGCGCTCCGAGGCAGAGGAAAAGAAAAGCATTTTCCAGAGACTTTTCTATCCACTTATCGTCAAGCTGCCTCTCGAGGCTGTTGCCATCGTGTTCCTTGCAGTAACCGCCTTCTATATATATCAGGACATTCATCCCACGGCAAAATATGCGGAATCGCCAATACCCACAACCCAGGAGTTCACAGTCAAAAAGGAAGCCCCTCCATCTGCCATTGAACTAGGAGAACAGAGCAAAGCTGATGAGTCTTTGCTCCGGTCAAAGCAGGTCTTACAAGCTCCGGGGTACAAGGCCTTGGATATGAAGCAGGAATACGAGGCTCCATCATCGCCACAGCTAAAAGATCAAATCGCATCATCTGCTCCAACTCCAGCCAAGCCAGCAGAGCAGCCGATTCCTGAAAAGAAAGCGATGATGGCGGAGAAACGCGCTGCAGCGCCGCTGGCTTTGAGCAAGGCGGAGATGCCAGAACAGAATGCAACTTCAGGAGCAGCGCCACAGGCAGAAGCTAAAAGAGCGACCGTTGCTTCTATGAAAAAGGCAAAGGAACCTGTTGATAAAATACAAGCAGATCGTCGTCTTGAGAGAGACATTATTGAAAAGTATGCCAACGCTAATCCAAAATTGATCATCACTTATGAAATTATCGATTCGCGCAGGGTGAAGCTTGCTGAAGAACGGTTTAATCTCACCGGTGAACGCGATGGGATTCAAAAAGAATATTACGCCTCCGGTCAATTAAAGACAGAAGCCGAGTATGGACAGGGAAACCTTGTATGGTATATGGAATATGGGCCGGATGGCGTCAAGAAAATCGGCAAATCAGATTACGGTTGGTTTTGGCTGAAGAAGTAACGTGGTGTTGACCCCCGCGCAGCGAGCGCGGGACTCGAACGCCAGATTATGAATCCCATTCGGAATATTCATCAAATGTAGTTTTATATGGCGATGACGGAAAGGAGTGGTGAATCTCAAGTTTACAAAAATTAAAGTCCTTACCATCAGACCTACGCATGAATAGGTATTCACTATCAACAACGCCAATGAGGCTGCTTGGGTTTTGAGGACTTCCGAGGTCGTTAATTTTGTTGGACCATGTAATTCTGATCGACTCATTCTTATTGTCGTATGCAGACACATTTAAGATTTCGACCTTTCTTTTTGATTTATTCAATAAGAGGCACCATAAAACACTCTTGCTGTGTTCATGGTTTCTAAGTTCTGGATGTTGGAGTGAACTGACAAGCAGCCTTTCGTCAGATTTTGCATCACGCCAAGTACGATAGGTAACATATGATGATATGGAGGCGGCCAATGTCGATATTGCGGTAGTTAATAATGCGATTGGAGTATTCATGTCATTAGTCTCCTGCTCATGAGAGGAGTTTCGTCCAATACGATCAGTTCGGACGCTTTTGCTCAAGCTCCTGATTCCGGATATAAAGCTTGCCAATAATAGTCATTGCGAACAGGATTATACTCATTACGATTAGAATAAAACCGGCTCTAAAAAATAATTTTTGAATCGAGACAGCCACGGGAAACAACTGCAGTAAGCCCAAGCCAAAGAAAGCAACGCCAATCCATCCGATCAGTTGGCTTTTTCGATGCAACAAGCTGTGGTATCGTTTTGCCGATAATTCAGCGAACTTGCGTTCTTGTTTTGTCAGGTCCATTTCATCTCCATGTCGATTTCTTACCGTATAACCATGTTATTAAGCGACATACAGGAGTGTATCAAAATATCGTCTTTTTGTAAATCATAATCACCTCAACTCATTGACATGTTTTGCCAGTCTATCGACTAACACCAACAATTTACATGCATTAGTATATTTTGGGAACTTTTCCTCTTCCTTCTTTGTCTCATTACCAGAAGCAATTCATTTTAGACCAGAGGAGGCCGCTATGAGAACCAAGCATCTTTTCGCGATTCTAACAGTTATGTTCCTAATCAGCACAGTCTACAGCTCAGCTACATCTGCAGAAAAAAGAGAGCCAAAAAATGGAGCAGCATCAAGCACTCTGGACGATCAAACCGGCGTTGCGCTCACTATCTACAACGTCAACCTCGGCCTAGTAAAAGACCAGCGACAGATCAGGCTCTTCAAAGGCATCGGAGACCTGCGTTTCATGGACGTTGCATCGCAGATCATGCCCACGAGCGTGCATATCAAATCCCTGATTAACCCCGAAAGCCTGCAAGTCCTTGAACAGAATTACGAATACGATTTATTGAGTCCTGAGAAGCTTCTCGACAAGTATGTAGGCAAAGAAGTGAAGCTCTACACCAAGAATCCCTACACAGAACGGGAAGAGCTCGTTACAGCCACGCTCCTGTCAAACAACGGTCAGCCCATTTTCAGGATCGGAGACGAGATCACCTTCGGCCATCCCGGCAGGATCATCTTTCCTGGAGTGCCGGAAAATCTGAATGCCAAACCGACCCTTGTCTGGATGCTTGAGAACAATTTGCCATCAACGCAGAAAATTGAAGCATCGTACCTCACGAACGGCATCAACTGGCGTTCCGACTATGTGGTAACGCTGAATGACAAGGACGATAAGGCCGACCTCTCGGGCTGGGTGACCATCGACAACCATAGCGGCGCGACATATAAAAACGCAAAGCTGAAACTCGTGGCCGGAGACGTGAACCGAGTAAAAGATGAAAATGAATACAAAGACAAGCTGATGCGTGTCGCAGAATTTGCGGCCAAGTCAGCGCCTACGGCCCAGTTTAAGGAAGATTCCTTTTTCGAATACCATATATATTCATTACAGCGAACAGCCACGGTCAAGGATAACCAGACCAAGCAGATCAGCCTCGTAACCGCGGACGAGATCCCGGTTAAGAAGGAGCTCTTATACTACGGCGCAAACTATTATTACTACAGCCGCTACAACGAGGCAATGTCGAACCAGAAGATCGGTGTGTTCGTGGAAATCCAGAACAAGAAGGAAAACAACCTCGGTGTGCCGCTGCCCAAGGGCACGGTGCGGGTCTACAAGGCCGACAAGGAAGGCAGCCTCCAGTTCGTGGGCGAAGATTCCATTGACCATACGCCCAAGGACGAGAAGATCAGAATCAAGCTCGGCGACGCGTTCGACGTGGTCGGCAGCAGAAAGCAGACGGACTGGAAAAAGATCGCGTATGACACGTACGAAGCGGCCTTCGAGATATCGCTCCGGAACCACAAGAAAGAGGATGTGGTGGTAAAGGTCGTGGAACCGATTCCCGGAGACTGGAAGATGCTGAACTCTTCACATGAGTACAAAAAGGCCGAAGCGTTTACTGCCGAGTTCAACATCCCGGTGCCGAAGGACCAGGAAGTGAAGCTCACCTATCGGGTGAGGATGAGATATTAGCAAGACAGGAGACAGAAGTCAGAATCCAGTGGCCAGATAGAAGAGATAGGGGCAAGGTCAGGGTACGAACGGTATTTAGTAAAACTCCTTGATCGTCTCTTCTATCTTTTTCATATCAAACCCCTGCTTCACGAGCGGTTTGTCTGCGATCATCGGGACGCGCTCCTCGAAGGTTGGCCGGTGATTCCGATAGATAATGCCGAGCGGAATACGGTCGCCCCACTCAAGCGCTTTGGCAAAAGCCGCTCTGCGGTCCTCGGGGTTATAGTCCTGCTCGATGTGATACACGCGCTGCTTGTACCATTCATAGGTGTTCACCTTGTTGAAGGTCACGCAGGGCTGGAGAATATCGAGAAGCGCGAAGCCTTTGTGATTGATCGCCTCTTTCATCAGGCCTTTGAGGTGGTCGATATCCGCGGCGTATCCGCGGGCCGCGAAGCCGCAGTCGAGCGCGACGGCGAGCGCCATGGGATTAAACTGTTCCGAGATCACGCCCAAAGGCGTGTTTTTAGTCACCATACCCTCGCCGGTCGTGGGAGACGGTTGCCCCTTGGTGAGGCCGTAAATCTGGTTGTTATGCACGAACTGCTTGACGTTTATATTCCGCCGCATTGCGGCCATCAGGTGGTTGCCGCCCTCGCCGTAGCAGTCTCCGTCGCCGGACACGGCTATCACCAGCATCTCATGGTTGGCAAGCCTGATGCCGGTCGCCACCGGCAGCGACCTTCCGTGCAGGCCGTTGAACGTGTTGCACTTGGTATAATGCGGGAGCTTGGCTGCCTGGCCGATGCCGGAGACCACGGTGCATCGATGCGGCTCGATGCCGAGTTCGACCATCGTGTCTTTGAATGTCTTTAGAATTGAAAAGTTGCCGCACCCCGGACACCAGGAGGGAGTTTGGCCTTTGTAATCGTCAAGCGTCGACATTTGAGACTCCTTGTATAACAAAGTGCACTTTGCAATTTACACTTTGCATTTTGCACTGACTTCTCTCACGACTTCTTCCACCAAAAACGGCCTGCCGTCGAACTTATGGATCTGCGCCGTGAATTCATGGCCCGTCTCCGCGCGCATCAGACGTGCGAACTGTCCCGAGGCGTTGCCCTCGATACAGATGCTGAGTTTTGCGTTCGAGAGGAGCCTCACGTAATCGAACCGCTCCCTCATTGGGAACGGGAATAACTCGCTGAAGTGGAGCATGGCGATACTGGTCGTAGAAGACATACGGTCAACGGCCTCTTTCATCACGCCATACGTGGAGCCCCAGCCGACAAGCACAACCCGCGGGGCATGGTCCCCATACAAAAACGGCGGCGCGATCTCCCGTTTGATGAGCGGGAGTTTTTTTATGAACCGTTTCTCCACCATTTTGATCCTGGTCAATGCGTCTTCGACGATATGCCCGTCTTCATCATGTTCATCGCTGTCGGTGACCACGGTATGTTTCGCATCGCCGGGAACGCCGAAAAGGGAAATCCCGCTTTCGCTGAATGCGTGGCGCTTGTAATCAACGACCCGGTTGAACGCCTCTCCTCTCAGCCGGTAATCCACGTATCTCGCCTTGCCTGTATCCAGCCCGTCGAAGGTCCACTGCGAATCGGATAAATAGGTGTCGAACAGAATGAATGCGGGCACCTGGTACTTCTCCGCAAGATCAAAGGCCTTGTTCGTAAGAAAAAATGCCTGCCGCGGCGTGCCCGGCGCGAAGATGACACGCGGAAATTCTCCATGGCCCGCGGAAAGAACGAACTGAAGTTCTCCCTGTTCGGTCCGTGTCGGGAACCCTGTTGCCGGGCCGGGCCGCTGGCCCATTGCGATCACGACCGGCGTCTCGGTCATCCCCGCGAGCGAAAGGCCCTCTGTCATGAGCGCGAAGCCTCCACCCGACGTGCCGGTCATGGCGCGCGCTCCCGCGAAAGAGGCGCCGAGCGCCATGTTGATGGCGGCAATCTCATCCTCGGCCTGCTCGACCACGACGCCGTATTCCTTCTCCTTGGCTGCGAGATAGTTCATAATTCCGGTAGAGGGCGTCATGGGGTAGGCTGAATAAAATTTGCAGCCCGATGCGACGGCGCCGAGTGCAATGGCCTCAGCGCCCCCCATCAGCAGTTTCGGTTTGGCACTACTGTCGCGTGAAAGGTTGAACGGACATTTGGTACAGCTCTTCGCGGCAGCTTCATATCCCTCAAGCGCCGCGCTCCTATTGGCCATGATTATTTCAACGCCCTTTTTCTTAAACGTTGTGGTGATGATATCAAGGAGCGGCGCAACCTCCATGCCGAGCATGCCGAGCACCGCGCCCGTTGCGACGGTATTCATCATGATCTTGCTGCCGCCTTGTTCAAGGGCAAGTTTTTCAAAAGGGATATCGAGAAATAATGCGCCTTCGTGCTTCAGCTTGAGCGCCGTAGAATCGTACAGGACCCGCCCATCGGGCATAAGCTCTTGCTCATGGCGCGTGATGCTTTCACGGTCCAGCGCCACCAGAATGTCAACCCGCTCTTGTGACGCGGAAATCGGATTGTTTGAAAACCGGAGCTGGTAAAAATTATGCCCGCCGCGAATCCGTGACTCATAATCCTGATGGCTGAAGACGTGAAATCCGCTTCGCGCGAAGACCCGGGCGAGGGTATCGCCGATGGTCTGGATTCCCTGCCCTGCCTCGCCGCCGATTTTAATAGAATAGTCCATAAGTTTCCTCAGAGAAACGCCGAGTTGAATATTGAATTTTGAATCTTGTATTGGCTGCAAAGAGTAATTAATTTTTGCGCTTTATCTTATTTGATATCCTCAAGCGTAAGATCCCCGGACTCGAGAAGTTGCGCCAGGAGTGCGAACCCGCCGCAAGGCGGCGCCGTTCTGTTCTGGATAAAATCGCAATCCTGCTCCTGGAAATCACAGGTCACGCACAATGCTTGCACAAGAGCATCAACGGTTGCAGGATCGACTGCCTTTTTAGATTTTCTAAAAGAGATTGATTTGCCTTGTTGCTGCA
>Ga0075021_10001890_pt1 | contig 10839 bp, 11 predicted proteins | sample ColStrG_CSR_2012_FD_72749 | JGI IMG/M metagenome (GOLD analysis project Ga0075021, IMG submission 72749) | Freshwater sediment microbial communities in response to fracking from Pennsylvania, USA - Cold Stream Run_MetaG_CSR_2012 | ecosystem: Environmental > Aquatic > Freshwater > Creek >... | reverse complement strand
GAGCGCCACCACGTCGTTGGCGAGATCCCCAGCCACGAGGGCCCTCGCCGCTTCCTGTAGGGCGTACCCCCTCGGGGTCAACCCTGTGTCGTTGCGGTCGACGACCCGGACGCGGAGCGGGGCCCCGGATGCTCCAATCAGCCGGGAATGGGCGTTCGCCGGCGCTGCCCGCGCCGTGCGGTAGGCGATCCCCTCATGGCCGAGTTTGCTGCCGGCGAACAATGCGTCGTAGGCATCGATGAGTCCCTGGTCGCTCCGCCAGTTGGTGACGAGTGTCGCCTTGGTCGCCGCCTCCTTCGCCGCTCCCAGATAAGAGGAGACATCTGCGCCGCGGAAGGCGTAGATGGCCTGTTTGGGATCGCCGATGAGGACGAGGGTCGAGCCGCCAGAGCCGAACACCCGGCGGATGATGTCCCATTGCACGAGGTCGGTGTCCTGGAACTCGTCGACCAGGGCGACGTCGTACCGGCTACGCAGCCATTGGCACACGGCCGGACCACGCTCGGGGTCGGCCAGGGTGCGATCGAGCCGAGTCAAAAGATCGTCGTAGGTGATCACCCTGGCCGCTCGCTTGCGTCGTTCAATCTCCTCGCCGACGACCCGAGCTAGACGTCGTCGCATAGCCCACGGAGCCGGGCCGTCACTCAGCGGGGGAAGTATCTCGGCCGACGGGTTGGCCAGCACGGCTCGGCCGATGTCGAGCGCCTGTCTCTTGGGGAATGGAGGCGATTCGTAGTGGGACCAGAACCGCCTGATGTAGAGGTCGTCCGTGACCTCGTCGAGTAAGTCACGAACGTCTTCGACGAAGGTCACGTCGGGCTCCACGTCACCGGCGACACCAAGGCCGATGAGCACGTGGAGGCAGAACCCGTGTGTCGTCTCGATCGTGGCCGCATCGAAGTCGGCGATGGCTTTGGCCAGGCGGTCGTGACGGCGCTCGATCTCGTCCAGGGAGCCATCGACCAGCGCACACAGGACGTCGTCGCTGAGGTCGACGGGCACGCCGGCCAGGGCGCCGGACAGCCCCTCGGCGGCGGTCACCAGGCGTTCCCGCACCCGCTCGCGGAGCTCTCCCGTGGCCATGCGAGTAAAGGTCACAACTAACAGCCGGTCGAGCGGCGTGCCTTCAGCGACATAGCGGGCGACGAGACCGGCGATGGTGAATGTCTTACCGGTTCCGGCGCTCGCCTCGAGGAGTGTCACTCCGGTCGGGAGGGGTCCGGAGATATCGAAGGGTGCGGGGTCTCCGTGGGCCGGCGCCTCTCCCCCGCTGCGATGTCGGGGTCCGCCCGTCATTGGTCGGTCACCTGTTCGTGGGTGAGCAGGCCGGTCCACAGCCGTCGGGCGTAACGGCCGAACCGGCTCTCTTCAGCCGCATCCCAACCTTCTCCCTCCTCGTCGTCACGGGGCGGTTCCTCGAGCAGCTGTTCGAAGGGGACGACCCCACCGAGGACGGACCGGTGTTCGGCATTCTTGTCCTCTCCGGGGAACTTCCACTCGGACGTCCACTGCTTACGGGCCACCCGGTCACGGTTCCTGGGTGCTGCCTGGGCCCAGGCCGCCGATGTCTGGCAGTAGATCGGCAAGGGCTCGCGCATTCCCCGGCGGTACAGGTCGATGAGCACCCCGAGGTACCCGCTGGCGGCGCTGTGGCGCGTTGCTGCGTCGGCGCCGAGGGCACTGATACGGGCAATGCTGACCTGGGCGTGCTGCGGGCCGCTGCCACGAACCCGTGCCACGGTCAGGGCCTCGAAGGATCGTTCAGGTCGAGCGGCGGTCAGGGCCAGAAGGCGGAGCCACGCACGGAGGCGGTGGACGGCAGAAAGCCTCGAGAAGCTCACCGCTCGGACCACGTCGCCTCGGACATCGGGGACCGTTCCTACCAGCGTCGTTCCGTCGGCCAAGGCCACGTTGATGTCCAGCGACGTCGTCTCGTGGTCGTCGTGGGCGGCCACCGCGATGACCTCGACGTCGGGGACCACCCTGTCCAGGATGGAGTCGGCGAGGGCTCCCGGTGGGAGAAACCCACGCGCCCGCTCGGCCGCCACGCATGCCTCGAGGTCTGCACCGGCCATGCGGGCGGTGAGCAGGCGTTCGCCCAATCCCCAGCGCTCAAGTGCGTCGAGCTCGATCGGCAGGGCGTCGTCGACATCCCGGAAGCTCTGGCCCCGCCGGATGCCCAGACGCTTGCGGAGAAACGCCCCGACCGGGTGGCGCAGGAATCGCTCAAGTTCGTCGAGCTCGACCACGCTGGTGTCGATGTCTGGGAGCGGGCCGGGCAGAAAGGAGGGCCGATTGGAGCGTATGCCTGCCAATGCCCGGGCCCCTTCCAGGTTGATCGGATCGAAGCTCCATGCCCGACCGGGGACGAGTGCATCCACCGTGAAGTTGCGGACGTCGAACGGCTGGAGCGGGTGGTTGACTACAACGCGATCTCTGGCCGGGGTCCCGCCCTCGGTCCGGACCGTCCGCTCGATCACGTCGAGGAGCTCCCCGACGGGGACCGCAGGCGGGCGTTCGAGGTTGGTGCGCTCGTCTCGACCCGAGTAGGTGATCACCATGCAATCGGTGGCGGCGAGGAAGGCGTCGAGGAGGAGCTGGCGGTCCTCGGTGCGCGGATCCCGGTCCCCGACAAGAGGTTCAACGAGGATGAGGTCGTCGCCGCTCCGTTCACTGACCCGGGGGAACACCCCGTCGTCGAGACCGAGCAGGCACACCACCCGGTGCGGCACGGAGCGCATCGGGACGAGGGTGCAGATGGTCAGATGCCCGGTCCGGAAGTTGGCCCGGGTGGGGCGCCCCTTGAGGCGGTCGGCGAGGAGCGAGCCGATGTCGCCGGGGTCGAGCACGACCGAGGCGACCGTACCGTCGATGGTGGCCTCGTCGGCCAGTTCGTCGAGCATGCGCTGCAGTTGTGCCCGTTGCCAGGCGTCTTGCGCCGAAGTCGCCGTCAGGGAGTCTGTGGCCTGGGCGATCGACGAGGCCCAGCCGTCAATGGGCTTGCTCTCCCCGAGAGCGGTGACCGCAACGTCGAGGCGGTCGATGAATTCGGCGAGCCGGCCTACCAATTCGATGTCTCCGCTGTCGACGTCGTCGAGAGGGAGCACGCCTCCGACAAGGCGCTGGCGCTCATCGGCCATGGTCACACCGACCAGGGTGCGGTCCAGACCCGCCCGCCAAGTATTGGCCTCCAGTCCTTCGAGCCGGTACGGGGCCCGGCGGGCTGCGTCCAAGCCCCACCGGACACCGGCGCCCCCCACCCACTCCTCGAGCCGTCGCAGATCGTCGTCATCAAAACGGAATCGACGTCGGACAGGGTCCCGGCCGGCCAGATCGAGGACCTGGGAGGCGGTCATCCGAGAGCCCGCCAGGTCGAGGAGTTCAGCGACCACACCGAGCACGGGATTGGTCTGACGGAGTGAACGGTCGGCGAGACGTACTTGAAGGTATGGAAGGGTGCGGTCTTCAGCGCCGTCGTCGATGGGATCGGAGGCGCCGAAGGTGGCCTCGATGAGCGGGGCGTACGTCTCGATGTCCGGGCACATGACGATGATGTCGCGGGGCTCGAGGTCATCGTCCTCGTCGAGCAGGTGAAGGACGGCGTCCCGAAGGACTTCGACCTGGCGGGCCCGACCGTGACAGGCATGAATCTGGATACTGCGGTCGTTTGGATCGAGGAGGGCCCGTTCGTCGCTGTGACCCGGGAACGGGCTTCCGGGGGGCGGTCGATTGGCGTGCACATCGCCCTGGATCCGGCCCAGCACGGTGTCCGACCGCTCGACCGACAGCCGGTGCTGGTCGGTCCCGCCGTTGCCGGTAGCTGTGAGTACCAGTTGCATCTCTCGAGCGTCTCGGCCCCAGGAGCCGAGTAGAGGGTTCAGGGCCCGCCCGGCCGTGGGATCATCCACACGCCGCAGCCCCCTCGGGGCTGGGAAATTGGCCAGAATCTGCCACAGAGCGGGCGACGGATGCAGCAGGAACAGGTGCACGTCCCGGCCGGTGGCCAATGCCCGCAGGACGTCAAGGTAGCTGGCGGGCAGGCGGGTCAGGCCAAACAGAGAGAAGCGGTCGGGCAGGTCGGCGAGTGCGGGCTGTTCGCTCAGTCGGGTGCAGGCGTTGCCGAGGAGTTCGGCCGGGCTCGGTGTTCCGATTCGCTCCCGCAGGCGGCGCCACAGCTCCGCCTGCCACCGGCTTTCGGTGGAGGTCCCCTGATCCTCGTTGTCCGCCCACAGCCTCAACATGGCCGGTCGATGGACGCCGTAACGGTCGTACAGGTCGGCGATGTGGCGGATGGTCGCGAATCGGTGCAGCTCGTCCTCCGGACCGGCGTTGCGCAGATGCGCAGCGAGCGGGGCGAGCCACGGCTCACCGAGGATGGCGTCAACCACCTCAATCAGGGGCCACACCGACCTTTCCGGGCGCCAGGGGTCGCTGTCGGGATCCACGTCGGATTCTGTGGCAAGCGCCCGTCCGACGAGGGTCCCCGGAAACGGAAAGTCGAAATTGGCACACACACCATCGGCATGGCCGTTCCTCGCTCCCAGCCGACCGGAGAGCTGCTGCGTCAGCCAACGTTCGATGCCGCGGGACGGGACGGCCACGACTTCGATCTCCATGACGTCGTCGAGGGGGTCGGCCAAAAGGTCCCCCAACATGGCAACCAGGGAGTCGGCCCGCTCCGACCGGTGGATGTGAAGCACGTCCAGAACCTATGGCTTTCTCGGCCGCTCGGCGCGCGTCGGGACCGGGCCAATCGAGTTCGGCAAGGTCATAAATGACCGTCCACCTGGCCTTTTAGTTCCACGTTCGAATCTGTCATGGTGGCGCTGGTAATCAGATCTGCGGCTGTGACTGCACCGACAGTTGCGGCAAGTTCGACGAGTGACCATGCGTCGGCTGGCTCCTTCGCGCCTTCGGGGTCATCGCAGAGGATGGCCGTGCCATCGGGGAGGGTCCGAAACCCGACGTAGAGCCGGTGGTAGTCGATACCCAGGAATCGGGCCGTGATCCTGAGCAATGGATAGGCGCCGCCGGAGTGCGCCAGACTCCAACGGTAGAGGTCCGATCGCCGCTCTATGTAGACGCACCTCTCAGTCTCACTGGCTACCGATACGGCCTCGGCGACGTCCCCGAGTACCGACCACACGCGGTTGCTCTGAATAAGAGCGACGCGCGCGCCAGAGTAGTTTTTGGCCATGATTTCCTCCTCATCGATCCCGGCATTGCCACCGTGCCTGTCGGTCGGTTGGCGGAGCGTCATTGGGCCAGGTCCCTCGGCTCCTCTTGATGTGTTGAAATCACTGTACCGGATGGGTGCCGTGGGACGAAGCCACGCGAGTCACTGGCGACGACGTCGAACTGGGCACGTCAGATCCCAGCCATCTTCAGGATATTGGCGGCCCAGAACGGTCTTGTTTGCAGCAAGGAGCTCAACAATCAGACGCGAGACCAGATCAGAGCGCCCACTGATAGCCGAGACCAACCCCTTCCTCAGCTTCTCAGACTGGGTGACCGTCTCCCAACGAAGGGCGTCCGGGGCAATCCTTGCCCACCTGGTTATGTCCCGAGGATTCGGTCTCGCGGGTTTCGTGGGGCTGAGAGACTCATTGTGCCCAGCTTGCGGCTGGCGGTGATCGGACAGGGGTGCTGGCTATCGTCTACCGAGAAGGAGGCACGTGAATGAGCAAGTGGGACGAAAACGACATGACGAACAAAGTGCTGACCGTGCTCGGTGAGTCGAGGCTCGCCGGAGGCGGAGACCACCACTTCGGCCGTGCCTTCGTCACTTCCTACCAGCTCGCAATCGAGATCGAACGGCGCATCCCCGGCACGGCGAAGGCGTTGGGGAAGAGTCTTGGTGGAGCGGGCACCGGCGAGCAGGTCAGCGTCGCCCAGTACTTGGGAAACGAGCTATCGAAGCAAATCAAGGCACAGGGTGACGGTCACCCCGTAGAGGGGCGATTCCTCTCCTCGATCGACGTGACTTCCATGACCTACCAGAGCCCAGAGGGCGAGATCGTATCCTCGCTCATCGGCACTGGTTTCGACCTCGGCATCTTCCGGCTCCGGCCATGACCGGTTTCGCACTCCCCGAAATGTCGTCAGCAGAGCCAGCGACCTTTGTCGAGTTCTGGCGGGGGCTATACACGAGCACCGACGAGGTCTACTTGCGCCACTTGAAGGACGGCCACAAGATCAACACTGACGACGTTATAGCCCTCATGCAATGGAAAGCTGGTCCCCGTCACGCCAAACGAGCGGAGGCATACGGTCGGGCAACGCCGATTAACTCACTCAACGCCCGGCGTCCTTGGACGGTGATGGACGATGCCTCCTTGATGGAGCTGCGCGACGAGCTCGAAGTCGCCTTGAAAGACGCCGGCCTCCAGACGTCCGGTTCAATCATCTGGCTGACCTTTCTCTGCCATCTGGCCCAGCCATCAACGACACCAATCTACGACGTGAACGCCTGGACGGCCTGGGGCTACATCGAGGGCTGGCTCAAATCGAGCCAACTAGCCATGACCCCCGTCCGCTTCAAGACCTACCTTGGGTACCGAACCTGGTTCAACGACGTTACGAACGCCTGTGCGGTTGACCCGAGAGATTTCGACAGGGCCCTCAAGATGTTCGGACAGTTTCTCCGATCCCCAGTGGGGCGGAGGACTGTCGTCGAACACGATGCTGTCCTTAGTTTGTAAAGCTGAGGTACGGCTCGATCTCCGAAGTTCAGCAACGACCGCGGCGTGCAAAGCAGGGCTGAACCTCCTCAGCTGGCATATCTGGGGGCGGCACGTGGAATTCTTTGGTTCTTGTAGCTGGCGTCGTCATGTTGAGGGCGTTCTCAAAGTTCCGGAGCTAAGACCCTCGCTAACCCTCCGGCGATACGGGTGCGGCGACGGTGCCCACTGGATGACTTCGAGAGGGGTTAGGAAGTCCCACCGGCAGCAGCGGAGACTGGTCATCAGGAGCCTGGACGGTTGAAGCCCGCTTAGTGTGGCAGAGAACTTCGTAGTTGCATCTAAGAGGCGAGGAGCGGGAGTTGCCGAAGCACGACGTGGAAATGAGTATCCCGACGACCAAGGTGGTACTGAGCGCCGATGTTGTATTCGAGATTCGGAGCGACGACGAGAAGCTTGGTGAACTGCGAATTAGCAAGGGAACCGTCGACTGGTCCCCAACGAACGCGAAGATTCCGATTCAGCTGACTTGGGAGCAGTTCGATCGCTTCATGCGTGACCGATAGCCCTGATATGACCGCATGCGGACCTCGCTCTCAACCAAGACTCAGAGGAGTCCGAGCTACCCAGATGTAGTCGGCGGCGAAGGTGGTGCGGGCTGTGTTGTACATCTCACTCGAGGATCCTGAAACCCGCTCAAGCTGTCGGTCAGGCAGACAGGAGAACGCGCTCATGAGGCCTTCGACGGCCTGGTGCAACTCGACGATGACCACCTCGTGAATGTCATCCGTGACGTGCACGACGACGACCCCGAGTTCGGATATCGGTTCATCTCCGACGAGCTCGAACGGGGCGGCCACACGGTGGGTGAGCGACGGATCTGGCGGCTCTGCTCTGAACACCGGACCTGGTCGACGACCACGAAGAGGGGCCGTAAGCACTCGGGCAAACGCCCCGGACCGGCAGTCCACGACGACCTGGTGCGGCGGAAGTTCACCGCTCCTGCGCCGGACAGAGTCTGGCTGACCGACATCACCGAGCACGCAACGGACCAGGGGAAGCTCTACGCCTGCGTGATCAAGGACGTCTGCTCGAACCGGATCGTCGGCCACGCCATCTCCGACCGGATGGCGGCGGCGCTTGCCACCTCGGCACTGCGTTCGGCTGTGGCCAGGCGCCAACCGAAGGAGGGAGTCGAAGAACTTCTCCCTACCGCGATCATGAAAGGCATTCCTCGGCCTTGGTCAGCACTTCTTGGAGATGCGATCGGTTTCCAACGAAGTTCGTCGAAGACTTGACAGATCAAATGATACCTCAGGAGGCAGTAACTCTTCTGTTGCGCGACTTCTCACAGCCGTCCAACCCCACGTCGATGCCTTAGACTCTGAGCGATGGCGGTCGCAGAGCGGATGGCGGTCTCGGAGGACAAGCGAGATTTGACAGAGACGTGGGCCGTCTCACTCTTGTGTGGCGTAGTGGTTGTTATTGTAGTTGGCGTTTATGTAAGAGTTATTCTGCCTACCACACCGGCAAAAACCATTAGACTGTTCGGCTTAAAACTTCATGGAACATGGCCCAATTCGATCGGGGTAGCCATTGCGGTCGTACTATTTGTCTCAGTATTTCTTTTGCTAAAACTACTGATCTATCTGGATTCAAAAAAGCGCCTAGATCCTCTCGCGACCTCCTTAATCTTAACATTCGGCGAGCCCGCAGTGATTGTATCGGTCCTTATCGTACTCGTGGCTCTCGGCGCAATACTCCTATTCGATCTCTTCCTCTTCCTTAAGTTCCTCGGTGGTCTCAGCTCACTGGCCTACCTGACCACCGCGACCGCGGTCTTCACCGCTACAATTCTCTGGTTCTTACTCTGTCTCGCATTAGATATCGGGCCAGTCAAGAACGTTAAACGAGCGCACAATCGCTTAGTCATTCTTTTGGCCTTGTTAGCACTTTCAATTGTCGTCTTAGCGGGACTTGATTGGACAGCATCACACCTCTATAGCGGATCTTTTGCATTCGATCACTACTGCAGTAGAGATTCGCCGGCCTTCGATCACTACTGCAGTGGATACCATTCCAATCTGACCGCCATCTCTCAGGTAATTAAGGTCCCGGGTACATTATCGAAACCCACCGCCCTATATTTCGCGCTCACTACTTTTAGCACTCTCGGGCTTGGTGATATCAGTCCGCTAAACGGAGCAGGAAGAACCGTAGTCACGGTCCAATCGGCGTTGGGTTTTCTGATTCTTGCCGTCGGAGTTGGTATTGCAGTGCAAACGATCCGTGACTCTGAAGGAAGGAACCAAACCTGATGTAGTTCAATTGCCTCAAGCTCCCGGCCACCGGGACGGGGCCTTGGGGGTCGAAGCCCACCGTCTGGCTGCTGCCTGGCTGGGCGAGTTGCTGGTCCGCGGGGCAGCGCGGCTTGCCACGCAGTTTGCCGTGGGGGCAACACTGAAGGTTCGCAACGTAGAGCTGCTCCGACGCCAGGGCGGCGAGACGTGAAGCACCGACGCGCCAAGTCGAGAGCGGCACCGCACCCTCGAAGTGCGCGTGCGATCGTCGGGCACGGTCCACTTAGCGGCAAACTCCCGCAGGGTGTCGGAGTTGTTTCGCTCCGCAATCAGCATGACGCTGCGTCGATGGTCGCCCATGACCTCCGCGAGCTGTGGGTGCCAAGAATGTCATCCGGGTAGTCTGACCAGGATCTCTTCACATTTGATTTGCGCCAACAACAGTGTGGGAACTCGAGCGCAATAGCGTGGGAAATGGCTCCGAACAGGGCACGGTCCGGCCAGGTCATTGGGGTCTTGTCGGTAGCCCACCACCAACCACCTACTCCTCCTCAGCTGGCCATGCTGAGTCGGTTCGCCGTTGTCCTCAGCTTCTGAGGCTGAGATTACAAAGCCTGGTCCTCAGCCTCCGAAGCTGAGGCAGAGATCTCCACTAGGACGCGATTCAAATTCTGCCGGGCCCATGGTCCGAGCAACGGTATGGTCCGTCGGCCGAATATTGGGTGCCCCACAACGATTTGGTGGGACTGCAGCGATTCTTCGGCCGAGAGCTTCGAACTGTCAGGAGGACCCAGACCGTCGCCACCACGGCCAGCACGATGAGTACAGCCAAACCATTGGTTCCGGAGATTGCGTTGATCATTGTCACCTCGCTGAAAGCAACCTACTCCTCGCTCTTGCATAGTGTCCCCGATCAATGACTCGGCGGCGCACGTCTGGTGATTTATGCGCTGTGGAGGTACTCGCGAAGGGCGCGACGGATGACCTCAGAAGTCGTTACACCTTCCTGGGCTGCTCGATCTTCTGCCGCTGCACGCAGGCTGGGCTCAAGACGAACTGACTCGACGGTCTTTGCCGCGGCACCGAGCGGAGGCCGGCCCCGACCGCGAGGCTTCTCGAGGAGCTTACCGGGCTCGTAACCCTTGTCGGCCTCGTCGGCGAGAGTCTCGATCATCGCCTCGTCGATGGGCTGTCCGCTCTTGGTCTTCCCGTAGGTTCGATGCGTCATGGGTTCTCGTCTCCGAAAAGTTCGACTCGGGTGCTCCCTCGCAGCACCATGGCGTGAATCGCAAGCTCTCCATCTTCAAGATCGAGAACAACGAGTTCGAGGAGATTTCCCGCCCGGCTCGGTCCTCCAAGGAGGTATCAAGGAGGGTCATCGTCAAGCCTCACCCAGGCGATGACATGTTCGAAATCGTGGACAATGTCGGCGTCCGGGATCTGATGACGCCGAGCCGATGGGTGGATCCCCACTCATTAAGTGTAGTACGGAAATACTGCGAGTCAAGCGGGCCTGCCCCGGAACACCGGGAAGGTGTCACACTTCGGCACTTCGGCCGACCCGTGTGCTTGAAGGCAGGATAAAGAGGTGAAGCTACGCCAAGTTCGATTGAGCGACCCGCGGGTTGTACCTCTTCTAGAAGGACTCGCTGAGGAGTACGAGAGACGGTATGGGCCGGGAGACGAGATGGCGTCAGTCCCGGACCAAGAGTTTGAACCACCAGATGGAGAGTTTCTGGTCCTCCTTGAGAATGGTTTAGTCCTCGCAGGCGGAGGCATACGGCGATTCTCCCGAGACACCTGTGAGGTCAAACGCATGTGGACAGCGCCGGATCACCGGCGCAAAGGCTATGCCTCAG
>Ga0075021_10001889_pt1 | contig 10840 bp, 10 predicted proteins | sample ColStrG_CSR_2012_FD_72749 | JGI IMG/M metagenome (GOLD analysis project Ga0075021, IMG submission 72749) | Freshwater sediment microbial communities in response to fracking from Pennsylvania, USA - Cold Stream Run_MetaG_CSR_2012 | ecosystem: Environmental > Aquatic > Freshwater > Creek >... | reverse complement strand
AAGAACCACCACCGTGACGGCTCGTTCGGGAACTTCGTCGACCGCGTCACGCTTCGCACCGCGGACGGCCGCGTCGTCGAGTGCGGGCCCGATCGGGAGCGCGAGCTGTTCCTGGCCACCCTCGGCGGCATGGGGCTCACCGGCCTCATCGTCGACGTCACCCTGCGGCTCCGGCGCGTGGAGAGCCCGTGGATCGTGCTGGAGACCCAGGGCATGGCGAGCCTCGACGCGATGCTGGAGGGCCTGCGACTGAGCGCAGCGCACTGGCCCTACACGGTGGGCTGGATCGACTGCCTCGCCCGGGGCGCGGACCTCGGCCGCGGCATCCTGATGCGCGGCCGCCACGCGACCCAGGTCGAGGCCGGCACCCGCCGGGCCCGCCGAGCGGTGCCGCTCCGGGTGCCGTTCGACGCGCCGGAGTGGCTGCTGAACCCGCTCTTCATGCGCTGGTTCAATCGGCTCTACGCGTGGAGCCACGGGACCGCGCTCCGGCGCCGCGTGGTTTCCTACGATGCGTTCTTCTACCCGCTCGACGCCGTCGAGCACTGGAACCGCCTGTACGGCCGCCGGGGCCTCCTCCAGTACCAGTGCGTGCTGCCGCGCGCGGCGGGCTCCCGGCCGGTGGCGACCCTGCTCGAGCGGCTCGGGGTGGCGGGGGCCGCCTCGTTCCTCGCGGTGATCAAGGACTGCGGCCCCGCCTCCGACGCCTACCTGTCGTTCCCGATGGAGGGCATCACGCTCGCGCTCGACCTGCCCAACCGCGGCGCGGTGACCGAGGCGCTGGTCCACGACCTAAACGCGACCGTCATCGAGCACGGGGGCCGCGTCTACCTCGCCAAGGACGCGGTGACGCGGGCCGAGGACTTCGCGCGGATGGTGCCCCGCCTGGCCGAGTGGCGGGCGGTGCGGGAGCGCTGGGACCCGGCCCGGCGCTTCCGGTCCGCCCAGTCGGTCCGGCTCTTCGGTGACCCCGGGTGAAGGTCGCCCCCGCATGAAGATCGCGATGGTCGGCGCGACCCGCGGCATGGGGCGCGCGCTCGCCCGCCGGCTCGCCGAGCGCGGCGACGCGCTGTTCCTGCTGGGCCGCGACGAGGCCGATCTCGGCCTCTCCGCGCGCGACCTGGAGGCCCGGGGCGCGCCGCTGCCGGTGGGCCAGGCGCGGCTCGACCTGGGCGAGCCCGCCGGCTTCGCGGCCGCGCTCGACGCGGCGGACCGCGCGCTCTCGCGCCTCGACGCGCTCGTGGTCACCGGCGGCCTCTTCGCCCGTCAGGACGAGCTGGCCGCCGATCCCGCGCGCCTCGCCGCCCTGCTGCACGCCAACTTCACCGGCACCGTGCTCCTCTGCCAGCAGACGGCCGAGCGGCTGGCCGCGCGGGGCGGCGGGCTCATCTGCGCCTTCGGCAGCGTGGCGGGCGACCGCGCCCGGCGCGGCAACTATCTCTACGGAGCGTCGAAGGCGGGCCTCGCGGTGTTCCTCGACGGGCTCGACCTGGCCTACCGCGAGCGCGGGGTGCGCGTGCTCTGCGTCAAGCCCGGCTTCGTCCGGACCGCGATGACCGCGGGGCTGCCGGTGCCGCCCTTCGCGGGCGAGCCGGACGCGGTGGCCCGCCGCGTGCTGGTCGCGATGGACGCGGGCCGCCACGAGGTCTACGCGCCGGGCGTGTGGCGCCTCGTCATGCTGCTCATCCGCGCGCTGCCGCGGGCGGTGCTCCGGCGCGTGCAGTTCTGAGAGAGGGAGCCATGCCCAAGATCTGGCGGGTCTACAGCGGAAAGGACGGCGAGTCCCACGTCGAGGAGATGCCGCTCGCCATGAAGCCCTTTACCGACTCCGAGGGCGCGCACGGGGAGGGGACCGCGATGCAGGTCGTCGCGGGCATCGTGTTCCGCGTCTCGCCGCCGGGCTACGTGCTGGACTGGCACTGCGCGCCGCGCCGGCAGTACTCGATCACGCTCGCAGGCGAGGCGGAGATCCAGGTCGGCGACGGTACCGTGGTCCGCGTCGGGCCCGGCGACGTGCTGCTGGCCGAGGACCTCACGGGCCGGGGCCACGTCACCCGCTCGATCGGGAGCGGGCCCCGCTTCTACGCGATCGTCCCACTGACCTGACCCGGGGCGGTCAGGGCTCGGGGGGCGCCACCGGCACGCCGCGCACCCCCGACTTCTCCAGCGACCGGGCCACGAAGCCGGACGCCTTCACGTCCTCGATGAACGCCTTCGCGTACTGCAGGCCCGCGTCGCGCCCGCGGGGCATCCCCATCGCCTGCTCGATCACCATGAAGTGGTCCTCGAGCACCTTCGAGCCCGGCAGCTTGGCCTGGTCCATCAGGAGGAGCTGGCGCACCCCGGCGATCACGTCGGCCTTCCCGGCCTGCAGCAGTCCGAGCCCGGCGCTGTTGCCCGCCCCCCGCACCAGCGTGGCGTGCTTGATGTTGCGGGTCAGGAAGTGATCGTAGGCGCTCTTCTCGGAGACCGCGATGCGCACGCCGTCGCGGTCCACGTCGGGCACCCGCGTGTAGGGTGATCCGGCCGGCACCAGGTAGGTGCCCTCGATCAGCAGGTGCGGCGCGGTGAAGCCGATCTCGCCCGCGCGGCCCGGCTCGCGGGCGAGGAACGCCACGTCCCACGCGCCGGTGGCGAGCGCGTCGGTCATCTGCCCGGCCGAGGTGTACTGGACCAGCACGACCGGCACGCCGAGGCGGCGGCCCAGCTCGTGGGCCATGTCGACCGCGACGCCCTTCACTTCGCCGGTGGCGGCGTTCTTCTGGGCGAGGACGAGGTTGCCGTGGTTGACGCCGACCCGCAGCGTGCCGGTCGGGGCGAGGTCGGAGCGGACCGCGGGAGAGACTGATGACATGGTTGAGCAAGCTCCCAAGAGAAAGAGGGTGGGGATCAGGCGGCGCACTGGCCGTCCCGGGCCACGACGCGTCCGCCGCTCACCACGAGCGCGCGGGGCGGTCGCATGGCCACGATCTCGCCGAGGGTCTCGCCCGGCACCACGACCAGATCGGCGCGGCAGCCGACCTCGAGGCCGTAGGCCTCGAGGCCCAGCACGGCCGCGTTGCCACGGGTGGCGATGTCGAGCGCGTCGTGCAGCAGGGGATCGGCGCGGAAGCCGTTGCGGTAGGCCACCAGCATCGCGCGCTCCAGCATGTCCGCGTTGCCGAGCGGGGTCCACGCGTCGCGCACGCCGTCGGAGCCCGCGCCCACCGCCACCCCGGCCTCGCGGAGACGCCGCACCGGCGGGGTCGGGCGGTCGCCCGGCGCGGTGGTCATGATCGCGATGCGCTGCTCGCGGAGCAGGGTCAGCAGGCCGTCCAGCTCGCGCTCGTCGACCATGCCGAGGCAGAAGGCGTGGCTCACCGCCACCTTGCCCGCGAGCCCGAGCGCGCGGGTGCGCTCCGCGATCATGCGGATCTGCGCGGCGCCCTCCCGGCCGCCGTCGTGGAGATGGATGTCGACGCCCGCGCCGTGCCGCCCCGCGATGCCGAAGACCACGTCGAGCTGGCCCGCCGCGTCGCCGTCGATGCCGGCGGGGTCGACGCCGCCGATCAGCTCGGCGCCGTCCTTCACCGCCTGCTCGAGCAGCTCCGCGGTGCCCGGGCGGGTGACGACCCCGCTCTGGGGAAACGCCACCACCTGGATGGAGACGAGGTCCCGGAGACGGCTCCGCGCGGTCATGACGCCCTCGAAGTTGCGCAGGCCGATCTCGGTGTCCACGTCCACGTGGCTGCGGATGTGCAGCGTTCCGCGGCTCACCGCCTGGCGCACCAGCCGCTCGGCCTGCACGTCCGCGGGCCGCGCGAGCTCCCGGCGCAGCCGTCGCTCGTTCTCGATGCGCTCGCGCGTGGTGGGACCCGCCTCGTGCGCCCGCCACGGCAGGCCCCAGAACGTCTTGTCGAGATGCATGTGCGCGTCGACCAGGGCGGGGAGCAGGATGCCGTCCTGCCCGTCGACGATCGCGGCGCCGGAGGGCGGCGCGATGCCGGGCGCGACGCGCGCGATGACCCCGTCGCGGACCAGCACGTCCACCGGCCCGCCCGCCGCCATCGGACGCACCCCGCGGAGCACGACGTCGGCGCTCATGCTGCGGCGAGTATCGGCAGCGCCGCGCGGCAAGTCAAGCGCGCGGCCGTCGCTCCGCTCCACCTTGACGCGGGGCGGATGGCTGACGCAGGATGGGCCCTCGGTCGTGAGGAAGCGTGCGGTGCCCCGGTTGCTCCGGAGGAGGAGAGCGATGCGTCCTGTGCGGTCCTGGAAGTGGCTGACCCTCGTTCTCGTCGCGCTGACCCTGGCCGCCGCCGGGGCGCCCTCGATCCGCCCCGCCGCCGCGCAGGGCGGCGGCACCCTGGTCGTGGGGCTCGACCAGGAGCCGCCCACCCTCGACCCGCACGCCTCGCCCTCCGCGGTCACCTACCAGGTTATCGCCTCGGTGGCCGAGAACCTGCTCTACCGCGGGCCCGACGGCAAGCTCGTGCCCTGGCTCGCCGAGTCCTGGACGGTGGCGCGCGACGGCCGCAGCGTGACCTTCAAGCTGCGCCGCGACGTGAAGTTCCACGACGGCACGCCGTTCAACGCCGAGGCGGTGAAATTCAACTTCGACCGGATCGTGGACCCGAAGTTCAAGGCGGGCGGCTCCCGCGCCGCGCTCGGCAGCTACGCCGCGTCGAAGGTGCTGGACGAGTTCACGCTGCAGGTGCTCTTCGAGACGCCCTACGCTCCGTTCCTGAACTCGGTGGCCTCCGGGGTCCTCTCCCTCGTCTCGCCGAAGGCGGTGCGCGAGAGCGGCGATGCGGTCCACACGCGCCCGGTGGGCACCGGGCCCTTCATGATGAAGGAGTACGTGGCCAAGGATCACGCGACCATGGTCCGCTTCCCCGGCTACGCGCGGAAGGCGCCGTGGAGCGACCGGACCGGGCCCGCCCTGCTCGAGACGGTGGTGTGGAAGTTCATCCCGGAGCCGGGCACGCGGGTGACCACGCTCGAGAGCGGCGAGACCCAGGGCATCTACCTCGTGCCCGCGCAGTCGCTGCCCCGGCTCGAGAAGGACCCCGCCTTCCGCGTGGAGAAGCTCCCGTGGCCGGGGGTGCCGCGCATCTGGCTGCTCAACACCACGAAGCCCCCCTTCGACGACGTGCGGGTGCGCCGCGCGGTGAACTTCGCGGTGGACAAGGACGCGTTCCTCGCCACCGTGTACCGCGGCACCGGCCTCAAGGCCTTCGCCCCGCTCACCGCGGTCATGCTCGACGACCCGGCGCTGCGCCAGGCCTACCCGTTCGACCCGGAGAAGGCCAAGGCCCTGCTGGGCGAGGCGGGCTGGGCGCCCGGCGCGGACGGCATCCGCGCCAAGGGCGGCCAACGCCTCGAGATCGTGCTGAACGCGATCGAGTACGGCGGGGGCGCGGACCCGACCGCGCAGCTCATCCAGTCCTCGCTGCGCGACGTGGGCGTCGACGTGAAGATCAAGGCCCAGGCGCGGCCGCCGTGGTACGAGGACAACTACCGCTGCGCGACCCACGGTCCGGTGATGTTCCTGCGCTCGATCGATCCGGACGGGCTGTGGTCGCTCTTCCACTCCTCCCAGGTGGGCGCCAACTTCAACTGGTCGTGCGTCAAGAACGCCAAGCTCGACGGCCTGCTCGCCGACGGGCGGCGCGAATCGGACCCGGCCAAGCGCCGCGCGATCTACCTGGCCGCCGAGAAGCTCGCGCTCGACGAGGCGCTCACGGTACCCCTGGTGGACGAGCTGGCGGTGTGGGCCTTCCGGGCCCCGGTGCAGGGCGTGAAGTACAACTTCAACGCCTACCCGGTCCTGAGCGACGCGACGATTCGCCGCTAACTCCGCCGCGTGCTGACCTACGTCGGCCGGCGGATCCTCGCCGTGGTCCCGGTGCTGTTCGGGGTCACGCTGGCCGTCTTCAGCATGCTGTTCCTGGTGCCGGGCGACCCGGTCAAGATCATGCTCGCCGAGTTCGTCACCACCCCCGACCAGATCGCCCAGATGCGGGCCCAGCTTCACCTCGACGAGCCAGTGATCCAGCAGTACGGCCGCTTCGTGGGCAACGCGCTGCGCGGCGATCTCGGGGTCTCGATCCGGAGCCGGCGCCCGGTGGCGGCCGAGATCACCGAGAACATCGGCAGCACCGGCCAGCTCGCGCTGGCCAGCATGCTGGTCGCGATCGGCCTCGGGGTCCCGCTCGGCCTGCTCGCCGCGCTCGGGCGCAACTCCTGGCTCGACGTGGCCGCGATGGTGGTGGCGCTGCTCGGGGTGGCCATGCCGAGCTTCTGGCTCGGCTTCCTGCTGATCTTCGTTTTCTCCCTCCATCTCGGCTGGCTCCCCGCCACCGGAGGCGGCGACCTGCTCCACCTCGTCATGCCCGCGGTGGCGCTCGGGATGATCGCGGCCGCGATCATCGCGCGGCTCACCCGCTCGAGCATGCTCGAGGTGCTGGGCCAGGACTACGTGCGGACCGCGCGGGCCAAGGGCCTCGGGAGCGGGAGCGTGATCGTGCGCCACGCCCTCCGGAACGCGCTCATCCCGGTGGTGACCGTGTTCGGGCTGCAGTTCGGGAACCTCCTGGCCGGCGCGGTGATCGTGGAGACGGTGTTCAGCCGCCCGGGCCTCGGCCGGCTCATCGTGGGCGGCATCCTGACCAAGGACTTCCCGCTGGTGCAGGGAACGGTCCTGTTCGTGGCCGCCGCCTACGTGCTGATCAACGTGGCGGTCGACGTGGCCTACGCCTACGTCGACCCGCGGATCCGGATCGGATGAGCGCGGCGGCCGGCCTGCTCCGGCACCGCGGCGCCCTGATCGGCGTCCTGATCCTGGCCGCGCTCGCGACCATGGCGGTGGCGGCGCCGTGGCTCAGCGCGCGCGACCCGATCCGGACCGCGCCCCGGGAGGCGCTCCAGCCCCCGGGGACGCACTTCGTGCTCGGGAGCGATCAGTTCGGCCGTGACGTGGCGAGCCGGGTGCTCCATGGAGCCCGCGTCTCGCTGCTCGTCGGCGTGATCTCGGTCTCGATCGCGGTGGGGCTCGGGGCGCCGCTCGGGCTCGTGTCCGGCTACTACGGGGGCCGGCTCGACGCGCTGATCATGCGGGTGATGGACGTGATGCTGGCGTTCCCGGGCATCCTGCTCGCGCTCGCCATCGTGAGCGTGCTGAGCCCGGGGCTCGGCAACGTGATGATCGCGGTCGGGCTCTCGGCGGTGCCCGCCTACGCCCGCCTCGTGCGGGCCACCGTGCTCTCCGCGCGCGAGCACCTCTACGTGGAGGCGGCCCGCGCCCTCGGCGGCCGCGACGGGGGCATCCTGGTGCGCGACATCCTGCCCAACGTGGTCGCGCCGCTCATCGTCACCGCCACCCTCGGCCTGGGCGGCGCGATCCTCTCCGCCGCCGCGCTCAGCTTTCTCGGGCTGGGCAGCCAGCCCCCGCAGCCGGAGTGGGGCCGCATGTTGAGCGAGGGGCGCGACTACCTCCGCGAGGCCTGGTGGATCTCGACGTTTCCCGGCCTCGGCATCCTGCTGACCGTGCTCGCCATGAACCTGGTCGGCGACGGGCTGCGCGACGTCCTCGATCCGCGGCTCGAGACGTGAGCGGCGTCCCCCGGCCGCGCCGGTCAGAGCTCGAGGTCGACCTCGCGCCCCTCGCGCAGCGATCGCTCCGCCGCGAGGCAGACCACGATGCGCTTGCGCGCTTCTTCGGCGGAGAGCAGGGGGCGGCGCCGGATGAAGGCGTCGACCACCCGGCGGGCCTGCTCGCCGAGCTCGACCAGCTCCCCCGAGCGCTCCACCGGGATCGTCTCGGCGCCGCCCTCCCGCCGGCGGTCGATGCGCAGCTCGAAGCGAGGCTCCGCGGTGCGGTCCAGGACGCCCGACCACCACGAGCGGATCGCGCCCCCGGTTCCGACCACGTGGAGGAGCTGGTGATACTCGAAGCCGCCGAGGGTCTGGGTGATCACCGCGTGAGCCTGCGCCGGGAACCGCAGCAGCGCGGTGAAGTGCTCGGAGAGGCCCGCGCCGCGCGCTCCCGCGTGGCCCACCGCCCGGACCGATAGCGGGTCGCCGACCCGGTCGAAGTACCACATCATGAAGTCGAAGAAGTGCACCGGCTCCTCGAGGATCCACGACCCGACCCGCGCGGCGTCGTAGCGCCATCCGGCCGATCCCGGACGGAAGGGGAAGCGGAAGAGGGAGAAGGCGGCGTAGGTCGGCGTGCCGATCTCGCCCGCGTCGATCAGCGTCTTCACCCGGCCGTGCTGGGCGGAGTGCCGGAGCTCGTGGCCGATGGTCAGGACCCGCCCGCTGGCCCGCGCCGCCGCCAGCAGCCGGTCGCAGTCCGCGAGGGTGGTCGCCATCGGCTTCTCGAGCAGCACGTCCTTGCCGGCCTCGAGGGCGGCCACGCCCACCTCGGCGTGGAGATGATTGGGCACCGCGACCGCGACCGCGTCGACGTCCGGCCGCGCGAGGAGCTCCCGGTAGTCGATCGTCACCGGAGTATCCGGGAAGTCCCGCCGGGCCGCGGCGGCGGTCGCCGCGCTCGCGCACGCGATGGCGGCCAGGATCGCGCCGGGCGCGGCGGCGATGGCCGCCGCGTGGTGGCGCCCCCAGAGGCCGTATCCGATGAGGCCGAAGCGGAGCGACGCGGCCACCTCGGCGGCCCTAGCCTTTCAGGGCGCCGGCCACGAGCCCGCGCACCACGTATTTCTGGAGCGCGAGCACCAGCGCGAGCGTGGGCAGCAATCCGAGCAGGCAGATCGCCATCATCAGGGTGAAGAACACGAAGTAGTCGGAGACGAGCCCGGCCAGGATCACCGGCACCGTCATGACCTCGGGCCGGGACGCGACGATGAGGGGGATCAGCAGCTCGTGCCAGGACAGGATGAAGAGAATGACCCCGGCGGCGGCCAGACCCGGCGTGGAGAGCGGCAGGATGACCCGGAGCAACGCCTGCCAGCGGGTGCAGCCGTCGATGCGCGCGGCGTCTTCCAGCTCCGAGGGAAACGCGGCGAAGTAGGGTACCAGGATCAGGATCGCGTACGGCAGGAGCAGGCCCACCTCGGCCGTGATGATCCCGGTGAGCGAGTTGAGCAGGCCGTAGCTCCTGAACAACACGTAGAGCGGCACCATCAGGACGACCAGCGGGACCATCCGGGAAACCAGGCTGATCTGCAGGAGGGCCCGCGTCCAGCGCGTGCGCAGGCGGGCCACCGTGTAGGCGGAGAGGCTCGCCGCGGCCAGGGTGGTGAAGGTCACCGCGAGGGCCACGATCAGGCTGTTGCCGAAGGCGGCGGGGAACTGCTCCACCGACTTCGGCAGGTAGGTGACCTGCTCGAAGATCGGTCCCTTGGTGCGGCCGCCGGACAGGATGAGCTTGAAGTTGGCCAGCGTGACCTCGGAGGGCAGCAGCGCGCGGAGGTCCTTCTGCAGGCTCTTCTCGGACTGCAGGCTCCCCAGCACCACCGGGACCAGCGGAAGAGTGAGGAACGCGATGCTGACCAGGTTGAGCGTCCACAGGCCGAGCCGCCGCGGCCGCGAGAGCCCGATCACCGCGCGGCCCTTCCGGCCATGGCCTCACGCATACTCGAGGCGCCGGTAGACGAGCCGCACGTAGGCCAGCGCGGCCAGCCCGATCAGGACCGCCAACACCCACGCGGAGGCCGCGCCGAGGCCGATGTCGAAGGGCGGCTGGAACGCGGTGCGGTAGGTGTACCAGGCCGCGACCCACGTGTCGTTGCCGGGGCCGCCCTGGGTGATGGCGAGGATCTCGTCGAAGACGGTGAAGCTGAAGGTCGTGCGCAGGATCAGCGTCACCGCGACGATCGGCCGCAGCAGCGGCAGCGTGAGCCGCCACAGGCTCTGCCACGCCGAGGCCCCGTCCACCGCCGCCGCCTCGTACACCTCGGCGGGAATGCCCTGCAGGGCCGCGTGGTAGAGCAGGATGTTGAACGGGGTGGTGCGCCACACGTAGGCGGTGATCACCACCGCCATGGCGAGCCGGGGCTCGCCCAGCCAGTTCACGTAGTCGCCGATCAGCCCGAGCTTGTGCAGCGCGCGGTTCAGATAGCCGTACTGTGCGTTGGCGATGAACGACCACAGGAGCCCGTTGACCACCGGAGGCACCGCCCAGGGGATGAGGATCAGCCCGCGGGTGACCCGCGAGATCCACACGCGCTCGTCGCTGATCGTCAGCGCGACGGCCAGGCCGATCACCACCTCGAGGGTCACGGTGGCCGCAACAAAGACCAGGGTGTGACGGAGAGAGAGCCAGAACACGTCGTCCTGGAAGAGCCGGGTGAAGTTCGCCGGACCCACGAAGGGGAATTCCCCGGAGCGGAGCTGCCGGATGCTGACCTCGTGGAACGACAGGTAGCCCGCGAAGGCGATCGGGTACGCCAGCACGCCGGCCAGGGTCACCAGCGTGGGCAGATTGAGGATCAGGGCGAGGCGCCCCGCCGGCGCCTCGCCCGCGCGGCGCATCAGGCGCGCTTGGCTCGGGTGACCGCCGCGGTCATGTTGTCGCACGCCTGGTCGGCGGTGATCTTGCCCTGGAGACACGCGGTCAGCTCCACGTTGATCGCGTCGCTCCAGCGCGGGTACCAGGGCTGCGAGACCGCCGGCACCACGTCGGCGAAGTTGGTCGCCTTCCGGAAGACGTCGAGCAGCGTCGGCACGTCGCCCCACTTGGCCCACGCGCTCCGCAGCAGCTCGCTCTCCATCACCGGCTGGTAGCCGCTGGCCAGCATGGCGTCCTGGGCCAGCCGGTTGGCCTGCGTGTACTCGCCGCTCTTGGTGCGCCCGCCGAGATACTGGAGCAGCTTCCACGCCCACTCCCGGTTCTTGG
>Ga0075021_10001888_pt1 | contig 10841 bp, 11 predicted proteins | sample ColStrG_CSR_2012_FD_72749 | JGI IMG/M metagenome (GOLD analysis project Ga0075021, IMG submission 72749) | Freshwater sediment microbial communities in response to fracking from Pennsylvania, USA - Cold Stream Run_MetaG_CSR_2012 | ecosystem: Environmental > Aquatic > Freshwater > Creek >... | reverse complement strand
CGCCGGATAGGGTTGATGTAGGCCGCCGAACACGCCACCGGGCTGCACACCGACATAGGAGGTTTCCGATGGCTTCCTCTGAGTCGGACAGCGCGGAAGGCGTCGATGGCGCCGACCTGGAGTCGCTGGCCGCTAACGCCAGCGCGGAGCGCGCGCTCGCCGGTCTGCACGCAGAGGAGACCGCCGATGGACATCGGCAGCCGCCGATCGACCTGACCGCGGCCGCATTCTTTGATGTGGATAACACCCTGGTGCAAGGCTCCTCGGCGGTGCATTTCGGCCGCGGACTGGCCGCCCGCGACTACTTCACCTACCGCGACGTCGTCGGATTCGTCTACGCCCAAGCCAAGTTCCAGCTGCTCGGCAAGGAGAACAGCAACGACGTCGCCGCTGGCCGGCGCAAAGCGCTCGCGTTCATCGAGGGTCGGTCGGTCGAGCAGCTGATCGGTCTGGGCGAGGAGATCTACGACGAGATCATCGTCGACAAAATCTGGGCCGGCACCCGCGAACTCACCCAGATGCACCTCGACGCCGGCCAGCAGGTTTGGCTGATCACCGCGACGCCGTACGAACTCGCGGAGACCATCGCTCGCCGGCTCGGCCTCACCGGCGCGCTGGGCACCGTTGCCGAGTCAGCCGACGGAGTGTTCACCGGCAGGCTGGTTGGCGAGATTTTGCACGGCCCGGGAAAGGCCCACGCGGTGCGCTCGCTGGCAATCCGGGAGGGCCTCAACCTCAAACGCTGCACCGCATACTCTGACAGCTTCAACGACGTACCCATGCTGTCGCTGGTTGGCACCGCGGTCGCCATCAATCCCGACGCCCGCCTGCGCAGCCTGGCCCGCGAACGCGGGTGGGAGATCCGCGACTTCCGAACCGCTCGCAAGGCGGCCCGGATCGGGGTGCCGTCGGCCCTGGCGCTGGGTGCGGCCGGCGGTGCGTTGGCAGCATTGGCGTCGCGCCGCCAGTCACGCTGATAGGCTGCGCCGCTGAGCACACAGTCGAGCGGGGAGCGAAGCGGCATGACAGTCAGCCAAGAGACCGAAGGACTCATCGGCAGCCATTACCGGGCACCGGACTACTTCGAGGTCGGCCGCGAGAAAATCCGCGAGTTTGCGCTCGCGCTCCAAGACGACCATCCGACGCACCACGGCGAGACCGGCGCTGCTGACGCCGGCTACCCCGCGGTGGTTGCTCCGCTGACGTTCCTGGCCATCGCCGGACGGCGTGTGCAGCAGGAGATCTTCACCAAGTTCAGCATTCCGATTAATCTCGCCCGGGTCATCCACCGCGACCAGAAGTTCAGGTTTCATCGGCCGATCCTGGGCGGCGACAGGCTCTACTTCGACACCTACCTGGACTCGGTGATCGAGTCCCACGGCACCGTGCTCGCCGAAATCCGGAGCGAAGTCACCGACGCCGAAGGAAACCCCGTCGTCACCAGCGTCGTCACGATGCTGGGGGAAGCCGCACACCAGAACACCGGCGACACCGTTGCCGCAATCGCATCAATATCGGCCGGAACGTAGGGTCGATAAGCTCAGCCCAAAAAGATGTTGCGGCGGCCGGCCAACAGCCGGTAGAGCGTCTGCTGAATCGTCTCGCGCACCTGATCGGTCAACTCGAAGGTCACCATCGGGTCGTCGGCGTCGCTGGCCGCGTAATCGGTCGTGTGGATCGGCTCACCGAACGCGATGCGCCACTTGGACGGCAACGGCACCAGGCCCGCCGGGCCGGCCAATGGGAACAACGGCGTGATCGGGAAGTAGGGCAGGCCGAACAGCCGCGCCAGCAACTTCACATCGGTCAACATCGGGTAGATCTCTTCGGATCCGATGATCGAGCAGGGGATGATCGGCGCCTGAGTGCGTAGAGCCGCCGTAACAAAGCCGCCACGGCCAAACCGCTGCAATCGATAGCGGTCTTCGAACCGCTTGCCCAAGCCCTTGTAGCCCTCCGGGAACACGGCGGTGAGTTCGCCCGCGGCGAGCAACCGGTGCGCGTCGGTCGTGCAGGCCATCGTGTGCCCGGCCCGACGGGCGGCTTCGCCGACGACCGGCAAGTCGAACACCATGTCGGCAGCCAACAGTCGCAGGTCCCGCTGCGCGGGATTCTCATCGTGAACAGCGACCGACAGCATCAGCCCGTCGAACGGCAACACTCCGGCGTGATTGGCCACCAGAAGCGCCGCACCATCAGTAGGCAGGTTCTCGATCCCGCTGACCTCAACCCGGAACCAGGACTTGAAGAAGAACCTCAGCAGAGGCCGGACGATCGCGTCATTGAAGTGCGGATCGAAGCCGAACTCGTCAACCGTGTAGTCGCCGGTAAGCCGTTGCCGAAGGAATCCGGTGACGGCGGCGACGCGCTGTGCCAGGTCGTTCAGCGGTGCTTCCGGAGCCGATGTCGCACCGGCCACACGTCGGTGCTCATCAATTTCGCGCACGACAGCGGCGATCTCTGCGGCGGTCGCGGGGCCGTTCGGATCGGAGAACATCGAGGGATGCCGGCTCGACACATCAGCTCGTTGACCGGCACGGCGACGTGCCGCTACCCGACCCCTATTCGTATGCAGGGGAATAACATTCGCTCTGGTTTCGCCCGCCACAATATCTACCTGACCCCACCCCATGGAACTGGTTTCCGGCTACCCAAGCGCTGTGCCAGCGCTACCGTGCGACCCTCCAGGGAGCGTACCCGATTTGGGTCGACAATGGGAGTCAGGCCGCGGCCGCGGACGTAGTCGTCGAACGCCTCGGCCGTGGTCCATTTGGGTTGGTAGCCGAGTTCGGATGCCATCCTGGTGGTGTCCATGACGCGGCCGTAGCTCAGGTAATTGAATTGCTCGCGATTGATTTCGGTGTAGCGATTCGCCCTCCTCAGCGAATCCAGAGCCCATACCCCGAAACCGGGCACGGGCAACGGGATCCGGCCGGCTCGCCGGATGGCCTGCGACAGCATCATGATGCCGTCGGCGCCGACGTTGAACGTGCCGGCCCTACCGGCCATTGCCGCGCGTTCCAACGCCCCCAACGCGTCCTGCTCGTGCAACAGCTGCAGTCGCGCGTCGCGGCCGAACATCGTGGGAACCAACGGCCCGGCGAGATACCGCGACAAGGTGGTGTCCATCGCCGGCCCGATCATATTGGCCAGCCGCAGGACGGTCACCGCGATATCGGGCCGGCGCCGGCCCAATCCGCGCACGTAACCCTCGATATCGAGGCTGTCCTTGGCGAAACCCTCGCGGAACGGCCGACGGCTGCTGCTGTTCTCGGTGAACATCACCGGATCGTGTGCACTCGATCCGTACACCTCTGAGGTCGACTTCAGCACGACGCGACGTACCGACGGCGCCTTCTGGCAGGCGGCGAACAGTTGCATCGCGCCCATCACGTTGAGTTCCTTCAACGCCGCGGTGCCCCCGGACCGCGGCGCATAGGATGCCGCCGCGGCATGCACCACCGTATCGACATCGCCATTACGAATAACCTTGGCGATGAACGGATTACGAATGTCAGCGCGCACGAACTCGGCGCGACCCATCCGGCGCAGCATGTCTTTGCTCGGTGCGACCGCGTCGACCGCGATTACGCCTTTGATCAGTGGATTCTGCGCGAGCCGAGCTGTCAGGTAGCCACCGAGAAATCGGCACGCGCCAGTGACCAGCACCACCTTGGGGTAATGCAGGGTGTCGTCGCCGATACCGCCCGCTCCGGTACCGTCCCCACTCGAGGAATCCACCTGAACAGCGTAACGGCCGGGAGAGACACGGGCGTTACAGCCGCGTGACGCCCGGCGCGGACTGGGCCTTACTTGCCAAGTTTTCTGCGCTGCACCCGGGTGCGGCGCAGCAGCTTGCGGTGCTTTTTCTTCGACATACGCTTGCGCCGCTTCTTGATTACTGAACCCATGAACTCCGCTATCTGACCCGTGACCGGCTTTTGTAAGGACCGGCATACTTTACCCGCCAGCCGGCGCCGAACACCAAACGGCGGCGTCAGACTGCCTTGAAGGGCAATCCGACGCGCTCAGGCACCGATGCGGCCAAGGGTCATCGGCGGCTGGTTTTCCGCTCAGCCCGCGTCGAAGTACGAAGTCTCCAGCATGTCGTGCACGGCCTTCGCATGCACCCGGAAGGACCGCCCAACCCGAACCGCGGGCAGTTCGCCGTTATGCACCAGCCGGTACACCGTCATCTTGGAGACCCGCATCAGTGAGGCCACCTCGGCGACGGTCAGAAATTGTGTCCTGGCCTGCTGGCCGTCGGCGGGACCGGCATCTCGCACCGATTTACTGCCGGCCGAATCCCGCGCCGATGGCCCGTTCGTAGACGTCATTGCAACCCAATCGTTGTCAGGCACGCGCAATGCCAGTGGCTTCCCCTCCGCTGGCACCCACGCGCGCTTACACAGAGGAGAATAGCGGGACTAGTGGGGTTACTGGTACTGGTGGGGGACAATCATTATGAAACTCTTGAATTATTCGGATGTAATTCTTAGCTGCTCAGAGCGCTTTTTTGCGGCCTGAACCGCGGCGTCAACAGCAGCCCGGAACCCGCCTTTTTCGAGTTCGCGCAGCGCAGCAGCGGTGGTCCCGCCGGGCGAAGTAACGGTGGCGCGCAGTTGGGCCGCCGTGGTGTCGGCCCCCGTACCCGGCCGTTCGCCATCAGCAGGCGGGTCCTGATCCATTCGGTCCAGCAGCATTGCCGCGGCCCCGGCCATCGTCTGCACCGTCAGGTCGGTGGCCACCTGGCGGCTCAAGCCTGCCCCGACGCCGGCGTCCACCAAAGCCTCGACCATCAACAGGAAATATGCCGGACCGGATCCCGATAGTGCGGTCACCGCGTCCATTTGCCCCTCGGGAACGGTCAGCGCGCTGCCGACGGCGCCGAACAGGGCCTTGACCTCATCGAGCTGTTGCTCGGTGACGAAGCGCCCCTTGGACAGCGCGGTGACACCCGCGCCCACCAATGCCGCCGCGTTCGGCATCGCCCGGACTACCGGCGTTCCCGCCGGGAGTTTGGACTCGACGTGGGCGATTGTGATTCCTGCCGCGACGGTGACATACACCTGCTCCGGGCTCTCGTTCTCGGCTCCGGTGGCCGCGCGGGCCAGCTCCCCCAGCACCGACTCGACGTCGACAGGTTTCACCGCGACCACAACGAACGCCGCGTTGTCCACCGCTTCGCTCACCGACGTCACCAACACGGAGTAGGTATTGGCCAGGTAAGCGGCGCGGTCGGGCATCCGTTCAGCCATCACCAGATCTTTGACCTGCCGCCCGGCGCGCAGCAGGCCCGACAGCAATGCCTCGCCGATGCTGCCGCCACCGATGATCGCGATTCTTGCCATGCCGGAAAGCATCGCAGACAGCTCGGCTGATCCGGGCTACCGGGGCCGGGGCACCATCGCCAATTGGCGCGACTGCACCACGAGGCGGCCCAGGCTGTCGACGACGATGTGGTCTTCGTCGAACCAGTCGTGCCCGATCTCGAGGCAGGTGCAGATCACTCGCAACCAGCCGTCGGCCGGCAAAGCCCTCAAAAAGGCCGTCAGCTGAACGGTGGGCGCCCAGCCGGTGCGGTCCACGGCGAAGGTCACCGGCGCCGACAAGTCCCCACACATGAGCGCAAACAGCGGGTCCGGCGCGACGCCGCGCGGACGTGCCCACATCTGGAACACCGGCGGCCGCCCAGCCCACCCATCTCTGGCCGGAGCCAGCGTCGACAGCACCGGTCGCACGTCGCAGCCTTCACCCAGGTGCACCAGACCGGCCAACGGGTGGCCAGGTCCGATCGGCTCGACGTCGTCGGGCGGTTCCGGCGGCATCAAATCCACCACCGGGTTCGCCGACAGCAGTGGCTTGGCCGCGCTACCAGGGGGGCCACCTGCGCGAAAATGCTCCGGTTCGCCGAGATTGACCACGGCGTGCACTGCGGTGCGGTCGCCCTGAATGAGCTCAACGTCAACCACGCTGATGCGGCGGCCACGCTTGCGGGTCGAGGTCATCAGGCGCACCACCCCCGGGTCGGGCGCCGACAGGAAACTCGCCGACACGGCAACGGGTTGCAAGACAGGTTGTAAGACCGGTTGGAGTCCGCCGGATTGACCGGGTGAGGAGGCGCAAGCGGTGCGGGCGGCGTTGGCGCACAGCGCCAGCATCGCGCCGCCGTGCACCTTAGGCCCGATGGTCCAGTGCTTGTCCAGCTCACCTTCGAATACCCCCGGATCGACCTCACGCAGCGTCATTGCGGTGGTGAACAGCGCGGTCATGGTCTCCTTGGCGGTTTTCTGGGAATTCAGCGGGACGTCAGCGCAGCAGGTGAGTGCGGGCGAACTGCAACGATTCGGCGAGCATCGCCTCGCGTTCGTTGGCCGAACGCGCACTTGAGGTGGATACCTCAAGGATGACGTGGCCCGCGAAATGGCTGGCTGCCAGCATCTGGCACACCTCGGCGGTGGGTTCCGTTCCGCGCCCCGGTACGAGGTGCTCGTCGGCGGGCAGACCGCTGCCGTCACACAGGTGCAGGTGCGCCAGCCCCGAGCCCATCCGCTGTGCCATGTCCAGGGCGTCGGTGCCGGCGGTGGAGGTGTGCGACAGGTCCAGCGTGTAGTGCGCGTGCTCGCCGTCCAGCGGGTCGTAGGACGGCGCGAACGCCGAAATCGCGGGGCCAGGGCCACCGCCGCGCCTACGCATCCGTTGGCGCGACTGGGGGGCTCCGAAAAACCGGTCCGCGCGGAACGGGAACATATTCTCGACGGCGACCAGCACGTCGCTGGCAGCTTCGAGGGCCATCACCTGGTCGCTGAACCCATCCGCGTAGCGCCGTTGCCAGCGAAACGGCGGATGCACGACGACCGTCTGGGCACCCAGTTGTTCGGCGGCCTTGACGCTGCGTTCCAGCTTGGAAATCGGGTTGGAGCCCCACACCCGCTGCGAGATCAGCAGGCAGGGGGCGTGTACCGAAAGCACCGGCACGTGATGGCGCCGGGACATCTTCTGGACGGCATCAATGTCCTGGCTGACCGACTCGCTCCACACCATCAGCTCGACACCGTCGTAGCCGAGTTTGGCCGCGTACTCGAACGCGGCCTCGGCCCTCAAGGGGTAGACCGAGGCCGTCGATAGGCCGACTTTGATTGCTGGGCGCAAGGGTCTGTTTGGTTCCGACTTAGGTCCGAGTAGGTCCGATTAGGTGGGTCTAGCCCGATTGCAAGGACAACGCCAGCGGTCCCAACGTGATCAGCGCCCCCACCGCAACCGCGATCAACGTACTGGCGATGTCCTCGGTCTTGCGAACCACCCGCACCCCGACCACCAGTCCCAGAATGACCAGCACCGATAGCACCAGCGCCACGATGCTGTTCCAACGCCACAACTCGTCGAAAGCGATGAACAGCCCCGCGCCGAACGCCACGGCCAGAATCGACTGGAACACGATCAGACTGCCCCGCCACAGCGTCTCGAATCTGCCCGGTCCCCCGTGGGCGTCCTGAGCGCGGCTATCGCGGCCCGCCGGCCGGGACCAACTTTCGAGGTCGTCCTCCTTGAGTTCGTCGCCTGTCGATTCGGCGCCCGGCAAGTCCGCGTCGGCTTTGGCCCGCTCGTCGCTGCGGCGTCGAGCCAGTTCGTCGGCCAGGGTCTGGCCGCCGAACAATGTCCCGTCCGCCGCCTGCAGGTAGGAACGCACATAGGCGGAATCCTCGCCGGCCGGCTCCGCTTCACGCACCTCCGAATCCATGACGTCCACCGGGGCGTCGGCGTAATGGTCGACGGGATCTGGACTCATGCCCTCGGCACCGGATTGCGGCCCTGACTGATCGGTACTGGCAGCCGAGCGCTCGTCATCACGCGCCTCGGATTGGCGCAGTGGCCGCGGGTAAGCGCTGCGCTCGGGCCCCGACGTGCGCGGATTCCGCGGCGACGATTTGGGCCAGCGCGGCTCGGGTTCGGACCAGTACGCGGCCGTGGTCGGTTTTTCGCCGGCCGGTTCGGCGCCAACCTGCTCGGAAACGAGTTCAGCACGCGGCGATGGGGGTGCCGTTTGGGTGGCTCGGACTCCCCCGTTGGCCCCGGGTGCGCGTGCTGGCATCGGAGCTTTCCGGGCCTGGTCGTGGTCATCGCCAGCACGGATGATCGGAATTTCACCGGTCAACTCGGCGACCGTGACGGAATCGCCGTCGCCACGCCGTCGCCGGCGCCGACGAGTGACCGCCGGGGCGCCGAGGGTTCCATTCTTGGCCAGCAACTCGGCGACCGAGATCGGCTTGGGGCTATCCGGCTCAGATTGTGGTCCGGTCATGCTTTGTCGCCTCTCGATCGGTTAGCTGCGTTCCGATCAACTACCTGACCCTTAGCATCGCGCACCGACGTCTGCACGAGGGCAGTTCCGTCGGCTTCACTATCGAGTTTGCGCAAGATGAGACCCTCCCGTAAAGCCCACGGGCAGATATCCACCGTTTCGATTGACAGCGCTCGCATACTCGCTTCCGCGACCAGAGCGCCCGCCACAATTTGCGGCGCTCGCTCGGCGCTAACTCCTTCCAGCTCCGCCCGGTCAGCGGTCGTCATCCTAGAGATGAAAGATATGAGTTGCCTGAGGCCGTTAGCGGTGAGTGTCCTCTTCGCCCGTGGTCCCGCGGCCGACGGCGCCGCACCAGTGAGCCGGGCCAACGAGCGAAACGTTTTCGATGTCGCTACCGCCAGGTCAGGGCTACCCGCTTCAAGCACGGAAACACTCGCGTCCGCAAGCTCGGAGTCCAGCCAATCGCGCAGCATTGCCACCCGGCGCCGACCGGGCGGATCGTCAGGCAACCACTCGCGGGTCAGTCTCCCGGCACCCAGAGGCAGCGACAGCGCGACCTCAGGCTCCTCATCGACGCCGCTGGACAGTTCCAGCGAGCCGCCGCCGATGTCCAGGTTGATGATCCGCCCCGCGCTCCACCCGTACCATCGGCGCACCGCCAGGAAGGTCAGCCGCGACTCGTCGACGCCGGTCAGCACCTGTAATTCGACCCCGGCCTCTTTGCGCACCCGGGACAGCACGTCGTCGGAATTCTCCGCGTCGCGGACGGCAGACGTGGCGAAGGCCATCATCTCTGAGCAGCCGGAGCTGACCGCGATCTTGGCGAACTCGTCGATCGTGGAAACCAGCTTGTCGGCGCCGCGCTTGGTGATCTCGCCCGAACTGTCGGTGGCCTCGGCCAGGCGCAACGTGGCCTTCGTGGAACTCATCGGCGTCGGGTGCCCGCCGCGGTGGGCATCGACCACCAGCAGATGAACCGTGTTGCTACCCACGTCGAGGACGCCCAATCGCACGAAAGCCAACCTAGTCGGGCGACGATGCGGGGCGCGTGCGGCCCGCTGAGGAGCGCGACAATTAAATCGAGCGGGCGACGATGCGGGGCGCGTGCGGCCCGCTGAGGAGCGCGACAATCGACTGCCCTCCCGGCCCGAGTGTCAGCGGGTCCAACGGCTGGAATCGTGGTCTAACGTTGAATCCGTGGTCAGCTCGCGCCAGGAACCGGGTCAAGAAGTCGAACTGGACTTCGCCCGCGAGTGGGTGGAGTTCTATGACCCGGACAATCCCGAGCACCTGATCGCAGCCGATCTCACCTGGCTGCTGTCCCGCTGGACGTGTGTATTCGGCACATCGGCCTGCCGCGGCACTGTGCAGGGCCGGCCGAATGACGGCTGTTGCTCGCACGGGGCGTTCCTATCCGACGACGACGACCGCGCCCGGTTGGACGACGCGGTAAAAAAGCTGACCGACAACGACTGGCAATACCGCGAAAAAGGTCTGGGCGACAAGGGCTATCTGGAACTTGACGAGCACGAGGGCCAACCCCAATATCGCACCCGCAAACACAAGGACGCATGCATCTTCTTGAACCGGCCGGACTTCTCCGGCGGCGCCGGTTGCGCGCTGCACAGCAAAGCACTCAAGCTCGGCGTGCCGCCGTTGACGATGAAACCCGACGTCTGCTGGCAGTTGCCGATCCGGCGCAGCCAGGAGTGGGTGACCCGGCCTGACGACACGGAAATCCTCAAGACCACCGTCACCGAATACGACCGCCGCGGCTGGGGTTCCGGTGGCTCCGACCTGCATTGGTATTGCAGCGGCGATCCGGCCGCTCATGTCGGCGCCAAGCAGGTCTGGGAGAGCCTGGCCGACGAGCTCACCGAACTACTTGGCGAGAAGGCCTATGGAGAGTTGGCGGCAATGTGCAAGCGCCGCAACAAGTTAGGGCTCATCGCCGTGCACCCCGCGACGCGGGCTGCCGAGTAACCACAGACAGCAACAGGAAGGGCCGTGGCCGAAATCAGCCAGCCGGCGGCAGAGCCGGCCCGGTTTGTGATGCGCAAACTGCCTTATCTGTAGGGCGATTCGGGGTGTGCCTACTGTGTCTCATGGTGAGGTTCGGGGTGGTTGCGGATTACTCGATGATGAACGACGATGATGATGATGAACGACCCAGTGTCATTGGCTGAAGGACGCGAACGCCGGTTGTAACCACAGTCGGGAACGTCGGGCACCGGTCGTTTTGGTGAGCGGCCGGTGAAACGGTAGGAGGTCGACCGTGGTGAATTTCGCGGTGTTAGCGCCGGAGATCAATTCGTTGCTGATGTTCACCGGTGCGGGTTCGGCGCCGATGCTGGATGCGGCGGCGGCCTGGGAGGGGTTGGCTTCTGAGTTGGGGTCGGCGGCGTCGTCGTTTTCGTCGGTGACTTCGGGGTTGACGGGTCAGGCGTGGCAGGGTGCGGCGTCGGCGGCGATGACCGCGGCGGCGGTCCCGTATGCGGGGTTTTTGAGCACGGCCTCCGCTCACGCTGCGGGGGCG
>Ga0075021_10001887_pt1 | contig 10843 bp, 10 predicted proteins | sample ColStrG_CSR_2012_FD_72749 | JGI IMG/M metagenome (GOLD analysis project Ga0075021, IMG submission 72749) | Freshwater sediment microbial communities in response to fracking from Pennsylvania, USA - Cold Stream Run_MetaG_CSR_2012 | ecosystem: Environmental > Aquatic > Freshwater > Creek >... | reverse complement strand
GTTTTCGCGGACAGCGGGCTGCATGTGCGGTGCTATCCAGACGGTGGCGCGCGGATCGCCGTGGGCAGCCACGCCTCCAGCCTGGCGGTGCTGTCCGCGGTAGGAAAATCCATGGCAATGACCGCAAGCTGAAATTTCGGAGGCCAAATCCGGCCTGGCCTCCCCCACGCGAGGGGGTGGGGGAAGCCGGGTCCTGGATCTGCGGTAAGAATGGGCGTGGCTGCCTCAACGACGGGGGAATCGGATGCGGGTCGCGCCAAACGCGATCCGATCGCCGTGGCGCGGGCCAACTGGGAGCGAGCCGGTTGGGGCGATGTTTCGCCGGGGATGGTCGCGGTCACATCGGTGATGCGTGCGCACCAGATCCTCCTGGCCCGCGTCGAGACCGCGCTGCGCCCCTACGACTTGAGTTTCTCCCGCTACGAGTTGCTCCGGCTGCTGGCGTTCAGCCGGACCGGCGCGTTGCCGATCACCAAGGCATCCGATCGGCTGCAGGTGCATGTCACCAGCGTGACCCACGCGATCCGCCGGCTCGAGGCCGACGGGCTGGTTCAGCGGGCGCCGCACCCGACCGACGGGCGGACCACGCTGGTGCAGATCACCGATCTTGGCCGCTCCACTGCCGAGGACGCCACCGTCACGCTTAACGAGCAGGTATTCGCCGACATCGGCATGGACGCCGGCGAATCGCGGGCGCTGGTGTCGTCCATCGAGACGTTGCGGCGCAACGCGGGTGACTTTTAACCAAACCTGCGAGCGTCTAAACGACGTAGGCGCCCTCGCCAGTCGGAGAACCAACGTTTGCGCGAAAGCCGCAGCGAAAGTATCGGGATCGTGCGGGTGATTGTGGCAGAGGTTTGATTCACCTCCCCTTTAGCTCGTGGTGTCAACCCGCGCGTCGGTCTTGGTCGAGGCCGAAGACCCGCACGGCGGCTGACTTTCCTTTCAGGACATGGAATCCCCGGTCGATGAGTCCGGGCGGTCGAGATGGCAAGGAATCGACGCACTGCTGGGTCAGAAGGATCGCGTCGCCGGTGGTTTTGGTGAGCTGCTCGACGCGGGCAGCCACGTTGACGGTGTCCCCAATCAGAGTGAACTCAAGCTTGCCGCCGCCGCCGATGGTCCCAGCGATCACCACACCGGTGTTGATGCCGATGCCGATCCGCAGCGCGCCATCGAATCGTTCGGCGACCATACGGTGAATGAGCACAGCGGCATTGACAGCGGCGTCGGCATGCTCCGCGAGGTCGTTGGGGGCGCCGAACACGGCCAGCGCCCCGTCACCGAGGAACTTGTTGACGTGCCCACCGGCATCGACGATGGCAGGCACGACAATCTCGAACAGCGCGTTGAGACGGGCGACCGTGTCCTCGGCGGTGTTGGCCTCGGCGAAAGGAGTGAAATCACGGATGTCGACAAACATCATCGTCACCTGCCGGCGCTCCCCAGTGAACACGTCGTCGCCCTGCTCAAGCAGCCGCGCAGCGAGGGCCGGGTCGACGTAGGTGCCGAACGCGGCTTGAAGTCGTTGTCGCTCAGCCAAACCGGCCTGCATGCGGTTGAACGACGCCGCGAGCGCGCCGAGGTCATCGTCTTGAACCACCGGTACGCGTTGGCTGTAGTCGCCGGTGGCGACACGTTGGGTTCCTGCGGTGAGGTCGCGAATCGGTTGCAGAGACGGTGAAAACCCAAGGGCGACGGAGATCGGCACCGCGAAACCGAGCGCCAACGCGCCTCCGATCACGACGGCGAGAACGGGGATCTCACTGGCCCGATTGAACACGGCCGCCAGCATCGCGCCACCGAGGGCGAATGTGAACGCGACCGCAACCACGGACACGTTCGATCGCATCGCAAAAGTCGGCCGAGAACGCGGCAGTGAATCACCGATTCCGGTGTCACCGGCGAGAGCGACCCGCACCGGCCGCAGCGCTGCCTCCACCATGTTGTGAAAAGCGATCAGATTGACGCCCGTTCCATAGACGGCGCCGAGGATCCCGTACTGGACCAGCCGCAACCCAGTCGCTCCGGCGATCGCACCGACAACGACCGACAACACCGCGGCCCAGACCCCGGTGCTCCACGCCATTTGGGAAGACAACCTGCGGGCGTAGGAGTAGGTGCCCTCGAGAGCAGTCGCTCGATCGATTTCCTGGCCGGCTGCCCACTGTTCCGCGAGGCGCATCCGTGAGCGAGGAGAAGCCATCATGCATTCGAACAGCAGTGCCGCGCCAGCGGTGACGGCTGTCACGTCAACGTAGTGACCGGACTTTTCGAAAGCGGCAATCAGGAACGTTAAGACGAGGTAGACCGGCAGCGTTACAGCAAATCCGATCGCGTAAAGAATCCACATATACCTCGCCCTGTACCGGTTCCACGCCCACTGCCAGATGCGATCCATGCCGGGAGACTAGGGCATTCTGACAAATAGGGCAGCCAGATGGCGGCTCTGACGACAGCGGCTGCGCGATGGTGGTCGTCCTGCACGGGGGCAGTGCCGCACGCGATGGGCGATTTCGGCGCCAATTGTGACATTCTGCCGATGCGGCGGGTAGTTCGACCTATATTGCGGCGATGGACGCGAAAACCTCGGTCGACCTGACCGGGACCTTTGCCGAGGACCTGCACACGGTCCTGCACGAGGCGGCGCAAGAAGGTCCACTCGCTACGGATGAATTGACCGGCGCCACCATCGTGCTGCGTCAGAGCGACCTCGAAGCGCTCGCCCACGACCAGCGATTAGAGGGAACCGGGCTGGCGTTGTTCGACATGATGGGCATCACCGACGGACCCTTGCGCTACTGGTACGGCCGGATCATGTTCACCACCGAGGGCGATTATCACCGCCGCATTCGATCGCTCGTTTCGCGTGCGTTCACGCCTCGGTCCGTCGAGGCGTTACGCGCGACGGCTGCTGACATGGCCGCCGAGGCCGTCGCTTCGGTCCGCCAAGGCGGCGATCTTGTCGCGGCGTGCTCGACTCTGGCCACGCGGCTGATGTGCCGCCTGCTCGGCGTACCGGACGCCGACGTCCCGGTGTTCGCGGCCTGGCTCGACGCATTGAGCCCAGTCTTCCTTGTCATGACGCCCGAACAAATCGCGGCAGCGACGACCGCGATCGAAGAACTGCAAAGCTATGTCGATGAGTTGACGACACGTCGCAGCAAGGCCCCGGGACACGATCTCATTACGGCACTGCTGGCATCCGAGGCCGACGGCGAGCGCCTCACCCACGGCGAAACCGTTGCTATGATCGCGAATCTGCTTGTGGCCGGACATGATACGGCTGGGAGTCAGATACCCTGCAGTATTCTGGTGGCCTTGCAGCACTGCGCCGAACTCGTCCGTGTACATGAAGACGACGCCCGGCTGGCAAGCGCAGTCGCAGAAACCATGCGCCTGGAGCCCAGTATTCCGTATTTCCCACGCACGGCCGTGGCACCGATTGAGTTGTACGGCAAGACGATCCCGGCTGGCTCGACGGTATTTCTCTGCGCTGCCGCCGCGTGCCGCGATGCGTCGGCCTGGCACGAACCTGATCGTTTCGACCCCGACCGCTTTTTGCGGCCCGACACGCCCAGACTCCTGAACTTCGGCGCTGGCGCGCACTACTGTATAGGGCACGCCCTGGCGAAGATTGCGGTCGAAGAGAGCGTGCGCGCTGTCCTGGCAGCGGATCCCCAACTGCGCCTGACCGAGGATCCGGCGGACATCCCCTGGCGCCAGGTGCTGGGCCGCAGCCCGGACCGGTTGGTCGTGAGTTCCGAGCGAGCGGATTAGCGGCGCACGCCCCGCTGGACAGCGCCGACGCTCTTGTCGGCCGACTGAGCTGCGGATTTAGAAAGGTCGCAACAGATCGCTGACGTGATGGGTGTCGCCGGCCCGAGGACACGTTAGTCGCACTCTAGATAACGTCCGTATCGGCGCGCATGATGATCAGATATGCGGCAGAGATTGAACCGAGAAGGGAACGGCAGTGGACCCACTAGTTGCTCACCAGCGCGCTCAGGACGCGTTCGCCGGCGTCCTTGCCAACGTCAGCCCCGACCAGCTGGGCGGCCCGACACCCTGCTCGGAGTGGACGGTTGATGATCTGATCGAGCACGTCATCGGCGGCAATGAACATGTCGGGCGATGGGCGGGCGACCCCGATGAGTCGCCGGCCCGGCCCGACAACGTCGTTGCAGCTCACCGGGCTGCTGCCGTCGCCGCTCAGGAGGTATTCGCCAGGCCGGGCGGGATGGCCGCCACCTTCAAGCTGCCGTTCGGGGAGCTTCCCGGTCAAATCTTCATCGGGATGCGCACCAGCGATGTGCTGACCCACGCATGGGACCTTGCGGCTGCCACCGGCCAGTCCACCGATCTGGATCCCGAGTTGGCGGCCGAGCAACTGGCCGCCGTGCATGCATTTGTGGTGCCCGAGTTTCGCGGGCCGGGTAAGCCGTTCGGCGCCGAGCAGCCGTGTTCATCGGAGCGCGCGCCGGCCGATCAGCTGGCCGCATTCCTGGGCCGAAAGGCGTAATGACCCGTCTAGCGGGCTCAGCGTCGAGTCGTTGTGCCAGTCGGGCGGATTTCGCCCAACGAGTCGACGTTCGGCGTCACCTGAACATCTCGATGACCGCGCTGAAGTCCAAGGCGCCGTGGTCGGCAGCGAACTTGGCATAGATCTCCGCGGCGTGGCTGCCCAGCGGCGCCGCCGAACCCGTCGATGCCACGGCATCCATGGCCAGGCCCAAGTCCTTGTTCATCAACGCGGTGGCGAAGCCGGGCTTGAAGTCGTTGTTGGCCGGCGATGTCGGCACCGGTCCCTGCACCGGGCAGTTGGTGTGCACCGCCCAGCAATTGCCGGTCGCGCCGGTGATGACGTCAAACAACGACTGCGCCGATAGCCCGAGCTTCTCGGCCAGCACGAACGCCTCGCCGATCGCAATCTGCTGCACCGCCAGCACCATGTTGTTGCACACCTTGGCCGCCTGCCCCGCCCCGGCCGCCCCGCAGTGAATGACCTTGCCCGCCATCGGCTCCAACACCGGCCGCGCTCGCTGCACCGCGGACTCGTCGCCGCCCACCATGAACGCCAGCGTCCCGGCCATGGCACCCTTCACGCCGCCCGAAACCGGTGCATCCAGTTGGGGCAATCCGTGCGACTGCGCCAGCGCGTGCACCTCGCGGGCGTCATTGACCGAGATCGTCGAGCTGTCGATGAACAGCGCGCCGGGTGTCGCCGCGGGCAACACCTCCGCATAGCAGCGCCGCACGATATCTCCGTTCGGCAGCATGGTGATCACCACGTCGGTTCCGGTGACCGCCTCTGCTGCGGTATCGAACACGGCGACGCCGCTGGCGGCCGCGGCCGCCACCGCCGCGGGCACCGGATCGAACCCGCGCACGCTATGACCGGCGGCGACCAGATTCGTCGACATCGGGCCGCCCATGTTGCCTAATCCCAGGAACGCGATCTGGGTCATCTTTGAGCCCTTTCTAAACGCTGGCGCGAAAACGCGCGGCCTCGGCCCGACCGACGACCACCCGCATGATTTCGTTGGTCCCTTCCAGGATTCGGTGCACCCGCAGATCCCGGACGATCTTTTCCAGGCCGTACTCGCGCAGGTAGCCATAGCCGCCGTGCAGCTGCAGGGCCGTATCGGCGACGTCATAGCACGTGTCGGTGACGTAGCGCTTGGCCATCGCGCACAGCTCGACCTTGTCGGGATCGCTGTCGTCCAGCGCACTTGCCGCCCGCCACAACATCATTCGCGACGTTTCGAGCCCGGTGGCCATATCGGCCAGGGTGAACCGGATGGTGGGCTCATCAAGCAGGGCAGCGCCGAAGGCCTGCCGTTCCCGTACATAGCTGCCGGCTCTGTCGAAGGCGGACTGGGCGCCGCCAAGCGAGCACGCCGCAATGTTGAGCCGACCGCCGTTGAGTCCCTGCATCGCGATGCCGAAGCCCGCACCCTCGCCGTCCGCGCCACCCAGCATCGCCCCAGCGGGTACCCGCACGCCCTCCAGGATCACCTGCGCGGTGGGTTGGGCGTGCCAGCCCATCTTCTCTTCCGGCGCGCCGAAACTGAGTCCCGGAGTGCCCTTTTCGATGATGAACGCTGATATGCCGCGTGGGCCCGGCTGCGCTGGACCTCCGGTGCGGGCCATCACCACGTAGACGTCGGACGCTCCCGCGCCGGAAATGAACTGCTTGACGCCGTCGAGCACAAAGTCGCCACCATGCCTGACAGCACGGGTACTCAATGCGCCGGCATCAGAACCCGCGTCCGGCTCCGTCAGGCAATAGCTGGCGATGGCGTCCATCGGCGCCAACCGCGGAATCCATTCCTCGCGTTGTTCGGCGGTACCGAAGCTGTCGATCATCCACGCGCACATGTTGTGGATGGACAGGAATGCGGCGGTCGTCGGGTCGGCGATGGCCAACTGTTCGAAGATGCGGACCCCGTCGAGTCGGCGCAACCCGCTACCGCCGACGTCTTCCCGGCAGTAGATCGCGGCCATGCCGAGCTTGGCCGCCTCGCGCAACACGTCCGTCGGAAAGTGCTTGGCGGCTTCCCATTCCAGGGCGTACGGGGCGAGGCGTTTTGCGGCGAACGCGGCGGCAGTCTCGGTGATGACCCGTTCGTCGTCGTTCAGGCTGAGGAACTGCATGAAATGGCCCTATAACTTCTTTAATTCATTGTCGGGATGACGAATTCGGCGCCGTCTTTGATGCCGGACGGCCACCGCGACGTGACGGTTTTGGTCTGTGTGTAGAACTGGATCGAGGACGGCCCGTGCTGGTTGAGGTCGCCGAAGCCGGACCGCTTCCAGCCGCCGAAGGTGTGGTACGCCACCGGGACCGGGATCGGCACGTTGACACCGACCATGCCCACCTCAACCCGGGAGACGAAATCGCGGGCGGTGTCGCCGTCGCGAGTGAAGATCGCCACGCCGTTGCCGTACTCGTGTTCGGAAGGCAGCCGCAGTGCTTCCGCGTAGTCATGAGCGCGCACTATGCACAGCACCGGCCCGAAGATCTCGTCGGTGTAGATCGACATATCGGGTGTGACGTGGTCGAACAGGGTGGGCCCGATGAAAAAGCCGCCTTCCAGACTCGCAGTCCCGCTAGCCAGGCCGAAAACAAGATCGTCACTGGCCCGGTCGCGGCCGTCGACGACGATTTCGGCGCCGGCCGCGACGCCCTGGTCGATGTAGTCGCGCACCCGAATCAGCGCGGCCGAGGTGACCAACGGGCCGTAGTCGGCCTTGGGGTCCAGACTGTGACCGACCCGCAGGTTGTTGATCCGCTCAACGAGCCTGGCGCGCAGGCGGTCCGCGGTTTGTTCACCGACTGGCACCGCGACGCTGATCGCCATGCACCGCTCGCCGGCGCTACCGTATCCGGCGCCGATCAGCGCATCGACGGCTTGGTCGAGGTCGGCGTCGGGCATCACGATCATGTGATTCTTGGCGCCGCCGAAGCACTGCGATCGCTTGCCGTTCGCCGCGGCCGTCGCGTAGATGTACTGGGCGATGTCGGAGCTGCCGACGAATCCGACCGCCTTGATGTCGGGATGGTTCAACAGGGCGTCGACGGCCTCCTTGTCGCCGTGCACGACCTGGAACACGCCGGCGGGCAGACCCGCCTCCAGGAACAACTCGGCCAGACGGAGCGGAACCGAGGGGTCACGCTCACTTGGCTTGAGCACGAACGCATTTCCACAGGCGAGCGCGGGACCGGCCTTCCACAGTGGAATCATCGCCGGGAAGTTGAACGGGGTGATCCCGGCGACCACGCCCAAGGGCTGGCGCAACGAGTAGACATCGATGCCCGGCCCGGCACCTTCGCTGTACTCGCCTTTGAGGAGGTGCGGAATCCCGATGCAGAACTCGATAACCTCGATGCCGCGCTGGATGTCGCCCCGGGAGTCGGCCACGGTCTTGCCGTGCTCGAGCGACAGCAGCTCGGCGAGCTCGTCGATGTTCTTGTTGACCAGTTCGACGAATCGCATCATCACGCGGGCACGGCGCTGCGGATTCCACGCGGCCCAGTCCTTTTGCGCTTCGACGGCCGACGCAACCGCGGCGTCCACATCCGCCGTCGAGGCCAGCGGCACCTTCGCTTGAACCTGGCCGGTGCTGGGATTGAAGACGTCAGCGGTACGGGTGGACTGGCCGGCCGTGCGCTGCCCGTCGATGAAGTGCGGAATTTGTGTGGTCATCAGTTGTCCTTGAGTACACCAAAGAATTGCTCGTTACTAGGACATCCTAGTAACCGCGATTTGAAGCTCGCAAGTGGGGTTAGCCTTGACCATCGCCAAGCTGGACGAGCCCATGTGTAACCCGAGCCGATATTGATCGGTGAAGGAGGGACGTGACGGCACGAAACGAGCCCGTCGACCCGCGACCGCTGCGTGCGGTACCGGACCCCGGCGATGGCTATACCGACTGGCGAGCGGTGTACCAGGACAATGCGACCTGGGTGTATCGCACGATGTTCGCGCGGGTCGGCAACCGGGCCGACGCCGAGGATCTCACCGCCGAGGTCTTCCTTGCCGCGTTGCGGCCGCTGCGGCTGACCGCAAGCGTCGCCGAGGTGCGCGCTTACCTGCGGGCCACGGCCCGAACCGTGCTGGCCGCGCACTGGCGCGAAACCCTGGGTCGCGAGATAACCTCGATCGAGGACATCGAACAGCCACCCGATAGCGAAGAAGCGATCAGCACCGCGCCCCAGCGTGTCGCCCAAGTCCTCGACCGACTGCCGGATCGCTATCGCCGGATTCTGGAATCGCGTTTCTTGCGGGGTAATTCGATCAAGGAGTCCGCTACCGAACTTGGTATCAGCGTTGCCAATGCCAAAGTGCTTCAACATCGCGCCCTGCGGCTGGCGGCCCAAGTCAATGACGGAGAACAGCCATGAACGCGCGTGGATTGCGTCGCTACGTCGACGATCTGCTGCGGGGTCGCGCGCCCAAGCCTTTTGCGCCTGATGACTTCGAGGCGGCACAGATCCGCACCGCGATCGAGCTACGGGCGGCCGGCCAGGGCGGTGACGAACCGCGCCAGGTATTCCTCGACGATCTGCACCGTCGCCTCGCGGAGCAGATGACCGGCGCACCGCCGGCCGCACCTCGGATGCAGAACGCGACGCGGCGCCAGGTAATCGTCGGCACGTCGGCCGCCGCGGTCGCCGCGGTCGCAGCGGTTGCCGTCGACCGAGCCGTGATCGGCGACCATCCCGCCGAAGTCCCCGCCACCGACTCCGCTGCGGGCCAATTGACGCCCAACATCGGAACCTGGCAGCGCGTCGCCGCCAGTTCGGACGTGCCGGACTGGCGCATGCGCGCCTTTGACCTCGGCTCGGTCAGCGGATTCGTCCGCCGCGTCGACGGCAAACCCCAGGCCGTGTCCGGTACGTGCACCCATCAAGGGTGCCGGCTGTGGTTCGACGCACCCGACGACAGACTGCGCTGCCCATGTCACTCGACGTCGTTCGCACCCGGCGGGGACGTGCTTACCCATCAACTGCCGATCGCACCGAAGCCATTACCCACATTAATGGTTCGTGAAGTCGACGGCTTCATCGAAGTGTTCGCCCCGGCGCATCCCGACCAGCCTGCTTAGCCCTGTGTAACCCGCCGCCCTATCTCTTGGCGACAGTTCCACAGCCTTGGAGGGTCGCCGTGTCTATGGCCATGTTTCGAACACATCGGGTCGTATTAGCGAAAGGGGTGTTTGCGGTTGGCGTGCTGTTGCTCGCCGGATGTTCGGCCCTGAAACCAGAATCGCAGCCGTCGGTAACCTTTGGATCGGGCGGCGGCAGCACGCCTGGAATGCCCGGCATGACCGTAATGCTGTCGACGGGGCCCGCGCCGACGGGCACGGCGTCGGCGCCGGTGGCGGGTGACCAGGTCAGTATCGATAACTTCGCCTTCGCCCCCGCCACCTTGACAGTCAAGGCGGGCGGCACCGTCACATGGACGAACCGCGACGAGGAACCGCACACGGTAGCCGCGAACGACGGTTCGTTTCGCTCGCCGGGGATGGGCACCGGCGCCACCTTTTCGCACACCTTCTCTACCGCAGGGACCTTCGACTACGTCTGTTCCATCCACCCGATGATGCACGGCACCGTGGTAGTGACCGCATGACTCGCGATCCAGAACGCCGCGATCCGAACGCGATGAGTCGCCGCCAGCTCATCCGGCATACCGCATGGTTCGGGGCTGCCGTCGGGTTCGCCGTGGTCGGTGGCGAAGTCATCTCGCATGTCGGGGGGACAGCGCTGGCCGAGCACGCGCAAGGCCGGCCCACGTTGCGATTCGCACAGGTCAGCGACAGCCACCTCGGCTTCACTGGTGCGCCCAACCCCAACGTGGCCGACACCTTTGGGAACGCGATCGATCGCATCAACAACCTCGGGTACGCACCCGACTTCGTCATCCACACCGGCGACATCACGCACCTCTCCAGCCCCGGCCACTTCGACCAGGCGAAGCAGATGCTGAGCGGCCTGAAGACGCCCCATGTCTTCACCGTTCCCGGCGAGCACGACTCGGTTGACGACGCCGGCCAGAAGTATCGAAGCGTCTTCGGCGCCGGGAGTCGCGGCGACGGGTGGTACAGCTTCGACATCGCGGGCGTGCACGTGATCGCGCTGGTCAACACCTTGAACCTGAAGAAGCTTGGACATCTGGGTGCCGATCAGCTTGAGTTCGTCGAAAAGGACGTCGCGGGGTTGTCCAGCGATACCCCCATCATCGTGATCAGCCACATCCCGCTATTCGCGATGTACCCGGACTGGGGTTGGGGTACCGACGACGCGGTCCAGGCGTTGGGTTACCTGCGCCGGTTC
>Ga0075021_10001885_pt1 | contig 10846 bp, 12 predicted proteins | sample ColStrG_CSR_2012_FD_72749 | JGI IMG/M metagenome (GOLD analysis project Ga0075021, IMG submission 72749) | Freshwater sediment microbial communities in response to fracking from Pennsylvania, USA - Cold Stream Run_MetaG_CSR_2012 | ecosystem: Environmental > Aquatic > Freshwater > Creek >... | reverse complement strand
TCCTGGCCGCGGACGCCCAGATGTGGACGCACTACGTGGGCTGGTGGATGTTCGACATGATCGTGCTGGTCATCTTCGGTGCGATGTGGGCCGGCTTCGCGCGATACCGGCTGCGGTCACCCACCATGCGCTGAGACGCAAAAGCCCCCGACCCGCCCCGGGCGTGAGGGGGCTTTTTGCGTCTGCTGGCGCGTCACAGAACCGCGCCGATCAGCGAACCGACCGCGTAGGTAGCGGCAACGGCAACAGCGCCGAACATTAATTGCCGGGCTGCGGCCCACCACACCGGTTTGCGGGTGAACCGGGCGGTCAGCGCGCCCACGATCAGCATGCCGACCGCCCCGCATGCCAAACCCGCGGCCAACGATCCATACCCGAGAAGGTAAGGGATCAACGGGATTACCGCACCGGTGGCGAACATCACGAAAGACGCGATAGCCGCCAGCCGGGGCGACGGCTTTTCGCCAGGGTCCAGGCCGATCTCCCCGGTGAGATGGAAGGTAACCGCTCGGTTCTCGTCGCGATGGATCTCGTCGACTGCGACCTCTGCGGTGTCCTCTGTCATGCCAATGTTGACGAGCATGCGGATGAGTTCGGCTCGCTCGGCCAGCGGGTGGAAGCGCATGGACCGGCGTTCGACTTCCACCTCGGAATCGATCTGCTCGTTGGCCGTGGTCACCGACATGTATTCACCCAGCGCCATGGAGAACGCCCCGGCCAGCAGGGCCGGCGACGCCGCTGAGCACGACGGTCTGGGCGCTGCCGGCAGCCGCGACACCGGCGATCAACGCGGTATTGCTGCCCAGACCGTCCATGGCACCGAAGGTGGCCGCACGCAACCAGCCTCCGCTGACATCGGGATGGGTGTGCCCGACGTCGTACGCCGGGTCGGGCTGCTGCGCCGGGGCGTCTGACTGAGCCATGACGCCATCTAACCGTCATCGGGGCGCGCATATCTAGCCGGCGTCTGGCGCAGCAAAGGGCGCTGCAAGGCTGGTCAACATGACCGAGCTCGGCTGGACGCTTCCGCGCGCCAGCACCCACTGGTGCTGAAACGTCAATCGTGTTTCGCGATGACCGAGACGGGTCACGGCAGCGACGTGCAACCGCTGGAGACGACCGCGACCTAGGACGCCAAGACCGAAGAATTCGTCATTCACTCCGAAACCCCGACGGCCCGTGAGGACTACATCGGCGGGGCCGCCGAGACCGCGCGCGTCGCTGCGGTTTTCGCGCAGCTGATCACGACCGAAGACGGCAAGCGGGCCAATCGGGGCGCGCACTGCGTGTTGGTGCCGATCCGCGATGACGAGGGCAACGATCTGCCCGGGGTCACGACGTCGGACTGTCAGTACAACGGCGGGCTGCCCGGTGTGGACAACGGCCGCATCATGTTCGACCACGTACGCGTCCCGCGGGTGAATCTGCTGAACAAGTACGGCGATGTCGCACCCGACGGCACCTACAGCTCGCCGATCGAGAATCCCAACCGCCGGTTCTTCACCATGATCGGCACCCTGATCCGTGGCCGGATCACGGTTTCCGGTGGCGCCGGCAACGCCGCCCGGGTCGCTCTGGACATCGCCACCCGTTATGCGTTGGAGCGCAGGCAATTCAGCGCGCCCGACGACGATGGTGAAGTGCTGATCATGGACTACCTGGTGCATCAGCGTCGGCTGTTCCCCTTGATCGCGCGCTCATATGCGTTGCAGTTCGCGCAGAACGAGCTGGTGTCCAAATGCCATGACCTGCAGACCTCGGACGTCGCGGACGCCGAGGAGCAGCGCGAGTTGGAATCACGCGCGGCCGGCTTGAAGGCGGCCAACACCTGGCACGCCAGCCAGGCCATTCAGGAAGCCCGCGAGGCCTGCGGTGGCGCGGGCTACACGGCCGAGAACCGGCTGATCGCACTGCGGGGCGACACCGACGTGTTCACCACGTTCGAGGGTGACAACCACGTGCTGACCCAGCTGGTGGCCAAGGAGTTGCTGACCGCCTACGCCGACGACATCAAAGGCATGAGCCCGGTCGAATGGGTGCGCTTCGCCGCCAACGCTGTTGGCAGCCGGGTGATGAAACGCACTGCGGCCGAAACAATCATGCAAACGATCGTTGACGCACGGCAGGACAACGAAGAAGAGGGCAGCCTGTTCAATCGCGGCACCCAGGTCACCATGTTCGAGGACCGCGAAGAGTATCTGATCTCCTCGGTCGCGCGACGGCTGCAAGGCAAATCCAAAGAGATGTCGGTGTTCGACGCATTCAATGCCGTGCAGGACCATGTGTTGCACGCGGCGACCGCGCACATCGACCGAATAGTGCTGGAAGCCTTCGTCGCCGGGATCGACGCGTGCGACAACGAGCAGGCCCGCGAGCTGCTGGGGATCGTCTGCGACCTGTACGCGTTATCGGTGATCGAAGATGACAAGGCCTGGTTCGTCGAGCACCGGTATTTGTCCACCGAGCGGGCCAAGGCGGTGACTCGGGGTATCAACGACAGGTGCCGCGCGCTGCGCCCGCACGCGAGGACGCTCGTCGACGGTTTCGGCATCCCGGAGCCGCTGCGTTATGCCGAAATGCTGCACCCCGAGAATCTGCCGGACTAACGCTACTGGTTGGGGATCTTGCCGAGGGCGTGCAGCTTGCCGTCCGATCCGATCTGGAACTTCACCGTGCCGCGGCCGGTCGGACAGCAGGGCTCGTCGCTGCCGAGCTGCCATTGGTACTGCACGGTGACGGTGTCATCAGCGGGCGCCAACACGCTGACGTAGGGCTTGGGGTTGGGGGTGGGCGTGCCCAGCGGCGCATTGTGGTCGAAGAACAGCAGCTGCTGAGGAGTGGATTCGCTGGCGATCGTCGGGATGATCTGCACCCAGTACAAGCGACATTTCTTGGCGTGCCCGCGTCCGATTTCGACCCAGGACGAACCCGGAACCGCGATCGGAACCGCGGCGATGGCGTGGCGCACCGTGGCGACGGTCGGTCCGTCGGAGTCCTTGCAACCCTCCGAAGGTGTCGCGTTCGGCGTCGACGGCGTGGAACCGCAGGCTTGCGGGACCAACAGTGCCGGCAGAATCAGCAGGATCACGATCAGCCGGCGGCGCACGCAGCGAGCGTAGCGAAAGAGCTGCGCAGTGCACGAATGTCCTATAGTGGAGCCATGCATCAGGCCACGCAGCCGCGCTTTGTCGTCACGCGCCGCCTTCCCGTGGACTGTTGCTGTTGCTGTTGCTGTTGATTTCCTGACGCCTTCTGACGCTGTAGAAATCCGCACGCTCTCCCCCATAGGTGGATCGGCAATGACATCGGCAATGAAAATGACCGCAACAACTTCGCACCAGCTCACCGGAAGGGTTCTGACCACAGTGGCGTTGCAACGACCGTGCACACAGATGAGGCTCGAGGAATACAGATGAGCATCGCCGAGAACGTCACACATCTAATCGGAAATACACCGTTGGTCCGGCTGAACCGGGTCACCGACGGCGCCGTCGCCGATGTCGTTGCCAAGCTGGAGTCCTTCAACCCTGCGGGCAGCGTGAAGGACCGTCTTGGGGTGGCGCTGATCGACGCGGCAGAGGAAGCGGGTCTGCTCAAGCCGGACACCATCATCCTCGAGCCGACGAGCGGGAACACCGGCATCGCGCTGGCGCAGGTGGCCGCGGCGCGCGGTTACCGGATTGTGCTGACGATGCCGGAGACGATGAGTGTCGAACGCCGTAAGCTGCTGCTCGCCTACGGTGCCGAACTCGTCCTGACACCGGGCGCCGACGGCATGCCCGGCGCCATCGCCAAGGCCGAGGAACTCGCCAAGACCGACCAGCGGTATTTCGTGCCCCAACAGTTCGAAAACCCCGCCAACCCGGCCATCCACCGCACGACCACCGCCGAGGAGATTTGGCGCGACACCGACGGAAAGGTCGACATCTTCGTCGCCGGAGTCGGCACCGGCGGCACCATCACCGGGGTGGCCCAGGTCCTCAAGGAACGCAAACCCTCGGTGCAGATCGTGGCCGTGGAACCCGCCGCGTCGCCGGTGCTGTCCGGCGGCAAGAAGGGACCCCACCCGATCCAGGGCATTGGCGCCGGGTTCGTCCCGCCGGTCCTCGATCTGGATCTGGTCGACGAGATCATCGGCGTCAGCAACGAAGACGCGGTCACGTTGGCCCGGCGGCTGGCCCGGGAAGAGGGAGTGCTGGCCGGCATCTCCTCGGGTGCGGCCACCGCGGCCGCGCTGCAGGTGGCCCGGCGGCCCGAGAACGCCGGCAAGCTCATCGTCGTCGTGCTACCCGATTTCGGCGAACGGTATCTGAGCACACCGCTGTTCGCCGACGCGGCGGACTAGCCATGCTGTCGGCCATCCGGCAAGACATCCGAGCCGTCAAGCAGCGGGATCCGGCCGCCCCAAGCACGCTGCAGGTCATCCTCGCCTACCCGGGCGTGCACGCGATCTGGGCCCACCGGATCAACCACTGGCTATGGGTACGCGGCGCCAAGCTGGCCGCACGCGTGTTCGCCGAGTTCACGCGCGTCGCGACCGGGGTCGAGATCCATCCCGGTGCGATCCTTGGGACCGCTCTGTTCATCGACCATGCAACCGGCGTGGTAATCGGGGAAACCGCCGAAGTGGGCGACGACGTCACCATTTTCCACGGCGTCACGCTCGGTGGTACCAGCTCAGAGCCCGGAAAGCGCCACCCCACCATCGGCGACCGTGTCGTCATCGGCGCCGGCGCCAAGATCCTCGGCCCGATCAAAATCGGCGACGACAGCCGAATCGGAGCCAATTCCGTGGTGGTCAGGGAGGTCCCGTCGAGCGCGGTGGTCGTCGGGGTCCCCGGGCAGGTCGTCAGCCGCGACCGGACGGACAACACCTACACCCAAGAGGACACGATGTTGCCCGATCTGGTCGGCGTCAGCCTGCAGTCCCTGCTCACCAGGGTGGCCAGGCTGGAAGCCCTGGGCCCCGGCACCCAAAACGGCCAGCAAACCGGCCGCGTGATCCGGCCCCCGGACGCCGGAGTATGGCACGGCGAGGACTTCTCCATCTGAGCAAAGGAGCTCAACATGTCCAACCACTTCACTGGCTTAGACCTTGGGCCGCCTCTCGGGGACCAACGGCTCGACCTCTGCGACCTCTACGCTTTCCAGTCGCCCACCGACGCTACGAGAACCGTGCTCATCCTCAACGCGAATCCGACGGCTGACGCGCTGCATCCCGACGCGATCTACCGCCTGGCCATCGACAACGACGGCGACCTGTTGAACGACATCGCATTCAGTTACGTGTTCTCAACGCCGCAGGACGGCAAACAGACCGTAGACGTCTTTATGGCCACCGGCGAGCAGGCGCGCTCCGCCGAGGCCGTCGGGGAAAAGATCTTTTCCGCCGTCGACGTATCGTTTGGCGCCACACCCAACATCGCCAGGTCTGGCGACATCACGTTTTTCGCGGGCGCTCGCAGTGACGCATTCTTCTTCGACTACGACGGCATCAAGAACCTGTTCGACACCTCGGGCGGCCGGAATTTCACCGCACCCCACCTCGGTGGCGAGTCACCCTGGACCGGAACGGATTCCAACACCGAAGCCAATGTGTTTTCGACGGTACTCGAGCTTCCGACAACCTTGCTCCGCGCGAACCCCGATATCCGCATCTGGGGACGCTGCAGCCTGCGTCGCGACGGCGAGCTCGTCCATGTCGATCGGGCGGGTCACCCCTCGGTCAGCAGCTTCTTCAACACCGACGAGACCAAAGAGGAGTACAACGCCAGCGAGCCGATCAATGATCGAGAACGCTGGACCGATCAGTTCGTCCACCTGATGGGACACACCGGGAACTACACCAGGGAAGAAGCTATCGCCGCGATCGAAGCCCACGGCATCCTGCCTGACATGTTGAGTTTCAATCCTTCTGGGCCGGCGCAATATTCGAACGGCCGGGTGTTCACCGACGACGTCATCAATTACCGCCTGGACTTCCTGTCCAAGGGTGACATTCCACCCAGTGGACTGTCACCACACACCGATACTCTCAAAGAATTTCCCTACCTCGGCACACCGCACCAAATCCTTCCGGTAGTTTAAATCGCTTGTGAGCCAAACACATAGAACACTTTGACGGACGACGACGATGTCGTATAGTGGCCCCATGCAACAAGCCGTAGAGCGCTTCGTCGTTACCCGATGCCGCGCCGCGGATTGTTGTTATTGATTTCCTGACGCCCTATTCAGGCACGGGTCGTTCTTCGCGATCTACCAGTCCGCCCGTAGGCGTGGACATAGGCGTCGGTCGAACTTTCAGGATGATAGCCACATGATTTGGACAAGTACTACAGTTGTAGTACTAGGAGGCCCCCAAACCACGGAAAGTCTGACCACTCAGAACAGCCCCAGCAGCCAGTCAACCAGTCGAGCCCTGGACACTGCGGTAGGGATCCTGGTCGGATGGCGCCGGTGCAGCACCCAGCCGCCTTCCGCGCGCTCATCAGTGCCAGTGACCGGCACGGGATTCCGATCTTCGCACTGGCCTCTGCCCTGGTGGCACTGGCGAGCGTGAGTGAGGAGATCGAGGCCGCTGACAGTCCTGCTCGGCTGGCCGCCGAGAAGGAGTGGGGCCTGAGTTACTTGCTGTAACTCAGGCTATGTCGAGGTCCTCATCCCCGATCGGCCGCCGGATCATTGGGGTGCGGACTCAGGGGCATCACCTCGTCGGTGCGCCAGACGCGCAGCGGCATCGAGGAAAGCACCTCCTCGAGTTGGCGCTCGTCTGCGGCGGCGAACAGGCCCAGAGTGCGCCATTCGCCCGGTTGCAGCGGCGGGCGCCACAAGCGCAACAGATGTCCCTGGCTGGCAAGGTCACGGGAATGCGCGGCCTCGCGGGCCCGGACCTCGTCCACGGCCTTCGTCGGCGTTCCATCCGGGACACGGGTGGTCATAGTGACCAGGAACTCCATCGCGCCTCCTTGAAATACCCTGTACTCGCGGCGAATTCACGATCCGGGTCACGGTAGTCTGCTCACAGTCTGATCCCAGGCGTCGCACCAATCAAGGAGACCCCCTTGACCGCTATGAACACGCCGAGCCAAAAAAGTCGCGATCATCACCGGGCCGTCACAGGGCTTCGGCGCCGCTCTTGTTGATGCCTACCGCGGGCTCGACTACGCGGTGGTGGCGAACTCACGATCCATCGCCCCCAGCGCCGATCCGGGTGTCGCCGCCGTCGCCGGTGACATTGCCGAACCCGCCACCGCTGACCGCATTGTGGCGACCACGGTGGAGCGGTTCGGGCGGGTGGACACCCTGATCAACAACGCCGGTGTCTTTGTCGCCAAGCCATTCACCGAGTACACGGTGGCGGACTACGAGTTAGTCACCGCGGCGAACCTGACCGGGTTCTTCATTATCACCCAGCGCGCGATCGCCCGAATGCTCGCCGAGGGCGGGCGCGGACATGTGGTCAACGTGACCACCACGCTCGTCGAACATGCCAGCTCGAAGGTCCCCGCCGGCTTGGCCGCACTGACCAAAGGGGGCCTCGCCGCGGTCACGCGATCGAATACGCACATAGCGGCATCCGCGTCAACGCCATCTCCCCCGGCATCGTCGCCACCCCAATGCACGCCGACGACGACTCGGAAGCTCTCGCCGCGATGCACCCGCTGGGGCGAATGGGGTCCGTCGCCGACATTGTCGAGCGAGTCCGCTACCTAGAAGCCGCGACCTTCGTCACCGGCGAGATTCTGCACATCGACTGCGGTCAAAGCGCGGGTAACTGAGAAATCTTGCTCCCCCGGGTGGACTCGAACCACCAACCCTTCGGTTAACAGCCGAATGCTCTGCCAATTGAGCTACAGGGGACTACCCGGTCTGCACGGATCCTGGCGCAGATCGCAGACGACTTTATCGTACCGACATACCGGCACCCAATTAGAGGCGCCGTCGGACGCGCGAGCACTCAGGCTGGTGAGGCAGGATAGAGCCAGCGTCGTCGGAAGGAACGCTTTGATCGGGTATGCGCTGGTGCTTGGAGTGGGTTACGTGCTGGGTTCGAAGGCCGGGCGTCGCCGGTACGAGCAGATCGCCGGCACTTATCGCTCGCTGACCAGCAGTCCCGCGGCAAAATCGTTGATCGAAGGGGGTCGCCGCAAGATCGCGGATCGGATTTCTCCCGATGCGGGGTTTGTGACGGTGGCCGAGGTGGACAACCAGACGACGGTTGTCGAGCGCCAGGTGGACCGAAGGGCCTAAGCCGGTCGGCTTACGCGGTCAGATCGTCGCCGCTGGCCTGCTCGAGGAGACTGCGCCGATAGGACTCCATAGCGACCAAGTCGCCGAATAGCGCGTGATACTCGTCGCCTTGCTCGATCGGCGACATGCGCTGCAACTTGGACTTCAGCTCCGCGATCTGCCGGCCCATCCAGACCTCCTGCAGGCGAGCCAGCACACCGGCGATGTAACGCGGCAGCGTCTCCTCGTCGGCGGCGATGGCCTCGACTCCGAGCTCGCTGATCAGGCTGGCCGTCAGGGCCGACGTGGTCCGCTGCCGCACCGCGTCGATCCATTCGGCGCCGGTGACACCCGTCGACGTACCGCCCGCCGCCTCGATGGCCGCCCGGACGGCCGCATAGCCGGGGTGGGTGAAACTCTCGACGGTCAGCGTGTCGAAAACCGGGCCGGCGAAGGCCGGGTACTGCAACGCCGACTTGAGTGCCGCGCGCTGCGGCCACAGCGTCGGGTCACGCGGGTCGGGACGGCTGGCGGCGGACTCGGCCGGGGCCGCGTCGGCAGAAAGCCGCCCGCGCCCGCGCAGGGCACCGGTAACCGGGGCGCCGCGGGCGGGAGCCTTCGGCGTTTTGGCCGCACCGCGCGCCCGGTCGATGACCTGCGCGACATCGTCCCAACCGACCCAGCCGGCCAGCTGGCGGGCGTATTCGTCACGCAGCGTGGGGTCCTTGATCTCACCCACCATGGGGATACAGCGGCGCAGAGCGGCCACCCTGCCCTCGGCGTTTTCCAGGTCCATCTCGGCAAGCGCGGTGCGAATCGCGAACTCGAACAACGGGGTTCGCCGTGCTACCAGGTCGCGCAGCGCCCCGTCGCCGGACTTAAGTCGCAGGTCGCAGGGGTCCATGCCGTCGGGTGCAACCGCGACGAAGGATTGCCCGGCCAAGTTCTGCTCGCCGCCGAAGGCCTTGAGCGCGGCGGCGCGGCCGGCCGCGTCGCCGTCGAAGACGTAGATCAGTTCGCCGCGAAAGAAGCTGTCGTCCATCATCAATCGGCGCAGCATGGACAGGTGCTCGTCGCCAAACGCGGTACCGCACGACGCGACCGCGGTGGTGACCCCGGCCAGATGCATTGCCATCACGTCGGTGTAGCCCTCGACCACAACCGCCTGATGCCCCTTGGCGATGTCGCGTTTGGCCAGGTCGAGACCGAACATCACCGACGACTTCTTGTACAGCAACGTCTCCGGCGTGTTGATGTACTTGGCTTCCATCGGGTCGTCGTCAAACAGACGCCGGGCCCCGAACCCGATCACTTCGCCGGACGCCGTGCGGATCGGCCACAGCAGCCGCCGGTGGAAGCGGTCCATCGGGCCCCGCCGCCCCTCCCTCGACAGGCCCGCGGCTTCCAATTCTTTGAACTCGAAACCCTTGCGCTGCAGATGCTTTGTCAGCGAATCCCAGCCCGACGGTGCAAATCCGCATCCGAACCGGTGCGCCGCCTCGGCATCGAAGTTCCGCTCCGTCAAATACTGCCGGCCCGGTGCCGCCTCGTCGGACTCCAGCGCCGTCGCATAGAACTCCGCGGCGGCCGCGTTGGCCGCGACGAGCCTGCTGCGGCTGCCACGGTCGCGCTGCACGCTGGTGGCCGCACCGGTGTAGCTGATCGTGTGGCCGACCCGATCGGCGAGCAGTTCAACCGCCTCGACGAAGCTGGCGTGCTCGATCTTCTGGATGAACGCGTAAACGTCGCCACCTTCACCGCAGCCGAAGCAGTGGAAATGCCCGTGGTTGGGGCGAACATGAAACGACGGTGACTTCTCGTCATGGAACGGGCACAGGCCCTTGAGTGAATCCGCGCCGGCACGTCGCAACTGGACGTAGTCGCCGACGACGTCCTCGATGCGGACGCGCTCCCGGATGGCGGCGATATCACGGTCGGAAATCCGGGCCCGGCCCCCAGAACGGCCCGCGTCCCTCGAACCCGCCGGACTTGACATCGGCTCAGTCTAAGACGCCGCGCTGACGCCCGGTGACCACGAGTTCAGCTGGCCGGGCCGATGACACCGCATGCGACTCGGTCCATCGCCATGCCCTGCATGTCGGCATGTTCAACGTCGTGCAGCATCAAAGCGGTCTTGTCGCCTGCCAGCAGCTGGTCCCTGGTAAACGCATCGGTGGTGGTCACCAGGTAAGCGGAGCCGTCCTGGCGCACCTCAAGAGACGTCAGATCGCCGCTTTCTGGCATTCCGGTATGTCCGGGTGCCTGGAAGTGACCGCCGGCGGACAAGAAGTTACCGGGTGCACCGCCGGTGGGAGCGACCGAGTTGGGCTCGCACTTGCCGATCGCGTGAACGTGCATGCCGTGGAAACCCGGCGCCAGTATTCCGGCGGCAACCGTCTTGACCATGACGGTGACATAGCCGTTGTTGAAGTCAAAGGTCGCCGTGGCCACCTGCCGCCCGTCGGGCGCTTTCAGCTGCGCGGCAAGCGCTTCGCCACCGGCCGAAGGGCTGGTCGACTCCGCCGACGACGACGGTGAACCACTCCCGACCGGTGGCGTGCTGGCTGGCTGAGTGCTCGGGTTTTGCTTGGCATTGCAGGCGCTTACGGCCATAACG
>Ga0075021_10001884_pt1 | contig 10847 bp, 8 predicted proteins | sample ColStrG_CSR_2012_FD_72749 | JGI IMG/M metagenome (GOLD analysis project Ga0075021, IMG submission 72749) | Freshwater sediment microbial communities in response to fracking from Pennsylvania, USA - Cold Stream Run_MetaG_CSR_2012 | ecosystem: Environmental > Aquatic > Freshwater > Creek >... | reverse complement strand
AGTTTGTCCTGACAAACCGAACAACCCCCCAACTCATCACCGCCATTGTCAGGAGGAAAGTGGATCAACTTTCGTATCAGGGCATGAAAGAGTTGCTCGACTTCTGCTCAACTCGGCTCAAGTTCCCGCTGTTCAAGGAACAGGACGACTTGATTAAAGCAATTCTTCTCGTTGAGACTCGCAATATCATTGTTCACAACCGGGGGCTTGTGAACGACACTTTTCTGCGGCGCGTCAAAGATTCTGGGCTTACAAACGGTCATCAGATTAAGCTCGTATGGCAGGAAGTTCTGAACTATGCAAATTCTCTGTCTAGCTCCGTCGCCAATCTCGAATACGAGGCGCGGGAAAAGTTCGAAATACCTCAACCGATCGACAAATCCAAGAAGAGTATGGAGGGGATGCGCGCCTGGGAGGCTTGGAAAAAAGAACATGCGTCTCCAGTCCCGCAATCGTAGAACGCTCTTTCTCTAACTGTTATCACCATGCTGTCCCTCTCTCGGTTCCGAACTTAACCATCCGCATTTTTCGCACTGAAACACATAGGGTCGAGGCACGAGCGCGGGATTATATCCAACATCCAGGCTGTACGATCCACAACTCGGGCAAGACTCGGGGCTTCCGCTCTCGTATCGGATCACGGCGTTTCCAAAGCCTTCGACGACAGATTGGGTCACATCGAGAACGAAGGAAGCGTCGGATCGCTTCGCGCCGTTTGCGTGTGTGAGCCAACTTGCCAATTGCCATGAGGATTTCGCAATGGCTTTCAGGTGCCCACGAATGCGCTCGGCGCTGTCGCCCGGCGCGATAGTATCGGCAATATGTTCTGACCAGCCAATAAAGTTGTCGCGCTGAGGTGCCTCCTGCCCTTCCGGAGCCATGTCAGTCTTGCTGAGAGACCGTGTGAGTTGGATCAAGCACTGACGACATTTCATCCCGACAGCCTGGAAGTCTTCAGCCTCTTCCGCTTCGTCAAATGACGCAGCGGCCGTCTCCCACCGGCGCCACACCGGAATCAGTCGCAGCCTGTGGGTCTCGTTGGGAGCACCTCTTTGCGTAGCCTCCACACGAATCATGACTCCGACGTGAAACGAGAGCGTGTAATCGAGACTCGGAAATAATGTCTGTGAATACAAGTTCGTCGGAGAGGTGATGACCCAATATCTGTCGCGCTGCGTATGCACATCCCAACAGTCGTAGTCGCGTCCCAGCAGGTGCTCGGACTTAACCTTCTCGGCGTGCTGGACGACTTCGCCACGTGCCTGCCACTCGACGTAGTCCGTGATTCCTCGCTTGCTGATTGGATTCGAAAGAATGTAGCTGCTCAGGATGTGCTTCAAGGGAGGCGGCGGGATAACGCATTCACCCACCGCTTTGCGCTTTCGCCGTTTTTGCGTTTTGTTGGTCGAACGTTTCGAGGCCAACGGTCCACCGCCCAACTGCGTGGCGAGATTCTATCACGCGTCGGAGTTCATCTTGTGTCAATAGTCGTTAGAGGTAGGAGCCGGCCCTTGACGGCCCTACCCGAAAAGATGCAGAGTCTCCTCTGACGCGAAATATCCCCGCGGAGAACGTGAAAGATGGCCGACTTCTACACAACAGACAAACGCACGTTGGGGGTCGTGCTCAGTAACACCACACCGCCGTTGCGCGTGCCAGATTATCAACGCGACTTTAGTTGGGAAGCGCCACAAATTTCCGAATTTTGGAACGATCTGGAGCACTTCGATAAGCAGTACCCAGGCGCGAACATGAATGGGAAGGAGTATTTCCTCGGCGCCACAGTGTTCGTAAACAACGAGACTTTCCATCTCATTCTTGATGGGCAGCAGCGGCTCGCTACCGCGACAATCCTCCTAGCCGCCCTTCGTGACAAAATTTGCGAATACAACATGGATGCGACGAATCAGATTCAGGGGAGTTTTATTTCTTTTCAGGACCATCTCGGCGGTGGGAATCTTCCCAAGCTTCAACTGAATGAATTCGACCGCGCTTTCTTTCGCAATTCGATACAAAATTTTCCGCGAACTCCGTCCGCGCCAACAAAGAAATCCCACAAACTAATCCTGAAAGCTTATGAATATTGTGAGGAGCGCGTGAGAGAAGGGTGGGAAACCAGCGGCGGTGGAGCGAGCGGATTTCGGTGGGCCGCGCGCGTGGTGAAGACACTGACCGAGCATGTTTCCTTGGTGACGGTCGTTTCCACCGATGAGGACAACGCCGCATCCATTTTTGAAACACTTAATGATCGTGGTATAGGCTTGTCCACGGCTGATCTTCTTCGCAGTTGGCTACTGCACCACTCTCCGGTCACGGACAGGGAAGAGATAATTGAGTGTTGGTCGGACGTGTTCGAGAGTGCTGGCATCGGCGAAGGAGCGCAGACCCTCATCCGACTGTCCTGGGTCTCGCGCTACGGTGATGTCAAGGAGAGGTCGCTTTATAAAGTCATATCGCACAAGCTCACGGATGACCATACGACCTCAGTGGTCTATTCTCGCCTACTCCGTGATGATGCCCTATCGTACAAAGCTATCCGCGATGGAGATACCACGGATAGAAAGGAGCGCGACACCTGGCTCGCCCTCGCGACACTGAGAGCACAGAGCGGGTATGCCCTCCTCATCGCAGCCAACAGATCGTTGGATGAACCAACCCGGAGACGGATCTCTGCGGCTCTCTTTTCTCTGATTGTGCGCTACAACATCATTAGCGACAAGGACCGCGCGCGATTCGAGACGACTATGTTTTCGGCCGCGAAAGCCATTTCAGACGGCGGCGGTGAAGCCGCAGCTCTGGCGCTGCTGCGGACCATATCTCCGTCTGACGATGATATTCGGCAAAACTTTGCAACTCTGAACTTCGGCCGTCCCCAGGGTAGCATCGCCCAGGTCCTCCTTCGCGCCATCGAGTACAAGCTTCGAACGACAGAAGAACTAATAATCGCAACACCAGAAAAGGTTCATTTGGAGCACATCTATCCCCAAAGGCCGGCTGCGGCAGACCGGTTTGCAAATCATGATGAATGCGTTGGAAGGATCGGCAACCTAACGCTGCTTGACCACCGGCTAAACCAAGAGGCACAAAATTCAGGATTCGTCGATAAGCGAGATCACTCCTACCGAGATTCAGCGATTTTCTTGACCCAAGAGTTGCTGACTAAAGGTGCTTGGACACCGGCTGACATCGATGAAAGACAACGGCATCTCTGCGATCTCGCGTTACAAATCTGGCCGCGCGATCTGGTAGGGAACTGACGGGAGGGAAGATGCTTCACGCAGACGATATCTTCGAGGAGATAGCAAAAACAAAACAAAAAAGCGCCCGGGTCGGATCGACGACTGAGCTTATGCTATTGCGCTCCCGTAATCTTGCATTTGGTCAAATTTGGATCGCCTGATATCGTTGGTTGTATACGTCTTTCGCCTCGTCCGCGTACCCGCCCAACAATACCCATAGTTTTGCTAAGGTCTCACTATTCTGAAGTTGGCAGAAGTGGTCTATCTCACTGGCGATTGCCAATACCGTAGTCAGCGTGCGTGAAAAATGCCGGAAGATATATCGCTCAAGATTGCGATCAACGATTGACTGCCGTTCGTTTTCTGGAGCGAAGTCCAACAATAAGAATGCACCAACGGAGAACAAACCCGCTGCGTTCAAGTGCGCTTGTGCTGACGTTTCTCCATAAAGCCATTTCTCCAGAAATTCCATGAAAGGCTTACTTTTCGTGGCTGATTTCATCAACTTGTATGGAGAACGCCAGTATGGTATCAGGGCAGGCTTAATCTTCTGTTCAGGTGTGATCGAGAGGTATTTCTCCATCGTTAGCAGCCATTCTTGCAATTCAACAAAATGTGCCTGCCAATTCGGGTGCGCGCCGAATCTCGTGTGGAATTTGTCGTACTCTTCCCGAGCTTGACGGTAGCCTGCCAATTCGTAAGCCATCGAACGAGAGGGGAAGTCATCGAGCATAAATATCAAAGTAAACAGTAAATCGAGAAGCTGTCGGTTGGCGGGCGGAAGTATCAATACGAATTCCTTTTTTCGCTTCGGGGTGTCTTCCATAGACGAACAGAGGAAGCTTATGGCTTCGTAGGAATTTTTGGTGAAGCGCAACATTGTCAAAAACAGTGAGAACTTCCGCTCCGATTGCACATCGCGCGACTGCATCGCACGCCTCAACATTCGTACAAGTTCGCTGTCCACATTCCGCAGAAGTCCCTGAAGGGGGGCTTGTACAATTTGTGCGTTGAACACTTCCAACGGGACGTTTTGTTCTGGCATGAATGCGCTCTAGAAGATCGCCGTCCTACTCTAAGAGGCGAACTTTTTCAAATATCCAAGTAATGAAAGACCACGACGTGTTGGCCGAATGCATCGCTCGTATGGCTGAGTGCGGTTCATCGGCCACGTTTCGTCAATTGCCAAACCAAATCCGATCAGCCTTCCACAGGTGGAATAGAATTCATCACGGTCACTTTCTTTCTCGATGATCCTCTCCAGAGACGAATTGTTTTCGGTGAATATATTCGAAGGTAGTGCCGGATTGTTGAGCATCAGACCGCCGAAAGCCAAACTAAGCTTCTGCAAAACGTCAACGTCGCGGTCGCCGAGTTGGGCGAGATCCCGAATCAGGATGGCAATGTCTTCGTCTTTAGGACTCCATCTGGTCGGTGTCAGCGAGCCTGCCAATACCTGAGCCAAACCCTCGACCTTCTTTAGGCTCGTTGCGCGCACAGCTTCTTCGCAAGCTGCCGCAACAGCTTCCTGAAACCGTGGCGCCTCAATATGCGCCTGGATTTCCTTCATTTTCTCCCGGTCAGTGCCGACCGGGGATTCGAGCGCCTTAATCCCGATGCTCAAGCCACGCAGCAGATACTCAATGCGCTCAAATCTATTGGCAGGTCGGAACTGATCCGCGAGGATTTTCGCAACCGCAGCAGGCGGGAAAACTAGACCGATGAAGCTAAGCGCGAGCTCGGCGAACTTCCCACCCAGCCCCTCGGGCTCTTCGGGAAAGGCTTCGAACGAGGCGTCAATGGAGTCGTCGATCTTGCCGCTCATGGCTGGACCGGATTCTCGCATAGGAGGCCGGCCGGGGCAAAATATCGGCTGGGGAGGGAAGTGTCGGACGCGGAGAAATGACGAGAGGAGTGACCGCTCAAGTACCTCTACCAACTCTCTTGACTCCAAATCCGGTACGGTGCAAACATTCTGGTCGCGGTCCCTTAGTCAGGGATTGAAGACTACGAGGTGAGAGGGAAATGGCAAATAAAAACGACCTGAACCTGTCACACGTTCTTTTCGGAGTTGCCGGGGCGGCAATCGGAGCCTCTGTTGTGAACCACCAAATAGATGAAGCAAAGAAGAGCCGGGCCGAGCGAGATAACCCAGAGGTAGTGTCTGAGGTATGCAGAGAAGTGTGGGATGCGCTGGATGATTGTGAACTGGATGACAGCAGCGTCACGGAAGACGATTATGTGCGCGACCTTGCGAATTACCTGAAGGAGGAAACTGGGTTCGAAGTAGAGATACGCCCTGACACACGCGAGGGACAGCCGGACATTTTGATCGAGGATTGCCTTGCGATAGAAGTCAAAATCAATCCGCGAAAAAGTGAACGCGACCGCTGTGTGGGACAGTGCGCCGGGTATTCGCGAGAATGGGTCACTTGGATTGTAGTCGTTGACGCGGATGCAAGCATCGTCGGCGATCTGGAAAACCTGCTCGCTGACAAGGGGCTTGAAAAGATCGAAGTTTGGCCCTTCGACTAGCGCCATTTGTTGCGGATAGGTGACTCGATAACAACCGGAGTGCAACCTGTGTACCTGGACTGACTCTGTCGCATTGAAAACGGTCTTTCGCGATGTAGAGAGTGCTGCTGCTTTTGAAGCAGTTGCTCTCCCCTTCAATGAGTGTGCCAAAACTGTGCCAAATGTCGTTGGATTCTAGGGCTTGGGTTTAGCTTTGAGCGAAAAGCAGATTCCCCAAGTTGTTGTAAATGTTGCTAATTCAAAGCACAGAATGGAAAGGTTGGAGTGGCTCGGCGTGCTTGCAAAACAGGTGCACTCAGAATTGATTTTTCAAACACCCCAACACCTTACAGGGTCCTGCCAGGAGGGTTACTTGGGTAGAATTTGTCGTAAGAGTTCGGGTCAAACCGTGTCGACGGAAAATGGTTAGTTGTCGAAGATGCGCTCAAGTGGCCACCTACGGTTGTGTCCACTTGTGGGGAACAAGTGGACACTTCGGTGCGAGCAGTCGTTAAGATAGTGCCGCAGCGTCGGCGGCATTCGGTGGCGGTCGAGCATCGCGGTGATGTCGGGGCTGTCGCCCAGGGTTTTCCTTAGACTCAACCCGAAGCCCAACCCGAGATGTGCCCGACTACTGGGTATTATCAAGTACTTGACAGTCCCCCAAAGTCAGTCCGCAAGAGTCTTCACCCCTGTCGCCCCAGACAAACTAGACGGACGCACCTGCCTCGTGAGCACCTGACCTACCCGCTCAGAGAAGCCCCGTTGTAGGGCAAAACATACTCTGGACGATTAGGCTTGCCGTGGTAGTTATCGTTAAATGATCAGCTCGCGAATTCTATGCGCCGCCCGCGTCCCTGAGTGTTCGTTTTGCCTGCCCCTCTCGATGGATTCCGTCTTTGCTCCTAACGATTGACCATCGCAGCTGCCGAGATTGTAGTGGAGCCTTGTATTTCAGCATCTGTTAGATGTATAACACAAGTGAAATGAGTGTTGCACCAAAAGAGAACATGTCTCCATGGCTGTTGTTGGTGCTCAGATTGGCAAGAAAAAGGGGCAGCCTGCGCGTGGCGATTTGGAGAAAACTACAGCGCTTCGGTGCCCTGCCTCTTGGCAACTCTGGGTACCTCATTCCTAACGGCGCGGAGAATCGCGAACGATTTGAATGGTTGGCAACAATGATTCGCAATGAAAGAGGGCAAGCTTCGATTCTAGAAGTGCAGTCCATTGATAACCATTCGGCCCCTCAATTGAAACTAAAATTCATTGAGGCGCGAAACCACGATTATCAAATCTTGCTGAGGGAAATCAGAAAGGCATCGTCCACATCATCGACGAGTGGACGAGCAAGTCGCATACGTCAACGGTTTCAAGAGATTGTTTCAGTAGACTTCTTCGGCACTCCTCTCCGTGAACAGGTAGAGCGCGCTCTGAGCGCGGTCGAAAAACCGAAATCAAAGGAATCGCACATCCAATTGGGGAAAATCTCCCCGGCCGAATATCGAAATAAAGTATGGGTCACTCGACCGCGTCCGGGTGTGGACCGAGTGATGTCCGGATGGTTGATCCGGAAGCTTATTGACCCGAAGGCGAGATTTGTTTTCGCAAGTGAGGACAAGAAACCAGCCGATGCCGTTCCCTACGATATGTACGAAGGTGGATTCGGTCACCGTGGAGAGGACTGCACGTTTGAAACGCTTTTGAAAGCATTTCGTATTCGGGACAAAAGAGCGGGCGTGATGGGGCAAATCGTACACGATGCGGACCTGTTCGATGACAAATTCGGACGTAAGGAAGGCTTCGGCATCGACGAAATTATGAAAGGTTGGGCACGACAAGGCGTGAGCGATCAGGAATTGCTTGCACGTGGAATGCAGCTCACCGAAGGACTTTACCAGTCCCTTCGTTGAACCGACGATGCGGATCGTAATTGAATTCCAATTAAGATCAACGGCTATCTTAAACGAGGAGAAAAGTGACCATGAAGTTTAGAACATTGATTTTGTGTGCGGTTTTGGTGTCGTGCCCCATGGTCCTTGCGGCACAGGGCCTTGACACAACGAAGATTGACGATGTCCTCGGCCGTTCGGGCCAGAAAACCGGAGACGTTTATCGAGTCGGCTTTCCGCGCACCGATCTGCATGTGACCGTCGGAGACATTACGGTCCGGCCTGGCTTGGCGCTGGGTTCGTGGGCTGCGTTCAGCGGGAGTGACGAACACGCGTCTGTAATGGGCGATCTAGTTCTTCTGCCAGACGAACTCAACCCAGTGATCGTTAAGCTACGCAGCAGCGGCTTTGAAATTACAGCTGTCCACAACCATCTGATGAACGAGACTCCGCACCTGATTTACACGCACTATCACGGGCACGGCAATGCAGTTGAGCTTGCAAAGTCGCTTCTGGCCGCGCTCGCAGAGTCGAAGACTCCGCTGGGCAAGCCTACGGCAGCTTCTCCGGCGACTGGCGAGCCTCCCGCATTCGTGAAGACGATTGAAGATACACTCGGCGTAAAAGGGACCTGGGCAGGCAGTGTATTAGCATTCGGCATCCCTCGCGCCGATACGATCACCGACGATGGGATGACCCTCACCGGCCCGCAGGGCGTGGCCGAGTCAATCAATTTTCAAGACGCCGGTACCGGCAACGTAGCCAGTACTGGGGATTTCGTGATGACAGCGAACGAAGTGAACGCAGTCATTTCGGCGCTTGAAGAGCACCACATCGCGGTGACAGCTCTACACAGCCACATGCTCACAGAACAGCCTCGGCTTCTTTTTATGCACTTCTGGGCTGTTGGAAGCCCTGAGTCGGTCGCGGAAGGAATCAAAGCTGCCCTGAGCCATATTTCAATCAAATAGTGTAAAGGTGGAACGAACATGAAGGCGTTGAAACCATTTTTTCTGGCGCTGCTTCTGATCGTAGTCATAGGTGCGGTTGGCGTGAGCGCATTGATCTGGCGAGGTTTCCGCGCAACCACCGTGCCCTCTCGGTTCGAGACAGTAGTGGCTCGAAGTATACGTAATTTTGCGATTCCGAGACGCTCCCGTCACGAAAAGAATCCGTTGGAGGGCAATCAGGAAAACTGGCAAGCGGGCCGCGACGATTATGCGGCTCGTTGTGCTACTTGCCATGGACAAGATGGAAGTGGGGTGACGGCAGTCGGGCGGAATCTCTACCCGAGAGTTCCCGATCTACGTTCGCCCGGAACGCAACAACTCACAGATGGAGAAATTCACTATGTCATTGAAAACGGAGTTCAACTCACGGGCATGCCCGCTTGGGGAAATCCGCATCGGGCGACGGAGAACGATAGCTGGAAGTTAGTCCTATTCATCCGGAATCTGCGTCCGCTTGACGCCCAAGAACAAGCGCAGCAGGCAAGCACTCGTACTTCGGCGCATTACGTAGGTTCCCAGGCCTGCGAGAAGTGCCACGCTGAACTTTACGAGCACTGGAAAAAGACGCCGATGGCCAATATCGTGAGAGACCCTCGGGAACATCCCGAAGCTATCATCCCGGACCTTGCTACAAACACAGTTGCTAAATTCACGAAGGATCAGATTGCCTTTGTTTACGGCAGCATCTGGAAGCAGCGCTACTTCACGAAGATAGGCGACGATTATTTTCCATTGCCTGCGCAGTGGGAGATCAACAATCACAAATGGAGTAAGTATATGGTGCCGAATGGAGGCGACTGGTGGGCTCAGTTCTATCCTCCAGACAATACGCAGCGTCCTACCGGCCCCACGTGTGACGGATGCCACTCTGTCGGCTACGACATCCACACGAAACAGGTGGCAGAGTGGAATGTCGGCTGCGAGCGATGTCACGGTCCGGGCGATGAACATGCTGAGCATCCCACACGCGGGAACATCTTGAGTTCAGCGCGAATGGATTACATAGCGGCAAGCGACACTTGCATTCAATGTCACTCGCAAGGTCGTCCGCTGACAATTCCTATTGAGGGGAAGTACTACGACTGGCCGGTCGGCTACAAGGTGGGATTGAGACTACAAGACTTCTGGAAGCTCGAAGAACACAGTCTGGGGGAAACTAACTTCTACTATTTCGCGGATGGCACCGCGCACAAGAATCGAATGCAGGGCAACGATTTTGTGCAAAGCGTCATGTATCGACGGGGAATTACATGTTCGACCTGTCACGACGTGCATGGCACTGAAAACTATGCGCAACTCAGGAAGCCCGTCGAGAAACTTTGCTTGGACTGCCATGGACCGCTGTCTCCGAATGGGCCGCGCACAGCAACGCTCGAAGAGCATACGCATCACAAAAACGGCAGTCCGGGAAGCCAATGCGTAGCCTGCCATATGCCGCAGATCGAAACAGAGGGTGTTCCTGGCACTTTCGTACATGCTCACACCTTCCGGTTCATCACGCCGCAGATGACGGATAAATATAAGATCCCCAATCCATGCGCCGCCTGTCACGCCGACAAATCCACGGCGTGGGCAACCAACGAATTACGCAATTGGGCTGAGCGTTCCCCGTGGCGGCTTGAGTAGGAACTGCGCCACGTAGAATGGATGGCCAGTCACCCACCACTGAGGTCAGAGCCATCGCTAAGCGAGAATGAGACGGGTGACACTCTTCTAGTTACGAATGATATAGCGCTAAGCAGAAGATGGTAGGAGACACCAGTCGCTCGTATGCACTGAAAGCAAGAGCATTGGATTTTCTGCAGAAACGAGATTCCCTTGTCAGTGCCAGATGAGCATTTGTAGGGTTGGATTTGAACTAACGACCCTCGGGTCACCGCCAGGCGGGTTTGCGGCTGGCATCGGACTAAGCGAATGTCTTGCTTCTCCGCAGAGTCGTAGAAGGCATTTCGCCATAGCGCTCTGCATATTCGCTTGCGAACCGACCAAAGTGCAGAAATCCCCAACGGGCAGCGATCTCGGACACCGTCGTGGTCTCATGTCTAGCAAGAAGATCGTTGCGGGCCCTCTCCATCCGAGTCGCTCGGAGGAATTGAATTGGTCCACAACCCATGCTGCGGTGAAAGCTAAATTGCAGAGTTCGCGCGTTGACTCCCGCAATTCTGCAAAGGTCGCCGAGGCTAATGGGCATATGG